>Ga0316579_10000539_pt1 | contig 12497 bp, 8 predicted proteins | sample J5NA_2_FD_203074 | JGI IMG/M metagenome (GOLD analysis project Ga0316579, IMG submission 203074) | Rhizosphere microbial communities from salt marsh grasses in Alabama, United States - J5-7_160517rDrA | ecosystem: Host-associated > Plants > Roots > Rhizosphere | place: USA: Alabama | collected... | reverse complement strand
CGGGCCGTGGCGCACGGTCCGGCACGGCGGAGGAGGGACCCGCGGCGGCTCCCCCGGTCCCGACGGGAACGGTGCCGGGCGCGGGGCCGGGCACCGCGCGGCGCTCAGCCGGGCGGCCTCCCCGGCCGCCGGCGCAGGGTCCGCAGGGCGCGCCAGGACGACCTGATCCTGCGCAGCAGGAACCGGACCAGCAGGATCCCGCAGACCAGCAGCGTCGCGGCGACCGCAGCCGCGGCCAGGGGCCACAGCACGGAGAGCGCGACGACGGAGGCGACCGTCAGGTCCTCGGCCAGGCTGACCGCGATGTTGCTCGCGGGCTCGGGGGAGGTGTTGACAGCGACTCGCAGCCCGGACTTGACCAGGTGACTGGCCAGGGCGGCTCCCCCGGCCGTCGCGGCGGCCACGGCCTGGTCGAGCGAGCCGGCGTCGCCGGCGAGCAGCAGGCCGATCACGGTGCCGATCACGGGACGGACGGCGGTGTGGGCCCCGTCCCACGCGGAGTCCAGGTAGGGGATCTTGTCCATCACGGAGTCGATCAGCAGCAGCGCCGTTGCCACGAGCAGGACGTCCGGGCGTCCGAGCGCCTCCGGGACGTCCTGCGCCCCGCCGAGCCTGCCCAGCAGGCCCAGGACGAGGACCACGGCGTAGCCGTTGATCCCGCTGGCCCAGCCGGAGCTGAACGCCCATGCCAGGAGTTCCACGTGTCTTCCTCTCCTCGTCCTCGGCGCGTGAAGGTCCTCGACCGGGCACGGCCGCCCGTGGCCGGTGTGACGCGGCCGCGGCCCGGCGGGATCCCGCCCGGCACCCGGAATCCCGTGGACCTCGACCGCCTCCCCGTTGTACAGTCGAGCCGTGTTCGAACATGTGTTCGAACATCTCCCTGGTCCGAACACGGCTCCGGCTCGGGTCCCGGTCCGAACACGGCTCCTCGGTCCGAACCGATCTCGGCTCGGGACACGGCTCCGGTCGGAGTGGCCGGTGGACCGGTCCGGATGACGTGGTTCCTGATCCGAACACGGTCCCGGTCCGGGAACCGGGGACACCACGGGCCCGGCGACGGCCGAACCGTCCTCGGGCCCGGCGGGCCGGATCCGCCCCGGACGGCGCGACCGGAGGGGGCGGCGACCGTGCCGGGGCGCTCCGTCCGCGCCCGGGACGGTCCGTCGGTCCGGGCGGGGGCGTGGGGAAGCGCCTCCGCCCGGCCGGGAACGCTGCCCGGGGGAAGGGCACGATCCGAGGAAGAGGAGGGCAGGACCCATGACACGGCACTACGGCGAGCCCGTCGAGGTGCGTGAGAGCGACACCGGACCGGACGACCCCGGCCCCGCAGAGGGGACCACCCCGGGGATGTTCCTGTGGCGGGGGCGGATCTACCAGGTCAGGGAGGTCCTCGGCCACTGGTGGGAACGCTGTCCCTGGTGGGCGACGAACGCGGCGGAGCAGTTGCCGTCCGTCCCGGTGGAACGCGAGTTCTGGCGGGTGGAGGCGGGGCCGGGAGGGCTCCCGCACCGGGGGGTCTTCGACCTCAGCCGGGAACTGATCGACGAGGACGACCTGCCCACCCTGGCCCGCCGGACCGATCCCGAGGGACTGGCCCGGGCCGGTGTGCCGGGGGGATGGCGGTTGCAGAAGGTCGCGGACTGACCTCTCCGCCGGGGGCGTCCCGTTCCACGCCCGGACGGGACGCCCCCCGGCACCTTCCGCCCGGCCCGTGGCCGGACCGGTCCGGACCGCCCCGGTCCAGCCGGCGGGACCTGTCCCACCGGAATGTTCCGATCCGGTTCGAACGGGATCCGCCCCCTGGACCGTTCCGATCCCGCCTGCGGCGGAATCTTCCCACCTGGACCGATCGGATCCCGCCTGCGGCGGGATCTCCCCTGGAACGAGGAGCGTACGGCATGACGGTCACCGTCGAGAACCGCACACGGGTCACCGCGGGGTCACTGCTGCTGATGGAACGGTCCAGGACGGGGCTGCTGCGGGCCTGCGCCGCCCGCACGAGCGCCGAACGGTACGTTGCGGCCCATCTGGCGGCGCTGCGGGCCGCCGCGGCAGTCCTGGCCGTCCGGGGCCGACCGAACAGGCATTCGCGTCCTTCGAACGTCTGGGAGGTGCTCGCCCGGGTCGCCCCGGACCTGGAGGAGTGGGCCGCCTTCTTCGCGGCGACCGCGTCGCGACGCGCGGCCGTCGAGACGGGGCACGGCGAGATCGTCGATTCCCGGCAGGCCGACGACCTCCTGCGGGACGCCGCATCGTTCCACCTGATCGTCCAGGACCTCCTCGGCCTGCCCCGCCGCCCGGTCGTGCCGGCGGCCCTGCCCGTCTGCCGCTGAACCCCGTGCCGCACCGTGACTTCACCCACCTGCACGTGGCCTCGTGGTACTCCCTGCGGTTCGGGACGGCCCCTCCCGAGGAGCTCGTGCGCGTCGCGGCCGGCAACGGGATGCGGTCGCTGGCACTGACCGACCGCGACGGCCTGTACGGCGCGATCGGCTTCGTCGACGCCTGCGGGCGGGCGGGCCTCGCCCCCGTGCTCGGGACCGACCTGGCCCTCGGACCCGCCCCGGCTCTCGGGACCGTCCCGGCCCCGGGACCCGGCGGACCGTTCCCGCCGCCGCCCCGGGGCGGCCCGGGGACCCGCACCCGCGGCGTCCGGGGCGGCGGCGCGGGCCGTGACCTCCCGGGGGCCCCGGGACCCGCGTCGAGGGTCACCGTGCTCGCCCTCGGATCGGACCCGGCCCTCGACCCGGGGACCGGCCTGCCCGGCGGGACCGGCTGGACCCGGCTGTGCAGGCTCGTCACGGACGTGCGGCTGCACGGAAGGCCCGTCCTCCCCGGGCTGGTCGCCGGGCACGCGGACGCCGCGGGGGCCCCGGCCCTTGCCGTCCTGCTCGGTCCGGACAGCGAGGTCGGGCGGGCGGTCCTGGCCCGCCGGGACGACCTGGCACTGGAGGCACTGGCCCGGTGGCGCCGGGCCGTGCCGGCCGGTGGCGTCTTCGTGGAGGTCGTCTGCCACGACGGGCCGCCGGGGACACCGGCGAGCCTCGGCCACGCCTCGCGACTGCTCGCCCTGGCCCGGCGGGCCGGGGTACGGGCCGTGCTGACCAACGCCGTCCGGTACCCGACCCGCGCGGGGGCCGTGACCGCCGACCTGCTGGACGCCGTCCGGGACCGGGCGGGGCAGGCGACAGCCCGGCGGGCCGGTGCAAGGGCCGACCTGGTCGACGGGGAGGGGATGGCCGTCCTCGCCCGGCGCGTCGCCCGCGCCGCCGGCGAGGAGGACCTGGCCTGCGGGCTGCTGCGGGCCACGGGGGAACTGGCGGCCCTGTGCCGGATCGACGGCGGTCGCGACCTGGGGCTGGGGTCCGTGCACTTCCCCGAGAACCACCTGCTCGGGCCGCCCTCCGGTCGCAGCCCACTGCGCGAGCTGCGCGAACGGTGCGAGGCAGCGCTGCCCCTGCGCTACCCGGGGCTGAGGGGACGGGCCCTGGGGGTGGTCACCGAACGGCTGGAGGACGAGCTGGACTGCGTCGGGGCCGCGGGGTACGCGGGGTACTTCCTGACCGTCGCCCGGATCTGCCGGATGATCCGGGCCAGGGGGGCCCGGGTCTGTGCCCGGGGCTCTGGGGCCGGCAGCCTGGTCAACCACCTGCTCGGGATCAGCGGGGTCGACCCCGTGCGGCACGACCTGCTGATGGAGAGGTTCGTCTCCCCCCGGCGATCGGACCTGCCCGACATCGACCTCGACGTCGAGTCCGACCGGCGTCAGGAGATCCAGGGGGCGGTCCTGGAGTGTTTCGGCCCGGACCGGGCCACCTGCCTGCGCGTCGTGGAGACCTACCGCGCCAGGCAGGCCATCCGCGATGCGGCAAGGGCCCTGGGGATCCCCGGGGCCAGGGCCGCGTCGATCGCCAGGTCCTTCCCCCACCTGCGTGCCCGGCGGATCCGTTCGGCACTGGCCGAGCTGCCGGAACTGCGTTCCTGGGGGGTGGCCGGCGGCGGCACGGACCGGCTGTTCGACCTCGCCGAGCGCCTGGACGGGCTGCCCCGCCACACGGCGCTGCATCCCTGCGGGATCGTGCTGTCCGACGGCGGACTGCTCGATCGCGCCCCCCTGGAGGCCGGCGGCGCCGCCACACCCATGAGCCAGTTCGGCACGCACGACGTCGAACGCCTGGGACTGCTCAAGCTGGACCTCCTGGGGAACCGGATGCAGTCGGCCATGGCCCACGCCCTCCGGGAGATCGTCCGGGTCGACGGGCCCGGGGCCGCCGATGCGGGGGACCACGGTCCGTCGGCCCCCTACCTGTGCCCGGACACGGGCCGGATCGACCTGGACGCGATCCCCCCGGACGACCCGAGGACCTTCCGGCTGATCCGTTCGACCCGGACGGTCGGCTGCTTCCAGATCGAGTCCCCCGGCCAGCGGGAGCTGCTGGGACGTTTCGCACCGGAGACCTTCGACGACCTCGTCCTGGACATCTCCCTGTTCCGGCCCGGGCCCATGGCCTGCGACATGGTGACCCCCTTCCTGCGGGCACGGCGGACGGGGCGCGGGACCCCGTCGCTGCACCCCTCCCTCGACCCCGTCCTGAGACCGACGTACGGGGTGGTGCTGTTCCACGAGCAGGTCCTGCGGATGGTCGCGATCACCAGCGGCTGCTGCCTGGCCGAGGCCGACGAGGCCCGCAGGAAGCTGGCGACCGAGCGCGGGCGGCAGGAGGTCCACCGCTGGTGGTGGCCGCTGGCGCTGTCCCACGGGTACGACGGGGCCAGCGCCCGGCGGATCTGGCAGGTGCTGGTCGCCTTCGGCGCGTTCGGGTTCTGCAAGGCCCACGCCGCGGCCTTCGCCGTTCCGACCTACCAGTCGGCCTGGCTCAAGGCCCGCCACCCTGCCGCCTTCCTCGCCGGGGTGCTCACCCACGACCCCGGCATGTACCCGCGTCGCCTGATCCTGCAGGAGGCACGGCGGTCGGGGGTCGAGATCCTGCCCCTGGACGTCAACCGCTCGCGGGCCGCGTACCGGGTGGAGCGCGTCGGGAGGGACCCTGCGGGGGACACCGCCGGGTCCCCGCGGGCGGACGGGCAGCTCCCCGGGCAGGGGTACGGGATCCGTCTGAGCCTGTCGGACGTCAAGGGCATCCGCGGGGAGGAGGTCACCAGGATCGTCGACCGGGCCCCCTACACGTGCCTGGAGGACTTCCGGGACCGGGCCGCCGCCCCGGCACCCGTCACCGAGCGCCTGCTGCTCGCGGGGGCCTTCGACGCGCTCCACGGGCTGCACGACCCCGTGCCCCGCCCCGGCGGGGCACGGCTCACCCGCCGGGACCTGCTGCTGCACCTGCGCGACCTCGAACGCCGCCCCCCGGCCGCCTCCCGCCGGTCCGCCCCGCCGCGGCAGCTGTCCCTGGACCTGCCGCCGTCCGGGCACGACCCGTTGCCCCGCCCCGACCCTTCGCCCGGCCCCGACCCGCGGGTCCCCTCCGGTCCGCCGGTCCGCCCCGACCGGCCGCTCCGGCCCGGACCGCTGCCCGCGGGGCTGCCCGGGACGACCCCGGAGGAACTCGTCCTGGACCAGCTGGAGGTCCTGGGCCTTGACGCCTGCCAGCACGTGCTGCGGGAGTACGCCCCGATGCTGGACGACCTGCGGGTGACGGCCTCCGACCGCCTGCTGGAACGGCGCAACGGCACCGAACTGCTCGTCGCGGGGGCCCGCGTCGCCGTGCAGACCCCCGCGACCCGCTCCGGCCGGCGCGTCGTCTTCCTCACCCTGGACGACCCCACGGGCCCGGTCGACCTGGCGTTCTTCCCGGACGTCCAGGAACGCTGCGCCGGGACGGTCCTCACCTCCTGGCTCCTGCTCGCCCGGGGGGTGCTGCGGCGCTCCGGACCGCGGGGCGCCTGCCTGCGGGCCACCGGGGCCTGGGACCTGGTCCGTCTGAAAGGCCTGTACGACAGGGACGGCGCAGCGGCCGTCCTGCGGGAGCTGGTCCGTCCCCGCGATCCGGCGGAGCCGGCCGGGCCCTGCGGCGCTGCCGGGTCACGGAACGACCGGTGCGCCCCGCCCGGGGCCCTCCGGACGCCCGCGCCGGGGCGCCGGGGCGGGCGTCCGGGACCGGGGGCCGCGGGCCCGAGGGGCACGGGACGGTGACCGCCGCGACGGCCCGCCGGGTGCCGGCCCCGCCCGCGTGCCCTCCCGCGAGGCGCCCGCGACCCGCTCGCGAGCGGGGAGCTCCCGCGGGCACCGCACTATGGTGGGAGCCGACGCCGCTCCAGCCCATCTCACCGGGAGATCCTCCGTGGCCGACGTTCCCCCCCGGTCCCGCTCGTGGACCCATCGCACGGACCAACGCTCCGACCTGCGGACCGCGGTGGTCTGGGAGATCCTCGACGCCCAGATCACCCGGAGGACCGCGGAGACCGGCCGCCGCGCGCTCGACGTCGTCGACGTGGGCGGGGGCACCGGCGGGTTCGCGGTCCCCCTTGCCGAGCTGGGGCACCGCGTCACCGTGCTCGACCCGAGTCCCGACGCCCTGGCCGCGCTGCAGCGCCGCGCCGCGGAGACGGGGGTCGGCGACCGGATCGTGTCCCGCCAGGCCGACGCGGGGGAACTGGTCGATTCCCTCGGTCCGGCCTGCGCGGACCTCGTCCTCTGCCACGGGGTGCTGGAGTACGTGGAGGACCCCCGGTCCGCCGTCGAGGACGCGGTCGGAGTGCTCCGCCCCGGCGGCCTCGCGAGCCTGCTCGTCGCCCAGCGCCTGGGCGCCGTGCTGGCCAGGGCGCTGTCCGGCCGTTTCGTCGAGGCGAGGAACCTGCTGGACAGCCCGTGCGGGACGGCGGGGGAGCACGACCCGGTCCCCCAGCGCTTCGACGAGGGGTCCCTGCGCGCCCTGCTCGCGGACCGGCCGGTCCGGATCCTCGCCGTGCACGGCGTCCGCCTGGTCACGGACCTGCTCCCCGGGGCGTTGCTCGACGGCGACCCCGAGGTCTCCCGAGCCCTGCTGGAGCTGGAGCGCCGGGCCGGTGACACCGGCCCGCTGCCTTCCCTCGCCGCGGTCGCGTCCCAGCTGCACCTCCTGGCCCAGGCCGTCTGAGAGAGTGCTGCGGGCCCCCGTTGTTCCGGCGCCGCGCCGCGCCCGGACGGTGCCCGCTCCCCGCCGGCGCGGTCCCGCGCGGCGTGGGCGGCCGGCGCGCGCGGGGGGCCCCCGACGCGGGGAGGCACGATGAGCCGGCGCCAGATCTCCCGGGCCCGGGGGACCGGCGCCGTGACGGGGGAGGGCGACGACACCGGTTGCCCGATCCTGCACGTGGACATGGACGCCTTCTACGCATCGGTCGAGCTCGTCGACCGGCCCGAGCTGCGCGGCACGCCGGTGATCGTGGGCGGGGAGGGCCGCAGCGTCGTCCTGTCCGCGACCTACGAGGCCCGCCGGCGCGGCGTCCACTCGGCCATGCCCATGGCCCGGGCCCGCAGGATCTGCCCGGACGGCGTCGTGGTCCCCCCCGACCACCGCCGGTACGCGGAGGTCTCCCGCAGGATCATGGAGATCTTCCACGAGATCACCCCTCTCGTCGAGCCCCTCAGCCTGGACGAGGCGTTCCTCGACGTCGCGGGTGCCCGCCGCCGTCTGGGCCCGCCCACGTCGATCGCGCGCGGGATCAGGGCCCGCGTGCAGGCCCAGGAACGGATCACCTGCTCGGTCGGGGTGGCCGGCAGCAAGTTCGTCGCGAAGCTGGCCTCCGGGCTGGCCAAACCCGACGGGCTCCTGGTCGTCCCGGAGGACGGCACCGTGCCCTTCCTGCACCGGCTGTCCGTGGGGGACCTGTGGGGGGTCGGCGCGCGCACCGAGGAGACGTTGCACCGGCTCGGCCTGCGGACCGTGGCGGACCTGGCCCGCACCCCCGTACGGACGCTGTGCCGCGCCCTCGGCGAGGCCACCGGCACCCAGCTGCACGCGCTGTCCTGGGGGAAGGACCCCCGGCCCGTCGTACCCGAACGGGTGGACAAGAGCATCGGCGCGGAGGAGACCTTCCCCAGCGACGTCGCCGATCCGCGGATCGTGCACCGGGAGCTGCTTCGGCTGTCCGACCGGGTGGCCTCCCGTCTGAGGGCCTCGGGGAAGGCCGGACGCACCGTCGCCGTCAAGGTGAGGTTCGACGACTTCACGACCCTGAACCGGTCGAGGTCCCTGCCCGAGCCCGCCGACACGGCACAGGCGATCTACCGGGTCGCGGTGGAGCTGTTCCGCGGCCTCGGCCCCGGCCGGTTCCGCGTCCGGCTGGTGGGGGTGCGGGTCGAGGGGCTCTCCCCGACCGGCCACCACCAGATGGAGCTCGGCGAGCGCCCGATGGGCTGGCGGGAGGCCGAACGGGCTGCCGACCGCGTCCGTGCCAGGTTCGGGCACTCGGCCCTGGGCCCAGCGAGCCTGGCGGAGGCGGGGGCCCTCCGCCAGGGACGGGACACCGGCGACCCGCCGTGACGGGCCGGACGTTCGTTGCGGCACTTCGGTGCCGGAACCGGCGGCGGGGGCACGGACATCCGGGATCGACCGGAACGGGCCGTTCTCGGGATCGGTGTCGTGGGGACGACCGATCTCCTGGGAGAATGGACGGGGAGCCGGCGGGGCGGCCACCCGGTCAAGTGATCGACTCCGTCGGTCGAGTCTTAGCAGGGTCCGGCTTTCGCGAGCGCCGCACCGGACCTATCCTGATGGTCTTAGCATGTGTGCATCGCAGGAGGTCGTCGTGCCGCTCTCCGAGAACGAGCAGCGTTTGCTCGAGCAGATGGAGCGCGCTCTCTATGCCGAAGATCCCAAATTTGCGTCGACGATGCGAGGGGCGGCTCGCCGTGCCGGTGCCGGTCGACGGATCGTGATCGGTGTTTCCAGTGTCGTCGGAGGCCTGTTCCTGCTGGTCCTCAGCATCGCCCAGCAGCAGGTGGTCCTCGGCGTCATCGGCTTCGTGGTCATGCTGGGGGGCACGACCTACGCCGTGTCCCGGCAGCGTCGATCGGGTCCCACCGGGGTCGTGGGAGCCGGTGGCACTGTCCGTCCGGCGACCAGGACACCTCGTCGGCGCAAGGGAGCCTTCATGCAGCGTCTGGAGGAACGCTGGGAACGCCGTCGCGACGAGAGGTGACTCCCGTCATGAACGCTCATCGTCCGTTCGGGTGAATTTTCTGCCCTGTCCTCCTCCGAACGGTCCCTCATCGGAACCTTGCGTAGCCTGCCCCCTCCTGACGCGCCAGTCCCCCGCCCGCCGCGTCCGGCGCACCCGGCGCCCCTGCCACGGTCCGTGACCGGGACACGCTCCCTCACCGCCCCGGCAACGACCGTCCGCAGCCCCTTCCGGTGATCCGCGGGTCCTCGTCGTGATCCGTGGCCCCCTGCGGTGAGCCGCGCGCCCCGATCGTGGTCCTCCGCGGGCGGCACGCCGCACCGTTGCCCGGACGTCGCCGGAGCCCGGCCGGAACCCGGCCGACGGGTCCGCGGCCGGGGCCGGGTGGAATCCGGTCAGAGCCGGGCGGGAGCCCCCGGGCCGGGCCCGCCGTCCCGGCCCTCCACGACGGCCGGCCCGCCGTCCCGTGGCGCGGCCCGCCCCGCCGCGGCAGGACCCCCTCCCGCCGGGGGCCAGCGCCCCGAGCGCGGGAGCGGCAGCCAGCGGGCCCGCAGGCGGACGGCACGGGGACGGGTGCCGGCCGCCCGCGCGACGACGGCCCGCACGTCCCGGACCATCGCAGCCGCGTCACGTTCCCGGCCGGGACCTGGCAGGTAACGGGCCTGCTCCAGGTCGTCCACCAGGCGGTCGAGCGCCGGAAGGTCCTCGCCGTCCTGTTCGACGCCGCGGAGCAGGCCGTCCCGGACCGAGCGGGGCGTCCAGGCATCGCCGGTGCGGATCCCCAGGTCCTCCAGGCGGCCGAGCAGATCGGCCCAGACGGCCTCCGCGGCTCCCGCGCCCCTCGGGCAGCGTCGCAGCCTGCGCCGCCGTGCCAGGCCCACGAGGGCCGAGGGGGCGAGGAACAGGACGACCGGCAGCGCGGCGCCCAGGACCCAGCCCCAGGGGACGCGCTCGTACCAGGGCGCGCGGACGGTCCCGGGCCCGGTCGCGGGCCGCTGTTGCGGGGTCGGCTCCTGCTTCTCGGGATTCCGCCGGGCCGTGGGGGCTGCCGAGGAACGGGTGGGGGCGGGAACGGACGCGGTGGGCTGCGTCGGGGTGGTCGTCGTCCACCCGGGCGCGGCGCCCGTACGGCTCGGGGGGGTCGGCTCGAAACGGATCCAACCGATCCCCGCGAAGAAGAGCTCCGGCCAGGCATGGGCCTGCCGCATCCGGATCTCGTAGGAACCGTTCCTCCTCTCACCGGGCAGGAAGCCGGTGGCCACCCGGGACGGGACCCCTAGGGCCCTGGCCATGAGGGCCATCGCCGAGGCGAAGTGGGCGCAGTACCCGTGGCGGTCGTTCAGGAACCCCGCGATCGAGTCACCGTTCTCCGGCTCGGGGGCCTGCGTCGTGTAGACGAAATGGCCGCTGTCCCGGAACCAGTCCTGCAGCCGGGACGCCTGCTGGTACGGGCTGCCCCGCCCCGCGACGCTCCTGGCCTGCCGCGAGATCGAGACCGGCATGTTCTGCGGCAGCGCCAGGTAGCGTTCGAACTGGTCGGGGTCGACCCGCTCGGACGCTGCTAGCTGCTGCGTGGTGGGGGACACCTGGAGGTACTCGACGGTGTAGGCCGCGCCCGCGGCCTTGCGGCCGTCCCCGACCACGTCCAGGGTGCTCTCGTCGTAGAGCCAGTCCCCGGAGATCTCCACGCGGGAGGTGGGGTAGGGCAGGGGCAGGTAGGGCTGGTCCAGGGAGTCGGAGATCGTGATCTTCATGGTCCGTTCCGGGGCGGCGACGCCCTCCGCCAGCCCGGGGGGCGAGGGCAGCCCGCCCTGGACCCGCTGGTCCCGGGGGATCTCGCCGGTGGACGGCGCGAAGGTCCTGCCGTCGAACCGGTCCGCCGTGGTGATCCGCAGGGGCGGTGGCACGTCAGCTGCCGTCGTGTACCGGATGACGACGTCGTCGCTGCGGCTCGACAGGTTGGCCTTCAGGTCCAGGAACGGATCGAGGAAGTGGATGGTGTCGCTCCTGCCGTCGCCGTTCCCGCGCGGGCCGATCAACTGCTCGTCCAGTTCCGGCAGGACGGAGGGCAGCAGGAGCGCGACGAGGACCGAGGCCGCTGCCACCCTCTTGGCTCCGGTCGACGGTCCCAGGTACCGCAGCCCTTCCGGGGCGCCGGCGCCCCCGGGGGGCCGGCGGGACCCGGCCGGTTCGAGCACCCGTCCCCAGCCGAGGACCCTGTCGTGGGAGTCCGAACCGATCAGGGCGAGGAACCCGGCCGCGGCCAGCACGAACAGGTGCCAGGGGATCCCGCCGGACAGCGCGGCCGCCGGGACGCAGTACGTTGCGAGCAGCGGAAGGCCCGCAGCGGCGGGCCGCCGCAGGGACACGGCGAGCGTGTCGACCGCGAGGGCGACGGCGGCCAGCCCGCAGTGGACCACCAGGAGCAGGCCCGAGGAGTCCTCGACCGGAGGGGTGGCCTGCCGGCAGAGTGCCATCCCCTCGTGCCACAGCGGGACGAGCGTGTCCGGGGTCCGGGGTCCGGGCACGACGCCCAGAAGGGCCGTCCCGGCGGCGTGCAACGCCGTGAGCAGCAGGACGGCCGCGAGCACCTGGACGAGCAGGACGAGCGGGTCGATCCGCGTGATCCGGCGCATCAGGATCCCCGTGCCGACGACCACGGCCATGACCCAGAAGGTCTCGAGGAACCACGTGCCCCCGGCGATCAACGGGGACAGGGTCAGGGCCGCCGTCGACGAGGCCGCCAGCCCGGCGAGCCCCACCGTGATCTGGGTCGTCCAGCTCGCTCTCATGGTCCAGATCACAGGGGCCCCTCACCTCCGGCCGGTCGCGTGTCCGGTGGGCAGGGAGCTGCGGGAGGCGTTGCCGAGGACCGCACGCTCCCAGACCTGCGCGATCCGGTCGTCGGGTCCGGCCTCCACGACGGTCCATCCCCTGACCCGCAGCTCGGCGGCGGCCGCCCGTCCCTCCCCGGCCTGCCCGGCATCCTCCTGCCCGGAGGCCCCCCACCGATCGGTCTGCAGGAGCACGGCGATCCCCGTCCGCGCGAGGGTCCCCGGCGCGCCGAGGAGACAGACGGACTCGCGGTCCGGCCTGCCGAGGACGGCAACGAGAACCTGCCTGCCGTCCTCCCGGGTCACGGCGTCCGCCGCTCGTGCGAGGCTCTCGTCGGGCCCGGTGCGCAGGACCGCCAGCTCGTCGACCACGCGGCCCGCCCCCTCCGACGGCGGGTTCCACGGGGCGGGCCGCCCGTCGGTCAGCAGCCGGACGGCGTACTGCTGTTCGAGGAGATGGGCCACGACCGACGCCGTCGCCGTGACGGCCCACTCGAAGGAGCCGCAGACGCCGTCGCCGCTGTGGGCGCCGGCGCGCACGTCCAG
>Ga0316579_10000538_pt1 | contig 12499 bp, 9 predicted proteins | sample J5NA_2_FD_203074 | JGI IMG/M metagenome (GOLD analysis project Ga0316579, IMG submission 203074) | Rhizosphere microbial communities from salt marsh grasses in Alabama, United States - J5-7_160517rDrA | ecosystem: Host-associated > Plants > Roots > Rhizosphere | place: USA: Alabama | collected... | reverse complement strand
GTGTCGCAATGGGAAGTATGGCGCGGGCGCGGGCATCATCTGGAGCCAAGATGGCTTCATTATTACAAATTATCATGTGGTCCGGCGTGGTAGGATAAAGGTATCCTTCCTGGATGGGCACGATTACACCGCTCCCGTGATCGCTGCGGCAAGGCAAATTGACATGGCACTGCTGAAAATCAACTTCCCCGCAGCGCTGCAACCTTTTCCTAGAACGGATGCTCATCTTTTGAGGGTGGGTCAATTTGCCCTGGCTGTCGGTCATCCATGGGGGCAGATCGGCTTCGTGTCAGCTGGCATCATCTCCAGCCTTGGGAAAATGGCTTTGGACTGGCGAAGCGGGGTTGTGGATGTGATCCGCACTGATGCAGGCCTGGCACCTGGAAATTCTGGCGGCCCGCTGCTGGATGCTGACGGCAGATTGATCGGCATTAATACCATGATCCTGGGCGGTGATCTAGGGATTGCCATACCCAGCCACGTGGTAGCCGAGTTTGTATCTCAGGAAATTGCCCGGGGGAGGGAGGCAGTTGCAGTTTGAAGGAGGTGGTGGCTTGCCGTCTCGATGGGAAGCAGAAAGCCATAAGGGTCTGGTGGTGTGTGTTGTCACTTCAATCCCTGCGCTGCGGGCAGGCTTGACCAGCCTGTTAGAAAGCCTGGAAGCGGTAGACAGGGTTTGTTCCGCAGGCTCACTGGCTGATTTTGAATCCTGCAGGTATACAACGGATATACTGCTTCTATCGCCAGATGCGGGTTCAGGCCTTGAGTTGGAGGAAATCCTGGATGATCCTGGTTTATCCGGTGTACTGATCCTGGCAGACGAGTACAATGAGCACAGCTGGTTTGTCCCCCAATTCCGCGATATACCCTGGGGAATCTTGCCGCTGGGGGCTTCCATCGAGCAGTTTGAAGCCGCGCTCCAGGCGATTAATGCAGGGTTATCCATCGGTATACCGTCCATGCTCACCTTAATGCCCGGTGAGGAGGATGCAGACCTGGGAGAACCCCTGATTGATCCGCTTACGGAGCGGGAGTTAGAAGTGCTGCAGCTGCTGGCTCAAGGCAAGGCCAACAAACAGATCGCTCTGGACCTTGCGATCAGCGAGCATACCGTGAAATTTCACGTTTCATCGATCTATACCAAGCTGGGGGCATCTAACCGCACTGAGGCAGCCCGTTTGGGTGTGCGTACGGGACTGATCACGCTGTGATGCAAATCGGGTAATTCAAATCTGTTAAAGAGATGCCAATCAATTGGGGACAATTGAGGCGGGCACTCATGTCGGATGCTTATGAATGCTACAGGCGATCGTATTTTTTCATCACCTGCAGCATATCCTCGATCGGAAGAGCATAGGCAGTGTGTCCCTGGTAACCGGTCATGGTTTCAGCACTGGTAAGCGCATTGAGGATTGATTCCTCAACCGATTCAATGGCTCCAAGGAATAAGTCGTTCAGGTGGTGGTGAGGTAACATTTCGAGCTGGTAGGCGCTTTTCTTTGATCCTGGAATGTGATTGCCCATTGCAAATGCCAGGAAGATATCACCGCTGCCGTTGTGTCCAATTCCACCAACGCGTGCCATCCCCAGGGCTGCTCTCCTGGCCAGGCGTTTGCACTGCACAGGCAGTAGAGGCGCATCGGTGGCGAGGATGATGATGATCGAACTGCCAGCTGGCAAGTCCTCATCGAATGGGCTGGGGGTGTGCTTGTAATCCAACTCCAATCCCACTGGGACACCATCCACGCGCAAATCCCGCCGTTCTCCATGGTTTGCCTGGACAAGCGCCCCCACCGTAAATGTACCGCTTGGGGTTTCCACGACGCGCGAAGCAGTACCGATACCACCTTTAAAATCATGGCAGATCATCCCGGTACCGCCTCCAACGTTGCCTTCCTGGACCTTGCCCGGTTTTGCAGATTTCAAAGCTTCGATCACGTTCTCCTGGGTAATGTGAAAAGCATCCAGGTCGTTCAACCACCCATCCCAGGTTTCTGCGATAACAGCTAATGATGACAGGGTTGTTTGACCGCTTTCCTGGCCATATGCTACGAGTGCCTGGTGAGCTGTACCCACCTGGTGTGTATTGGTGAGGACGACAGGGTAGCAGAGCATCCCGGATTCTTCCAGCCAGTGCATTCCGGTCATCTCCCCGGTCCCATTGAAGGTGTGATATCCTGCGAATGCGTTGTCCTTCCAGATGTCACCTTCCCGCGGCATGATCACCGTCACGCCAGTCCGGGCGATGCGCGGCTCGTCAAAGATCAATGTCTTCTGTCCTACCCAGATGCCGGGCACATCGGTGATGGCATCGTAGGGACCTGGATGGAGATGCCCGATATTTATGCCCAGCTCTCGAATGCGATAGCCTGCCATTGCAATCCTCCTAATTTTCTGGAATTCAAATGAAAGATGGCTAGGTGAAATCCGCTTCTTGGTACGTCGACATACTCTATTAAAGTAGTATAGATGCAAATATCCTTTCGTGCACAGTGATTAAACCTATCGGCGCGGCCAACTTCTGGGTTGATACATCAAGCTATTCTTTCTGCTTTCATATCGTCGCCGGTGGGTAGATCAGTTGTATAATCAGTATCAAAAATGGAAACGGCATAATGGAACCTTCAATCGCAAAAGAAGAACGCAATGGTTGGCCTTCTCAAGCCCGACCTGATCGTAAATTGGCTGAGCCATGGAGTACCGAACTGCTGGTAGCGGTCAATCACCTTCACCACCACTGCCTTTCCCCTGATGGGAAATATATCGTTTTCATCTGGCAACGAGATGGAAACAGCGATATTTGGTTAATGCGCTCGAATGGTTATGGATGGCCGGAGCGCATCACGGTTGATCGTCCCCAGCAATCCTTCTGGACAGATGACCAGCCGCGATGGAGTCCGGATAGTAAATGGATCGTTTTCTCTGCCCAGGAAGATCTTTGGGTGGTCTCCCGGAAAGGGGGCAAAGCTCGCAGGCTGACTGACTTCAAACTGGGCGATGGGCACCCAATCTTCAGCCCAGATGGTTCTCGGATTTATTTCCTCAGCGGTCGAAAAGAATTCCTCAACCTTTGCTGGACAACCCTTGATGCGGATTGGCCAAACTCTTTAACCAACCTCAGTGCCGATGTCACCGATCCCCAACCTTCGCCGGATGGCGCATTAGTCGCCTTTGTTTACCACCCTCAAGATGACCTCAATCGTGCGGAGATTTGCCTGGTTCCAGAACAGGGAGGAGAATTAAGGCATCTCACTGGATCAGCACAGGTAAGGGATTACCAACCACGCTGGTCTCCGGATAACCAATATCTCTCATTGATTTCGAACCGGTCTGGTTGGAATAACCTCTACTTGCTGCAGGTCAGCTCAGGAAATATCAGGCAACTAACCACCCTGGAGGCAGATGTTAAGCAGCATGCCTGGAGTCATGATGGAAAGAGAATTGCATTGGTAATAAGCCATCAGGGGACCACCAGATTGGAAATATTGGATCTGGTGGACCAGCAGCGAAAGACTCTGCATGAAGGAAAGGGCTGGCACAGTTTCCCGCAATGGGGACCGGATGATGATTGGGTCAGTGTGGAATTTGAAAGCCCGGTTCAACCCCCCGATATATTCCGCATCAATGTTAAAAACGGCAGGCTCAAGCAGCTTACTTTCTCCACCCCAGCTTCTCTCAAGGGCACACAATTGGTGCAGCCTGAATTTATACAATTCCCTTCCACTAATGACAGCCTGATTCCTGGATTTCTATTCCGTCCACCGGGAGCATCGCCTGAAAAACCCTGCCCGGCAATAGTTTATCCCCATGGTGGCCCGACTGACGAGTATGCTTGTTTTTGGGAAATGCTCACCCAATGGCTGGTGGCAAAGGGATATGCAGTCCTCGCGCCTAATTATAGGGGAAGTACTGGCTATGGATTGGCTCACCAATTTGCCCTGCACCAACATTGGGGGATCGTCGATACAGAGGATATGCTGGCGGCTGCAGACTATTTATCGGATTTAGATTGGGTGGATGGCAGGCGCCTGGGTATTTACGGAGCCAGTTACGGCAGCTATCTGGCGCTGCTGGCACTGGCTCGCGATCCACAATATCGCTTCAAGTGTGGAGTGGCTAAATACGGGGATTGTGATATTTTAGCTTCCTGGGCTCAAGGTGATCGCCCGGGCAGAGAGGATCTCGAGCGGCAGATGGGTCACCCGTTGAATAATCTGGATGGATACCGGGCAGGTTCACCCATTTATGAGGCTGCCAATATCAAATCTCCGTTATTAATTTTGCACGGAGACCAGGATCGGCGAGTGCATCCAAAGCAAAGTGAGCAGCTCGTTGAGACGCTTTGTAAAGAGAATAAAGTGTTCGAGTACATTCTCTATCGCGGGGAAGGACATGGGCTGCTGAACAAAGCCAACCTGCTGCATTTCTATGCCACGCTCGAGCGCTTTTTGGACTGGTATTTAATCTGAAGGATGGTGCTGTCATGGATCTAATTTATTACGCTGATTTGACCTGGCCAGAGGTTGAGAAACTGCCTCGTGATTTGCCAATGCTGGTGCCTATTGGGTTGGAGGACTACGATTTGCGCGCGGCAGCGAAATCCATATCCACAGAGCAGGTGGTGATCCTGCCAGCGATTCCATATGGATTTCAGCATACTAAAGAGATGCCCTTATCGCGCCTTGACGTTCGCCCTGGATTGATGAACAGGGTCTTGACAGGTATCAGCGGCCGGCTCAAGTCCCAGGGATTTACCAGAGTATATTTCCTTAATGGGCATGGAAATCAGAATCTGAAGGGGGAGCGGCATCAGATCATCGATTTTCCATACCGGCAGCAGTATGAATTTTTATGGCCGCAGCACCTAGCCACGCGGGTAGTGGTGATCAGCACTGGCCATACCGAACAGCACGGCTACCACCTTCCGCTCAGTACAGACAGTTTGATCGTGGAAGCGCTGGCTACACATTTAACAACTCTCAGCCCAGATGAAGTTTTCTGCTTGCCAGTCTGGCCTTACGGGGTAAGCACCCATACAGATGAATTCCCGGCTACATTAAACCTGGGTGGACGTGTTTTCGAAGATTTCTTCCTGGCGGTAATCCAGCAGCTGGTTGCCATGGGTGCACAGATGATCTACTTTTCAAACGGACATGGAGGCAACCACTCCTTCCTGGTCAATGTGGTTAAGTTTGCCGGGGAGCGCTACCCCCAGGCTTTCATCGCTACCCAATGGCTGCACACAACAGGTCCCGAATTATCACTCTACCGGGAGAGCGCGACTGGCGGGATGGGACATGGAGGCGAGCTCGAAACTAGCTATATCTTGAATTTGCGTCCAGACCTGGTGAAAATGGATCTTGCCACCCGGGAGGTGGATTTCGTAAGCACGCCTAATTACTATATGGACTGGATTGATGGAGGCAGCCTGGTTGCCAACCCCCCCTGGCTTGATGACACCACCAGCGGGATCTATGGCGATGCTATCCGGGGGACAGCTGAAAAAGGGCGCTTATGGTTGCAAGCAGCAGTAAATCAGAAGTTGGCGATCATTCAAGAGATCCAAACCCAACAGGATCTGCGCCAACAAAAACGCGCTCAGCATTAAATCTGAATTATTATTCCTTTCTGAGGAGGTTTTAAGATGTTGGCTGAAGCACAGCGCATCAAAGATGATCTCGTTCAATGGCGGCGTACAATCCACCGCGACCCAGAGCTGGGATTCGAGGTATTCCATACAGCTGAGCTTGTTGCACAAACCTTGAGTGAGCTAGGTATCGAGACTCAGACAGGAGTTGGTAAAACGGGAGTTGTCGCGTATTTAGGAGAGCCTGCGGGCCCGGTGATTGCTATCCGGGCTGACATGGATGCATTGCCGATTCAAGAAGAAAACCTGGTGGATTATGCATCCCAGGTGCCCGGCAGGATGCATGCATGTGGGCATGACGGGCATACGGCGATGCTGCTGGGGGTTGCCAAACTGCTCAGTCAAAAGCAGCTTCCAGGCCAGGTGCGATTGCTGTTCCAACCATCCGAGGAGGCTGCGGATGAAGATGGTGTTAGCGGCGCGCCCCGCATGATCGAAGATGGTGCCCTGGAGGGAGTGGATGCGGTAATCGCCCTGCATGTGGACGGCAAGCTCGATAGCGGGGAAATCTGTATCCAAGATGGCTACGTGGGTGCTGCAGCGGATACTTTCCGGGCTCATATTAATGGGCATGGTGGTCATGGTGCATACCCGCACCAGACTGTAGATCCTATCTGGTTGACCTCAACTGTGCTTAACGCACTCTATGCTATTCCTTCCCGCCAAATTCAACCCCTTGAGCCGAGTGTCGTGACGGTTGGAGTAATTCAGGGAGGTAGTGCTGATAATGTGATCCCAGATTCGGTTTATATTGAAGGCACCCTGCGGTCTTTTTCCGATGAAATACGCGAACAGCTGATCCAGGAAGTGGAACGTGCGATAAGTATCACTCGCTCATTAGGGGGCGATTACGTACTTGAGATCGAACGTGGTTATCCCCCTCACCACAACGATCGCCAGGTTTCATCCTGGCTGCGCCAGGTGGGAGTTGATCTACTTGGGGAGACAAAGGTCAGCGAAGGGCAGAGGACGATGGGGGCAGAAGATTTCAGCTTTATGGCGAAGGTAACGAAAGGAGCAATGTTCTCTTTAGGTGTAAAACACCGCGGGGCACCAGCGCGTTATTTGCACACAGCCTTATTCGATCTGGACGAAGAAGCATTACCCGTAGGCTCGGCCATCCTGGCGGAAACAGCCCTGCGTTTTATCAATGGGAAATTGTGACGGCGTATTACCAGGATTTCCAGCCCAATGAAAGTAGGAAAAGCCTCATAATTGAGGGCAAAATACTCCGACCAATTTATTGACATCAAGAATAATAAGCGGTATAAACGCGGCACGATGCTGGGATTTACAAATTTGTTCTCCACCCCGACTGTTTAAGTCACCTATTTTCAAGGAGGATGAAGAATGTCTGGCCAGAAGTTTTTGCCTTTTGTATCCCTGATGGTTGTAGCGCTAGTCATGGCGGCCTGCGCCAGCACCCAAACTGCAGCTCCACCAGAACCATCTGCTTCCGAAGCTCCCCCCTCTACGACAACAGAAGAAGCCGCCCCTGAACCAACTGAGGCTACAGAACCGGTGGTCCTGCGGATCGGATATGGGGGAAGTCCGGACACACTCAATCCAGGCACTGCAGTTCTTTCTGAAGCGTACTACATGTTTGAACTGGTCTACGATACCATGTTCGATCTAAATTTGGATGGTACCTACCGGCTAAGCCTGGCAGACAGCTATGATGTCTCAGAGGATGGCACCGTCTGGACTTTTAAAATCAACCCGGATTTTAGATTCCATGATGGCGAGCCGCTGACTGCCCGGGATATCGCATTCTCGTACAATTTTTACCAATCGCACGAGGATTTCCCGTATCTGCCGGTTTATACTGAATATTTTGAGAGCGTAGAAGCACCTGACGATGCGACTGTGGTGATCACCCTCTCAGAAGCTATTCCTAATATGGAAAGCCAGCTGGTTTTTCTATATGTATTACCAGAGCACATCTGGGCACAATATGATGACCCGACCGGTGCGGTTGAGTTTGAAAACGAGCAGATGATCGGCACTGGTCCTTTCAAAATGCTTGAGTACACGCAAGGTGAATTCGTTCACCTTGGCGCAGTAAAAGACCACCCGCTGACACCCCCAAAGATCGACGAGGTTGTTTTTCAGACCTATGATAATCAAGATGCGTTGGTGCAAGCACTGGTGACTGGCCAGGTCGATATGATCACGGAAATGCCTAATACAGCCGTACCCACCTTGAGGAACATGGAAAATGTGGAATTGGTAGTTGGTGCTCCCTTCGCTCCGGAAGTTACCGATATCATTCCCAACCAGGCATCTGAAGAAAATTGTCCAGCAGAGGATGGTGTCTGTTCAGGTCATCCTGCCTTACAAGATCTGACCGTGCGCCAGGCATTAGCATACGCGACCGATAAACAGAAGATCATCGATGTTGTCTTACTCGGCTTGGGCACCCCTGGTCTGACCTTGATCCCTGATGGATTAGGTGTGTGGTACAACGACACGATCAAGGATTTCCCCTTCGATCTTGATGAAGCCAACCGCCTGTTGGATGAAGCGGGTTACCTTGATAGCGATAATGATGGTGTGCGTGAGATGCCGGATGGCACTAATCCTTTAGATTTCCGCCTTTTCTGGCCTAACGACAGCCCAACTTACCCGCGCATCGCTGAGCTCTTGGCAGAATCCTGGGCGCAAGCAGGGGTAAAAGTGGAGCCCCAAGCGCTCGATCCGGATGCCTTAACTTCGGTCTGCTGCCCCTCATTCGACTTTGATATCATCATTTGGGGCTGGGGTTCTGACCCAGATCCAGGATTCTTGCTGAGTGTTCACCTCACGGATGAAATCCCTACCGGAAACAGTGAAACCGGTTATTCCAATCCGGTTTTTGATGATCTGTTCAACCAGCAAGCCACAGAATTGGACTTTGAGAAACGCAAAGAGCTCATCTGGCAAATGGAACAAATCCTGCATGATGATGTCGCGTATATCATTCCTTACTACGCGCAGGCGACTCAGGCTTACCGCACTGATCGATTTACGGGTTGGATCACAGATCAACCGAAGGTTGAATTAGCGGATCCGACTTCCCTTACTGTGGTTGAACCTGTTCAGTAAGTTCGAAGAAGTAATCCTGGTTGATCAACCAGCATCGTCCATATTCTATGAAAACAACCACCTGGATGGACACTATTCTCTGTCACAGGTGGTTGTTCCTAAATGATCTCCGGCGATAAGATCTTAATGAACTACCGTTATCTCCTAAATAAGTTCGCATGGGCGCTTCTGACGATCATTTTCGTGATCGTGCTGAATTTTTTCCTGTTTCGAGTTCTTCCCGGTGACCCAGCCCGTGCTGGATTACGAGATCCTCGCCTGACTGTGGAAGCCCAGGAAGCGATCCGCGCACGTTTCGGGTTAGATAAGCCAGTGATCAATTGTTTCGACTCGTTAAACCCGTTGAAAATAGGTAATTGCGCGGTTAACCCCTTGGAGACTCAATTCTTTATTTATGTTAGCAATCTGCTGCGTGGGGAGCTGGGCATCAGCTATCACAGTAATCGGCCCGTCGTTGATATTTTGGGTGAGCGCCTGTGGAATACCATTCTCCTGGTAAGCGCTGGACAGATTTTGTCAATCGTCATCGGGATCTCCCTGGGTGTCGTTGCAGCCTGGAAATTAAGAACCATGATCGATTACGGGGCTCTGGTTTCGAGCCTGGTTGCCTGGAGCCTGCCAACCTTCTGGTTGGGAATTATTCTACTGTTTATTGGCAGCCGATATTTTGGTTTACCGATTGGTGGGAAAATGACTCCTGGCGCCCACTTTGAATCCACCTGGGAACAATGGAAGGATATTGCCAGGCATCTTATTTTGCCGACGATCACATTCACGATCATCTTTATCGGCGAATATATGCTGATCATGCGCAGCACAATGGTCGATGTGCTCTCAGAGGATTTTATTCTCACAGCAAAAGCAAAGGGCCTGCATTCCATTCAAATATTAAAAGATCACGCTCTGCGAAATTCGATGCTGCCAATGGTCACGATTATTGCTCTCAACCTGGGTTTTACTGTGGCGGGTGCGATCCAGATTGAAACTGTATTCTCTTGGCCTGGATTAGGCCAGGTTTTTTTTGAAGCTGTTGGCCGTCGGGATTACCCCATGTTGCAGGGAGCTTTTCTGATCCTTGCTATCAGCGTAATTTTCGCCAATTTGGCAGCTGACCTGCTATATTCATACCTGGATCCGCGGGTGAGAGCAGGATGACGATGCAATCACAGATTACTGTCTCTGGATTTGGCGGGTTCTGGGCGAATTTGAAGCAGAACAGCATGGGTGTTTTTGGATTGATTATGGTACTGATGGCGATCGGTATGGCATTGTTGGCTCCTTGGCTTGCTCCATATGATCCTAATGCCCCCGTCAAAGTCACGATCGATGATATTTATGCACCACCCAGCCCTGAGCACTGGTTGGGAACTGATGATGCAGCCAAGGATGTGTTATCGAATTTTATCTATGGCTCCCGAGTATCGCTAACCGTTGGTTTTTTCGCTTCCTTCATTTCAATCTTCATCGGCGGTGCGATTGGTATCATGGCTGGTTTTCTTGGAGGCAGGGTTGAGAACGGCCTGATGCGCCTAACAGATATCATGCTGGTCATTCCTGACCTGCCCCTGGCAGTTGTCTTGGTCGCACTAACAAAACCGAGCCTGCTGAATATCATATTCGTGATTGGCATCCTCGGTTGGACCGGAACCGCGCGTTTGGTGCGCTCCCAAACTCTTTCGGTTAAAGAACGCAAATTTGTCCTGCGTGCTAAGGCAATTGGCGCGGGCCAGTTTTACATTATCCGCCGCCATCTGCTGCCACTCGTGCTGCCTTTGATGGTTGCGAATACCGTCCTTGTCATCTCGCTCGCAATCCTCAACGAGAGTACACTAAGTTTTCTGGGTTTATCTGATCCTACGACTCTGAGCTGGGGGCAGATGCTTAATTTTGCTTTCACCCGGGGGGCCATGAGCGCAGGAGCTTGGTGGGCTTTAGTCCCCCCTGGATTTGGAATTGTGTGGGTGGTACTCGGATGCACCCTGTTCGGGCATGGGTTGGAACAAATCCTCAATCCTCGCCTTGAAACCCACCACTTAGCTGTTGGAGAAGAGATGGTTGCTCGCGAAGATAGCCGGATGACACCTGGAGAAATTGTTGAACTAACATGACAGAGATGAAATCCATTGAATCTCGCAATTTGCACCCTGCCATGAATTTGAGATCAGCACCAGTGATACTAGATGTACAGCATGTTTCAGTTGACTTTGTCTCAGAGAGGCAGACACCTGCCCATGCGGTGATGGATCTAAGCTTCATGCTCAGGGAAGGAGAGATGCTGGGTCTGGTGGGTGAAAGCGGTTGCGGAAAGACAACCCTCATGCTCAGCATCTTGCGCCTGTTACCTGCTGCGGGCCGCATTGTATCAGGTAAGATCGATTTTTTTGAGCGCGACTTGTTGGATTTGACCGAAGCCGGTATGAACGACATTCGGTGGAAAAATATTTCGATTATTTTTCAGGGGGCGATGAACGCATTGAATCCGGTACGAACCATTGGTGATCAAATAAAGGAAGCAATCGTTGTTCACTTCCCCAGGACCAGCAAGCAATCTCTCGCTGAACGTATCGATGAATTGCTTGAGATGGTTGGCATCGGTGCTAATCGCAAAGACCAATACCCTCACCAATATTCTGGGGGGATGCGCCAACGGGCGATGATCGCTATGGCATTAGCCTGCAACCCCCAAATTGTCATCGCGGATGAACCCACAACTGCCTTAGATGTGATGGTCCAGGCCCAAATTCTAGAGCTGCTGGATAATCTTCGCCATAAATTGGGATTATCTGTAATCCTGGTCACCCATGATCTGGGTGTAGTTGCTGAAATCTGTGATACTGTGCTTGTAATGTACGGTGGGGTTAGCGCGGAGTATGCTGACGTAGACAGCATTTACAACGATCCACGACATCCTTATACACAACAGTTGTTAAAGGCATTCCCCGATCTGTCCAGACCTAAAGACCGATTGATTGCGATCCCAGGATACCCACCGCAATTGAATGCACTACCACCTGGGTGTAGATTTGCGCCGCGCTGCCCCCAGGTATTCGAACGATGTAATATTGAGCAACCCGCGCTGTACCAGCTGGGTCCATTTCATCAGGCTGGATGCCACCTCTTGAGTGCTTCATGAGCGCTGCTCCAATTCTCCAGGTAAAAAACCTGCGCAAACTCTTCCCCTTCAGCAGTGAAGGCATCGTCCACAGAACGTATACTTACGTCCATGCAGTGGATGATGTTTCATTTGAATTAGGGCAAACAGAAGTATTAGGTTTGGTCGGTGAAAGTGGGTGTGGAAAATCTACCTTAGCCCTGACCCTGCTGGGCTTGGAAACTGCTACTGGAGGGAGTATTTATTTCGAAGGAGAGGATATAACCCATCTCAAGGGGCAACCTATGAAAGAGCTGCGGCGGCACATCCAGATGGTGTTTCAAGATCCGTATGAATCTCTTAACCCCTTGATGACGATTGGGGATATCGTGACCGAACCACTAAAGGTGCACGGTTTGGGGGGTGACAAAAGGGAAGTTGCTTCCCGTGTCAACCATGCTTTGGAGGATGCCGGTTTAAAACCCCCCGAAATTTATAAAAATCGCTTTCCTCACGAGCTATCCGGAGGTCAGCGGCAGCGAGTGGTGATCGCAGGAGCACTGGTCTTGGAGCCCACCATATTACTGGCGGATGAACCTGTCTCAATGCTAGATGTAAGCATCCGAGCCGAGATCCTCAACCTTTTAGCGGATTTGCGTAATACCCGCGGTATTTCA
>Ga0316579_10000537_pt1 | contig 12508 bp, 3 predicted proteins | sample J5NA_2_FD_203074 | JGI IMG/M metagenome (GOLD analysis project Ga0316579, IMG submission 203074) | Rhizosphere microbial communities from salt marsh grasses in Alabama, United States - J5-7_160517rDrA | ecosystem: Host-associated > Plants > Roots > Rhizosphere | place: USA: Alabama | collected... | reverse complement strand
CATCGACCGGGTCCCGCGTCGTGAAGGTCCCGGTCACCGGGTCGTAGGACCGGGCCCGCAGGTCCAGCAGGGCCGTGTCGGGGTCGGCGTGGGCGCCCGCGTAGGTCCGGCGGGTGCCTTGCGCGTCGGCGACCAACGCGTCCACGGACCAGACCGGGCCGAAACCCGCGTAGCCGTAGAGAGAGCGGTGGACGCCGTTCGGGTCGGTCAGGTCGGTGGTGGAGCCGAGCCAGTCGTGGGTGGCGTAGTCGGTGGTGGTCGTGCCGTGCTGCCATTGCAGGTTCCCGGCCGGGTCGTACCCGTAATCGGCGATCAGAACGCCGGCGCCGTCGGTCTCGGTGGCGATCTGTGCCAGGGTCCGGTTCGTGTCCCACCGCAGGGTCCGCACCAGCGAGCCGTCGGCCTTCCTCGTGGCCACCCGCTTGCCGTCGGCATCGTCGGTGAACGAGTACGAGGCGCCGGCGACCGTGGCCGTCGCGAGACGGTTGTTCGGGGTGTAGGTGTAGGTGCCGTTCGGGTCGGTGGTGCGGTTGCCGTCGGCGTCGTAGGCGTAGTCCGAACGGGTCCCGTCGGGGGCCGTGACCGTTGTCAGCTGGTCGGCGGCGTCGTAGGTGTACGTGGTGGGCTTCGCGCTGGGGGCCGAACGCTTCTGGGACAGGCGGTTGCCGACGGCGTCGTAGGTGTACGTGACCTGGTTGCCGTACAGGCACCCGGCAGGGCCCGTTCCGCAGCTGCGGGTGAGGCGACCGGCCCGGTCGTAGGAATGCACGAGGTCGCCGGTGTACAGGGCTTCCACCCCGGCCCGGTGCTGCGCGACCCGGGTGGGCTGCCCGACGGCGTTCAGGGCCAGGTCGAAGGATGCCAGGACCTCCTCGCCGCGGGAGGCCGTGACCTCGGTGATCCGCCCGGCGGTGTCGAACGTGCGTCTTTCGACATGGCCGTTCGATTCCGGCAGGGTCGTTGCCACCGGGTTGCCCGCCGCGTCGTAGGAGTACGACGTGACCCTGCCGCCCGCCTTCTGGGTGGCGGCCCTCCCGACCGTGTCGTACGTGTACGCCGTGACGTAGCCGTCCGGGTAGGTGCGTGAGGCGATCCGGCCCGCGGAATCGTACGTGTAGACGAACCCGGCGCTGCCGTCGGGACGTGACTCGGTCAGCTGGTTCCCGTCCCGGTCCCAGGTGCGGGTCCGGGTTCCCGTGGCGTCCGTGACGGCCGTGACCTGGCCCGCCGCATCGTAGGAATACGTGGCCCCCGCCGCACCCGTGGAATGGGTGATCGACGTCGGCAGGCCCCGGGCGTCGTACCGGGTCGTGGTCACCTGGCCCCTGGCGTTCGTCACACCGGTCCGGTTCGAGTCAGGGTCCCAGGCGAGCCGGACCGTTCGTTTCAGGGGATCGGTTGTGGACAGGAGCCTTCCGGCGACGTCGTAGGAGTACTCCGTCGTGTGGTCGTTCGCGTCCGTCCGCGTCAGGGTGTTCCCGTTCGCGTCGTACGTCCACGCCGTCACCCCGCCCAGAGGATCGGTGACCCGCGAGGTCCGTCCCAGGGCGTCGTGGGCGTACCGGGTGACGGCGCCCGTCGCGTCGGTGACGGCCACGACCCGGCCGGCGGCGTCGTACTCGTAACCGGTCACGTGGCCGAGCGGGTCGGTCAGTTTCGTACGGTTGCCCGCCGCGTCGTAGCCCATGCGGGTCGTGAACGCGGCAGGATCGGCTCCCGGCTCGTTGCCGCGCGGGTCCGTGACCGACACCACCCGGCCGGAGGCGTCGAAGCCCACCGTGGTCCTGTGCCCCGACGGGTCGGTCACGGCGGTGCGCCGGCCGGCGGCGTCGTAGGTGTAGGTCGTCCTGCCCCCCGCGGCGTCCGTGGAGGACAGCAACCGGCCGGCCGCGTCGAACTCGCTCCGCCTCACGGCCCCGCCCGGGCTCGTGACGGCCGTGACGTTCCCCGCGGCGTCGTAGGCGGTGCGGGTGGTCCGTCCCAGCGGGTCCGTGACAGCGGTCGCCCGACCCGACAGGTCGAACTCCGTGGTCCTCACGCCCCCGGTGGGGTCGACGACGCTCGTGAGGTTCCCCGCGACGTCGTAGCCGTAGGTCGTCGTGAACGCGGTGGGATCCGCCCCATCGACGTTCCCCCGCGCACTGGTCGTGGACGACAACCGGCCGGCAGCGTCGTACTTCGACGTGGTGCGGTTCCCGGCCGGGTCGACGACGGCTGTCGTGTTCCCCGTGGCGTCGTACTCGTAGCGGGTCGCGCCACCAGCGGGATCGGTCCGGGAGGACAGCCTTCCTGAGGAGTCGTACTCGGAACGCGTCGTTCCCCCGGCCGCGTCAGTCTCGGACAGGGCCCGGCCGGCCTCGTCGTACGCGTACGACGTGCTGTTCCCCAGCGGATCGGTCTCGCGCAGAAGGTTCCCGGTCGCGTCCCAGGCATAGCGGCGGGTATGCGCAGCCGGATCAGCGCCCTCACCCGTTCCCAACGGATCCACGACCGTGGCCACCCGGCCCGACGCATCGTAGGCGTACCGCGTGACGTTCCCCACCGGGTCCGTCACCGCGGTCGGGTTCCCCACCGAGTCGTACGCGTACCGCGTCGAGGCCCCGGCCGGGTCCGTGACCCTCGTGACCAGGCCGGCGGAGTCGTACTCGAACTTCCTGCTGCGACCCGTCGGATCCGTGACGGCAGCGACCAGGCCGGCGTCCGTGTACGCGTACTCCGTCGTCCCGCCCCGGACACCGGTCGACGACGACACCCGGCCGGCCGCGTCGTACGCGTACGACCGGACACCGTCCTCGGCATCCTCGACGCGCGTCAGCCTCCCCGCCGCGTCGTACGTGTACGACGTGGCCCCGCCGCGCGCGTCCCACACCGATTCCAGCTGCGCGTTCGGCGTGTACCGGTACGTGGTCGTATCACCGAACGGATCCACCTGGAACTGCAGGACGTCCCCGGCGTAGACGTCCGTCCACACCCCTCCGGAGGCGTCCGTCCAGTCGGCCTCACGGCCCTGGTCCACCGGGATCCAGGAGAACCGGGACACCCGTCCCTCGGCATCGGTCTGGGAGACGACCCGTCCGGACGAGTCGTACACCGAGTTCATCGTCACGCGCCCGGACGGGTCCGTGACCTTGTTCAGCAGCCCGGCGGTGTCGTACCCGTACCGGGTCGCCCCACCGTCCGGACCCCTCACGCTCGTCAGCGAGGCACCGTCGAACCCGTACGCAACGCTCCGCCCGTCCGGCAGACCGACCCGGACCAGGTGCCCGCCCGAGTACCCCAGGTCGTACACACGTCCCGCGCCGTCGGTGATCCGGTTCGGTGTCGCCCCTCCCCCGTCGTACGACAGGGACAGACCGGTACCGGCCGCGTTCCTCCACGCCACCAGGCGCCCGGAGGGATCGAAGGACAGGACCTGGCCGTCCGTCCGCCGCAACCGGTACCCCGAGGACGCCGTCCCCGACAGCACCGACGTGGCACCGTCCGTCGACGCGAACGCCCCGTCCCCGCTGGGCGCGTAGACCGCCTCGCCGCCGTCCTCCGCGACGAACGTGACGGCACGGTCCTCCACCCGCAGCCGGGCCGAATACGGGAAGGACCACCCCCGCCCCAGTACCCCGTCCACGTCCGAGGACGAGCTGTACGACCGCATCACATCGAACGGAACCCCCGGAGCGGGAAGCCGGGCATCCCGAACACGTTCTTCCAAGGCCCCCGTACCCGTGTTCACCGGATCGCCCCGCCGGGCCTGCACCGCCTGCCGGCCCGAAGACGAAACACACCCTCCCGGGCACCCCCGCATCTGCCCCGGAGTCAAGGAGACCTGATTCGCACCCGGACCCGCGATCGCGTACCCGGTCAGGCTCCCGGACCCGACCGCCACCACATCCGTCAACCCCTGGACCTGTATCGGGGCCATCCTGTTGGTCTGGCTCCCGTCCCCCAACTTCCCATTGCAGTTGTTGCCCCAGGCCCACAGGGATCCGTGCCTGCGCACGGCATAGACGTGGTTGTAATCGGCCGAGACGGAGACCGCGTCCGTCAGCCCCTGGACCCGTACCGGGGACAGGCGATCCGTGGAGGTCCCGTCACCCAACTGACCGCTCGAATTGTCTCCCCAGGCCCAGACCGTTCCGTCCGCGCGCACGGCGTAGGCGGAATCACTTCCCCCCGAAACAGCGACCACGCCCGTCAGGTCCAGCACCCGTGCCGGTGGGATCCTGGTCCGCTTGGTCCCGTCCCCCAACTCACCGTCCCAGTTGCTCCCCCAGGCCCAGAGGGTCCCGTCGGAACGCAACGCGAACCCGGAGTCGTCCGCGGCAGCCACGGACACCACGTCCGACAGGCCGTTCACCCGCGTCGGCACCAGGTCGCTCACCGTGGTGTCATGGGACAGCTGTCCGAAATCGTTGTCGCCCCAGGCCCACACGGTTCCATCGGTTCGCAGCGCCAGCCCGAAACTGTCGCCGCACGCTATTTCCACGACGTCCGACAGCCCCTGGACCTGGACCGGGGTGGCGCTGTCCGTGGTGGAACGGTCCCCCAGTTGGCCTTTGGCGTTGCTGCCCCAGGCCCAGACCATGCCGTCCGCCCGCAACGCGTAACCGAAAGCCTGTCCGGCATCGATCGCCGTGACGTCCGAAAGATCACCGACCCGGACCGGCCTCGACCGCTCCGTTCTGGTCCCGTCCCCCAACTGACCGGAGCGGTTCTGGCCCCAGGCCCAGACCGTCCCGTCCGTCCGCAGGGCATAACCGGAATGACCACCCCCGGCGACCTTCCGGACGTCCGACAGGTCACCGACCCGGACCGGCCTCGACCGGTCCTTCCAGGTCCCGTCCCCCAACTGACCGTAGGAATTGTCGCCCCACGCCCACGGAACCGTGGAGGTGGAGCCGAGCGTTCCGGCAGCTGTCACACGACTGCGCAGAGGCTGCACGGTGCTCCCCGGCGCCACGGCCGAACGCCCCGAGGCCACCAGGCGGGCCACGGTCCCGCGGCGCTCGGCCAGGGTCTGCCGGTGGCGGGTCTGCTGCGGTCGCTTCCGGTGCGCGACCGTGTTCGACACGGTCGTTCCTGCCGTCGGGCTCCCGGGAGGTGCGGCCCGGCCCCGGGCCGTGGCCGGCAACGCCGGGACCGCCAGGACGACGGCCGCTGTCACCAGGCCGGTCAGGCGCGCGCGTGCGGAAGGGCGGACAAGCATGAAGACCCCCGAGTCCCCGTCGTGGCCACGTCCCCGTGTCCGCGTGGCCCGCACCGCCCCGCGGGAGCCACGGGACAGATCGCACAGATCACTCATAATTATTCATAGAGGCTGAATCACTTTGTTGTGATCTTTCACTCACGGCACAGGGTTGACGCCCGACCGGCGGAGCCTGCCCCGGCACCGACGGGAACCGCGTCAGCGGGCGTCCTGCGCCCTGCCCAGCACTGTCGGGTGCCGGCACGGGACGGGGTCCACCTGCGCGGACGGGACCGGGAACGCGGGCGTGGCCAGGACCTGCCGCGAAGTTGACGACTCGTGGCGCAACTCGTGAAAACAGTCTCACCGGCGGGCCGGCGCGTGAGAACCTACGGCAGGGCGACGGGGCCGGTCCCGGGGACGGGACACGGGACAGCAGGGGTCTCGGGGGTCGCCCCGCGGGGGACCACAAAACGATCGACGTCTCGTTCGGGGCGCAACGGAACCGCGGTGGTCGACCATGGCGACCGCGCTGTTCCCGCGCCGGTCCCGACGAGGTGGCCGCCGACCGGTGAGGCGAGGACCGGGACGCGGCAGGTCCGCCCGGCGCGGGAGGGATGCCCCGCGCCGACGGGCAGGCGGTGCTCTCCCGGTCGTCCGGGAGAGCACCGCCCTCAGCGCCTTTCCCGGAGAGCCTCAAGGATCCGGGAATGCCGAGCGGGCAGATCAGGACGGTGGCGTCCCGTAGATCAGTTCACCCTTGTAGTACACGGTGATCTTCGCGGAGTCCACCAGGGACGTGGCGGAGGCCCGGAAGGAGTAGTCGTTGCTCTGGGACATGGTCCCGTGGTCCGACCGGTACAGGCGGCTCTGGATCGGTCCGGTGGTCCCGCCGACCTTGATCTGGCCCGCCCCGCTGGTGAACCCGATCTCCAGGTAGCGGTCCGCGTTCGTCGCCCCCGGGCTGACCTCGTGGATCGATCCGACGACGTTCTTGCAGCCGATCGGGACGTAGTCGCACGCGTACGTGAACGACGTGCCCGAATCGCCCGTGAACCAGTACCGCATCGTGAAGTCCGCCAGTTCGGCCTTGGCACCGGTGTTCGTCAGCTGGATCTTGTTGGTGATCTGGTTGGTGGTGCTGTCGGTGTTCGTGACCTGGTACTGCGCGGTCGCCGTCACCTCGTCGCCGCCGGGGTCGCCTCCGGTGCCGCACGTCAGGTCGGTCGTCAACGACGGTTCCTCGCCGAAGACCTTCCTGCCGTCGATGTACACGGGGATGTTCGGATCGGGGGTCGACTCGTACTTGCCGTCCTTCAGGCCGGCGAAGCTCGGGGAGGGCTCGGAGTCCCAGTAGAACTTGTAGTCGTCGGAGATACCCGAGTTCACCCCGAACTGGAAGGCCCGGGTGCCCGAGATCGGATTGCCGGTCCAGTCGATGGGGACGTAGTAGATGCAACTCTTCTCCCCGCCCCAGCGGACGGGTTCGCCCAGCGAGGTCTCCACGCCGTCGAAGCTCTTGCCCGCGTCGTAGTAGACCGGGGTGCTGACGTCGTCGATCCCCTGGCCGTGCTGCACGAGCGGTTTGATGCTGAAGAAGTACCGCAGGCTCATCGTGTCCTGGAAGTGAGGCGGATGGGTCGCCAGGTTGTGCACGTCGACGGTGACCTGCGTGCCCTGGTTGCTGGCCTGGTTCAACTTCGCCGTCGAGTAGTAGGGCTGTTCCTCGGCCTCGGGCGGCGGCGTGAAGTCCGTCATCTTCTGGTTCTGGCCGTAGTACTGGTACAGGCCGGCCAGGGCGCCGGGGAGAGCCGCGTTGTAGTCGATCGCGACCTCGTTGAGCACGTAGTCGGTCGTGATGTCCGAGTGCTTGTCCCCCTGGTCGGGCCCGCCGACCAGACCGCCCCACAGGGTGTGGCGGTGGGTGGGCGGCTCGTCCTGGTTGTTCGTCAGCGAACCGTGCGCCGCGGCGTGGTGCGGGTGCTGGGCCGCGGTGGCCGTGCCCCCGACCTGGCTGCCGACGACCGGGGTCGTGCTGCCGAACCCGACGATGTACGACCGGTCCAGGGGGTTGTCACCCATGATGTAGTTCATCTGCCCCATGGCCCAGTCCGAGAACTTCACGCTCTTGGGGTCGTCGGGGAAGTTCTTGCGGTACGACAGGGCCTCGAACTGCGCCGCGGAGTTGTACCGGGCAGAGCCCCAGGTCGTCAGCCAGGCCAGGCCGCCGGGGGTGTTGCTGAGGTAGTTGCTGTCGTTGCTCGCGTCGTGCGACACGTGGGACCAGTACTCGACGTGCCACTTGTTGAAGTAGTGGACGGCGTCCTTGACGGCCTGCGAGACCTTGTCGTTGGCCTGGACCTTGGGGTCGATGAGGCTGAAGACCCCGCCCCACTTGGTGTCCCAGGACATGACCCAGATGTTCTGCCAGGTCTCGTTCGTGCTCTTGACGATCTTCTTGAGCCACCCCGTGTACTTGCCCGAGGAATCGGCGCTGACGATGTCGTCCAGGTACTTCTGTTCCCCGGTGGCCTCGTGCAGGACCGCGGCGCCCCAGGCCAGCTCGTCCTCGTCGAAGCTGGACCCGTAGAAACCGCCCGAGTAGCCCAGGCCCCGGTTGGCCACCGCGAAGGTGTACAGGGCCCTGGCGGTGTCCAGGCACTTCTCGGCGTAGGCCGGATCGGTGTCCTTGACGATCAGGTACTGCATGGCAAGGGCCGCAGCGCCGCCGGCGCTCTGGTCGCTGGCCGGGGTCTCGGAACTGGCCAGGTAGGCCGGGCGCGGGTGTGTCTTGAGCGGCTGGAGTTCCGGCGGGCCCCAGTAGTCGTGGTCGACGGCTCCCTCCCCCACCTGGTACGAGAAGGCGACGACCTCGCCGGAGGACTTGCGGAACGTGGAACGCAGGAGGTAATCGGTGAACCACCGCATCTCCTCCATCCCGTGGTCCCAGGTGTTCGTCTTCTTGTACGCCTCGGGGAACAGGTACATGCCCCAGGCGAGCATCGAGGCCGTGTACGACTGCGGCAGGCCGAACTTGACGTGGTCCCCGGCGTCGTGGAATCCCCCGGACAGGTCCAGGGCGCCGTCGCCGTCGGGGTCGAGGACGGCCTTGTTGGCGCTGATGAAGGAGGACGACAGGTTGACCCCGTCGTTGTTGGACATCGGCTTCAGCGGGATCCTCGCATCACCGGGCTCGGAATCGCCGCGCCATTCCAGGGGCTGCTGGCCCATGGTGCGGGAGGGGCCGGACTCCTCGGCATCGTAGAAGTACCACGACTGCTGCAGCGCCATGGGCAGGCTGTAGTTGGGGGTGTTGGACAGGGTCGCGGCTGCCGCCCGGTCGACGGGCAGGGCAGCCCAGCCGCCGAGTACCAGGGCCGTCACGGCGCCGGGCAGGACCGCCGCGGTCAGCCTTCGTCGCCCCGCTCCCCGTGCTCTGTCTGGATGACCGAACATCTGTGGTGCTCCTCGTTCCAGGTGGCCGGGTGCCGCAGATGCCCGTCTGCGGATCCGGTGTCACCGGGCCGCCGCCGACGGGGAAGCCTGGCGGGAACGCCGAGCGGTGGTCCCCGTCGAGAGACGCCCTCAACGGACAGGTCGCGGACATGCTCAGCCACCGGGTTCCGTCATGCAATCGATCCAGGAACCGTCCCGGGGCCGGGCCGATGAGCTGCGCCGTTCGGCCACGTCCCATGAAAGATCGCACGGGGACGAACCGGAGAACCAGCGGACCACCGCACGTGATGCCCATCACATGACACCCCGCGGCTGGTCCGATTTCGCAACGCAGCACCGGTTGCCGACGATTGGAGAGAATTTGCCGGTCCTGCAAAAAGCGTTAAGCTCCCGCCATGATCTCTTCGGGTCTGCGGGAACACAAGAAGAGGCAGACCCGGAGGGCCATCGCCTCCGCCGCCCTGGATCTCGCACTGGACGCGGGTCTGGCCGGTGTCACGACCGAACGCATCGTCGGCAGGGCCGGGGTCTCGGCGAGAACGTTCTCCAATTACTTCTCCTGCAAGGAGGAGGCCGTCGTGGCGGGGCACGCCGAGGAACTCGGGGAGCGTTTCCTGGCCCTGCTGCGCTCCCGCCCGGGGAACGAGCCCCCCAGGATCTCCGTCCTGTCGGCCCTGCAGGCATCGCTCCCGCAGGCCGGATCGTCCCGGTACGACCGGCTACTGGAAATCATGCGCCTTTTCAGCAGCAATTCTGCACTGTCCGGTTTCTGTCTTTCCCACTGCGTCCGGGTCGAACGGGAGGTGGCGGATCTCGTGGCCGGACGCCTCGGTGCCGATGCGGCCCGCGACCCCTATCCCTGGGTCCTGGCGGGGACCGCCGTCACCGGCTGTCGGGTCGCGCTGGGACGGTGGGCCGAGGACCCGGACGCCACGGACCCGCACCTCCTGCTGGAACAGGTCCTGTCCCTGGCGTGGGGTGACCTCGCCCGGGGTCCTGAGCGGGTGTTCCCGGGGCCCTTCGAGCCCCTGCCCGTATGAACGGGGGCCCGGACCGCGTGTCCACCGCCCCGGGGCCGGGGGGTAGGGCATCCCTACCCCGAAAGGCGGGTAAGCCCCATTACGCGGAGCCGTTCGACCGGTCCATGGTGTCGGGTGGGGTGCGCGCCGGCTCCTCGACCGACGGATCACAGCAGGAGGCTCCACCGTGTCCGACCCAGGGCCCCGGACGGTGTCCCCGCAGGAGCGGATGCGATCAAAGTCACGGTTCTCAGGGGATCCGTCTGTCCCGGCGGGCCGTGAAGTGTCCGAGAATGGCTCCACCCACGACGTTCCGACCGGTCGCGCTGGTCGAACCGGTGAGGAGGACGATGTGGCGAACGACGACGGGGGATCGGTGATGACGAGGAACGCACCGACCGCGACCGGGGAGGAGAGCCCGTTCATGGGTGAGGCGGTCGACGCGCTGGGGACGGAACCCGAGGGCCGGATCGTGGTGGTCGAGCAGGCGCGACCCGGGACGGTCGCGCTGTCCGATCCTCTGTCGACCCTGCGCAGGTTCTGCTGGGTTCCCACCTCGAGGTGGACCTGGAAGCGCATGTTCTGGCCCCTGGAAGTGCTCGTGGTGCTCCTGGGGAACATGTTGTACGAGGTGGTCCGGGCCGTGACGCACGGCGATCCCGGCATCGGCGTCTCGCACGCGCTGTCCATCTACCGGTTCGAGCCCTCCTTCATCACCTCGATGGAGCACTGGATGAACCGGACGGCGGCGGAGAGCGAGTGGCTCGTCCAGTGCCTGGCGTACTACTACTCCACCTTCCACTTCCTGCTGACCCCCGCTGTGCTCGTCTGGGCCTGGGCACGGCATCCCGGGGTCTACGCCAGGGTCCGTACGGTGCTGTTCGCCGTGAGTCTCTGCGCGCTGTTCGTGTTCTGGGTCTTCCCCGTCGCCCCGCCGCGGCTGTCGGTCGACAGCGCGGTGGACGTGCTCTCGCAGGCCGACGTGTTCGGAATGGACAACCCGCACAATGCCGTCCTGGTGAACGACTACGCCGCGGTGCCCTCCCTGCACGCCGCCTGGGCCGCCTGGTGCGCCTGGGTCGTCGTCCTGACCCTTCGGTCGCGCTGGCGCCATCTCGCCTGGCTCTACCCAGTGCTGACCACCAGCGTCGTCATCGCCAGCGCCCACCACTTCGTGTTCGACGCGATGGCGGGCTTCGGAGTCCTGGCCCTGGCCGTCTGGCTGGTCCCCCGGCAGCGGGAGGGGACCCGGCCCGAGGGCGGGACCGAGGACACGGGCCCGGCCGTCTCCCGCGAGGACCAGGCCGCCTGCCGCGAGGACGGTGACGTGCCGGACACTGTCGACCTCGACCACGATGTCCCTGCCCGTGACGTCCCCGCCCACGACCTGACGGCCCCCGCGCAGTCCCGGCAGCCGGTCGTGGTCCGTTGCGTCCCCTGAACGATCCGCCGGACGGTCCCGCGCCCGGGTCCTGGCAGGATGGAGCCGTGTCGACGACCGGACCCACCCCGACCGCGATCCGCAATCCCGTCCTGGCCGGTTTCGCCCCCGATCCCTCGGTCTGCCGGGTCGGCCCTGACCACTACCTGGTCGTCTCGTCCTTCGAGTACTTCCCAGGACTGCCGCTCTTCCACAGCCGTGATCTGGTCCACTGGCGCCGGCTGGGACACGTGCTCACCGATCCCGGGACCCTTCCCCTCGACGGCGTGCGATGCTCCGGCGGCCTGTACGCCCCGACGATCCGCCATCACGCCGGACGGTTCCACGTCGTGTGCACGCTGGTCGACGGGACCGGCCCGAACGGGCACTTCGTGGTGACGGCCAGCGACCCCGCCGGCCCCTGGTCGGCACCGGTGTGGCTCGAGGGGCCGGGCTTCGACCCCTCCCTGGTGTTCGACGGCGACCGGGCGTGGCTGACGGCCACCCACGAGGTCGACCCCGTCGGTGCCCCGGGGAGGACCGAGATCTGGGCACGCGAGTACGACCCCGAGAACCTGTGCCTGGTCGGGCCGCGTTTCTCCCTGTGGCAGGGTGCCCTGCACGGGGCACGCTGGTCGGAGGCGCCGCACCTTTACGCCGTCGACGGCCGGTACTACCTGCTCACCGCGGAGGGCGGCACCGAGGAGGACCACGCCGTCGTCGTCGCGAGGAGCCGGGAGGTGACCGGTCCCTACGAGGGCTGCCCGTGGAACCCGTTGCTGACCCACCGCCACCTGGGGCCGGGGCAGCCAGTCACCGGCACGGGCCACGCGGACCTGGTGCGGACCGCCGACGGGCGGTGGTGGGCCTTCCTGCTGGCGTCCCGTCCGCTGCCCGGACGGAACGCCCCGCGCACCGCCGTCCTGGGCCGGGAGACCTTCGTCGTCCCCGTCGAGTGGCACGACGGCTGGCCCGTCCTCGCACCCGGTCTGGGCAGGGTTCCCGATCGGGTGCCGGGTCCGGACCTGCCGCGGCACCCCTGGGAACCCGTCGGGGCCCGCGACGACTTCGACGCGCCGGAACCGGGCCCCGTCTGGTCCTTCCTGCGCACGCCCAGGGAACGCTGGTGGGACCTGCGGTCCCGCCCCGGGCACCTCCGGCTCCTCCCCCGGCCCGAGGGCCCGGAGGACCTGGCCAACCCCAGTGCCGTGCTCCGTCCCCAGCAGCACCACGACTTCATCGCCTCGGCCCTGCTCGACCTGCACCCGGCGGGTGCGGAACGGGCGCCCGACGAGGGGGTCGAGGCCGGCCTGCTCGTGATGTCGGACGACCGGAACCACGTCCTGGTCGCGCTCGGCACCGGTCGCACCGGTCACCCGGACACCGTTCCCGAACGCCCGGTACGGCTGTGCAGAAGAGCCGGTGGGGTCCTGG
>Ga0316579_10000536_pt1 | contig 12509 bp, 11 predicted proteins | sample J5NA_2_FD_203074 | JGI IMG/M metagenome (GOLD analysis project Ga0316579, IMG submission 203074) | Rhizosphere microbial communities from salt marsh grasses in Alabama, United States - J5-7_160517rDrA | ecosystem: Host-associated > Plants > Roots > Rhizosphere | place: USA: Alabama | collected... | reverse complement strand
GCGCTTCCGGCCGCTTCGACTCGATGAAAGCGTCGCCAAACCAATAAAAACAAATCGGCACCGGGGGCAAGGCGATGTGCTGGTACGGATGAAAAATGTTAACATCACTTACCATCGCGTAAAGGTGCTTCAGCATATCGATTGGACGATGAAGCGCAAGGAGAACTGGGCATTGCTTGGACCCAACGGATCGGGTAAAACCACTTTGCTAAGTTTGATCCTCGGCGACAATCCCCAGGCCTATGCCAACGACATCGTACTGTTCGGACGCCGGAGGGGAACCGGTGAAAGCATTTGGGAAATAAAGGAGAAAATAGGGTTTATTTCACCTGAATTGCACGTCCACTATCCGTATCGATTTTCCGCCTTTGACGTGATCTGCTCGGGGTTTTTCGATTCCATCGGCCTTTATCGGAAGTGTTCCGACAAAATGAAGCATGCGGCCAGGTCGTGGCTGAAACAACTGGGCATGTCGTCCTATGCCGAAACCCGCTTCGGTACACTTTCCGACGGAATACAGCGCATGATCCTGATTGCCAGAGCTATGGTAAAAAATCCGCAGCTTCTGGTTTTAGACGAGCCATGCCAGGGGCTGGATGAGCACAACCGCCGTCAAATCATCGGGCTTGTCGAAGCTGTCGGGCGCCGCATGGATACCGCTATCATCTATGTCACCCATGACATAGACGAACTGCCCGACATCATCACCCATGTATTGCGGCTGGAAGACGGAAAAGCGGTTGAAATCATCACCCGTGGACTTCGGGACGGTTATACAAATTAACTATTTTTTACTGCTTTTTATAGGAAATCGGCAAAGCTGTCGACAAACGTTTATCTATAGTCTATAGGCTATAGAGGGCTATAGGGGTCTGACCAAGATAGGTTACTAAAAAGATAAAATATCTTAAATTATTTGATATGAATTTTGGGTTTAGACTTGTCTTTTTGTCTCAAAAAATAGTTGTTTAAGGAGAAAGTTCTCAATTGCCGCGTGCAAGACAACATTACGGATGGAGGCTGGAACGCGGTAACGATTTGATAAAGTTAACAGTGATCGAAAATAAGGGATTAGGAGGATTTTTCCATCTTCGCCTTTTTAAATGATAATCCATAAATATTAATAAGATAGCATGATATTTCCCCCTCTACATAATCTTTTGATCAGCGTTGAAAAGCAAGGCCCAGGCATCATCCAAAAGGATACCTTTCCACTTCGATATGGAAAATACTCAGAGATAAAAACATCGGAATATGAATTCCGGTTTAATTTAAATGGTGAAATAAAGTTCATCCGAGGCCTTAATGTCAACTGGCCACATCCTGCTGAACAGCTAAAACGGACTGACGGCAATGATTGGGTTTATTATACCGTCGGTGACAGAAGCGGCGAACACGGCATTGTTTCGTGGCTGGGCGAATATTATTTGCCCTGCCTTCCATATCCCAGTAACCCAATTTGGGAAGTTAATTATCTTTCAAATCCCAGTATAATGAATGCATTTGCCGCCTGGTCTCAATTGTATGGGAGTTTATATGGATGTAGAGAAGAAAGGCTACATGCCAGAGCCAGAGGGTTGATAAGTCTGATTTTAGACAATCATGACGGAGTCCTGCATAAAAGATCGACTAGATTAAATGAGATTATAGGTGGGAGGCTGTCGGTTCTGCCGCCTGATACGCGGCATGTGGACTACGAGATAATACCACTTACCGTTGCGGACGGGTGTCTGTATCACTGCAAGTTTTGTTGCGTGAAATCTGCTCATCAATTTCAGCCCCGGACCGGAAACGATATTATCCAACAAATTCGGGAGCTGAAACTGTTTTATGGCCGAAACCTTGAAAACTATAACGCCCTGTTTCTGGGAAATCATGACGTACTGGAGGCAGGGGATGAACTTATTTTTATGGCGGCTTCCAAAGCCTACGAAGATTTCGAATTTGAAGCGCGAACTAAAAATCCTTTTCTTTTCTTGTTTGGAAGCGTCGATTCATTTCTTACGTCAAAAAATAAACTATTTGAAAAACTCAATCATCTTCCGTATTATACCTATATCAACATCGGACTCGAATCTGTAGACAAATCAACCCTGAAAATGATTGGCAAACCCCTTGTCGAATCCAAGGTACGAGAAGCATTCAATAAAATGATTGAGATTAATGCTGATTATAAAAACATAGAGGTCACGGCCAATTTTGTTATTGGGGAGGGGTTGCCTGCTGAACATTATCACTCTCTTAAGGCGCTGCTTCGAGATGCGACAGTTATCTCCGGCGGTAAAGGGAGCATATACCTGTCGCCTTTAAAAGATAGCCCCAAAAAGCGTGAACTACTACCACTTGTCAATGAAATAAAAGAGCAAAGTAAATTGCCTGTATACATATATTTGATTCAACGCCTATAAGGTAAAAGTCAATAGATCATCAACCGCATGCACTTGATTCCCGGGGCTGACGCCCTGCTCTCAAATGATGCGGGGCGTTATGTTTATTTCGTTGAAAAAAGAAAATGAGAATAGGATATTACCAATATCACCCCGAATTTGGTGCTCCCAAGCGAAATTTGGAGAAAGTTGAAGATGCTCTCGCTGGCGTTGATGTAGATATCATTGTTCTGCCTGAACTAGCATTTACGGGATATCTCTTCGAGGATCGTGAGGAGTTGTATGAACTTGCCGAAGACGTGTCTGAATCTCCTACTGTTCATGGCCTGTCGAAACTTTGTAAAAACAACACATTCTTTCTGGTAGTTGGCTTCGCAGAACGATGCAAAGAACGACTGTATAATTCAGCACTCGTAATTGGTCCATCAGGGTTGTTATATCGTTACCGTAAGCTCCATCTTTTCAATACCGAGAAAGAATATTTTGACCCTGGCGATACACCACTTAAAACAATAGAAATTCGAGGCACAAAGGTAGGCGTTATGATCTGTTTCGACTGGGTATTCCCGGAGGTGGCCCGATCGCTTGCACTGCAAGGAGCCGACCTACTTTGCCATCCTTCGAACCTGGTGCTGGCGTATTGTCAGAAGACGATGCTTATTCGTTCTCTTGAAAATTCTGTGTATTCAGTAACAGCAAACAGAACCGGAAAAGATACACGTCCGCGGGGAGAGCTGTTGTTTACAGGACAAAGCCAGATTGTCGGACCTAAGGGGGAGGTTATTGCCAGTTCTAACTCCGACGAAGAGACTGTTGTTCTCAGTGATATTGACTTATCCCGTGCTCGGAACAAATTAATTACTGAAAACAACAATTTGTTCGCGGATAGACGGCCAGAGTTTTATGATTCTATTGTTAAAATATCGTGAACCGTTACATATTCATAGTATGCATTAGAAGTCGGAGATCAGAGGTCCGAAGTCAGAAGGTGGGGGATGGAGGATCAGAAAGTGAGAAGGTGAGAAGTTTGGAAGAAGGTTTCGTGAAGAATAGGTTCCTTACAATTGAATGAAGGGAGTAAGATGATAATGAAACACAAAAATATTTGTTCAATAATCGGAAGTCTTGTCTTGGTCGTTGTATCGATGTCCTTTTTGTATGCCAAGGAAAAGGCTGAGGTTCAAGTAACGACTGAAAAGCTTGCCGAAAAAATTTATATGCTTCAGGATTCCAGTGGCATGGGCAATACCGTTGTTTTAACAGGTGATGACGGTGTATTGATGGTTGATACAAAAGCCGAAGGCTCTGTTGATAAGCTTCTTGCCAAAATAACTGAATTGTGTGAAAAGCCGATCCGTTTTGCGATTATTACCCATTGGCATTTTGATCATGTGGGAGGGAATATACAAGTTGCTAAGATCGGAGCTACGATTATTGCCCATGAGAATGTACGGAAACAAATGCGCGTAGAGCATGATATGAAATTATTGAATACAAAGGTTCCTCCATCACCGGAGATAGCGCAACCCTTGGTTACATTTAAGAAAGAATTGACATTTCATCTAAATGGAGAAGATGTGAAGATATTTCATGTAAAACCCGGCCATACGGATGGTGACGCCGTGATCTTCTTTCAAAATGCCAACGTGATTCATATGGGTGATCTCTATTTTGAAGGGCTCTATCCTTACATCGGAATATATTCCGGCGGATCAATTAACGGTATGATCGAGGTCATTCATCAAATTCTTCCGATGATCAACGAGAAGACCAAAGTTGTGCCGGGGCATGGCCCACTATCAAATAAAGCAAAGCTTCAGGAATATGTTTCCATGTTAACCACAATTCGAAACAAGGTCAGCCGGCTCATGCAGAAAAATTATACAATGGAAGAAGTGATTGCCGCGAAACCGACTCATGTATTTGATGAAAAATGGGGAAAAGGATTCCTTTCACCGGACCAATTTACCAAGTTAGTCTATATGGACCTGTCACCGAAATTGCCATAAGAATTTTCCGCTTTACAATTATCGACATTACATTTCTTCAGGATAGGTCTTTGGGGATGGGGGTCGAACTGCGGTGATAATTTGATATAGTAAACACCGCTGATGATCATTGATCAATTAATTTAAGCGAATCTCTTTCGTATAGGAAGTATAATGCCATCGAAAAGATATCACATCATCTTGCTGATAGTCGTATTGGTCTTTTGGGTTTGGTCAGGAATTAAGCCACAGGATACCCGCCTTACTTGGGTATTGGAAACCTTCCCGTTCATGATTGCTTTACCGGTTATGTTGATTACATATAAGAGATTTCAGTTAACAGATTTAACCTATACGCTAATCGCTATCCACGCCATGATTCTCATGTTGGGTGGCCATTATTCCTACGCCAAGGTGCCGCTTGGCTTTTGGATGGAAGAATGGTTTGGCTGGACTCGTAATAATTACGATAAGATCGGGCATCTCATGCAGGGTTTTGGTCCTGCGATATATACGCGCGAAATTATAGCCCGAACATCTCCGCTCAAGCGTGGCAAATGGCTTGGCTTCATGTCTGTTGCTGTGCCGCTGGCTTTCTCGGCAATATATGAAATTATTGAATGGCTGGCTTCTCTCACCAACCCGACCGATACTGAAGCTTTTCTGGGAACACAGGGTTATATCTGGGATACGCAAACTGATATGTTTTTGTGTCTGATAGGTTCGATACTTGCACTCATCTTTCTAACAAAGTTGCACAATAGATATCTGTCAAAAATTGGTGTGTGATGATCCTTATGAAAAAACTGGCTGTGTCCTTTAAAAGGCGGGTCCTAATTATTTTCCGTCAAGCCCAACGAATAATCCTGGGATTCAAACTTGGCGACACATTTCTTTACCGTCTCTTCATCTTCCATTGCCAAATCTAAAAGCCGCGTCACACCAAAAATATGGCCGATGGTAAATAATTTCTTTCCTAATTCATGGGCTGTTTCGGCTTTCAATCGAGCTTTGAGAAAATCACCAGAAATCATCACCCTAAAATCCATGTGCTGCAGCACTTCGCTAATAAAGGCTACCCGTAGACTCCTTTTCCTGGCTTCGGCAGCACCTCCTTTGAATGAGAGGGAGATGTAATTGTTATAAGCGTCATCCGACAAAAAGCAATCCAAAATGATATAATGATAGCCCATGCTCAAGCTCAAATTCAGATACTCCGGGGCGACCACGGCGTAGCTGTTACTGTCCTCTGGTTGTGTTATCGTATACATCGGCGTTCTTAACATGGCGGATACAAAATCTTTAGACAGCATCCCGACTTCCGGCCCTTTCCAGTTGACTGCCGGGTCCGTCATCCCATCCCAAAGTTTCTGAAACGGTAAGCTGACAACATCTTTCGCGGCGATGACTTTCTGGTGGCTCTTTACAATCGTATTGCCCAGGATATCCAGCACATACAAAGAAATGGGCAGGTCGGTTTCAACCCTGAAAACGTTTTTGGCGGAATACAATTGACTTTTTTCCTTCAAAAGAAACATTTCATTAAGAGCTGTCTCATGGCAATAGCGAAGAAGATCATGCCAGGTCCGGCAAGACTCGGGTAAGAAATCCGCTTGCCGCGGATCGGTCAAATGCAGCGGGAAAATTTGTTCGGCCATAATCTCGAGTAAACGGCGCGACTCTGTTATGGTGATATCCACGTTCTTGTCCGGCGACACCGCTCTTTCCTGTTTCAAGGCTGGCACAATACCCTCATAGATGACGCCATCGTCAGCGTCGACGGTAACCTCCTGGCCATCATGCAAAGCGTCAAAAATACCGTCAACCCGAACGAGACAAGGTACCCCGAATTCGCGAATCACAGAGGCCATATGGTCTGTCCAATTACCCTTTTCGACAACCACAGCCGCGACTTTGCGAAACGCTCCGATGAACTGCGGAGAAGAGTGCTTCAAAACAAGGATGGTGCCCTCCGGAAGTCTGTTCAGATCGTGGACACTCCTTGCTTTTAACACTTTTCCCCAGCCGATCCCAGGGCTGATGGTTTGCGTATCGTCAGCAATCATCTCGGCATCAAATGCTGGCCTAGGCCAGCTACACTCGGTCCTTTCACAAATCCGCAAAGAGCGTGTCTGCAGCAAGTATAACCGATCCTCCTGGTCAAAACACCACTCGATATCCTGGGGACCATGGAAGTGCGCCTCAATCTGCATCCCCATTTCGGCAAGTCTTCTCAGATGATACTGGTTCAAACAGCGGGTGCAGGACTTATCCTCCGATACAGCCTGTTGTTGCAGGCCGCCGCCTTTCATGCGTGCCAGGCAAACGTCTTTCTGTGCGGTTTCCTCCCGGACCACGGCGAACCCGCTGTCGCGTTTAAGAACATAAACATCCGCTGAGACAATGCCTTCGACCAAAAGTTCGCCAATGCCCCATACCGCATTGATCACCATTTCGCTGCGATTGGGTTCGACAGGGTTGAGCGTATACATCACTCCTGAGCATACCGGATCGATCATCTCCATGAATCCAATGCTCATCGTGACATCCTCATCACGGATGTTTCGCATGCGCTGGTATACAATGGCACTGGCATTGTATTTGCTCGAAGCAACCTCTTTAAACGATTGCAACAATTGGTCAGTGGGAACATTGAGCATCGTGCTGAACTGTCCTGCAAAGGAACTTTCGGCCAGGTCTTCGCCGATGGCACTGCTGCGGACAGCCCAATACAGCGGATGGCCTTTATCCTTCTCGATCTTTTCACTTTGAAGCAATATGGTGTTTTCGATCTCCGGCGGAATATCTGCTTCGAGGAAGATTTTTTTGATGGCTTTTTCAGCTTCAAGAAGCTGATGGCTTTCATCAGGATTCAGGCCGTATAACACATCTTTTATTTTTTCCGGCAAACCATTGTATTCCAAAAAATAGCTATAAGCACAGGCTGTGGCCGAAAATCCTGAGGGGACCAACCGGCCGCAACAGTTATGCATTTCGCCAAGGTTCGCCATCTTATTACCGACTTTATCCAGCAGTTCTTTTTTGATTATGGCCAGGGGAATGACCATGGGGGTATAGATGGGCTCTTTGCTGCCCCTGAGCACCTGCTTGATCTCTTTATTCAAGCGCCCATAGATTTCACGCAGGACGCTATAATTTCCGTCTGAAAGCAGAATGAGACTCTCGGCGATATAGGCAATATGCTTGGACAGGTTGTCAATCATCGTTTTCAGGTAAGGGAAACTGATCAGCTTGTTGTTGTAAAATTTTTCCTCCAACCGGGTCATCAAATCCAGGCTGTATTCATTTTCAAAGAGCACAGACAGAAACTCGCTGTATTTTTTCCTCAAGTCCCTTTCCGCCTTTGATTCCCGGGCTTTGGCGTCATGTAGATGCTTCCATAACCTTATCATGTTGAACTCCTAACCTTGGTTGCACCCTAAATGAGCGTAAACAAAATCGAGGATGATCATAATATTTTAACTTCAATGAGTGATCTGATGATTTGGACCAATTGTAATATCTCTACCAAAAATTAGATATGAATTCTGCAATTATATATCGATTTTGTTTACCCATCGGGAAAGCCGATGATTCCCCATCTCCTTCGTTGCCGAGGGTTCGCGGTAGATGACTACAGCTTCACCCTCGGTCGTCTTGGATTTGGGGCATCCTCGACTTTCGCACAATTAGGGTTGTACTTATTGCCTTCAAGAAAAAATGCCAATGCATGGCATTTAGGGCTTACTCAAAAATAATTTCACATTTTATATGCCGTTGCATCCTGCCCGGCTGCGTTGTAAAAACTCGGGATATCCAGATATTCCTGTGTTTTCACGCCTTGCCGGCCAAGCGCCTCATCGCCTGAAATTGAGAACTTATTTTTTCGTAAACCCTAAATCACCATTCTTTCTTCAAGTGCGCGATGGACGCTTTCCTTCAATTTCTTCACATTGACCGGCTTGGGAAAGTGGTCGAAAAGTTCACCCTTAACGCTCTTAACAAATTCATCCATCATTTCCATGCGGCTCATCAGAATCACATGGATTCCGGGCGACAGCCGCCTGATGTGACGCAAGAATTCCGTGCCGGTCATTTCTTCCATCAGAAAATCAGTGATCACGACATCGAATTGGGCAGCTTCCAGACGATGGCGGGCGACATACGGGCTCGTGAAAGCCTCGACCTCCCATTTTGCCTTGCCAAGATAAATTTTGAGGCTGTTGCAAACCGAGGCATCATCATCCAACACCATGATTCGCGGTTTGCGATGCATCAACTCCTCTTCCTTTTGCCGCATAACGTCGATGACGCTGCCTTCCTTTTTTCGCGTGGGTATGTAATAGTAAATACCGCTGATGACCATTACCGATCCAATCGCCGCAATGGAAACGTCAATAACCGTCCACCAGTTAAATCCGAAATACCGCATGAGGCCGCTTGCCAAGGCGACCAGTGCGACGCCGGTGCGTATGAAAGCCAATTCTGTACGGGCCTTGGACAGAAAGGTACGCTGCTGAGCCATGAGGCTTCTTTTTTCGGCCAGGAAAGTACTGCGTTGCGACGCCTGCGTTCGAATCCGGGAAAGTCCGCTCCGGATTTCCGACAAATCCGTGCGTTCCAGGGACAATCGACTCCGTTTTTCTGACAGCAACGACTGTTCTTCAGACATCAGATTGCGCTCATGGGCCAGAATATTCCTTTCGATGGCATATTTAGTGGTAAGCATCGGGAGAATATCCTTCAAGGATTCGGTTTTGATAATTTCCTCGGTGATTTCGTCCAGGTCGCGTTTCAGTTCCTCAAGATAACCCTGACGAAAAGGTGCGCTCTTTTCAGCCAAGGTCGAACGTTTACCGATATCGAACCCTTTTGTCTCAATCGCCATGTCCAAAGGCTTGTAGACCGCATCTCTTTTTTGTGGAAATCCCGTCACTTGAGTTTCCTGGTTCTCTTTATTGTTCTTGTCCTCTTCCATCGGTATATCCTTTACAGATTTTTTTTTAAACGGATACTTAATTCCTTTAAAAAGCCTATAGAAAGCAACTATAGATTGCAACAGGGAACTTCCGGGACGCCCTTAAATTATAGGTCCATGAAGAAAATTATAATTGCATATCCCCGATATCCCCTGATGAAGGTCAAAACCGCCGCGAATTTAATCATCCTCTTGCATGAGACCCTATTTGCGGGTTTGCATATGACCCCTTGACCCGAAGCAACGACACGCCCTTGCTATATTGTGTATTTATCTTATTTCGAATGATCATCCCAGGTTACTATTAGAAAATTCTTATCACTGCCACATTGTGTCATATTTTTCTTGACAACGCAACTATCTTTATATTAATGCTTTTAAAGATTGATCAATTGGGTTATATTTTTAAGATATGTCAAAAATGAAATCCTGAAAGGGACTTCTTATAAAGCAAGGTCGCCTCGTTAAAGATAAGAAAATGAAGAACCTCCTGTCATTATTTCTAACCTTCTGTTTTCTGTGTTTTTTCTATGCGATTGTTGCCGTTTTAATGCCAAGCTCTGCGTTTGCCGATAATGATGCATTCTGGGGATATGGCTTTCAAAGCACTTCAGAAACTGCAAAAGTTATCGGGGTAGATCATACCCTCCGTTTTAAATCAGCATCTGAGATCACCTCCAACCAGCATATCTCAGGTTCCATTGAAGAGTTGAATATTATATCAGATTTAAGCATCGACATAACCGATATGCCTGAAGTCTGCAAAATTGATTACCGCAGAGAAACCATCAAGATGTCAGCTTCAGAAACGACTGCGACCTCAAAGGTCCGGTCCTTATCCGCAGACGTATTCTCCTTTCCGTCTGAAGTTATCCAGCTGAGAATTTAAACAACATTGTAAGCATGTATCAGCCATGCTCCCCGGCTTCGAATTCTTTAGGCCTCGTGTTGCACAAAATTTCTCTGTTGGGATCAAACGATACATCTCTTGCCCTTAAATAAGGTCACCCGATCCCTCATTGTCCTCCAGTTTATGAACAGTAAATTGGAATATGTCACCAATGATGAAAATCAAAGTCCTATTTTTATAATCTTACACCAAAAAGGAGTATAAAATGAGCATTATTACCATCTCGAGAGGATCTTACAGCCATGGAAAAGAAGTTGCCGAAAAGGTAGCTGAAGCACTGAATTACCAATGTGTATCACGGGAAATTCTCCTTGAGGCTACCGAACAATTTCATATTCCTGAAATTAAGCTGATTCGGGCGATTCACGATCCTTTTTCCGTGTTCAATCGATTCACATACGGAAAGGAAAGGTATGTTGCGTATATACAAGCCGCCCTGTTAAAGCACGTACAGATAGACAATGTCGTTTATCATGGCCTGGCAGGTCATTTTTTTCTTCAAGAGGTTCAACATGTTCTCAAAGTACGTGTCATTGCAGATCTGAGCGACCGGGTGAATGAAGAAATGAAACGCGAGGGAATTACCGCCGAAGAAGCTCAATATATTTTGAAAAAAGATGATCACGAGCGTCGAAAATGGAGTCTACAGTTGTACGGCCACGATACCCTAGACGCCAACCTATACGATTTGGTAGTTCATATTAAAAGAAAAGAAGTGGACGACGCGGTGGGGCTCATTTTACATGCCGCAAAGATGTCTTGCTTTCAAACAACGCCCGAATCCCAGAAGATTATTAATGATCTGACCCTGGCCGCCGAAGTGAAAGCCGCGCTGGTCGACGAATTCCCCACCTCAACGGTGACTGCCGAAGACGGAGATGTCCACGTTAATGTTGAGATGCGCTTGAATCACCAGACAAAAATCGTCAATTCAATAAAAAGCATTGTAGAAGGAATAGATGGGGTTAAAGATGTTGACGTCTACTTGAATCCCTTCATCGGTGTCAATTAATGTGTATAATGTTAAGTTGAGTTGTTTCGCAAGAGCTTTGTGACCAGGCAGACGAGTTTGGCATTTACTTAAAAATCAGCGCCATTGTTATGACCAACAGTAAGGCCGGATAACGTTAAGTTAATTTCTTGAATTTTCTTGTAAGTATCGCTCCGACGGGCAATAAGATACTTATAGGAATTCCGGTTCCGGCCAATTCTTGCGCCCACATAATACTCATTTATTCCAGCGTAGCTTTAGAAGGGCCATAAGGTGAAAATCCTATACGTTTCATTGTTTTAAGATTAATTGAAATATTAATATGCGACCCTATTTTTGCTTCAGCATTTGATGGATTACTGTTTTTTCTCTTGCCCCGCCCTTTAATGGGCGTCCCCCATTCGCAATTATATTCGAAAATGCCGTGGCAAGGAGCAATACCGATCACTTATCTGACAATCTTGGTTTTCACATTGATATTTTCGATAACCAACCTCATTTAAATCCATATTATCAATTTGCCTCCATAAAATTCATAGGTTACATAAATGGTTCGTATTGGCATCTTATATACTAACCGACAAATCTAATAGGAGGCAGCATGTTAATTTTCAAAATCCGTTCTTTTAACGATAAAGCCCGATTCTGCTTGAGGATACTGATTCCCTTTCTGGTGATCGGTTTTGTATCCGCTGCTTGGGCAAATTCATCTATTCCTACAAAGAAGCAGACCAGTCTGAAGCTGTATGTGAATGCCAGACAAGCATGGGAGAAATGGTCTGCGAACCCGGACACGACCTATATTCTCGATGTTAGAACCCCTGCCGAATATATTTTCATCGGTCATGCACCCATGGCCGTCAATATTCCGATCAAGTTTCTAAACAACACCTTGAATCCGGTAACACTGAAGCCCGGCATGCAAAGCAACGAAAACTTCATTGCGGATGTGAAAAAGAAATTCAAGAAAACCGATACTATCCTGGTCATGTGCCGCTCCGGGTCAAGAAGCGCCGCAGCCGTAAACCTGATGGCTAAGGCAGGATTTCAGAAAGTGTATAACATCATCGACGGGTTCGAAGGTGATTCATTGAAAGATTTAGACAGCTATCAAAACGGTAAACGTATCATCAACGGCTGGAAGAATTCCGGAGCGCCTTGGACATACAAGCTGGAACGGAAGCTGGTTTACTATCCCTGACGGGATGCTGGCCCAATTGCATGTTCGCCCGGCGATAGAGTCTGCCTTGCGGCT
>Ga0316579_10000535_pt1 | contig 12515 bp, 26 predicted proteins | sample J5NA_2_FD_203074 | JGI IMG/M metagenome (GOLD analysis project Ga0316579, IMG submission 203074) | Rhizosphere microbial communities from salt marsh grasses in Alabama, United States - J5-7_160517rDrA | ecosystem: Host-associated > Plants > Roots > Rhizosphere | place: USA: Alabama | collected... | reverse complement strand
GCATGTGTTTCCGTTGGCCAACACTCCGTGGGGTCCATTGATCCTGGTGCGGCAGCGGGATGGTTCCGGGGTGCTGCAGTGTGGGTGCCAGATGTTCGGCCTGGATGATGATCCGGTCCAGGTGGCTGTTCGGGCCCTCGATACTGTGGACCAGGAGGTGCGGCTTCCGGCTCTCCTCGTCGCCTTGGTTCCGCAGTTGCGGTCGACGGCCAGGATGGTCATGGATAGTTGGTAGGCGCATCGGGTCCGACGCCCAGAACCCAACGGTTCTGGGTGTCGGACTGTTACCAGGGTTGCATGAAGCTGTCGGTGCGGATCCAGTGGATGACGAGGGTCCAGCATGCGGTGGAGATGAGTGCGGCGATGATGCCCATGGTGATTTCGCCGGATGCGGCGAGGCCGAGTGCTGCGGCGCTGAATCCGAATGCTGTCATGAGGGTGAGGAAGTCGAGGATACGGCCGATGCGCCACCAGAGTTTTCTGATTCCCATGGTTTGATGGTAACGGAAGCCGCCGCCGAATAGTATTCGGCGGCGGCTTCTAGTTCTGTTGCATGGAAATGAATCTCATGAGTGGGTTGCGGTATTGTTTCGTTACTGTTTCCTTCTGGTGCACAGTGCCATGATCATACCACCGGCGCCGACGACCAGGGACCCTCCGATGATCCTCGCATGATCAGTGATGATCATGATGATACCAATGATCGCAACGGCAACGGAAGCCGCGAGCAGGAAACAGCCGAACAGGCAACTGTTCACCTCGGACCGCTTCTGCTGATCCATGTCTCACCTCCAGAAACAGTATGTTGCAATGATACCGATCATTCCGATACCCGCCGTCCATCCTGGCAGGTGTCTCATCAGCCCGAATGCGATGGTGACGGCTCCGATGACGCTGATCGAGGAGGTGATGATTCTGATCATGGTTTTCATGATTTCACCTTCCCGGTGGTTGCCGACACGAGTTGCCCGGTCCAGGGGAGGCGGAGGCCGTCGCCGGGATACCGGGGGACGATGTGGACGTGTAGGTGTGAGACGGTCTGTGTGGCGATTGGTCCGCTGGAGACGATGAGGTTGTAGTCACAGCCGAGGGTACCCGCGTACTGTGCGGCGCGGGCGAAGGTGAGTGCGGTGGTCAGGAGATCCTGATCGGGATGTGTGACGTGGGCGATGGGGATGGCGAGTCGGTGTCCGCTGGTGACGGAGTTCAGGGGAGTGATGATGATGGTGTCGTCCCAGTTGCTGTGAATGGTGGCTGGTTCCTCACCGGCGAGGATCTTGCAGAATGGGCAGTTCGGATCCTGCATGGTGGTGCCTTTCTGGTGGGGCGCCCCGGATCCGACATCGGGTCCGGGGCGCGGTGTGTCACTTGGTGGACGCTGGTCCTATGCCTTGATCCACCGGAGTTTTCCGTCTTTTGCCGTGCCGCAGACCATCCGTGTCCCGGCGGTGGTGGAACCGGTGGCGCCCCTGGGGGAGCAGTACGCCCCGGGGTGCACGGTCGATGTCTTCGTTCGCTTGGTGGTCGGGGCGGGTGCCTTGGTCTTGGTGCGGGTGGGTGCCGGGGTCAGGTCCACGGTTGGGATGATCGTGGGCTGCTGGGTTGTTGGGGCTGTTGGGGTTGTGGGCACCGTGGTCGATGGCAGCACGGGTTGTGGATTCCCGCTCGTGTTGGTCGTGGAGCAGGCGACCAGTGTCGATGCGGCAATCCCGACAATGGTCAGGATCAGTCTGTTGGCTGTCTGTTTTCTCATGATTCCTCGTGTTCGGTTTCGGTGTGTTATCTATTGATACATGCTACCATGTTGTCACAAAAAATGTATGTCCCTGCGATCATCATCATGTACTGCTGGTAGCCTTGTTCTGTTTGGTAAATTGCGACGAAGGTTACTGCCGCTCCGAATACTGCCACAATTAGATCCATGGCTATAAGTATCTTTTTCATTCCCTACCAAATATGACGATGATGATCAGCGGGATGAGGATGATGGCACCAATGGCTGACACTCCAGTGAGAATGTCGGCAATTCCATGTGATCCACTGGTTACCCTGATCGTCTCAGCCACGATAACTGAGACGATTGAGACAGTGAGAATGGTAAGAATTTTTCTCATTTGTCGCCAAGTCTCATGACCAGGGCGGTGAGGGTTGCGAGGATGGCGAAGATGACTCCGTTGCCGAAGCAGATGGTTGCCGCGTCACCCATGATACTGAGTTCCGGACGCCCCTGTTCGGTGATCAGGAAACTGATTCCAGCGACGATGGAGGTGGTGGCAACGAGGAAAAAGAACCAGTAAGCCCCACGCATGATGTGATCCTTTCGTATAAGGTTTCTGACGAACCGTATCAGGGAGTCACTAATGATCACAATACTGTGCTGTGACCAGTGATGTACACTTACTGACATCAGGTACAAAACAGCGTGAGGAGGAGACACCATGTTCGTTGTCGCACTGGTCGCAGAGACCATCACCGTCACCATCATCTGCCTGGCAACCTGTTGGGCCGGATTCGTCCCAGAGTGGCGAAAACCACCCACCCCCATCCCTCCCGTCCACCCCCACCATGGCCCCGGAACCACCTGGATCCTCCAGGTACACCCCCACCACGACACCATCCACCCGGCCCCCAACCATCATCCCACACCAGGACGATGACACCGTGGGTGGCAGAAGAGCGGTCATCAGTCACCTCGTCTCCGAACTGGAGCACCGCGGGTTCGTGGTCGAGGATCGGATCGGAATGCACATGATCAAAATGGTGATGGTCGACGACACTGGACATCAACGATCCATATTCATCAGCACCAACGGATCGCCAAGAAACCGGTCGTTACAAAACACCATCGCAAAAATCAACAGGGCATTGAGGGGACTGGGGATCCGTGAACTCAACCGACACGGCTGGTGACCTGACACCACCGTGGCGCCCCGGACACCGATGTATCGTCACCGGGTCCAGGAACTGGCCATCAGCGTACCTGGAGGCACAAACCTGGGGAACTCCCACGGACCTGGGGGTAACGGCCGACATCCTTGTCACCCGGGTCCTGTGTGAGTGGGCCGCCCGCCTCCCAGCCGACTGTAACCGGATTACCCTGGTTCACGGGGCCTGCACGTCTGGCCTGGATGCCACGGTGGTGGAAACCGAACCGGATCTCGGCTGCGAGTTGGTGTTGGAGCCGCATCCGGCGGACTGGAAACGGCGTGGCCGTGGGGCTGGTCCGGCGAGGAATCTGGAGATGGCCCGGCTTGGTGCGGACCGGTGTGAGGCGTTCCTATTTGGAACCTCGCGGGGAACCATGAACATGATTCAGTGCGCTATGGATCATGGTATCGAGACGTGGGCGACAGCCCTGTGGCGTGGCGGTAGAATCAGTCGTGTTAAGGTTGATGAAAATGTTTTCACAGAGATTAGGAGGGTGCACGGATGATTGAACGGATTTGGGTCACCAGTCTCAGATGGGAAGACGGTGTGCTCATCGTCGACCAGGACGACGAACCGCAGGAACTGAGAATCATCTTCGACAACGTCTCAGCCACCCAGCTGAGCATGGTTATCACGGAACTCGCACAGCACGTCACCTACCTGACACGCCAGCTCCAGCGGGCGGCGAAACAGTGAGTCGGCTCATCGTCACCCGAGGCCTGTCTGGGTCCGGAAAAACCACCAGGGCCCGAGCATGGGTCGCCCAAAGCCCCATGAACCGATGCCGAGTCAACCGGGACGACCTCCGCACCATGTTCCACAACGTCCGGTGGACCGGGATCGGGGTGTGCGAGGACATGGTCACCACGGCACAGTTCGCGGCCATCAGGGCCCTGCTCACCTCCTCGCCGTATCCGGATGTGGTCGCCGACGACACCTGGCTGCGCCCGGACCTGTTCGCCGCGGTCCGGGATCTGGCCGCGGAGGTGGGTGCCGAACTGGAGGTGTGGGACATGACCGATGTTCCACTGGATGTGTGTGTCGAGCGTGACATCCAGCGGGGATCCCTGGTCGGCGCGAACGTGATCGAGGGAATGTATCAGCGATACATCAAGATGGAGGACTGGGCATGAGTGACGAACGGATTTCGTCGACGGCGACGGTTAAGGATGCGGTGCTTGCCGGGTGGGCGGTGGTCCCGCCGGGAGTGATGCACAAGATCGTCGAATCCATCGTGTTGCTGGAGATGGCGGCCGGCGACACGGTCGACGCCAACGAGTACACCGATGATGTCGACGAGTCGGAGGTGGCCGATCGGGTCGAAACCCTGCGCCGCCGGGCGCACGAAACCATCGAGTGGAACGGGACAGCACTGTGATCAACATTTTCTACGACACCGAGTTCGTTGAAGATCAGCACGGCGTCGAGCTACTCAGTATCGGCATGGTCGCCCAACATGCCATTGACGGACGCCACATTGGTGAGCTGTATCTGGTCAGGGACCTGAATCCAATTCTCCACGCCCGCGCCGAACAGAACCCGTTCCTCGTGGAACAGGTACTTCCCGAGATCGAGGCCAGGAACGAGGCTGGCGAGTCGGTTCCGACCCGCGAGATCCCCGGTCTGGTGTCCGGGTTCATCGCTGATGCCGTGGCTCAGGCCTTCCTCGACGGTGGGATGGTGTTGTTGGCTCCCCGCCGGAAGGATGTGCGCCTGTGGGCCTACTACGCTGCCTATGATCATGTCGTCCTGGCCCGCCTGTTCGGTTCCATGGGGCAGCTGCCCGACCACGTCCCGATGTACACCCACGACCTGATGCAGGAGATGGATCGGCGAGGAGTGCGCCGCGGCCAGCTGCCGGCCAATGATGATGCGCACAATGCCTTGGCGGATGCCCGCTGGTGCGCGGAGGCGCACAGGATTCTGATGGGGCTTGATGAGTCGTCGGTGACGTTCGGATGATGGATGGATTCGATGGGTTTCCGGTCGGTCCGCTGGTATACGCCATCAGCGGCGTGAGGGGTCTCGTTCTTCATCTGATTCCCGACGTCGACGTTTCCGATGTCATGGTTTCCAATGGCGAGCTGCATATTCAGTGGCGCGTTGGGGAGAGTTTCGGGGCGGCAGCGATCCTGGTCCCGGAAAGCGGTGACGGCGAGATCAGGTTTTGTTGTTCTATGTACAGGCGCAATGATCCCGATCTTATTGTCAGCCGTGGTCTCACATTTCTTCCAGAGGATATTATGCGTGTTCCATCCAAGACACGATACATGGTCAATGAGGCGGTCGGGGATGTCATCACTGAAAACGGAGGTGGATCATGATAGTGGAAACCTGTGGTGGTGTTCCATTGGGGCGGATCGAGCAGGTGATGGAGGTGGTCGAGGAGGCGTGCCGCAGAATCTCCGAATTCATCCGGTTCAATCTGGTGGGCAGGATCGAAGGCGCGTTGAACGCCCCGGCACAGGGCGTGTTCAGGAACCTGACCGACGGTACCGAGTTCCAGATGGCCATCGCCCCGGCTCCTGATTCACAGGTGCTGGGATGGGGGACGTCGATCGGGTGGGGCCGCAGCGAGGATAAGGTGGCGATGTCGATCACCACCAAAATCAAACCCGATGGTTCGGTTCGGATCCTCGCCAGCATGGGGTGGGGGTTCGAGCATGGTGAGGGCGACATCGGCACCCTGGTCCCAGCCGATGAGATGCCGACCGTCGCACAGATCCTCATCGCGGCCCGGTGCGCCGGGATCATCACTGACGAGAACAAGAAGCAGGGTCACTCGTGAGGATGGGGGAGTGGTACAGGGATCCTGGCCTTGGGTTCACGTTCAAGGTCGACAGTGACTTCTTGGTCCTCAGGCGGGTCGAGGGTGCCAGTGACGAGATCGGGAGGTCCGTGGCGATCAACTTGAGGGAGGAGTGCCAGGAATGTTTCAGGGTGCCAGCCCCTGAGATGGTGCTCCCGTCGAGTATCGAGCGTGGGTGTGTCCCGGTTCCAGTGTTTCTGTGCGGACCGTGTTTCAACAGGCTCATGGTGGAGCATCTTGGTGGTTCTGGTGGTAGCCGTGCCAACGGTTCGTGAGGTGCTGCGGAATCTTCCGATCTGTTTGCGGCGGTGTCAGTGGTGTGGTTGCCGGCACGGCCTCGGCCGGTATCCGGTGGAACTGAGAACCAATCCCAACGCCATGGGTGCCGGTGACATGTGGACCCGGTTGCATCATGACTGCCGATTCACGAGGATGGCGACCTGTGTGTTCTTCGTGCTCGGCGAGGATGGAACGGCCTCTATTGAGATCGCCGGCAACCGGTACATGGTTGACAGAGAGACCGTTGCCCTGATGAGCTATCTCGACCACAACCATTTCTCGTTTCCGAGGCGGGGGCATTTCGCAAGATACTCCCGGGACGCTGCGACCAGGTTCCGGGAACACATGGATGATCTGATGATCCGTCTCTGACCCCGGCACACCGCGGCCCCGACACCTGGTCTGGTGTCGGGGCCGCCGGCCGCCGCGGGTCAGTTGATCTGCTCGTAGATTGCCTCGAAGATGTTCGGCTTGCAGGGGGACAGCTCGCCCCGAACCCCCCGGATGACCCAGTCACCGACGCTGGCCACCATCACGCCCTCCAGGGTATCGATGCGCAGGTTGGGATCGAGGTCGCTCGGTCCGTAGATCTCACCGGCCCCGAACGTGTCCCACAGTTCCTCGATGTTGTCACCGGTCCACCGGATCGCCTCGATCACCACCGACCGCTTCCGGAACCTCCCCACCGGCATCAGAACACCCGAACCTTCGGATTGTAGTTCTCGGTGGTGTTGCAGGCCAGGGTGGCGTTCGCCGCGTACATGGCCTCCCGGAGCTTGCGCATCGCCACCGTCCGGTCCGGGCCCGGGGGCAGCAGATACAGGAGCCTGAATGCCAGGCCCTTGAAACCGTCCCGGATCAGCTCATGGGCGTTGATCTTCTCCGGGGTGCTGGCCGGATGGAACGAGAACCAGCTGTTGACCAGGTCACGGTCACTGTCACTGTCACTGATCTTGGTCAATTGTTCGTCGTGTGGCATGTCCATGGTGGCCATGTTACCTGGTGTGGCTGACATGGTTCGCCGCAAGGTTGGCGTCGTTCGCCAGGGTTGCCGCGAGGTCGGCGTCACCCGCCAGGATCGTCAGGAGGCAACGGCGTGTCTCTTTTGCCATGGCGAGAATGGATCCAGCGATCGTAACGACTGTTTCGAGGTCGAGTCTGTCTCCATGCCGCTCAACCTCTTCCTGAAGTTCCTTGATGCCGACACGAATGATCGTATCGAGTTCATCGAGTTCCTCGGTGGAAGGATTCTGTTTCGCTGCATCATTCATAGCAGCCATGGTATCAGGAGTGTGGCACATATGCAGAATGACCCACGCACCAGCGTGGGCCATCCTGTGTGGGATCAACGGCGCCACGTCGATCCCACTCAACCTCCGAAAAGGCTGTCTCCCAGGGTACACCAGTCCAGGATATGCCTGCAACCTGGTCCGCCGTTCGTCGTGTGGCATGTCCATGATGGCCATGATATCAGGGTTGTTGAGATTCTCACCGGCGGCAAACTACCAACGCTGTGAACCACTACCAGGGTAACCAAATAGAAGAGCCCAGAGCCGCCAGCTTGCGGCCCTGGGCCCTTCCAACACCAAAGTCGTCCCAGCGGGCGGTGACATGGTTGCACCCATGTCACCGGTCAAATATACAACGAAGGGCCCAGGGTCGCAAACTAGCGGCCATGGACCCCTCAGCAAAAAAGCACACGCCCTAGCGGGCGGTGACATGGTTGCACCCATGTCACCGGTCAAGTATACAATGCTGAGATGTGCACGCAACTCACATCACCAATATGTGACGTAACTCAACCCACCAGATCACTGATCCAGCGCGGCACGGTACCCTGCCACAGTTTCTCGTCGAGTAGCCAACATGGCACACTGGGCATTCAGATCATCCCACTGGGCAGAGATGTCGGCACGTCGCCTCTTCAGATCCTCTCGCTGCATGTTCAGAGCCTCAATCTGGGCAGCGAGTGCATCCCGCTGAGCCTCCAGCATCTGTCGCTGCTCTGCGAGCGCATCCCGCTGAGCCTCCTGAAGCTGTCGCTGGGAGGCGAGTGCATCCCGCTGAAGCCTCAACGCCTCCCGCTGGAAAGCGAGCGCGGACTCATGAAGCTCTTCAAGCTCCTCCGTCGGCTTTCGTCTCTCATCCATGCCGCCCAGGCTACCTGCCGGCCGCCATGGCGCAGATATGGCCATAGGGCCTACCATGCTGGGTATGGAGACCGAGGTTGCAGTCCACACGACGTTTGCCGGTTACCCGGGTGACCAGACTGGGCCACAACGTAAGTTGATCAAGTACTGGTTGCGGGGAAAAGGTGCCGCCCGAATCCGGTGGCATGCCCCCGGCGGCTTCCGGCGCTGCGTGCGCATCATCGGCCCGAAGGTGCGCCGCTCCAGCCCCCACATCAACATCAAGGGCCTGTGTGCAAATCTTCACAAGGCCGCTACCGGAAAGTGGCCTGCGGAACACCGCAGCGACTAAGCGTAGCATGACGGATCGACTTTCGGTGTCATGACACATGGTAGACTTGGCGTCATGACACCAGAACCTTGTATTCGCCTACTCAGCCTTGGCGCTGGCGTACAGTCAACAGTCCTCGCCCTGATGGCCGCCGAAGGCACATTGCCGGGTTGCGACGGGGCAATCTTCGCGGACACCAAATGGGAGCCTCAGCGCGTTTACGACCACCTTGACCGACTGGAGGCGACCCTTTCGGCGGCCGGCATTCCGCTCCATCGAATCAGTAAGGGCAACCTACGCGCCGACTCGTTGGACCCGAATCACCGGTACGCCAGCGTGCCGTACTTCACCCGCAACCCCGACGGCTCCAACGGCATGGGTCGTCGACAGTGCACTTCGGAATACAAACTGGTGCCCATCGGCCGGAAGGTCCGCGAATTACTGGGCGCAGCCGCCCCCGGTTTCAAGCGCGTACCCAAGGGCCGGGTCGCAGAACAGTGGATCGGATTCTCCACCGACGAAATCCACCGCGTCTCCGACAACCACGGAGTCTCGTATATCGTCAAGCGGTACCCGCTACTCGATCTCGGTATGAGCCGGAAGGACTGCCAGCGCTGGCTCAATGCTCGTGGCTGGGGCGAAACCGTGAAGAGCGCGTGCATCGGGTGCCCCTACCACGGTAACGAGCAGTGGCGGGACCTTCGCGATAACCACCCAGCCGAGTGGGCAGACGCCGTCGCGTTCGACGAGGCGATTCGCAGGGGTGGTGCCCACGGTCTGCCACTCAACGGCGAGGCATTCCTGCACCGCTCCCGGCTGCCACTCTCGATCGCACCAATCAACCGAGTCACCCGTAAGGAATGGGGCGACCGGTCGTTGGACATCTTTGACGCCCTCATCGAGCTTGGCGACCCGGACGGATGCTCACCATACGGCTGTCGCTCTGGTGAACAGGTGGCGGTATGACTGCTGTCATGACACCTGGTATACTGTGACTCGTGCCGAACGTACCCAAGATGCCGCAGCGGACAGTCCGCATCCCTGACAAAACGTGGGACGCAGCGAAGGCGACGGCCGAGCGACGAGGCGATAACCTGTCAGAGGTGATCCGCCAGAACTTGGAACGGTACGTGAAGCGCAACCCAGTGCCGGGCCGACGGTAGTCTACCGGCCCGTCCCGCAGTCACAACCATCCACGCAGCACCGGGCGCCAGACCCTGAACGCTGAAACGTTCTGACATGATGATCGATTTTGTTGATGATGTTAGGATAGGTTACCACTGAAACAACAAGATTGGATCATCGTGGACCTCACCGAACAGCAACAGGCTGTGGTTGACCATATTGTCAGCGGAACCAACTGCACCATCTCCGCACGAGCCGGAACCGGAAAATCCTCAACCATCGTCGCAGCAGTCAACCAACTGGCACAAGCGCGCCCCGGAACCAGCGGATACATCGTCACCTACAACGCCGCACCAGCCAGGGAGATGCAACCCAAACTCCCGGCCGGGTTCCAATCCCGAACCATGCACAGCATCGCCTACCAGGCCATCGGAAACCAGTTCCGGGCACGCCTCAACCCCACCAACGGAACCCCGGTCATCGCACCATGGGCCGCCGGCGAATACATGACCCTCCCCAAGGAACTCGCTGTCGTCACCGACACGGGGGAGAGCACCATCACCGGGCACGCCATCGCCACCTGCGTCCTGCGCACCATCAAACACTGGTGCTACACCCCAGACCCAACCATCACCCCAGGACACGTCAGACTCCCCCACAGCATCAACAAGGACCAGAACCCGGAACTCGTTGACCTGGTCGTCACCACCGCGCGGAAAATCTGGGAGGAGGACTGCATCAACCCGCACCCCACCGGTCAGCGCCTGCCCTACGACCACGAATGGTATCTGAAACTGTGGGCAACAGGGCTACTCGAAGGAAACCGATGGATCGGAACCGACGCCCTCTACATCGATGAGGGCCAGGACTCGAACCAACTCGTCCACGCCCTGTTCACCCAGCAGCTGGCTCTCGGAGTTCGGGGGGCCGTCATCGGCGACCCCTACCAGGCCATCTACGGGTGGCGTGGTGCCCGCAACATCATGGGCGCCCTGACCAAGAACGGACTCCCCCAGCTGCTCCTCACCCAGTCCTGGCGGTTCGGGCAGGCTGTCGCCGACGAAGGCTGCAAATGGCTGCAACTGTGCGGCGGGGAAGCGGACCTGACCGGCAACCCAGCCATCGTCTCCAGCCTCGGCCCCATCGACCCCAACCAGCCATACACGGTGCTGTGCCGCACCAACGCCGGCTGCGCCACCGAAGTGGTCGCCGCGGTCGCCGCCGGCCGGCGAACCGGGATCGCCGGGAACCTCGCACAGGTCGTCCCCGTCCTCAAAGCCGCCTCGCACCTCAAGGCCGGGCGCCGCTCCGAACATCCCCTCATTGCCGCGTTCCCGTCCTGGGAAAAGCTCCGGGAGTACGCCGAAAGCGACGAATGCGACCAGCAGGAACTCACCCTGACGGTGCGGCTGCTGGACGGCCGGAACGGGTGGGACGTGATCCGAATCCTGGAACAGGCGGCCCACACCAAAAATCCCCATGTGACGGTGGTCACCGCACACAGCGTGAAGGGCGCCCAGTGGGGTCAGGTCAAGATCGGGGGGGACTGGAAACGCCCCCAACCCGACCCGAAAACCGGGCAGGTCATCATTCCCAGGGAGACCGCGAACCTCGGCTATGTTGCCGTCACCCGCGCACAGCACCAACTGGACATTGGTGACAAGGAAACCGGGCTCGCGTGGATCGACGAGCACGTGTGAGGTAGGCTGTGTCCACCATCTAGGGGCCAGGAAACTGGCGAGCCGCCCCCCTGTTCGGCCGTACATGGGGGCGGCATTTTCCTACCCAGAAAGAACCTGATCATGACGCTCGTTGCAACCACCCCAACCCGCCCGTGGACCAGATACTGGTACGGGGACGACGCCCTCAACGTCACCACCGACCACGAGGGATGCCCCTGGTTCCTGGCCGGCGACGTCACCAAGATGCTCGGATACGGGCGCACCCCAGACATGCTGCGTCTCGTCGAAGCCCGCGACCGGTGGACCCTGAAACTCCCCACTGCCGGCAACGACCAGGACTGTGTCCTCATCTCCGAACCAGCCCTCTACCGGGTGATCCTGCGCTCCAACCGACCCAACGCCCAAACCTTCGCCGACTGGGTCACCCGCGACGTCCTCCCGAAGATCCGGGCCACCGGTACCTACACCAACGGCAAACAGGTTGCCGCGTCCCTCGACCGGGCCGCCCTCGCCCAGATGGTGCTTGACGCGGAAAGGGAACTTGCCGCCACCCGGGACCGCGCCAACAAGGCCACCGAAACCGTTGCCGCGATCGCCCCCGCCGCCGGGGTGTGGGACCACTGCTCCGGGATGAAGGACTCGTGGCTCGTGATCCCGTCGGCGCGGAACATGCTGCGCCGCGACCCCGCCCTCACCGCCAAGCTCGCCGCACCGGACGGGATCAACGCCCTGCACGTGGCCATGTTCCAGATCGGGCTCATCAACCACGCCGGTTCCCGCAACGGCCGCTCCGTGTGGGTTCCGAACCCCACCGCCGCCGCCAAGGACCTGATCCGCGCCGACGATGATGAGCGGCTGCGGATCACCCGCCGCGGTCTGCCGATCCTGCACCAACACCTTGGTGGTTCCGCACCCCTGAACATGGACACCCCCGTCGACGGCGACGAGTAGGTGCGGTGACATGGTTCGGGCCGGCACCTGAGGTGGTTGGGTGCTGGCCCGAAGTGTGTTGGGGTTACGAGAAGTTGGCGCCCGGCCGGTACACCATCCACACGTCTTCGACGACGGAAATCGCTTCGAAGACGTCGATAGCCCCTGCCGCAGCGGTGGGAACCACCGCACCACCGGGGAGGATCGTGTTTGCTGGCCACGTCAAGACCCAACCGCCGACACCGCCCTGCCGGAACACGAACACGATCTTCTTCCCGGCGGTGGTGGCCGGGAGGGTGAGG
>Ga0316579_10000534_pt1 | contig 12521 bp, 8 predicted proteins | sample J5NA_2_FD_203074 | JGI IMG/M metagenome (GOLD analysis project Ga0316579, IMG submission 203074) | Rhizosphere microbial communities from salt marsh grasses in Alabama, United States - J5-7_160517rDrA | ecosystem: Host-associated > Plants > Roots > Rhizosphere | place: USA: Alabama | collected... | reverse complement strand
CGAAAAGACTGTCGTCGAAACCGTGGTCGAGACAGTCGTTGAGACTGTCGTGGAGACGGTCGTAGAGACCGTTGAGGTCGAGGTCACGCCGGTCGTTGAGGAAGATCCTACTGCTCTGCCCCGCAACGAGACCCTGTACTTCAACGGTCTGCAATGGGGTCCGGTGGTGTGCTGGAACCCGTACAACTCGAACTGCAACAACGCCATGGCTATCACCGAGAACGCCAACGCCCACGTCACCATGTTCGAGACCCCGTACCTATACAACATGCTTGATGGCCAGCAGTATCCTCTGCTTGCCGATGGCCCGTACGAGTGGAACGATGAGCAGACTGAGATCACCTTCAAGCTCAAAGATGCTGCCATGTGGAGCGATGGCACGCCGGTGACGGCGGAGGACGTCGCCTACACCTGGGCCACCCACCTCAAGTACAATACCAATGCCGGCGGTGCCAACGCGCCGTACATCGATACCATTGAGGCTGTGGACGAAAAGACGGTCGTGGTCAAGGCCAAACTGAACGACGAGGGCAAAGCCATCAATCCTCTGATCGTCAAGTCGTACTTGAGCAGCAACTATGTCATCCAGAAGGCCTGGACGCAGACGCTGGAAGCGCGTGTTGGCGAGGATCCCACCGAGTTCATGGCGGATGCTGCGGAGGACGCCGTGTACTCTGGGCCCTACCACAAGTTCTTCGCCGATGATCAGAAGGTTGTCCTCGTTCGCGATGATAACTACTGGGGCCAGGACGCCTCCATGTGGGGCATGCTGCCTGTGCCCAAGTACCTGGCGCATACCATCTTTAAGGACAATGCCGCCGGTTCGGTTGCTCTGGCACAGGGCGAGGTGGACGTCAGCCAGCAGTTCAACTCCAACATTCAGCTTCTGTGGGAGAACTATGGACTGCCCATCTCCACCTACCTGCCCGACGCTCCCTATGGCATCGGCGCCAGCCTGCCGACCGCCTTCTACAACCTGAATTCCCCTGGTTTGGATCAGGTTGCGGTGCGCAAGGCCATTGCCATTGCGGTTGACTATCCGACCATCATTGCCAACGCCATGACCAACCAGTCGGCTACCTTCGAGCAGGTTCCGCGCTCGCTGATGAACCCGACCCCTGGTGAGCAGGCCCTGTACGACCACGAGGCCGTCGCGGATCTGCAGTGGGCGGGCAACGACATCGAAGGAGCCAAGGCTCTGCTGGATGACGCTGGCATCGTCGATACCGATGGCGATGGCTGGCGCGAGTACAACGGCGAGAAGCTCAGCTACGTGGCTACCTGCCCCAATGGCTGGTCCGACTGGCAGGCGGCGATCGAAGTGGTGGCTGCTGCCGGGGCAGAGATCGGCATCGACATCACCTCCAACTTCCCGGAATGGTCCGTATACCAGACCGTCGTCACCAAGTCCGATGCACCACTGCCGGAGGGCTATGACATCTTTATGATGTGGAGCAACGGCGCCGGCCCCACCGAGCCGTGGGGGCGCATCCGCAACCTGCTCAGCTCCGAATACGTGGGGATGGCGGTCAACTGGAACGGCAACTGGGGTCAATACAGCAATCCTGATGTGGATACCTTGATCAAGGGGATCCCCAACGAGACCGACCCCGACGTGCTGAAGGAGATGTACACGGAACTGGTCCGGATCTACCTGACCGACGTTCCCTCCTTCACGCTTATGTACCGTCCCGATCAGTTCCATGCGGTGAACGAGACGATTTGGACTAACTTCCCGCACCAGGATGACGGTACCGATCCGCCGGTCCCGCCGATGGTTTGCACCAAAGGCTGGGGTATCGCCTGTCTCTACAACATTGAGTTGGTCAACCCATAAGCAGTAGTTCGATGAGAGGCAGCCATGTTCTGCCACCCGCAGAACATGGCTGCGGTTCTTCTCAAAGTGCCGTCAGAAGTGGGACGCAATGCGGGCGGCGGCGTCGCCCGCATTGCATCTGTTCCCCGAATCTTGAGACGATACCTGGCCCTTGAGCCTTTCTACGAGGAGGGGTTGCGTTGCAAGGATACCTGAGATACTTCGGCGGAAAGCTGGTTTGGTTCGTAGTCACGTTGATATTCGCCTTCCTCCTGAATTTCATCCTGCCCCGCCTGATGCCGGGCGATCCGGTGGCTGGTATTGTATCAAGGCTTGCCCAAGGCATGAGCGATGCCACCGGGGTTCAAGCTGTGTACCAGCAATATACCGAGTTGTTCGGCCTGGACCAGTCAATCCCCCAACAGTTCATCACATATATGAGCAACGTGTTTCACGGCGATTTTGGTTTTTCCATCGCCCAATATCCCAGAACGGTGGCAGACGTCATCGCTTCTTCCTTATGGTGGACGGTGGCTCTACAACTGCCGGCGATCCTCGTCGGCTGGGTGATTGGCAACTTCCTGGGTGCTCTGGCGGCCTACCAGAAGGGCGTGTTTGACAAGGTCCTCATGCCCATAAGTATTTTCGTGAGTAGTCTGCCGGCTTTTGGTATGGCTATTATCCTGTTGGTTGTGTTTGCGGTCAGCCTGGAATGGTTCCCAACCTCTGGTGGGTATGGATTTGACATGATCCCCAACCTTAGCTGGGACTTTATATGGTCGGTGATTGTCCACTACCAATTGCCATTCTGGTCGATCGTGTTTATCATCATCGGCGGTCAGGCCATTGGCATGCGCTCCATGTCTATCTACGAGTTGAATGCGGACTATGTGAAATACAGCCGCTTCATGGGCATCAAGGACCGAAAGATCCTGCGCTACGTGTTTCGGAATGCTATGCTTCCACAGATAACCGGCTTGGCACTGGCAATTGGCACCATCGTCAGCGGCGCTCTGGTGGCAGAGATCATCTTTAATTACCCGGGGCTTGGTTCCACCATCTTTACCGCGGTATTGGGGGGGGATTATCCGCTGATCTCAGCTGTCATGTTGATCATCACTCTGATGACACTGCTCGCCACATTCGCCATCGAGATCCTGTATGGCTTCATCGACCCGCGCATCAAAGCGGCGCAGGCTGAGGATTGAGGAGAGATACTGCGATGAAGCATACTCTTCAACAGGTATTTCAATCCCGCAGATTCGTAGTCGGTTTCTCCATATTTGTGGCGATACTACTGATCGTGATCGTCTATCCGCTGGTCGTACCCTACCCGCCGCTGGAGATCATCAGCCAGGGCACGTTCTTCCCCCCGGGGATCTATGTGAATGTCTACGACAGCGCCGGATTCACCACCCACTACACCCTCCATCTGGATGGTGCCGATGCCAAACGCATTGCTAGCAGGCTGAAGGAGGAGGACCGCCTGGCCATGAAGGACTGGCTGGTGGCAGCCGGGATTCCTGAAGACGAGATCGATACTGCGGATACCGCAAAGCTCCTGGAGCAATGGGCAGACAATTTTGATCCCAAGACCAAGATCTCGGGCATGACGAACGCCCAGAGGAACTACTATATCAGGCTCAATGCCTCACTGGAGGGCATCCTATCGACCGAGAGGGCGATCATTGCCGTCGAAAACCCGGAGACAGGTGCCCTGGAGGAAAAGGGTGCTGTCGAGCAGACGGATTATGCCAACGTCGGCGAGGTTCCGAATGTACGCGTGCTACCGCTTGGTACCGATAACTTTGGCCGGGATGTACTGACAGAGCTGGTTAGAGCCACTGCCGTATCTCTGCTGATCGGTTTTGTAGCCGGTACCATTGCAACCTTGATCGGGCTGAGCCTGGGATTGCTGGCAGGGTACGTCGGCGGCCTGATGGACGACGGCATCATGTTTGTCACAAATCTCTTGACCGTCATCCCTTCCATTGTGTTGCTGATCCTGATCTCCTACAGCATCGGGCAGGAACAACGCGGCGCGGTCACGATCGCGGTGGTGATCGGGTTCACATCCTGGGTGTGGACCACCAGGGCCGTGCGGGCGCAAGTAATCTCCCTGCGCAATCGCGACCACGTAAACCTGTCCAAGCTGTCCGGGCACTCGATCTTTCACATCATACTCAGCGACATCCTGCCGTACATCGCATCGTACGTCGTCATGGCGCTCATCCTGCAAATCTCCACGGCCATCCTGGCGGAGGCCGGGCTGTCGATCCTTGGGCTGGGACCCAAGACCACACAGGTGCCAACCCTGGGGCTGATGATGTACTGGGGCATGATCTACCAGGCGCAGATTTTGGGCAAGTGGTGGGCGTATTTTCCCGTGGTCATTGTCATCGCGCTGATTTCGTTCTCGCTGAACTTGATGATAACCGGCCTCGACCAGGTGTTCAATCCGGCACTGAGAGAATAGGTGGTTGCTATGGGAGAAGTGGTGCTAGAAGTTAGGGAACTGTCCACGAAATATATCACCCGCTTCCGCGAAGATGTGTATGCGGTTGACCGGGTGTCTCTAAAGGTCGAGGAAGGCAAAACGTTGGGCATTGCGGGAGAATCGGGCTGTGGAAAATCGACGCTAGCGCTCAGCCTGATGGGCTACTACTTTCCTCCGCTGCACTATACGAGTGGCGAGATCATTATTGACGGGCGGGACATCTCCCGAATGAAGCCCGATGACGTCCGCAAGTCGATTTTGGGGAGCGAGATTGCCTATATCCCCCAATCGGCCATGAATGCGCTCAACCCGACTCAGAAGATCATCCGTTTCGTTGAGGACGTCTTTCAAGCACACGATCCCTACAAGTCCAAGCCCGAGATTCACGAGTACGCCGAAGAGGCCTTTGAGACCCTGGGGTTGCCGGCTTCCGTGCTGAACAAATACCCCGTCGAACTCTCGGGTGGCATGAAACAGCGCACGGTGATCGCCGTATCGGTGCTTCTATGTCCAAAAGCGCTGATTGCCGATGAGCCGTCCTCTGCCCTCGACGTCACGACCCAGAAGATGGTCATCAAGATGCTAAAGAACTTGATGGAAAATGGGTTCATCAAATCGATGATCTTTATCACCCACGAGCTTCCGCTGCTGTACAACGTGGCGGACGACATCATGGTCATGTACGCGGGGCAGATTGTGGAAAAGGGCACCGCGGTAGAAGTCGTGTTCGATCCACTCCACCCCTATGCCAAGGGCCTCATGGGCTCGATCATCGTGCCTGAAGAAGGTCTGCGCGATGTCAAGCTGACAGCGATCCCCGGGGTACCGCCGAACCTGAAAAGCCCGCCGGCGGGTTGCCAGTTTGCAGAGCGATGCAAGTACGTTCTGCCGGAGTGTAGAGTGATGTCTATCCCGCTGTACGATGCGGGTGGCGGTCGCGCCTATCGCTGCATCCTATCGGAAAAAGTACTGAGGGAGGCGTATCAGCATGCCGGGTGAACAAAACGCGTGCCTGAGCGGCAGAGACCTGACCAAGATATTTGGGTTTGGAAGCACGAAAACGGTCGCCGTCGATCATGTGGATTTCGATTTCCACGAAGGCGAGGTCATCTCGCTCGTGGGCGAATCAGGCAGTGGAAAGACTACGTTGGCCAAGATGCTGTTGGGCTTGCTCAATCCTACAGAGGGTGAGATCTACTTCGAGGGGAAGCTGCGCGACATCAGGACCCAAAGGAAGAAACGGGAGTACTGGAAAGACATCCAGGCCATTTTTCAGGATCCATACTGCTCGTACAACATATTCCGCAAGATCGACACCGTGCTACTGGATTGTATTCACATGCGTGGCGGCCGGAGGCTGCCCCAAGCAACAAAAGTGGAGATGATGGCCGAGGCGTGCAGCTTTGTCAACCTAAAGTGGGAAGAGTTAACCAACAAATATCCATTTGAGCTTTCTGGCGGACAGATGCAGCGCCTCATGATCGCCCGCATCTTTTTGCTAAAGCCCAAGATCCTCCTCGCTGATGAGCCAACCTCGATGATCGACGCCTGCTCGCGCGCCACCATCCTCGACATGCTGATGCAACTGCGTGACGAAGTCGGGATGACGGTAGTATTCATCACCCATGATATTGGCCTGGCCTATTATGTGTCTGACACGGTCTATATCATGGAGCACGGGGAATTCGTCGAAACCGGCTGTGCTGACGAGGTGATCCTACATCCCAAAGAGGAATATACCAAACGCCTGATCAACGATGTGCCCAAGATCTATGAAGAGTGGGACCTCTCAACCGTGTAGCTCATCCAAGCCGACCTGGGGTTCAAGCAAAGTCTGAAGAAGGTTGGATGGGGAGATGAGCATGGCGCTCAATGGTCTGACGAACCGACTCCTGGGGTATCCGGCCGATGCTCGTCTGTTGATCGTCAATGCTGACGACTTTGGCATGTGCCACGCAGTCAATGAAGCCGTGGTCCGCGTGTTGAAGGAGGGTATTGGTCGCTCCACCACCTTGATGGTCCCTTGTCCCTGGATGCTACATGCTACCCGTTTCCTCGCAGACCATCCCGACGTCCCCTTTGGCGTTCACCTTACGGTCATCTCCGAGTGGCCCGACTACCGTTGGGGACCGGTGGCTGCCAGGGAGGTGGTGCCGTCCCTGGTCGACGAGGCGGGGTACTTCTACAGCTTTGAGCGGATGGCCGAATTCCTGGTTCAGGTCAGCCTGGACCAGCTGGAGGTGGAGTTCAGGGCGCAGATCGAGGTTGTGCTGGCTGCCGGGCTGCGACCCACGCACCTCGACTGGCATTGCCTGCGCATTGGCCAGCGGGTGGACGTCTTCAACCTAATGCTGAGGCTGGCAAGAGACTACGGGCTAGCGCTGCGGGTTGCCGGCCAATCCTGGATCGAAATGCTGCAGGGGCAGGGGTTGCCCACCAACGATTACGACTTCCTGGACAGCTACGGCCTTGAGCCAGCCGGCAAATCCGCCCGCTACGCCCAAATCTTGCGCGAGCTGCCTGTGGGTCTGAGCGAGTGGGCGGTGCATCCGGGCCTCGACAGCGCCGAATTGCTGGCCATCGAGCCCGGCGGCAACCACATTCGCCAGACTGATTTCGACTTCTTAATGTCCCCACAGGCACAGGATATTGTCCGCGAACAAGGCATCGTGCTGCTGGACTATCGCGCCCTGCAGGCTGCATGGAACGCACAGTGAGGTCATAGGAAGAGACGTGACGCACATCCAATCATTGACGGGCGCCTGGCAATTCCGCCAGGCAGGTACAGAGCTGTGGCTGCCCGCCACCGTACCGGGCGGCGCGCACACCGATCTGCTGGCCCTGGGCCGCATCCCCGACCCATTTGCCGGCGACAACGAGCGCCGCGTGCAGTGGGTGGCCGAAGCAGACTGGGAATACCGCCACCGATTTGCCGTTGCGCCCGAGCTCTTGCGCCAGCCGCACATCTGGCTGATCTGCGACGGCCTGGACACCCTGGCGACCGTCAGCCTGAATGGCCGCGAGCTGGGCCGCACGGCGAACATGTTCCGCCGGTACCGCTGGGATGTCAAGTCGTTGCTCAAGGCAGAAGGCAACGAGCTGCGGATCGACTTTGAGTCGGTGGTCGGACACGTGGCCCGGAAACAGGCGGCCCGCCACCTGCCCGGTGTTTCCCAGGCCATCGCCGGCGGCCCGCACGTTCGCAAGGCGCCCTGCCAATTTGGCTGGGACTGGGGGCCACAGCTCCCGCCGGCCGGCATTTGGAAAGAGATCCGTCTGGAGGCTTTCGAGTCGGCTTGCCTGGCGGACGTGCACCTGCGCCAGTTTCACGGCGACGGCATCGTCCGGGTGGAGGCGCGCCTGGCAGTTGAAAACTGGACCTCCGGCCTTTTCGCCTTGTTGCGGGTGACGGCGCCTGACGGCACGGCACAGACCGTTGGTGGTGAGCTGGCGGCGGCAACCGGCAGCGTCCTCGCGCTGGAGATTGAAAACCCCCAGCTTTGGTGGCCGAACGGCTGGGGGGATCAACTGCTCTACGACGTGCAGGTGCAACTGGGCCGGTCTGGGCCGATCGCGGGTGAACAGCCTCCGTTGGACGAACAGTGCTATAAACTCGGCCTGCGCACGATCGAGCTGCGGCAGGAGCCAGACCAGTGGGGGCGCTCGTTCACCTTTGTAGTCAACGGCCGGCCGCTCTTTGCCAAGGGCTCCAACTGGATTCCGGCTGATTCGTTCCCCACGCGCCTCACCGAAGCTGCCCTCGAGGGCCTGATCCGTTCGGCCGCCGAGACCCACCAGAACATGCTGCGCGTGTGGGGCGGTGGCTTGTACGAGGATGAGCGCTTCTACGATCTGTGCGACCGCTATGGGATTCTGGTTTGGCAGGATTTCATCTTCTCGTGCAGCATCTACCCGCTCGACGATCCCGACTTTGTCGAGAACGTCCGCGCCGAAGTAGTCGAAAACGTCCGGCGCCTGCGGCACCGGGCCAGCCTGGCGCTGTGGTGTGGAAACAACGAGATGGAGTGGGGTTGGGTCGATTGGCACTGGGACCGGCCCGAGTACCAGGATCTCAAGGCCGCGTACGACCGCTTCTTCCACCATACGCTGCCAGAGTGGTGTGCGGCCGAAGACCCCGACCGCGCCTATTGGCCCAGCTCGCCGTCGTCGGGCGTGCCCTTTGAAGACCCGAACGGGCAGCGCCAGGGAGATGCACACTACTGGGACGTATGGCATGGGCGCCAGCCGTTCACGGCGTACCGCAGCCAGTACCCGCGCTTTATGAGCGAGTTTGGCTTCCAGGCCCTGCCGCCTCTGGAGACCATTCGCACCTACGCGGCAGAACCCGACTGGAACATGACCTCCTACATCATGGAGCAGCACCAGAAAAACGCCAGCGGCAACGCCCTGATGGTGGGCCAGATGCTGGACACCTTCCGCCTGCCCAGAGATTTCGAATCGCTGGTATACCTGAGCATGGTCTTGCAGGCCGAAGGGATCCGGTATGGGGTGGAGCACTGGCGCCGTCATTGCCTGGCGCGCCATGCAATGACGCAGCATACCCGGCGCGTAGCGGGCACGCTATACTGGCAGCTGAACGATTGCTGGCCCGTTGCGTCCTGGTCCAGCCTGGACTACTTTGGTCGCTGGAAAGCCTTGCACTATGCTGCCCGCCGCTTCTATGCGCCGTTGCTGCTGTCGATCGAGGATGCGCCGCCGCGCCAGTCGATCTTTGTGAGCAGTGACCTGCTCGAAGCGTGGCAGGGTTCTGTGCGCTGGACCCTGACGAATCTCGATGGCGAGGTGTTGGCTACGGGGGAGAAAGCTGCGCACGTGGAACCGCTGGGCATGACAGCTGTCGACACGCTCGACTTTTCCAGCCGCGTGGACGAGGATACTCGCCGGGAGCTGGTGTTCGTGGCCGAGCTTTGGCAGGGCGACCGGCGCCTGGCTACGCAGACCGCGTTCTTTGCCCCCACCAAGCACCTGTCGCTCGTGGATCCGCAGATCCAGGTCGATGTCACCCTGCAGGACGGTCTGCTGACCATCGAGCTACTGGCGCGCTCGCTGGCCCGGCTGGTGGAGTGCAGCCTGAGCGGCGCGGACGTAGTCTTTAGCGACAACTACTTCGATCTGCCCGCCTTGCGCGCCGTCCGCGTCACGGCTCCCCTGCCGCAGGGATGGGACCTGGCTGCGGCCCGAGCGGCGCTCAAGGTACGCTCTGTTTACAACACATATTCCAAGTGAAGCAAATCAACAAGAGGAGTGACATGAACACCGACACTGAGTCTATTGTTGCCAGCATGACCCTCGAAGAAAAGGCGGCCCTGTGCACCGGAGCCAGCGCGTGGTCGACCACCCGGGTGGAGCGCCTGGGCGTGCCAGAGATGATTATGGCCGATGGCCCGCACGGCATCCGGCGCGTGCCCGATATTCACGCGATAGCCAGGAATAGCTTGCCTGCCACCTGCTTCCCAACGGCATCGTGCAGCGCGTCCACGTGGGATGTGGAGTTGTTGGGCCAAATGGGCGCGGCGATGGCGGAAGAAGCTACTGCCCTGAACGTGGATGTCGTGCTGGGCCCGGGTGTCAACATGAAGCGCTCGCCGCTGGGGGGCCGCAATTTTGAGTACTTCTCGGAGGACCCCTACCTGGCTGGCGAGTTGGCGGTCGGCTTTATCAAGGGTATGCAGTCGAAAGGGGTGGGCACCTCACTCAAGCACTATGCCGCCAACAATCAGGAATTCCAGCGCTTTAGCATCAGTGCCGAGGTCGACGAGCGCACCCTGCGCGAGATCTACCTGCTCGCCTTCGAAAAGGCCGTCAAGGAGGCCCAACCCTGGACGGTGATGTGCTCATACAACAAGGTGAACGGCACCCTGGCTGCCGAGCATCACACCCTGCTGACCGAGATCCTCAAGGATGAGTGGGGCTTCGAGGGGCTGGTGGTGTCGGACTGGGGGGCCGTACACGACCGCGCGATCTCGCTCGGGGCTGGGCTGGATCTGGAAATGCCCGGCCCGCAGGACCGGCGCGTCAAGGCCGTCGTCGAAGCGGTGCGTTCCGGCGACTTGGCCGAAGCGGCCCTGGATGAAGCGGTCCGGCGCATTCTGCGCATCGTGTTCAAGGCCTGCGAAACCCCCAGGGGCGGCACCTTTGACGCGGACGCGCACCACGAACTGGCGCGCAAGATCGCCGTTGAGGGCGTCGTCTTGCTCAAGAACGATCCCCTGCCAGAGAAGGGGCCCCTGGCGCAGCAGGGGCGCCTCCTGCCTCTGATAGGCTACCAGCAAATTGCCGTCATCGGCCGTTCTGCCCAAACCGCCTACTTCCAGGGAGGCGGCAGCTCGCACATTAATCCGACCCAAGTGGACGTGCCGTTCCAGGAGCTTCAGGCTCGGGCCGGTGACGCCGAACTGGCCTACGCTGAAGGCTACCCCGCGGACGGCTCCTTCCGGCAGGACTTAATCGACCAGGCCGTAGTATTGGCACAATCTGCCGATGTGGCGCTGCTCTATGTTGCGCTGGCCGCTCACAAGGAATCGGAAGGGTACGATCGCCCCGACCTCGATCTGACCGAGCATCAGGTAGCGCTGATCCGGGCGGTAGCCAAGGCCCAGCCCAAGACGGTGGTGGTGCTCAACAGCGGCGCTCCGGTGGCCATGAGCGCCTGGATCGATGCGGTGCCGGCCGTCCTCGAAGGTTGGATGATGGGCCAGGCGGGCGGCGGAGCGCTGGCTGACATCCTGTTTGGGCGGGCCAACCCCTGCGGCAAGCTGGCGGAGACTTTCCCGCTCAAGCTTCCGCATACGCCCGCCTATCTCAACTGGCCGGGCGGCGCGGGCAAGGTGCGGTACGGCGAAGGGCTGTTCATCGGCTATCGTTACTACGATGCCAAGGAGCTGCCGGTGCTCTTCCCCTTTGGCCATGGCTTGAGCTATACCACCTTTGCCTACAGCAATGCTCATGTGTCGGCCCAGACCTTCCGCGACGTGGACGGGCTCACGGTTACGGTGGATATTAGCAATACGGGCAAGATGGCTGGCAAGGAGATCGTCCAGGTGTATGTCCGCGACTGCGCGTCAGGCCTGGTGCGGCCCGAAAAGGAGCTGAAAGGCTTTGCCAAGGTAGAGCTCCAGCCAGGCGAAACCAAACCGGTAGCCATCGAGCTGGATTTCCGAGCCTTTGCCTACTACCATCCCGCATACGGGCAGTGGATCACCGAGGACGGGGAGTTCGACATCCTGATCGGGTCCTCCGCCGCCGATATTCACCATACCCTGACGGTGACGCTCGAGTCGACCCTGGAATTGCCCTGCATTCTCGACCGGGAATCCACCATGCGCGAGTGGCTGGCTGACCCACGGGGGAAAGCGGTCTTTGCCCCTCTCTATGCCCAGATGGAAGCAGGGTTCCGTGAAATGTTCGGCGGCGGCGATGACGCCGAGAGCACCATGGGCATCAGCGTCATGGACATGCTGGGCGATATGCCGCTCCGGAGTGTTTTGTCGTGGCGCCGCCACGCGCTGCCCATGCCCCCGGAGGACATCGTGGACGGGCTTCTGGCGCAGGTGCACGGCCCAGCAGAATGATGGTACCGGGGCGAAAGCCTGCACAGGCTTTCGCCCCGTGGCGCTTGCTGCCTATCAAGAAGGAGGTTTGCGAATGGAATTCCCAAGAGGATTCCTGTGGGGTACGGCCACCGCCGCACACCAGGTAGAAGGAAACAACGTCTACAATGACAACTGGGTGTACGAGCACGTGCCGGGGACCATTTACGCCGAGCCGTCGGGCGATGCCTGCGACCACTATCACCACTATGCGGACGACATTGCCCTCTTGGCGGATCTTGGCTTCAACATGTATCGCTTTTCCATCGAATGGGCGCGCATCGAGCCGGAGGAAGGCGAGTTCTCAACCGCCAGCCTCGAGCACTACCGGCGCATGCTGGTCGCCTGCCATGAGCACGGCCTCATGCCGATGGTTACCTTCCATCACTTCACGTCGCCCCGCTGGTTGATGGCCCACGGGGGCTGGGAAGGTGAGGGGACGCCGGACCGGTTCGCCCGCTATTGCGAGCGTGCCACGCGGCACCTGGGCGACCTGATCGGCGCGGCCTGCACCCTGAACGAGCCCAACCTCGGCCTGTTGCTCAGCAACATGGGCATCGTATCGCCGCCCAGCCCGGGGCAGTATGCGCCCTGGTGG
>Ga0316579_10000533_pt1 | contig 12535 bp, 9 predicted proteins | sample J5NA_2_FD_203074 | JGI IMG/M metagenome (GOLD analysis project Ga0316579, IMG submission 203074) | Rhizosphere microbial communities from salt marsh grasses in Alabama, United States - J5-7_160517rDrA | ecosystem: Host-associated > Plants > Roots > Rhizosphere | place: USA: Alabama | collected... | reverse complement strand
GAAAGACCCTATCGTCGAGCAGCCCGGCGTCGAGATCAGTGGTGAAATAGAGATGCGACGGGAACCGCTCCTTCAGGGCCTGCAGGATCAGCAACTTGTCGAAATAGTCGTTGCCGAGTATGCCGAACGCCCTGATCGCGCCGGTATTGCTGCGCTGCAAAGACCAATCGAGGTCGGCGATCTGCTGCGTCAAGCGCCGCAGGTAGTCGAACTGATTGGTGCCGATCGCCGGCTCTTTGAAGGTTGTCTCGTTGCCGGCGGCATAGGCCCACAGGTCCGGCTTCCCGCCACTCGAGGCGCCAAACCTTGCCGCGGCCGAAGCCGGCGATGTGGCGGTATCGCCGTCGAGGCCGCGCATATAGGCGAAGCTATGAATCCATGGCGGTCCGCCGTCCAGGGCCTCCTCGCAGCGAGACCGGATCGTTCCCGCATCCAATTCCTGCTCAGAGGCTTCCGCGGCGCGGCGCTCGCACCAGCGGCGTTTGACCTCGTCGGTGAACAGTCCGGGCAGCGTGCGTCCGAATTTGGTGTCCCATTCGGAGATCAACACCACGTGGTCACGGGAGCTCGCACTGACGCCGTCGCCCTGCGGCACGAATGACCGGCCGGTCAGGACCCTCGGCAGGGTGTCGAGGTATCCACCCTCGCGGCGCGTTGGATCGACCCCGCGCCATGCCAGCTCGTCCACGAGGCCGCTGATGATCCGGTCGTCCGTTAGCAGGGTTCGATAGAGCCGAACGCTGCCGCAGGCGCCCATGTCCTTGCCCGCATTGCCTGGGCCGGGGCGGATCGGCAGCGCGCCATCCGGCACATCGAAATTGACGAGGTTCTTCCCCGGCGCCGTGGCATAGGGAGAGATCAGCACGAAATTGACCGGGTCGTCGACCCAGGGATCGAGCCCCGTGGCCTTGTCGTCGCCGTCTCCAGCCGGCGGCAAGGCCTCGTCAGCCGCGCGTCCGGCGTCGCCTAGCGAATTGTCGAGATGTTGATAGACGCAGTCATGCCGACCCGCTTTCACACAGCAGCAGGCACACGGGCCGCCGGACCCGTAGATCTCCGCATAGACCGCCTCCAGGCTGTCGGAGCTGGCCGGCCCGATCACGCGAATCGCACTGGAGATGAAGCCCGGATAATTGCGGGGCGCGTAGCGCTGCTGAACCGGGTAGCCCAGATCCCCGAGCAGACGGTCCAGCATCACCAATGGGCCTTTGCGTCCCGACTCGGACCCGGCAGCGGGACCCTCGCGGCCGTAGTCGCGGGTGATCGCCTCGTCGTTCAGCCACAGCAGCGCGACATACAGTCTGCGCCCAGCGTCCTTCTTGAACACCTCGAACGGTACGTCCAGTTCCACCGGAGCTCCGGTGACCGGCAGCGCCTGCCAGGTCCAGACGCCGATGCGATCCCCGCGCAGCGGGCGGAAATCGCGTTGGAACAGCCCCGCGTGCACCGCGGCGCGACGGCGCAGGCGCTGCTCGCGCGCCGCGCCGTTAGGAGCGCCGGAGACCATCACCGGCATGATGAGAAGTCGCGCGCTGGGCTCGTCGCCCAAAGCGTCATCGCTGGCATCGCGGCCAAGGTAGTCCAGGTAGTCGCGCAGCACATTGTCCGCGGCACCGCAGCGTTCGCTGACCAGCTGTCCGGTGCGCGTTTTGTCCAAGCCCAGAGCGCCCTTCGCGCAGTCCAGGCGAGTGTTGTTGGCCTTGCCGTCCGCACCCTCCGTGCGCTTCCTGACCGCCTCGAACGGGTCCTCCCAGATACGGGCGGGGACGTCCTCGTAGGGGCCCGACGGCTCCGGCTTGATATCCGCCATCGGCGGACGCTGGGATTGCAGCGGTGCCTGGTTGAGCAGCGCCGCGACGATCAGCATCGCCGCGACGACGAGGCCGGAGAGATTGATAGGGAGCTGCTGTCCACCCATGGCGCTGGCGGGGTCTCCACGGACCCTGCTGCGGGTCCAGGGGGCAAATACAGCGAAGCACTGTACAGATATGAGTGTAGTTGGCGGGGTGCTGATCGTCAGCCGCTAGTGGCTGGCGGCTGGCGGTGGGGGCTGGGGGCTGGGGGCCGGAGTCTGGAAGCTTGGGACTGGCCGCTGGCGCCTTGCTACACCAGCTCGTCGCCATAGCCCTTCGGCGGCGGCGTCCAGCCGCGCTCGGTGCGGTCATGGAGATCGGCGCGATCGGCAGCCAGCACCAGCGGCTCGGATTCGTTGCGCGCACGCACGCGCTCGAGCATGGCCTGGTTCTTGGCCAGCTCCAGGTTCTCGTCCCAGACCTCATAGAGCTGTTCCAGCCCCTCCTCGTCGTGGCGGCGAAAGGCGCGGCGCATCTTTTCGGCCTTGAACGGGTGCACGCCGAGGGCCTTGAAGACCTCGGCGCCGGCCTTCAGCGAGGCCTCGAACACCTCCCGCAGGGCCACATCGACGCCGGCCTTTTTCAGAAGGTACAGGTGATCCACGTCGTAGGCGCGGGCGATGATGCGCAACCGCGGGTGCTCTCGACGCAGGTACTCCACCAGCGCGACGGCACGGTCGCGGTCATCGATGGCGACCACGAACACATCGGCCTCGTCGATGCCGGCCGCCTGCAACAGGTCCGGCCGCGATGCATCGCCGAAATAGCTGCGGATGCCGATACGGCGCATGCGCTCGACGATGCCCGCCTCGTGGTCGAGCACCACGGTGCGCACGCCGGCGGCGACCAGCATGCGGTTGACGATCTGCCCGAAGCGGCCGATGCCGGCGATGACGACGCTGCCCTGCTCGTCGATTTGGTCCGCCGGCTGCACCTGGCGGCCGCTCAGGCGCGGTACGATGACCTGCTCGTAGCCGATGAACAGGGCCGGCGTCAGCAGCATCGACAAAGCCACCACCAGGGACAACAGCTCGGCCAGCGACGGCGGAATGACGCTGTTCTGCACCGAGAAGGCCAGCAGCACGAAGCCGAACTCGCCGGCCTGGGCCAGCGCCAGCGTAAACAGCCAGCGGTCGCCGGGGCGCATCCGGAACAAGCGCGCGAGGCCGAATAGCAGTCCGCCCTTCAGCGCGATGAGCCCCAGTGTCAGGGCCAATACCAACCAGAGATTCGCCAAGAGCACCGCGAAGTCGATGCCGGCACCGACCGTGATGAAGAACAGCCCGAGCAACAGCCCTTTGAAGGGCTCGATGTCGGATTCCAGCTCATGGCGAAACTCGCTGTCGGCCAGCACCACGCCGGCGAGGAAGGTGCCGAGCGCCGGCGACAGGTCCACCAGGGTCATCAGTAGCGCAATCCCCACCACCAGCAACAGTGCCGCGGCGGTGAAGGACTCCCGCAGCCGCGCGGCGGCGATATAGCGAAACAGCGGCCGGGTCAGGAAGTGCCCGCCGAGCACGACGAAGGCCACGGCGCCGAGCACCACCAGCGCATAGGGCCAGCCGGACAGACCGTCCACCAGGCTCGGCGCGGCGTGCTCGCCCGCGGTCGGACCGGCCGCGACGGCATGAGACGCCAACTCGGGCAACGCCAGCAGCGGGATCAACGCCAGCATCGGAATTACGGCGATGTCCTGGAACAGCAGTACCGAGAAACTGGCGCGCCCGCCCTCGGTGCGGGTCAGGCCCTTTTCGCTCAGGGTCTGCAACACGATGGCCGTGGATGACAGCGACAGGATCAGGCCGATGGCCAGCGCGCTGCGCCACTCCGGACCCAGCATCCAGGCCAGCGCGGCAATCGGCAGCGCGGTGGCCAGCACCTGCAGGCCGCCGAGGCCGAGCAGTCGGGAGCGCATCCCCCAGAGCACGCGCGGCTGCAGCTCCAGGCCGACCAGAAACAGCATCATCACCACCCCGAGCTCGGCGAAATGCTGCAACTGCTCGGTCTCGGCGCCCACCAGGCCGAGCGCCGGGCCGATGACGATACCGGCGATCAGATAGCCCAGCACCGAGCCGAGCCCGAGCCGCTTGGCGACGGGCACCGCGATCACCGCGGCGCACAGGTAGACGAAGATGTCGGAGAGGACACCGCCCATCTGGCTAGTGACGCCGCGCCTGTGGACGCCAATGCACCCAGAGGGCCGAGGGCCGAGCGGCAAGGGCCGGCCAAGCCGGGTCAAGTGGCCCTGGACAGCGGGACCGACACGGCGTCGGCGTCGATGTGGATCGGTTCATCGGCGGTGCTCCGCTCGTGTCAAGCCGCCCGGTCCTCGTTCGGCGCGGGGGCGATGATCGCGTCCAGGTCCGCGTTCAGCCGCTGTAGCCGAGTGGCGCGCTCGATTGCGAGCCGGCCATCGCGCAGGGCCCGCAGCAGCCGCTCCCAGTCGGCGACATGCGCCCCGATGCGGCCTTCCTCCACGGCGGTGCGGGCGCCGAACAGCGCAAAGGGCGGCAGATAGGTCATGCCGCACAGCATCGCGGTCTGCTCCAGCGGACGCAGCAGTTCGCGGATGCTGAAGTGGTTGTAGCCCTGGGCACAGTAGGCCGCCTCGGCACCGCCGGCGGTCAGGGCCGAGAAAAACAGCTTGCCGTGCAGCGCAGTGCCGCCGGAGCCATAGGCAAAGCCGTATTCCAAGACCAGGTCCTGCCACTCCTTCAGAATGGCCGGCGTTGAATACCAGTACAGCGGGTGCAGGAAGCAGATCACGTCATGGGCCCGCAGCCGCGCCTGCTCGCGGTCCACATCGATCTCGAAGGCCGGGTACTCGGCGTACAGGTCCACCAGCGTCACGGCGTCGAGCTTCGCGGCGGCCTGCGCCAGCGGGCGGTTGGCCTCGGATCGCTCCTGGGACGGATGCGCGAACAGCACCAGGATGCGGCGCCGGCGTCCGCCATCGGCGAATACGGCGCTGGAACGGGGCGATAGCATCGGACCTCGGGCTCAGTCATTGCCGGGTCGCAAGCCTAACGCGGTACATGGGGCCGCGGCTAGGACAGGCGAGTCAGGATCCATACCAGCCCGGCGGGGCGGAACCGTCATTCACCTGGCTGCGCGGCGTCGTCCACTGCCAGGCCCTCGGCCGCGAGCTCGGCTCGCAGGGCATCCATCGCCGGCATCAAGTCCCCGCGCCCGCGGAAGCCGAGTAGGATGTAACGCTCAGCCTCCGATTCCGCCAGATGCGGCAGACTGAAGAGCTTCAGCCCCGGGAAGCGATCGACGAGGCGCCGCATGAGCGGGATCAGCCGGCTCTCGGACACGCCGCGGACCCGGAACGCCCGCTCTGCGGGCGGCGCGGCATGTCCATAGTGCTGCTCCAGAACCCATTCCGCCATCGGCTCGGCCATCTGCGGGAAGCCGGGCAGGAACCAGTGTCCACCTAAGCCGAAACCCGGGATCCGGTTGACCGGGTTCGGGATCAGGCTGCAGCCCTGCGGAAGGTCCGCCATCAGGATGCGGTGGGGATAGGCGTCGGCGCCAAAGCGGTCCTCGATCAGGGACTTGGCCTGCGGATGCCGGACCAGCCCGACCCCAGCCGCCGCCGCGGCACAGGCGCGGGTGTAATCGTCCGGCGTCGCGCCGATGCCGCCGCAGCAGAACACCGGGTCGGCGCCGGCCATGGACAAGGTCAGTTGACGGATCAAGACCCGCGGCTCGTCCGGCAGCATCCAGTACCACGCAAGCTGATGCCCGCGCCTGGCGACCATGGCCTTGAAGGCCGGCAGATGCTTGTCGCTGCGCGTGCCGTTGAGCACCTCGTCGCCGATGACGATGAGACCGAAGCCGATGGGCCGGGCTGCGGGGTTGGACAGGATGGGCATAGGTCTCGAGCTCCGCGTCGAAGAGGTCGAATACCGCCATTTCGGCACTGACCGACAATGGCGGCGCGTTCGCAGCATACTAACCGGCCTCGACTGACCACGGGAGATGCTGCCATGGCCTCCGTCTACGACCTCAAGCCACGCATCCAGGCCCTGCTGCGCCCGACGGTGGACCGGCTCGCCGAGCGCGGCGTAACGCCGAATCAGCTCACCTACGTGGCCCTCGGGCTCTCGGCGCTGGTCGGGGCGCTGATCTCCGCCCTGCCCGCCCTGGCGCCGGGCAACAACCGACTGCTGCTGCTGTTGCCGGCCGCGCTGCTGGTGCGAATAGCCCTGGACGCGATGGACGGCATGCTCGCGCGCGAGCCTGGCCTCGGAACGCCACGGGGCGCCATGCTGAACGAGCTCGGCGTGGTCCTCTCGGATGCTCTGCTGTATTTGCCGCTGGCCCTGTATCCGGGCGTGATGGCCTGGCTCGTCGTGACCCTCGTCGTGCTCGGAATCTGCGCCGAGGTAGCCGGCCTGGCCGCGCTCGGCATTGGCGCGAGCCGCCGGGACGAGGGGCCAATGGGCAAGAACGACCGCGCGATCGTGTTCGGGCTGATCGGGCTGATCCTCGCGCTGGACCCAAAGGCCGCGGCCTGGCTGCCTTGGCTGCTGGTTCCGGCGGTGGTGATGGCCGGTGTCACCATCGTCAATCGGGTGCAGGCGGCCCTGCGCGAGGTGGCCCGATGAAGGCCAAGGACGATTCGGGCGAACTGGCCATACCCACGTGCGCAGCCCGCGGGCCTAATCAGGGCGGCTGCCGACGCCCAGCCACCAGCCAACGGGCACGTGATGTCAGTAAACAGAACGCAATTCGCCAGTTACTGCTGGTCGCGGTGCCAAACCGGGCGATTCCGCTCGCCCCGGTCGACCGCAGGGCGCCGCAAAAGCAAACGGCGGCCCAACGGACCGCCGTTTAGTAGGGGGACTGGCGACGGCTCAGGCCTGGCGGGAGGCCATCATGCGCTCGATGATCGGCTGCAGGATGATCTCCATCGCGAAACCCATCTTGCCGCCGGGCACGACGATGACGTTGCGCCGCGACATAAAGGAGTCGTGAATCATGCTCAGCAGGTACTGGAAGTCCACATTCAGCGCCTCCGGCTCCTTGAAGCGGATGATGACAAAGCTTTCGTCCGGGGTCGGGATATCGCGGGCGATGAACGGGTTGGAGGTATCCACCGTCGGCACGCGTTGGAAGTTGATATCGGTCAGCGAGAACTGCGGCGTGATGTGACGGATGTAGTCGGGCATGCGCCGCATGATGGTGTCGACGATGGCCTCGGCGGAGTAGCCGCGCTCCAGGTTGTCGCGATGAATCTTCTGAATCCACTCCAGGTTGACGATTGGCACCACGCCGACGCCGAGGTCCACATGTCGCGCCACGTCCGCGTCTTCGGTGACCACCAGGCCGTGCAGACCCTCGTAGAATAGGAGATCGGTGTCCTCGGGAACCGGTTCCCAGGGCGTGAACTGGCCGGGTTTCAGGCTGGTGCCGAGGCGCGCATTGTGATGCTCGGCCTCCTGCTCGCTGTGGATGTAGTAGCGCTTATTGCCACCGCCGGTCTCGCCGTAGGTGGCGAACAGTTCCTCGAGCAGATCGAAACGGTTGGCTTCCGGACCGAAGTGGCTGAGATTGCGATGCTCCTCGGCGGCCTTCGCCATCTCGACCTTCATTTCGGCCCGGTCGAAGCGATGGAAGCTGTCGCCCTCGATGACGGCGGCGTTGATGCCGTCACGGTAAAAGATGTGCTCGAATGCGCGCTTGACGGTCGTGGTGCCCGCGCCGGATGAGCCGGTGACGGCGACAACTGGGTGCTTTTTTGACATGAGGTACTCCCCGTCTATTCAGTTTATGAATCGGACCCGCCGGGATCGAATTGCCCGACGGGTATGGTCTGCTTGAACAGCCCGACGGTGTTGGAATGCGCCTGCTGTGGCTTCGCCGGCCGCCGCGGATTTGCGTCCCGCGACGGCCGTTGGCGGGAATCTGGCGTAAATAAAGACTTGCTAATATACCACGATCAACCCGCTGACGGACGGGTTATACCGCTCTGCTCACGGATTTTTGCCGAGGACGCGGGCTCATGTCGTTGACCCAACTCATCCCTGCGCATCTGCGCTCGAACCCGGAGTTCCAATCCGCGGTGGTGCGCATCGGCATCTGGTTCTTCGGTCTGTTCTACATCGGCGGTGGCGCCTGGCTCGGCCTGTTCCGGGTCAATTATCCCGCGTTCTTCTCGCTGTTCAGCGCCTATTTCGTGCTGAATCTCGGCATCCTGCTCAGCGTACTGGTGCGGGCCGAATGGGAGGCGCGGCGCTACCTGTCGCTATCTTTCGACATCATCGCCGTCAGTCTAGCGATCTACCTGACGCGCGACAGCAACAGCCCGTTCTACCTGTTCTACATCTGGATCTTCATCTCCGCGGCGACCCGCTACGGACGCGCGCATCTCGGCGTGGCCGCCACCGCTGCCGTGTTGTCTTACAACCTGGTGCTGGTCGTGCTGGGCGCCTGGCGGACCGTGCCGATGCAGGCGGCCTTTAATGTGCTGGTGCTGGTGCTGCTGCCGCTGTACCAGGACTCGCTGCTGCGCAAGCTGCGCGAGGCGCGGCGCGCCGCGGAACAGGCGAACCAGGCCAAGAGCGACTTTCTCGCCAACATGACCCACGAGCTGCGCACCCCGCTGACCGGCGTGCTCGGCATGGCCAACCTGCTGCGCGCGACGCCGCTGAACGTCGAGCAGCGCGAGTACGTCGAGGCGGTCACCAGCTCGGCGAACATGCTGCACGCCCTGATCGGCGACATCTTGGATCTGTCGAAGATCGATGCGCGCAAGCTGCAACTGGAGAGCGACGCGTTCGACCTGCGCACCCCCATCAAAGAGGTGTGCGAGGTGCTGCACACCCACGCCCTGGCCAAGGGGCTGGAACTGCTCTGCGACGTGTCACCGGAGGTCCCGGAGCGGGTGCGCGGCGACCCGTTACGGGTGCGTCAGATCCTGTTCAATCTGATCGGCAACGCCGTGAAGTTCACCGAGCGCGGCGAGGTCCGGGTGCGCGCCGATGTCGACCTCGACCCCTTGGACGACGGGCGTACCTGCGTGCGATTGCGGATCGAGGACACCGGGATCGGCATTCCAGCGGACAAGCTCGAATCCATCTTCGACAGCTTCAGTCAGGCCGACGACTCGACCACCCGGCGCTACGGCGGCACCGGTCTCGGGACGACGATCGCCCGCGATCTGGTGCAGCTGATGGGCGGCCGCATCACCGTCGAGAGCGAGGTCGACAGGGGCACCTGCTTCACGCTGTGGCTGCCGCTGCTGGGCCAGGATTGCCCGACGCCTTCGCGGGCTTCGGCAAGACCCTTCCAGGGGGTGCGGGTCCTGATCTATGAGCGCAACCAGACGCTGCGCGAGCTGATTCTGGAGGTCTGCCGCGATCTCGGCATGACGTCCTTTGCCGAGCACGATATCGGCCGTCTCGCCGAGGCCGTGCAGCGCTCGGGGGGCATCGATCTACTGATCGTTGCCGATACGCCGGAACGCCTGGACCTGGCCGCGACCGTCGCCACCTATTGGCGTCTGCTAAACGCACAGATGCCCTGTCTGCTGCTGATCTACAGCCAGCGCCGCGGCGAGCTCGGTGACGAAGGCCGCGCCTGCCTGGCAAAGCCCTTTCTGCGCGAGGACCTGGTGGCCGCCATTGGCCGCGCGCTGGCCGATCGGCCCGAGGCCGCGCCCTGCGCGAGTCCAGTGCCGCCCCGGCCCGACGCGAGGCCGGACGTCGAGGCGCGGGTGCTGGTCGCCGAGGACAACGCCATTGCCGCGCAGGTCATCACCAAGCTGCTCGAGCGCCAGGGCTGCAGCGTGACCCTGGTGCCGGACGGCAACAAGGCCTTGCATACCGCCCAGCGCGAGGAGTTCGACCTGGCCTTTATCGATCTGCACATGCCGGGCCTGGACGGCATCGATTTCACCCGTCAGCTGCGCGCCGCAGAGCGCCCTGGCGAGCATCTCAACATCATTGCGCTAACGGCGAATGCGGCCGAAGACGTCAAGGAGAAATGCCTGGCCGCCGGCATGGACCATTTCCTGACCAAACCCGTGGACCCCGGCGCGCTGGCCGAGGCAGTGGTTCGCTATGGCGGCCCGGGAGCGGTGAGGGATTGACGGAAGAAACAACGGTTGTCGGCCAGCCGCCAGCCGCCAGCCGCCAGCCGCCAGATCAGGATAGATCGTTGGTCGCTCGCGCTCCCCGCATCAGAGCGAAACGGGTAACTGCCCGCCGCAAAGTGTTGCGGCCGCTTCGCAACCAGGCGCCAAATGCCAGTCAACTGGAGGCCGGGGGCTGGTGGCTGGGCGCTGGAGGCTCCGGCTCTTTAGCCAGCCGCCGGCTGTGGCGTACCGGACTCGACCCTTGGCTCGGCACCTTTGGCGCGGGCCATTTGCAGCCGGGCGACGCGGCTGTCGATCAGGTTCTTCAGCGCGATCAGCAGGCCGAGGCCGATGAAGGCCCCGGGCGGCAAGATCGCCAGCAGCGCGCCGTGGAAGTCCTCGCCGAGACTCAGGCCAAAGCCCCGGGCGCCCTCGCCGAGCAGCAGGTGCGCCTGGTAGAACAGCGTTCCCTGACCGAGGAATTCACGGATGCCGCCGAGCACCATGAGCACCAGCGTCATGCCGAGCCCCATCGCGAGGCCGTCGGTGATGGCCCGATCCAGGCGCGCCTTGGAGGCGAAGGCCTCGGCGCGGCCGATGATGATGCAATTGGTCACGATGAGGGGGATGAACAGACCGAGCACCAGGTAGAGCTCGTAGAACATCGCCTGCATCGTCAGCTCGACGACGGTGACGAAGGACGCGATCACCAGCACGAACACCGGCAGCCGCACCTCCGGGCGCACCAGATTGCGGATCAGCGAGATGGTCGCGTTCGACAACACCAGCACCGCGGTGGTGGCCAGGCCCATGCCGAGCCCATTGGTCGCCGTCGTCGTCGTCGCCAGCAGCGGACACAGCCCGAGCATCGCCACCAGGGCCTGGTTGTTGCTCCACAGCCCGTCGGCGACGATGGCGCCATAGCCCTTCTCGGCCATCAGGAGGCCCCCTTTCCATGCCCCGCCGCCGGCTGGCTGCCGGTGGCCGGCTGCTGATACAACCCGTCGCCGTAGCGCTGCACATACAGCAGCGTGTTCTTGACCGCCTTGACCACCGAGCGTGGCGTGATGGTGGCGCCGGTGAATTGATCGAACTCGCCGCCGTCGCGCTTGACCTGCCACTGCTCCAGCGGCGGGTCGGACAAGGACTTGTGGGTGAACTCGCGGATGACCCAATCGGTCTTGCGCTCGTCGATCTTGTCGCCCAGACCCGGTGTCTCGTGATGCTCCAAGACCCGCACGCCGCCGAGCGTACCGTCGGTCAGCACCGACACCAGCAGCCGGATCGGACCGGCGTAGCCGTTCGGCACCACCGGCTTCAAGATCAGGGCCACCGGCTGGTCGCCGTCGCGGACGCGGTAGATCTCCGTGGTTGGCGCCCCGAGCAGGTCTTCGGCACTGACCTCGACGCGATCGGTCAGCGGATCGTTGGTCATCCGCTCAGCCGGCACGATCGCCTTCAACTTGCTCAGCATCGCCTGACGCTGATTGTCGGCAATGCGACCATCGGTGACCGCGTGGGTCATGGCCACCAGGCCGACGCCGGCAACGGCAAAACTGCCGAGGATGAAGGCGGCGATCAAGATCGGTGCTTTCTTCATAGCTTTGACTACTCGCAAGGCCGGGTCAATCGGGCGGCCGCGCCCGCGTCTGGATTCAGACGCGCCTGCCCTGACCGAAGACCCGGGGCTGGGTGTAATGGTCGATGACCGGCGCGGCGATGTTCATCAACAGCACCGAAAAGGCGACCGCGTCCGGATAGCCGCCCCAGGTGCGGATCACGAACACCAGTGCGCCAATGGCGCCACCGTAGATCAACTGGCCGCGCTTCGTCGTGCAGGCGGTGACCGGGTCGGTGGCAATGAAAAATGCACCGAGAATGGCGCCGCCAGAGAATAGATGAAAGGCCGGGAACGGATGTGTCTGCGGCTCGATGAGCCAGAACGCGCCGGCCATCACCAGCAGTCCGGCCAGGAACGACAGCGGTATGTGCCAGGTGATGACGCGCCGCCACAGCAGGTAGAGTCCGCCGAGCAGGAACCAGTTGCCGACCCATTCCCAACCGCGACCGCCGAAGCTTCCCCACAGCGGGCTCTGGCGGATGATGTCGATGCTGTTGCCCTGATCGAGCATGGTTCGCATCTCGTCCAGCGGTGTCGCCGCGGTCACCGCGTCCCAGCTCAGACCCGCCGGCAGCTCGCCGGTGAAGATCAGCCGTGCCGAGTCCAGGAACGACAGTAGCGTCAGATCATGCGCCTGCACCAGCGCCGGCACATGCGGCGGCAACCAGCTGGTCATCTGCACCGGGTAGGAGATCAGCAGGAACACATAGCCGGCCATGGCCGGGTTGAAGGGGTTGTAGCCGATGCCGCCGTAGAGCTGCTTGACGATGACGATGGCAAACAGGATGCCGAGCAGGGTCAGCCACCAGGGAAGCGTCGGCGGTACCGTCAGCGCGAACAGCAATGCCGTCACGACGGCGCTGTAGTCGCCGATCGCCAGCAGCACAGGGCGGCCACGCAGCCTCAACACCAGGGCCTCGGCAACGACCGCGAACACCGTCGCCAGGACCATGTTGATCAACACACCCCAGCCGAAGA
>Ga0316579_10000532_pt1 | contig 12536 bp, 11 predicted proteins | sample J5NA_2_FD_203074 | JGI IMG/M metagenome (GOLD analysis project Ga0316579, IMG submission 203074) | Rhizosphere microbial communities from salt marsh grasses in Alabama, United States - J5-7_160517rDrA | ecosystem: Host-associated > Plants > Roots > Rhizosphere | place: USA: Alabama | collected... | reverse complement strand
CGGTGTTACGGATTTGCCATTCCGGCAGCTCTGCAAACAACTGGGTGCTGGCATGGCCGTGTCGGAAATGGTTTCCTCTAACTCCCTGCTATGGGGCAGCGCGAAAACACGCCGCCGCGCTGACCATACGGGTGAAATCGAACCCCGTTCGGTTCAGATCATGGGGACCGAACCAGAGCGGATGGCCGAAGCGGCCCGTTTCAATGCCGACCAGGGCGCGCAGATCATCGACATCAATATGGGTTGCCCGGCCAAAAAAGTGTGCAATGTACTGGCCGGCTCTGCCCTGCTGCGCGATGAAAGCCGGGTTACCCAAATCCTGCAGGCCGTGGTCAAAGCTGTCGAAGTACCGGTTACTCTGAAAATTCGCACCGGCTGGGACCAGAACAACCGCAATGCCGTAACCATCGGCCAGATCGCCGAAGATGCTGGCATTCAGGCGCTCGCCATCCACGGCCGCACCCGCGCCGACCAGTACAAGGGATGCGCGGAATACGACACCATTGCCGAGGTCAAGCAAACCCTCGGCATCCCGGTCATTGCCAATGGCGATATTGATAGCCCCGAAAAAGCCGCCTTTGTACTGGAGTACACCGGTACCGATGCGGTGATGATTGGCCGCGCAGCCCAGGGCAGGCCTTGGATTTTCCGCGAAATAAACCATTATCTGGAGACCGGCCGTAAATTGCCGGACCCGGATCTGACCGAGGTACGCGATATTCTGCTCGGCCATCTAAACAACCTGTATGCGTTCTATGGTGAATACACAGGGGTGCGCATGGCGCGCAAACACATCAGCTGGTACAGCAAGGGAACGGCGCATGGCGCTGCATTCCGCCAGGCTGTGAGCCAGGTCGACACAATCGAACAACAACTAGCGATGACATTTGCTTTTTTTGAACACCAGATAGCCAGGGAGGAACTAGCGGCATGAGTGAAGCATTACAACTAGAAACTGCCGTAACCGATATTAATCAAGCCATGCGTCGTAATGATGGCAAGCCTCTGAACCAGTGTGTGGCTGAAGCTATGGCCGAGTACTTTCGCCACCTCGATGGTTACCCGTCCGGCGAGCTCTACAAACTGGTCCTGGCCGAAGTCGAAGAACCTCTGCTCCGCGCGGTACTCGACTACACCCAGGGTAACCAGAGTAAAGCTTCCGAACTGCTTGGTATCAATCGCGGTACCTTGCGCAAAAAACTCAAGCTCTACGGCCTGCATGAGTAACTATTTCACCGCAGCGGGTCGCCACCCTCTGCACTCCTCGGCATTCGTTCAGGGTAATTAAGAACGCGCTTTTTTGCCTGCTAATATTAAAGCAATTTCTGTTCCAGCGTTCCATGATTAAAGGAACTTCTACAGAGACACATCGCAAACACGCCGCGTCCTGCGCAACATTGCGTTAATTACAGAATGGTATCCGACATGTCCAAAATTACCCGCGCCCTGATTAGTGTTTCCGATAAAACCGGAATTGCCGATTTTGCCAGGCAGTTACATGAACAGTTCGAGATCGAAATCCTGTCTACCGGCGGCACTGCCCGCCTGCTCGCTGATAACGGCATCCCGGTGATGGAGGTTTCCGATTACACCGGCTTTCCGGAGATGATGGATGGCCGGGTCAAGACCTTGCATCCAAAAATTCACGGAGGGCTGCTGGGCCGACGTGGTACGGATGATACCGTAATGGCGGAACACAGCATCCCACCCATCGATATGGTGGTGGTTAACCTGTACCCCTTCGAACAGGCTATCGCCAGGCCTGACTGCGATCTGGCCACCGCCATCGAAAATATCGACATCGGTGGTCCCACCATGTTGCGTGCCGCAGCCAAGAACCATGCCGCAGTCACCGTGGTGGTGGACGCGGATGACTACACCCGGGTGCTGGAAGAGATGGCCGGTAATGACGGTGCCGTGAGTAACGCAACCCGCTTTGATCTGGCCACCAAGACATTTGAGCATACTGCAAGATATGACGGGGCAATTGCGAATTATCTGGGCACTATTCAGCCTGACGGCAGTATGACTGAATTCCCCCGGACCTTTAACAGCCAGTTCATCAAGACCCAGGAAATGCGATATGGAGAAAACCCGCACCAACGCGCGGCGTTTTACATCGAGTCCCAGTCAACCGAAACCGGGATTGCCACCGCCCGACAACTGCAGGGCAAGGCGCTATCCTATAACAATATCGGTGATACCGATGCCGCACTGGAATGTGTCAAGCAATTTCACGGATCTCCGGCCTGTGTCATTGTCAAACATGCCAATCCCTGTGGTGTAGCGCTGGGCGAGTCCCTGCTGGAGGCCTACGAACGAGCCTACAACACCGATCCCGAATCGGCATTCGGTGGCATCATCGCCTTTAATCAGGAACTGGATGCTGAAACCGCCAAAGCCATCATTAACCAGCAGTTCGTGGAAGTAATCATTGCGCCCACGGTGAGTCAGGCCGCCGTTGGCGTTATCGCCGCCAAGAAAAATGTACGCCTGCTGGTGTGTGGCATGTGGGACAATGAGAACCACCACCGGCTTGACTACAAACGGGTTAATGGTGGCCTGCTCATCCAGGATGCGGACTTGTCGCTTTATCAGGATTTAAAGGTAGTCACACGCCGCACACCAAGTGAGCAGGAAATGAACGATCTGCTGTTCTCCTGGAAAGTCGCCAAGTTCGTCAAGTCCAATGCAATTGTCTATGGCAAGGATCAAATGACGATCGGCGTTGGTGCCGGACAGATGAGCCGGGTCAATTCGGCGCGCATTGCCGGCATCAAGGCGGAACACGCCGGGCTCGAGGTTACTGGTTCGGTAATGGCCAGTGATGCATTTTTCCCGTTTCGTGACGGACTCGACCAGGCCGCAGCCAATGGGATCACCGCAGTCATCCAGCCGGGTGGTTCGGTGCGGGATGAAGAAGTGATTGCGGCAGCCGATGAACACAACATCGCCATGGTATTCACCGGTATGCGTCATTTTCGACATTAGCTGGACTCAAAGTGGGCCAGGACTGTTTCAGCCCGTTACTTACCTCACCGGCTGGAGACCGATAAGCGGTCGCAAATTTGTGACATCATGCCCCGGCCTGACCCCTGTCTAGACTATACTTTTTCCCATGTTCAGGTTCCTTACTCGCTCATTGTCAATTTGGTCCGTCTGCTCCCTGTGTGGCTGGCGTCTGCGGTTGCAGGCATGGTGGTTGGGTAATGACAAAACCTTCCTGATCTTTCTGCCGGTGCTGATCCTGATCATTACCGCCTTTACAATCGTGATTGCCAAGTCCGTGCAGGAACGTGGAACAAACCGGGATCTCACCTGCCTCGCCATGAACGTTTATCATGAAGCCCGCGGTGAACCCCGGGCTGGCCAGGTTGCCGTGGCCCGAGTCACCCTGAACCGGGTGGCTTCCACTCGCTATCCCGATACGGTGTGTGAAGTGGTGTTCCAGAAAAAATGGGACCGTATCCGGCGCCGTTATGTGAGCGCCTTTTCCTGGACCGAGTTGGACGTCAGGGCGAAACTGGACAAGAAAATATGGCAACAAGCCTGGCAAGTGGCCGATGAGGTGTATCATAACGACGCAACAGATGAGCTGACCGGTGTCCTTTTCTACCACGCCGACTACATCAGACCCAGCTGGGCGCGCAAGAAAGCCCGTGTCGCCCGCATCGGCCAGCATATCTTTTATAAATAGCCGGGTAGCGCCGACCCCCTGTTCCTGAAATCGTTTCGTACTGGCGGGCCGCAGTAACCTCACAACCACGTTTATTACAACCGGTAATCTTATGTATCACGGCGAACGTTTTAACAGCATCAGTCATCTAGTCGGGGCCGCACTGGCCCTGGCCGGCCTTGTAGTACTGGTAGTGTTCGCTGCCTTGCAGGGCGACCCATGGAAAATTGTCAGTTTCAGCATCTATGGCGCCTCCCTGTTCCTGCTTTACACCCTGTCGACCCTGTATCACTCTCTGCGCGGACGGGCCAAACAGATTTTCATGAAGCTGGATCATGTCGCCATTTACCTGCTTATCGCTGGCAGCTATACCCCGCTAACCCTGGTCACCTTGCGTGGTGCCTGGGGCTGGACCCTGTTCGCGATTATCTGGGGACTGGCTATCGTCGGCATCATCGTGGATGGTCTTCACAAGGAAGGATCACGCACCATACAGATGATCATTTACCTGTTGATGGGCTGGCTGATCCTGGTTGCCCTGTATCCTTTGATTGAGGCCCTGCCCGCCGGGGGTCTGTTGTTGCTGGCGCTGGGGGGTGTGTTCTACACCAGCGGCATTATTTTCTATGCCATCGATGAAAGAATGAAACACGCCCATGGCATCTGGCACCTGTTCGTCCTGGCCGGCAGTATTTCGCACTTCCTGGCAATGCTCCTTTACGTCTTGTAGAGATCGACAGAGCGCCTGGCCTACGTCATGTCAGGGATCCGGTTTCGGTATCCCTCATTCCCTACTTGGGATCCCTGCCTGCAATATGCTGTCCGGTATACCCCTGTCGCGTTACGCTTTAAAATGACCGGGTTACCAGCCACCAGCGAAACCGGACCAGACTATTTTTTGCATGGTCTGTAAAACGAGGCAGCGGAATTGTTACTCACTGATCACACCCCGGATAAACAGCAAACACGGATTGCATACTGCCACCCTGCCTTGCGCATCGCCGCGTTGATCCTGCTACTGCTCGGACTTGGTGTAGAGCAGGGTGTCGCCGACGAAACATCCATACAGCATAACCTCGTCCTGCCATCCGGTGAAGAGATCCCATTCGAGGTTTTCGGACAAGGCAATCGGCTGCGCGTGCTCTGGATTGCGCCCAATTTCGGTATCCGGCCGCGCCATCGCCATGTCGCAGAAGCACTGGGACAGCGCGGCATGGAAGTCTGGCAGGTTGATTTACCTGAGGCCCTGTTCCAGCCCGCCAACAGCGACACCCTGCGACAAATTCCTCCTGGCATGGTTGCCGATATCATAACTGCCCTGTCGGATCATGGCCGTCACCCGGTGCTGGTTATCAGCAGCATCTATGGCGCTATTCCGGCACTGCGCGGAATCCATGCCTGGCAGACCCGGTATCCCAAACCCGGCGTACTGATCGGTGCGATATTTTTTACCCCCTACTTCTTCACCCATGTGCCGGCACTGGGGGCAACACCCACATTTATTCCCGAACTGTACGCCACCAATATTCCGATTTATATTTTTGAGGCGGAAAAAAATGGCAATCGCTGGCACTTGCCCGCCATGCAGTCTGCCTTACAGCAACATGCACCTGTATACACCGAGATCATGGGCGGGGTAACTTCATTGTTTTATGAAGATGATTCGTCAGCCCAGACCCTTGCCATGCTGGAAGTAATACCAGACAAAATCATCCGCGCCACCGGAATACTGCGCCAGCATAAAACGCCACTCACTGCCATATCCCTGCCGGAAGCAATTGCGATACCGGACACAACGCAAACGCAGCTGGATTCCAAACTCCAACCCTACCGTGGCAATATTCATCCGAAGCCTATCTTGTTACAGGACGCCAGGGGTCACCGATTCGAACTGAAAAACTTCAGGAACAGGATCACGCTTATCAATTTCTGGGCCAGCTGGTGTCCACCCTGCGTAGATGAAATCCCTTCCCTGAACCGACTCAAGAAAAAGATGGCAGGCAAGCCCTTTGATCTGATATCCGTCAATTATGCCGAGTCACCGGAGCACATCCGCACATTCATGAAAAAAGTTGCGGTTGACTTTCCTGTACTGGTTGATCCGAACGGTCAGCTGACCGGCAAGTGGAATGTCGTGGCGTTTCCTTCCACTTTCGTGATTGGCCCAGATGGCAGGATCCATTACGGCGTGAATGCGGCGATTCACTGGGATACACCCGAGGTAATCGAGCAACTGGAGCAGTTGCTGACAGGGAAGTAAGCAGGTCTGGTTTCAGGAATCCGCGGCCGCTGAACCCGATTTGAACAAGTGCGGCAAGGCCTCACGCACAATTTCATGCACACGTTGCAACGTGATGCCAGCCTGCTGCTCTTCATACATGCGATGTTCAATTGGCCTGAGCCGAAATTGTGGCCGGTGTGAAGACTTGCCGATATGAATCTCGACTTCGGCATGCAGGATCCCTTCATAGCCGGGTGGATCGCAGGACAACATCCCAACAAACGGTTCTATGTCCGGGTAATCCACCTCCCACAGCTCCAGGTAGCGAGCAAAATCCTGTTTCGTAATAACCGCCCACACCCCCCATTTGAATTCTCGTTCACTATCCGCCACAGGAACGGATAGCAGTCCCCGAATCAGGCACACTTCCTCATCGATGACGCACAAGTCATCATTGATCCGTATGCGCTTCTCTACTTCATCTTCCGGAATCAAGAAATAATGATAAGGCCGTTTATAGGCGATATCCATTGGCAGTTCGCCATGCGCTTCATCGCAATATTCACATTTGTCTTTCATATCATTCTGTCAATTATCAGTTCCAGTTCTGTTCCGAATCTGTTTCGTCCGTTTCAGGTATTCACGAAACGTCCCCTGTTGCCGCCTAATCCTGATAATAATAATCATATTTCTCAAGTACAGACTTCATGAAGTCCCATGCCTCCGCATAGGAAAGGCCACTGTCAGCCGGAATAATTATCTTGATATACAGCTTGTTGGGATGCGCTTTTTTGAGCTCAGCCAATTTTCTGTCCAGGGTGTTGCGTGACACGCTACTTAACTGTTTGTCAGCCTGGTTGCGAAACTGAATTTTGTACTTGCCGTTCTGCTTGCGGTAACGCACCTCGACCACATATTTTCCCTTGGGGGTACGCGCCGGTTTGACCAGCTTGTCGTATTTCTTCTTCAACACGCCGTACTCACCCTGCAGCGCTGCCAGCTGCTCCGAATTATGACTGTCCTCCTCCAGTAAAGTGTTGATGCGATCTGACTGACGACGATTTTCGGCTTCGAGGCCGGTCACCTGGTCTTGCAACCCTTCTATCCGGCGGGATTGTGCCTGGTACTGCTGTTGCAGCTCGGCAAATGCCTCACTGGCCTGCCGCAATTGAGCCTGTTGCCGCAGTAAATGATCATTGGCCGCGGTGAGATTTTCCTGCAGCTGACGCTTGTCGCCTTCAAGCGACTTAAGCGTACCAGCCTGCTGGGCTGCCAATTCTTCGGCCTGCATCAATTGCATGTTCAACATGGACAACTGGTACTGGGTTTGCGCCAGTTGTTCTTCCAAAGTAGCGTTTTCCTCTGACTTGAAACGCAGTCCTTCCGAAGCGTCGCGTTCGGCCTGAATACTCTGCTTCAGATTTTCAAGTAATTCCCAGTTGCGGATCACCAGTACCACACTGGCCAGCATGAAAATCATGACGATCACCGTCATGATGTCGGTAAAGGAGGGCCAGAAATGTTCCGCAGAGTTCCCGGCTTCCTGATTTTGCCGCAGGTCGATAAAACCCTGCTGCATTATTCCGCATCTCCTGCCGGTAGACGGAAGCCATCACGCAAGATGGCCTTGATCTCTGCGATGTCACGCGTTAGCACATTCATATCTGAACCCAACCGATTTATGATACCGTTGAGCTGGCTACCCGCCTCGGTGTATTGCGACTGGCCCAGCTCCATTTGCCGGGCCACCTGATAAAGACTACTGACCAGCCCCCGTACCTCCGCCAGCATGCTTTCCTCGCTGCCTGAAAATTTCGGCAACAGATAGAGGGTCGTCACCTGTTCCAGGTTACCCAGCAAGTGAGTCTGTACATCCGTAAGCTTGAGATAGAAATATCCATAAAACAGGTAACTGACAATGGCCGTTATGGTGGTGGACATGGCGGTGGACATGCCATGGATCACCATCCCCATGTCGCCGCCAATGCCCTGGCTGACATCCATCAGGTGCGAAGCCCCCAGGAGTGCAATAGACAGAGAAATGATGGTGCCCAGTACTCCAACCAGAATAAGGATGCTGTTGACGAAGCGGGGGAACGACAGCCGCGTGCTTTCGCCGGCCAGCAGTGTCGAAGCCAGCGCCGCGTGATTGATGGCGGCATGCTTCTCGTGCAGTTGGGAGACAGCCAGGTAGCGCTGGCTTATCAGGGAATTAGGGTTAACACCCTTGAGGGTATCAGACAAGCCTGCCTCGACATTTCCGACAACCTTGTGCAGGGCGGCTTCTTCACGCGCATAGCGCAGCAGCAACCGCGCGATTCTGACCAGCCCCAGAATGAATAACAGCACAATAGAGCCGTTAATCACCCAGCCAACGATGGTTAGTTGGTCACTGAAGTAAAGGGACTGTAGATAGTCCAGATTCAACCCGAGAATCGCCATCAGGATCAGGATGCCGACCAGCAGCCGCATCAGGATCTTCCGGCTCAGCCCCGTAGTGAGGGTATGCATACGTGGTCCCTTGTTATTCCAGAACATAGTCAACTATTCTACCTGCATCTCAGCCATATAAATGCAGATTACCGCACCACCTGCGCATCATTCCAGCATGCTGCGGGTATCAGCTATATTTCGATATCCCCGGCCAGTACGTTGATTTTCCAACCGCTCTGTTTGCGTATAGCCAGCCACTGGGGAATGTCCCGTTTCGGCAATGTGATATTGCCGCCGTCCACATTTATTTCGTACATTCCGGTGAGCTCCATGTCCTTGATATTTACGTACACGTCCTCAACCACAAAATCTTCATGTCCAGTCTGGATGTTCAGCTTCGGGAATGGCGGAAACGGCAAAAAAATATCCTTGGTCAGATTGATCTCGACATAATTCTCCACGTTGCCGGACTTGGAATAATTTTCTTCCGCCAGGAGTTCCCAGAAACAATGTACTTTATAAAGCTTTTCCATAATCATTCCCCGCAGTTTTCTGTTCTGATTAATCGCTGTCCATTATACGTATTTTGTTGCCGTCAGGTTCCCGGTGAATCCACTCGACAAAGGGTCGGAACTGGCAATCTTTGTCATCGCCCCATGGCGCGATTTGCAAACCAGATCCACCGCTGCGCCCGCGCAGTGTGAATCCGGCCCGATATCAAAATCCTCTCCCGACGCCAGTGCCCGACAATACGCCACCTGTTTTTAATCGTTTAAAATTCGCATACAATTCTTAACGCAAGCATACCCCTCATCCGCACAGCATGGGAACCTGTCATCCAGAGACCCTGAAAGGAGCAGCATGACAGGCCGAATTTTTCACTGGATTGATCGCAATATTCTTGAATTGGGCCGTGAATTCAGGCTTTCCTATCTACCACCACTGATGGTCTATCTCGCTGCCGGTATCTCCGGTCTGACCGGAATTGTCGGCACCTTTTTCGTCAAGGACTACCTCGGTCTGTCCGCTGCGTTTCTTGCTTCGCTCGGATTCTGGATCAACGTGCCCTGGTCGCTGAAAATGCCCGTTGGCCATTTAGTAGACCTCATGTGGCGCTATAAATCTATTCTGGTCTTCATGGGAGCTGGCCTGATCGCAGCCAGTCTCGGAATTATGATTGGCCTGCTGGCTTATCCCAACGCCATGCATCAAATTATGCCGATCGGGACATGGTATGTTGTCAGCACCCTGCTGGGACCTGTCGGCTACGTAATCCAGGACGTAGTTGCCGATGCCATGACCGTGGAAGCTGTGCCGCGTGTGAACCGTGATGGTGAACCGATTGCGGCTGAAACCATCCGTTTGATGCACACAACCATGCAAACCCTCGGTCGTGTCGCCATCATAAGTGGTGGCATTATCGTAGCTCTGCTAAATGTCTTCATGTTCGAAAACGTTGACACCATGGGTGAAACCGAAAAGGTGGCGACTTATATCCAAATCTATCAATACGCGTTCTTTATCCCGATCATCTCGGTACTTGGCGTCATGCTGGGCGGCTTGCTCAAAACGCGTGACCTGCGCCGGTTACACCGCAAGGGAATTGAGTGGAAGGCGGCCTGGGAAATGCTCCATGGCCAATTGGAAAAAACCACCCCCAACTGGTGGATTCTGGGTGGCAGTCTGACATTCGTCATCTTTACCATTTCCATGGGGCTGAGTGACGTACCCTATAACCAGGAAATCATCTTCGCCGGCTCGATGGCCATCGTAGTTTTTCTGATGACCCGCCTCGTACGGGTTCTCGATGTGGAGGCACGCCGGGTGCTGGTTGGCACGGCGATAATAATTTTTGTTTACCGCTCCATGCCGACACCCGGCCCAGGAGAAACATGGTGGATGATCGACGAGCTAGGGTTTGATCAGCATTTCCTGTCCATTCTGTCACTTATTGGCGCGGGCCTGGCCCTGTTTGGCATGTTCCTGTTTCGCCGCTTTATGGCGGAGAAATCCATTGCCTATGTGATGGTGAGCCTGACCATCGTCAGCACTTTTCTCTACTTGCCGGTGATCGGTATGTATTACGGCCTGCATGAATGGACTGCTGCCCTGACCAATGGTGTGGTCGATGCCCGGTTTATTGCGTTGGTCGATACGGCGCTGGAATCACCACTCGGCCAGGTGGCAATGATTCCCATGCTCGCCTGGATTGCCAATTCCGCCCCGGCGAATCTCAAGGCCACCTTTTTCGCTGTGATGGCCTCGTTCGTAAACCTGGCCCTGTCACTGGCCCAGCTGGGCACCAAGTACCTGAACGAAATCTTTACGGTCAGTCGGGAAGTAAAACAAGATGTTACGGGGGCCCTGCCGGTACCGGCGGACTACAGTGAACTTGGGATGCTGTTAACCATTGCAGCGGCGATCACCTTCGCACTGCCAATCCTGGCAGTCTTGCTGGTCAAGGCAACACCCTTGCGCAGCGCCTGATAACCGTGTTGCGTAATGATTGAAATTTACAACCTGGTTGCGTGTTACTTCAGATAAAACTTTTCCCAGGGATCGCTTTCTTCCGGCTTAGCAACGTCCGGCTCACGGTTTAAAAACAGGTTGAGATAGGACGTTACCTGTTTTTTATCATCATACGGACCATTGATGCCCTCACGGGTCAATACAAACCAGCCCTGTCCCATGACATGGAAATAACGCTCTTTGTTAATCCGGTGTTCTTTACCGGCACGACTCGACTCTTCCATGGCGTGACCTCCTGTGGGTTACTGTCTAAACGTACAAAGAGTATAACCCTAAGGTCATATCGTATATCGGTATAAAGTTTGAAACGCCGGCGGCGCAAGGTAACTGGATCACAGTTTCGAGGCCCACCAGGACGCCGCCTTCTTGGCTTCAGTGAAGGATGGCAGATGTTAAATCTCGCGTTCAGTCACAGCTGAACACCGTCTCACCCGGTACCTTTAGCAGCGCAAATTCATCCCCCACGCTGCCATCCACCTTGATAAATACGCCGTGGAGCTTTTGGCCCTGAACACTGAATACCAGCGCACCCATTTCTGCCTCACTAACCGCCATGGCGGGGTGGTCCAGCGGACCCTGATCGACCTTCGACGAGGATCCAATAACGGCATAGAGTGTCCCATTATGCGCGCCCCGGGCCGGTTTCTGATAAATGAACTGCCGATCCCGTTCCAGTTCCGGGCCGCGACGCATCGATGCTGTCAGGCTGTCAGAGGTACCATAATGGCAGGCCAACAGCGTGGAACGTTCGTACATGTGGGAGTGGCCGGACAACACCAGATCCGCACCGGCTTGCTCCAGCAGCGGTAACACATTCTCCCGCAGGGCAAACATCCGCCCACCGCTGTCGCGACGATTATCCGAGTTATGGGAACCGTGGGTATAGGGCGGGTGATGGAACACTGCGATCAGCCAGGGTTGCCGGTTGGCGGCCAGATCCTGTTTGAGCCATCGCAGCATGGGTGCGTCCCGACCCAGGTCGCTGGCTACGGTATCCAGCACCACAAAATGCACCGGGCCGTAGTCAAAGGCGTAGTAATGCTCGGTACCGGAAGGTATGCCTCCCGACTCAGCGTGGGCAGGTAGGCTGAAAATATTGAAGAACGCCCGGCGCCGCGCGTCGTGGTTACCGTAGATCGGCCACACCGGCACATTGCGCAGTATCATGCGATACGGACTGAAGAATCCGGCCTGGAACTGCTCGTTGCTGCCTGAGCGATAAGCGTTATCGCCCGTGGTAAGCAGCAGATCCAACGGCGGTCGGCCGGGCCGGGGATGCTGCGCCAACCAGGCCAGCATGGCATCGCGCACCCGGGTCTGGTCTGGATTGGGGTAACCGGGATCGCCCAGAACGGCGAAACGCACCGCGATCGGTGCACCGGACGGCGGTGGCGTGACGAACCAGTAGGAAGGATCCCCATAGCGCCGCGTGTCATCCGTGCCGATCTGGTAGTAATAGCGCGTCCCCGGCCGCAAACCGGTCAGGCGAACCTCATGTTCCTCCGCGGCGGCGTGCTCATCAACCTGTTGCGGAAGGTAGTCCGGCCGCATGCCGTAGCGCACCACGTCCCGCTCCGCCGTACGGGTTTGCCAGCGCAGCGTCATGGCGTCGGGTGCCGGCATTTGCAGGTAGGGTGCGCGATCACCGGTATAAAAGCTGCCCAGATACACATCCAC
>Ga0316579_10000530_pt1 | contig 12539 bp, 11 predicted proteins | sample J5NA_2_FD_203074 | JGI IMG/M metagenome (GOLD analysis project Ga0316579, IMG submission 203074) | Rhizosphere microbial communities from salt marsh grasses in Alabama, United States - J5-7_160517rDrA | ecosystem: Host-associated > Plants > Roots > Rhizosphere | place: USA: Alabama | collected... | reverse complement strand
TGCTGGCAACGAGGGCAGTAGAAGCTGGAGCGCTGGCCGATGCGCCGCTGGCGCAGGGGTGCCCCGCAGCCTGGGCACGGCTCGCCCGCGCGGCCGTAGACCTGGAGAGACTGGGCGAAGTAGCCCGGGTTGCCGTCCTCCTGGACGAAGTCCCGCAGGCTGGTGCCGCCCTGGACTATGGCGGCACTCAGCACGGCGCGGATCGCCTCCGCCAGGCGCCGATAGCGATCCAGTGCGATGCGGTGACAAGGGCGGACCGGATGGATGCCCGCGGCGAACAGGGACTCGTTGGCGTAGATGTTCCCAACCCCCACCACCACCCCCCCATCCATGAGGAAGGGCTTGACGGCCACGCGGCGGCGGCGGCTCTCCCGGAAGAGATGATCCCCGTCGAAGAACTCCCCCAGGGGCTCGGGGCCCAGCGACCTGAGCAAGGAATGGCGGCCCATGGCCAGGTCCGGCGGGTCGGGCGTCCAGACCAGCAGGCCGAAACGCCGGGGGTCCCTCAGGCGTAAGCAGCGTTCATCCGAGAGCACCAGGTCCACATGATCATGGCGGTCGGGGGCGGTGCCCGCGGGGAGCACCCGCAGACTCCCGGACATGCCCAGATGCAGGATCAGGGTGCCCCCCTCCAACTCGATCAGGAGGTATTTGGCCCGGCGGCTCACCCCCAGGATCACTCGGCCGGTCACACGCGACGGCAGGTCCGCGGGGATCGGCAGACGCAGCCGGGGCTCGCGCACCGCCAGGGCCTCGATACGGCGACCCTGGAGGTAGGGCCGGATACCGCGCAGGGTGGTCTCGACCTCCGGGAGCTCGGGCACGGCCGGTGCTAGCGCCCCTGATCGTCAGCGGCGTCGTAGGCGGGGTCTGGGGCGAAGGGATCCATCCCGAAGCCCTCGGGCGGCTCCTTGTAGGGCTCGGCCCCGAAGCCCTGCCCCGGCACCTCGACCTCGTCCCCGCCCGGCGGCGAGTCCGGCCCGAGTCGAACCTCGCGGGGACTCATGCCCTCCACCGCTGGGGCGTCGGGGTCGGCAACGTGCGCGTAGGGATCTTCCGGGGCCGACGTCGGCGCAGTGGATCCCTCCCCCCGCCCCCGGGGGCCCGAGGGGTCGGCCAGGATCACGGTCTCGATCGGACCCTCGGGGGCGGCGGCCTCCACTTCAGTCTCCGGCTCGGCTGCCACCGGCGGCGGCTCGGGTGGGGTGGGATCGGTGGCCCCGGGGTCCAGCTCCAGCAGGGGGCCTTCCGGGAGCACGTAGCGCAAGCGCTGATCCAGCCGGCTCCAGCGTCGGCGATCCTCGGAGACGAGGAAGCGCAGGGCCTGCCCATCGCTGAACTTGATCTGGGCCGGCTGACCAGTGAGGTCCCCGGTCAGGGGCTCCACCCGCTCGGCCGCCAGGTTGTCCAGGACCTCCAGGCTACGGGCGGCCACCGGCACCCCCCCGAGGGTGGCGAAGGCGGGCGGGCGGCCCGCCGGCAGGATGGATCGGGAGACGAAATCGATGGGGGGCGCGATCAGGAGGTGATAGAAGCGGTCCTCGATCAGATGGACCAGGCCGTCCGCCGCGACGTAACGCTGCTGGGTCAGGGGATCCAGCCCGCCGAAGGCGAGGGTCAGACCGTCGAGCCGCAGCCTGAGCCTGGATGGAGCGAGCCCCAGTTGCGCCAGATCCGCGGCCTGCGCCGGGAAGCTGCGCTGCACGGGCGTCCCCAGGATGGCAGTAAGGCCATCGATCCGGGACGGATCCGCGTCCACCTGGAGCGGCTCGATCAGGCGCCAACCGTCGGGGCCCCGCTCGATGCGGATACGGGGCTCCCCCTCTCGCTCCACCTCGATCAGGCTCAGGCTCGCCGGATCCAGCCCGGCAAGGGTCTGGGGCCTGCCCTCCTGGGCCAGCTCGTGGCGGATACCGAGGGCCAAGAGGATCAGGATCAGCAGCAGGACGAGGTTCGTGAGCCAGCGCTTCCCCATGGGCTATCCCCTGGACCTTACCCAGCGTATGCCAAGTCCGGCGGTGAAGAAGAAGGCCGGCAGCAGGACCAGGGACCAGAGTCCCAGGGACCAGCGGCGGCTGGAGGTGAGTTCCAGGCCTTGGGCCGGGTCCGGCCTCGGCGGCAGGGGCAGGAGTCCCGCCTCTCCGCTCAGCCAACGCAGCAGCTGGATAGCCAGGGCACCATTGCCCTGTGCACCGATCTGGGCATTGCTCAGGAAATCCCCGTCTCCCACCACCAGGACCCGCTGAGCCCGACCGCCTCCCTCCAACTCCCGGGTCAGGGCCAGCACCACCGGGAGGGGACCGGCCTGCTCCCCCACGATCTCGTCGCGATCGACGTCGCCCTGGATCCTGCCCGTCTCGTTCCAGCTGTCCTTCCCGCTGGTCAGGTAGCTCGCCAGGGTCCAGCCCGGGGCGACCCGGGTCTCGAAGGCCTGGGCACCGGGCAGCAGGGCCGGCGCCGTGAGCCCCTCGGCCAGGGGGTCGTCTGGATACTCGGACACCACAGCCACCGCCGGGGTCTCCAGCCCGAAGGCCGCGGCGCCCGCATCCACCACGGTCCCAGGGAGCAGACCGATCCCGAGCTGATCCGCGAGCACCTCGAGCCCATTGAGGGGACCGGGATCAAGGAGCCACAGCAAGTTGCCGCCCCGATTCAGATAGTCCGCGATCCGTTCCGCCTCCCCCGGAAAGAGCGGGATCTGCGGGGTCGAGATGACCGCCAGGTGGGTATTCACGGGCAGGTCCGGGACCTTCGCCAGATCCAGGGGACGCAGGAGGAAGCCCTGATCCTTGAGCTCCGCTCCCAGACGTCCCAGATCCGTCGGCGACTCCCCGTCGATGCGCCGCTCCCCGTGCCCCTCGATCACCGCCACCCAGGGGGCGCGGGCGCTGATCAGCCGCGCGATGGCGGCGCTGAACGCCCGCTCTCCGATCTCGCTCAGGGTCTCGCGCCGGCCCCGGTACTCCAGGAGCACCTGGCCGGCGATCGAGACCTTGGCCTCGCGCGCCCGCTCCGGGAAGAGCTGAGGATCCACCACCTGGACATCCATGCCTGGCAGGGCCTGTCCATAGCGGGTCAGCAGGCGCTCGATGGTCTCGAGCAGGGGATCCCGCGGATCGATGAAGATGGTCGCCCGCAAGGGGGCCTCCACCCGCCTCAGGATCTCCAGACTCTCGGGGGCGAGGCTGTTGCTGCGCTCGACGGTCCAGTCCCAATAGTGGTCGTGGCGGGCGGCAAGCCAGCCCGCCGCGATTACGCACCCGAGCAGAAAAAGGGCAAAGAGACCGTCCGCGAGCGGCCGATTGACGGTCCTGATCAGCTCCAGGGGCACTGATTTCAATGGGCTCATGGTCGGCTGCGTGCGCTCGGCCGCATCCTTCAGCCCAGACGCCGGTTGGCGAGTCGGCGATGGGTCAGGGCCAGGAAGAACAGGGTGAAGAGGAGGAAGTAGGCGACATCGCCGAGGCGCACGGCACCCAGCAGGAACCAGAACAGGTGCTCGTTCCAGGCGAGCCAGCCGAACAGGGAGAGCCCCTCGACACCCAGGGACTCGGCCCGCCCGATCACGGAGAAGAGCAGCAGGATTCCGAATGCCGCGAGGACGGCCGGCCCGGGTTGGGCGCTGAGGCTCGAGCCATAGAGCCCGACGGCGGTGAACAGCAGGGCGGCCAGCCAGAGGCCCAAGGTCGCCGCCGCGAAGAGACCGGGGTCCAGTCGCGCCTCCCCGGCGAGCAGGGCGAGGTTCGCCGCCGGGAGCAGGCACAGGGGGGTGACCAGGATCACCGCCCCCAGGAACTTGCCCGCGATCACCTCGGCGAGCCGCACCGGGGCGGAGCCGATGAGATCGAAGCTGCCGTCACGGAGCTCCCCGCTCAGCATCCGCATGGTGATCAGCGGTGCCGCCAGCAGGGCCAGGACCGCCGCGAGGCCGAACAGATTGAGGGACAGCTCCAGCGACAGGGAGGCCACCCGCTCGTCCGCCTTGAGTCCGCTGAAATGCTCCAGCGTCTGGAGGAAGACCCAGGCCAGGACGATCTGACCCGCCCCGAGCAGCACCCAGAGGAGTGGCGTCACCACCCCGCCTCGCACCTCCCGACCGACAATGGTTCCGATCAAGCCGCGTCCCCCGCCCCGATCAGGTCGAAGAAGACCCGCTCCAGGTCGCTGCGCTCGGCGGTGAGCTCCCGCAGCCCCAGGCCGGCCTGGACCATGTCGCGGGCCAGGTCCTCCGCGCCGGCACCAGCGTTCAGGACCACCCGGAAGCGCTCCTCCCCCAGGGGGAAGGCCTCCTCCACGCAGGCCAGGGCCGCGAGGGAGACCGCATCCCTGGGCGGGGCCAGCCGCACCCGCCAGACCCGGGTCTCGTGGTCCGCCAACAGGCAATCGCTGTAGACCACCCGCCCCCGGTGCAGGATCGCCACCCGATCGCAGAGGGCCTGGACCTCAGAGAGGATGTGGCTGGAGAAGATCACCCCGGTATCGGCGGCCAGCTCGCGCACCAGGGACCGGACCTCCCGGATCTGCACCGGGTCCAGGCCCTCCGTCGGCTCATCCAGGATCAACAGGCTCGGCCGATGCACGATCGCCTGGGCGATGCCGAGGCGTTGGCGGTAACCCTTGGACAGCCTGGCGATGGGGTGGCGCCCGGCGTCCTCGAGGCCGCAGCGGCGCTTGGCCTCCGCCACGGCGCCCCCGACGCGGCGGCTCGGCACGCGGCGCAGTCGGGCGCAGTAGCCCAGGTACTCGTCCACCCGAAGCTCCGGATAGACGGGCGGTCGCTCGGGCAGGTATCCCAGGCGCCCCTTGGCCGGGATCGGCTGGCGGACCAGGTCCAGCCCATCGATCTCCACCCGTCCGGAGGTCGGGACCAGATTGCCGCTGAGGATGCGCAGGCAGGTGGTCTTGCCCGCCCCGTTGGGCCCCAGGAGCCCCAGGACCTCGCCCCGTTCCAGGGTCAGGCTCACGCCGGACAGGGCGACGTGCGCCCCGAAGCGGCGGGAGAGATCGGCGACGCTGACCAGGGTCTTCATGGTCTCGCCACGATAACCGGTGGGGGCCGCCTTGCCAAAGTGGGCCGGGCGGTATCCGCGGGCATCTCGAGTGAGATCTGTGAACCACGCACGCTGCGCCGGTACCGCGGTCGGGCTCGCTTTCGAGCCCATACCCTTAACCCGTCCCCTGAGTCCCCTCGGGAAGCAGGGTCAGTGTATCGGCCAGGAAGCGCCGAGCCAGCTCCAGGCACTCGACCGCGTCCGAGCCGTCCTGGTCCAGATACCCCTTGTAGTCCGCGGTCAGCCGCTGATCCTGCAGACGCTGGAGGTCGCGCCCGGCTCGCTTCGGTAGTGCGCCCGCCTTGACGAAATGAAGTGACAGCATGGCGATCACGCCGTCGTGGCTCTGCGGGAACAGACCTCGGCTCGCCAAAAGGGCGCTCGCGGCATGAAAGGCAGCGTAGTAGCTGCGCTCCACACTAGAACGGGCGAGTTCATGATCGGCCAACAGCTCGGCCGCCCGCAGGGCCTCCCGCGCCTGGTCCGCGTGGATCGAGGCGGCCGTCAGGTTCTGGTCCATACCGTCTCCGCTTCATGGGCGATGGTTCGGGCCAACGGGGTAGCGTCCTCGCCCTCGAATAACGGCACGATCTGGACACGGAGCCCCGGCGCACCTGCCTCCGGCTGAATGGAAAGGCCCCGGCCCAGCTCCCGGATCCGCCGGGTCAGCGCCTTGTCGGGGGGCACCTCCAGCTCGACCACGATATCCAGATCCGACTGCTCGTCCGAGTGTCCCCTGGCACGACTGCCGAAGACTCGAAGATGACGTACCGGGATCCCCGCCTCGACGAGCTCGTCGGCCAAGCGGCGGATGATCGCGATCTCCATGGGCGTATAGGTGCTCATGGCCGAAGTATAAGCGGCCATGGAGCGCCCCCGGACCTCGTCATCGGCTCGCCGAAAGGAACAGCCAGACAGCGCTGAGATAGGCCCCGATCACCAGGGCCAGGGCCCACTCGATCGAGAGCCAGGGTCCGGGTCCGAGCACCAGTACGAGGGTGGCGCACAGGGCCAGGGTGCCCCCGGCCATCCCCCTGGGGGCATGGAGGGAACGGGGCTCGCCGGCACGCGCTCCATCCCGCCGATCGAGCGGCGAGCGGATGCCCCCCGACACCTGCTGGTGCTCCAGCTCGGACAGGAGCCGATTGGCCACCAGGGGCAGCTCGGGGATCTGGTCGGCCACCGCCACCAGGTTGCGGCGGGTGCGCTCCAGGAGCCCCAGGAGCCCCACCCGCTCGCGCATCCAACGCTCCATGAAGGGCTTGGCGGTGGTCCAGAGGTCGAGCTCCGGGTAGAGCTGGCGGCCCAGCCCCTCGATGTTCAACAGCGTCTTCTGTAGGAGCACGAGCTGGGGCTGCACCTCCATGTTGAAGCGCCGCGCGGTCTGGAAGAGCCGCAGCAGGAAGTGCCCGAAGGAGATCTCCGCCAGGGGCTTCTGGAAGATGGGCTCGCAGACGGTCCGGATGGCGGACTCGAACTCGTCCACCCGCGTCCCCACCGGGACCCAGCCGGACTCCACGTGAAGCTCCGCGACCCGACGGTAGTCGCGCTGGAAAAAGGCGAGCAGATTCTCCGCCAGGTAGCGCTGGTCCTCGCTGTTCAGGGTCCCCACGATGCCGAAGTCGATGGCGATGTAGCGCCCGCTGGGCTCCACGAAGACATTGCCCGGGTGCATGTCCGCATGGAAGAAGTTGTCCCGGAAGACCTGGGTGAAGAAGATCTCCACCCCCCGCTCCCCGAGCTTGCGCAGACTCACCCCCTGGGCCTTGAGTCGGTCCACCTCGCTCACCGGGGTGCCGTAGATCCGCTCCATGACCATGACCCCGGAGCGGGTCCATTCCCAGTAGATCTCCGGGATATAGATCATCTCGCTCCCCAGCCAGTTGCGCCGAAGCTGGGACGCGTTGGCCGCCTCCCGCTGGAGGTCCAGCTCGTCGTAGATGGTCTTCTCGTACTCGGCGACCACCTCCACGGGGCGCAGCCGGCGCCCGTCCTTCCAATAGCGCTCGGCGAGCCGCGCCACCGTGAAGAGGAGTCCCAGGTCCTGGCGGATGGTGCTCTGGATCCCCGGGCGCAGGACCTTGACCACCACCTGGGTCCCGTCCTTGAGCCGCCCGGTGTGGACCTGGGCGATGGAGGCGGAGGCGAGCGGCACCGGGTCGAAGGCGTCCAGCACCGCGCCCACCGGCCGCCCCCAGGCCTTCTCGATCAGGGCCCTGGCCTGCTCACCCGGAAAAGGGGGCACCCGGTCCTGGAGCTTGGCGAGCTCCACCGCCAGGTCATCCGGCAGCAGGTCCCGGCGGGTGGAGAGGATCTGGCCGAACTTGACGAAGATGGGGCCCAGGTCCTCGAGGGCCCGGCGCACCCGCACCGGATAGGGCGGCAGGTCCCGGCGCAGCCAGTACCAGGGGGTGAGATAGAGGATCCAGCGCAGGGGGCGGAACAGGTGGGTGGCGAGGATGACCTCGTCGAGACCGTGGCGCAGCAGCACCCAGTTGATGCGAAACAGGCGCAGGGCCTGCCGGGGGCCGATCATGAACAAGCCGTCATGACCCCTTGTGCGGCCCCGGTCCCTTGGCCCGCTTTCCCTTCGCTTGGGGACTCGCCCTGCGCTTCGCCTGGGAGCCTGCCGGGGCGAGCCGCTGCACCCGGGCCTCCAGGCGCTCTACGTCATCCCTCAGGGCGTCGACCTGGGCGAGAAAGTCCGAGAGCTCGTAGCGGGTGGGCAAGAGCCGCGCCTCCTCCTCCAGGTACTCTCTGAGATCGGCGGTCAGCACGTCGGCACTGCGTCGCCCCCATTCGGCCAGCCCCCGCACCCCCTGGCCCACCGGATGGGCGATGGGGTCCCCCACCAGGCGGGCGAGCTGCTCCTCCCAGTCCACGTCGAGCCCCCCAAGGGCCTTGGCCAGGTCGTGGGCGATGGTGGAATCGCCCTCGATCTCCACCGCCCCCTTGCTGATCTCCGCGTCCTTTTGCTCGGCGGTCATCATCCGCAGCAGGGCCAGGGGGGCGCCGCGGATCAGGCAATCCGGCGTCGCGTCATAGACCCCAAAGACCTGCACCCGGTCCGGCCCCGGGACCAGGGTGACCTGCGTCCCCAGCCCCCGGATCTCGATCCCGATGATGCGCCCGTACAGTGGCGCGAGGCCCCGGGCGCCCTCGGGGTCCAGGGCCAGATAGCGATTCAGCGCCGCCTCGATGGCCGACAGGACCGCGTTCGGGATCTGGATTCCCTCCGACTCGAGCGGATCCTGCCCCGGGTCCTCGGGCGGGTCCCGATCCCAGTCCGATCCGCTGCTCACAGCTTGTACCCCCGATGGATCGCCACGATGCCGCCGCTCAGGTTGAAGTAGCCGCAGCGCTCGAATCCGGCCGTCTCCATCATGGACTTGAGGGTCTCCTGATCCGGGTGCATCCGGATGGACTCCGCGAGATAGCGGTAGCTCTCCGCGTCCTTGGCGATCAGCTGACCGAGCCCGGGCAGCATCGAGAAGGAGTAGAGGTCGTAGAGACGACCGAGGGCCCGGCTGGTGGGGTGGGAGAACTCCAGGATGAGCGCCCGGCCACCCGGGCGAAGCACCCGGAGCATCTCCGCCAGGGCCCACTCCTTGTGGGTGACGTTACGCAGGCCGAAGCCGATGGTGACGCAATCGAAGGCCTCCGAGGCGAAGGGCAGGCGCTCTGCGTTGGCCAGGGAATAACTGAGGTTGCCCACGCGCCCCAGGTCCAGGAGGCGGTCGCGCCCCTGGGTGAGCATGGCCGCGTTGATGTCGGACATGACCACCAGCCCGTCGGTCCCGACGATCCCGGCGAAGCGCTCCGCCAGGTCTCCGGTTCCGGAAGCCAAGTCCAGCACCCGCTGGCCCCGCCGGACCCCGGCAAGCGCCACCGCCTGACGCTTCCAGAGCCGGTGGATGCCGAGCGACATCAGGTCGTTCATCAGGTCGTAGCGGGAGGCCACGGAGTCGAACACCTGGCGCACCCGCCCCGCCTTCTCCTCCACCGGCACCTCTTGGTAACCGAAGTGGGTCGTCTCTCGCTCCGACATGGCCTGGCCCCCGCTCAACATGGGGCCGATTCTACACGAAGCCCGCCGGTCCCCGGCGATGCGCCGGACTGGCGGGGCTGCGCCGCCGGGCCGAGCACTGGGCCCTCGACAGGGAAAATCCCATCGTGCCATCCCCTTGGGATAACATTCGCAGCGACTTTATGTCGGGAACAGTAGAGACCATCCCACTCGACGGTGGCTCACCCCAGAGGGACAGGCTGGGTCAGCCTCACGTCCTACGAAGCAATTTCACCGGTGTGGGCCGGCGTCACCCGCCCAGCGCCTTTTCGGCACGCTTGCGGAAGACCCGCATCTCTTTGGCGGCCTGGACGTCGCCCTTGGACTCCGCGGTCGCGATGCCCTGATCGAAGGCCGAGATCGCCTCGGCATGACGCCCCAGGGCGGAGAGGGCCTTGCCGTAGAGCTTCCAGGCGGCCGAGTAGCCGGGGTCCAGGCGCACGGCCTCGGCGAGGTGGTCCACGGCCCTGGCTGCGTCATCGGCCTTCAGATATTCGTTCCCGAGGCTGTAGCGCAGCAGCGCCGAGTCCTGGCCGCGGGCCAGCATGGCCTCGAAATTGTCGACGATCCCCATAGGCTTGCTCCCCAATCGCTACGGGCAGGCGCTAGTCGTCCCAGGTCGTCGGCCCTGGGCCCTCGCCTTCGCCCGAATCACCGCAGCCAGAACGCCGGACTCAGCAGCACCAGCAAGGTGAAGATCTCCAGCCTGCCCAGCAACATGGCGACGCACAGGATCCATTTCGCGAGGTCGCTCAGCCCATTGTAGTGGGCACCCACCTGCGCCAGGCCCGGGCCCAGGTTGTTGATGCAGGCCGCGACGGCGGAGAACGCCGTGAGCAGGTCCAGACCCGTGGCCGCGAGCAGCAGATACATGAGGACGAAGCTACCGACATAGAGGGAGAAGAAGCCCCAGACGGCGTCGACCACCCGATGGTTGACGCTCTTCCCCCCGATGCGCACCGGCAGTTGGGCGCTCGGGTGCACCAGGCGCCCCACCTCCCGGATACCCTGCTTGATGAGCAGCAGGAACCGGATCACCTTGATGCCACCCCCCGTGGAACCCGCGCAGGCCCCGACGAAGCTGGTGAACAGCAGCAGGATCTCCAGAAAGGGCGGCCAGAAATAGAACTCCGCCGTGGTGAAGCCCGTGGTGGTGCCGATGGACACGACCTGGAAGAGTCCATTGGTAAAAGAGTCCTCCCAGTCCAGATAGGTGTCGGTGTGGTAGAGGGCCAAGGTGGTGATCGCGGTCACCGTGACGATCAGGAGCAGATAGAAGCGAAACTCGCTGTCGCGCCAATAGACGACCGCATCCCGGCGCCGCACGGCCAGAAAGTGCAGGGCGAAGTTCACCCCGCCCAGGATCATGAAGACCACGGCGATCAGCTCGATGGCGGTGCTGTCGAAGTACCCCATGCTGAGGTCATGGGTGGAGAAGCCGCCGATGGCCACGGTGGAGAAGGCATGGCCGACGGCGTCGAACAGGGTCATGCCCGCCCCCCAGTAGGCCAGGGCGCAGGCGATGGTGAGCCACAGATAGACGTACCAGAGGGCCTTGGCGGTCTCGGCGATACGGGGTGTGAGCTTGGCGTCCTTCATGGGACCCGGCATCTCGGCCCGATAGAGCTGCAAGCCGCCCACACCCAGCATCGGGAGCACCGCCACCGCCAGGACGATGATCCCCATGCCCCCCAGCCACTGGAGCTGCTGGCGGTAGAAGAGGATGGACTTGGGCAGGGTGTCGAGACCGAGGATCACGGTCGCACCCGTGGTGGTGAGGCCGGAGATCGACTCGAAGACGGCATTGGTGGGGGAGAGCCCGGGCTCGGTGGACAAGGCGAAGGGGAGCGCCCCGGCCAGCCCCAGCACCACCCAGAACAGGGTGACCACCAGGAAGCCGTCGCGCAGGCGCAGCTCCTGGCGGCTGCGCACCACCGGCAGGAAGATGACGAGACCGCTGCCCAGGATGACCACGAAGGCCGTCAGAAAGGGCCAGACCTCCCCGTCCTGGTAGATCAGGGAGATCAGGACCGGGGGCAGCATGGTGAAGGAGAAGACCGTGAGCAGGAGCCCAAGGACCCTCTGGACCGCCCTCAGGTTCATCTAGATAAAGGTCACCCCCACCTGGAAGAGTCGCTCCACCTCGGCCACCTTGCGCTTGTCCTGGAGGAAGAGGATCACATGATCCTCTGACCGGATCACCGTGTTGTGGTGGGCGATCAGCACCTCCTCCCCCCGCACGATGGCCCCGATGCTGGCCCCCTTGGGCAGGCTGATGTCCTCGATGGCGCGCCCCACCACCTTGCTCGAGCTCTCGTCGCCGTGGGCGATGGCCTCGATGGCCTCCGCCGCCCCGCGCCGCAGGGAGTGGACCATCACCACGTCGCCCCGGCGGATGTGCTTGAGGAGGCTCCCGATGGTGGCCTGCTGGGGGGAGATGGCCACGTCGATGGGTCCGCTCTGGACCAAATTGGCGTAGGCCGGCCGATTGATCAGGGCCATCACCTTGCGGGCACCCAGGCGCTTGGCCAGCATGGCGGAGAGGATGTTGGCCTCGTCGTCATTGGTCACGGCGCAGAAGACGTCCGTGTTCTCCACGTTCTCCTCGAGCAGCAGCTCCTCGTCCGCCGCGTCCCCGTGGAGCACGATGGACTTCTCCAGCTGCTCGGCCAGGCGCTTGCTGCGTGTCAGGTCCCGCTCGATCACCTTCACGCGGTAGCGCTGCTCGGTGGCCCGCGCGAGACGGGTCCCGATGTTGCCGCCCCCGGCGAAGATCAGCCGCTTGTAGGGCTTCTCCAACCGGCGCAGCTCGCTCATGACGGCGCGGATGTGGATGGGCGCGGCGACGAAGAAGACCTCGTCGTCCGCCTCGATCACGGTGTCGCCCCGGGGCTGAATGGCCCGGTCGTGGCGATAGATGGCCGCCACCCGGGCGTCCACCTCCGGCATGTGGTCATAGAGCGCGCGCAGCTCGTGCCCCACCAGGGGGCCCCCGTAGTAGGCCTTCACCGCCACCAGGCGCACCTGCCCGCCGGCGAAATCCAGCACCTGAAGGGCCCCTGGGTTCTCGATCAGGCGCAGGATGTACTCGGTGACCAGGGCCTCGGGGCTGATGGGCACGTCGATCGGCAGGGCCTCGGGACCGAACAGCTTGGGGTGGTCGAGGAAGCCCTGGGATCGCACCCGGGCGATCTTGGTCGGGGTGTGGAAGAGCGTATAGGCCACCTGGCAGGCGACCATATTGGTCTCATCGCTGTTGGTCACGGCGATGATCATGTCGGCATCCTCGGCCCCCGCGCGCAGGAGCACGTCGGGATGGGCCCCGTGGCCGAGGACGGTGCCCAGGTCGAACCGGTCCTGCAGCTCCCGCAGAAGCTCCGGGTTCTGGTCCACCACGGTGATGTCGTTGGCCTCGCTCACCA
>Ga0316579_10000528_pt1 | contig 12556 bp, 11 predicted proteins | sample J5NA_2_FD_203074 | JGI IMG/M metagenome (GOLD analysis project Ga0316579, IMG submission 203074) | Rhizosphere microbial communities from salt marsh grasses in Alabama, United States - J5-7_160517rDrA | ecosystem: Host-associated > Plants > Roots > Rhizosphere | place: USA: Alabama | collected... | reverse complement strand
GGTCGTGGAGTCAGGCTTGATCACGAACACGAACTCTCCCTGCGGTCCGGTCTGCACCGCGATCGAGGGCACCACGATCGCGTCCTGCTGGTCGTAGAGCTTGAGGCTTACGTTGACGAACTGTCCCGGCCAAAGCGCGAGATCGAGGTTCTCGAATTCCGCGCGAAGCTTGATCGTTGCCGTGCTGACGTCGACCGCGTTGTCGACGAAGACGAGGTGACCGGCCGCGAGCGAGCCGCCCGTCCCGTCCGGCTTTGCAACCGTGACGGCGAGCGGGCCGGCGGCCATGTGGCGCCGGATCTCGCTCAGACGCTGCTCGGGGACCGCGAACGTCGCGTAAATGGGCTGGACCTGGTTGATCACCACCAGCGGATTTGTGTCGTTCGCCTTCACCAGGTTGCCGAGCTGCAGCATGATTCGTCCGACGTAGCCGTCGATCGGCGAGCGGATCGTGCAGTATTCGAGATTGATCCGTGCCGTCTCGACTGCCGCCTGCGCCGCCTTGAGCACCGCCTCCGCGGTTTCCGAGGCGGTGTGAAATTGCGCGTAGGTCTCTTTCGATACGAAGTGCTTCTCGAGCAGGTCGAGGTAGCGCCGCTCCTGGGAGCGGGCCTGGTCGCGGCCCGCCCGGTCGCGGGCAAGATTCGCTTCGGCCTGGCGCAGCGCCGCCTCGAAGGGCCGCGCATCGAGACGGAAGAGCACCTCGCCCTTGTGGACCGCCTGGCCCTGGCGGAAATTGACCTCGACGATCTGGCCGTCCACGCGCGCCTTGATCGCGACGGTCGAGTAGGCGTCGATGTTTCCGATCGCGCGGATCGCCACCGGCATGTTGCGTTGCGCGGCGACGGCGATGGACACCGGGACCGCTGCCGGCACCGTCGGCCGCCTCTTCTCTCTTGCGCCACCGTCGGCGGCGAACTGGGTCGCCGCGGTGCCCGCCAGAGCCACGGCCAAGACGATGCCCGCCAACGAAAGTACTCGTGACCGGCGCGGAGTGGAGGTCATCTCTTGGGCCGGGGACCGGCCTGTCGGGATCGGGTAGGGTGCAGTATCGGGCAGTCGCTCGCCTAACGGCGCCGACAATCTACGGCAAGATTCTATCCAGAGCAAAGAGATCTTGAACCGCCTCGCGCCGACGGACCAGGTGGGCGTCCGCGCCGTCGACCAGCACCTCCGCGGCGCGCGGGCGCGAATTGTAATTCGAGCTCATGCTCATCCCGTAGGCGCCGGCCGACATCACGGCCAGCAGGTCGCCCGCCCCGGCAACCAGGGGGCGTTCCTTGGCGAGGAAATCGCCGCTCTCGCAGATCGGCCCGACCACGTCGTACGTCGTCGGCCGGGCCCCTGGCGAGGGCTCGTGCACTGCGTTCACCGCGTGCCAGGCATCGTAAAGCGCCGGGCGCATCAGGTCGTTCATTGCCGCGTCGACGACAAGGAAGCTCCTGGCCGGGCCCGGTTTGACGTACTCGACCCGCGTCAGAAGCAGGCCGGCATTGCCCACGATCGAGCGCCCGGGGTCGAGGATCAGCCTCGCGCGGTGGCCCTGGAGGGCCGCGAGGGCGCCGGCTACGAACCGGGCGATCGGCTGCGGCGTCTCGTCCCGATAGCGAATGCCGATGCCACCCCCCAGGTCGATATGCCCGATCGGAATTCCGGCCGCCTCGAGCCGCGCCGCCAAGGCGACGATGCGGGCAGCGGCCTCGACGAACGGCGCCGGGTCGGTCAGCTGGGAGCCGATGTGGCAGCCGATGCCGCGTATCTCGATGTTCGGCAGGCGAGCGGCCGCGGCGTAGAGGCGCTCCGCGTCGTCGTGCGCCACGCCGAACTTGTTCTGCTTCAGGCCGGTCGAGATGTAGGGATGGGTTTTCGCGTCCACGTCGGGGTTGACCCGGAACGCGACCGGGGCGCGTTTACCGAGGCGGCCCGCTACGGCGTTTACCCGTTCGAGCTCGGGCTCCGACTCCAGATTGATGCAAAGCACGTTCGCCTGGAGCGCTTGCTCGATTTCGTTTTCGGTCTTTCCTACCCCGGAGAAGAGGGTCTTGCGTGGGTCTCCGCCTGCGGCGAGGACGCGCGCCAGCTCTCCGCCCGAGACGATGTCGAAGCCGGCGCCCAGTTTCGCCATGAGCGCGAGCACCGCAAGATTCGGGTTCGCTTTGACCGAGTAGCAGACGATCGCATCGTGCCCGGCGAGAGCGTGAGAATACTCGGCGTAGGCACTCTCGATTGCGGCGCGAGAGTAGACGTAACAGGGGGTGCCGAAGCGGCGCGCAATCTCGCCGAGCGATAATTGTTCGGCGCACAGTTCGCCGTTGCGGTAGGTAAAGGCCACGCCGTGGCTAGTTCTTCTGGGTGTCGTCGGCGTCGCGCTTGGTGTCCTTGGGGTAGGGCACCGGCTGGTAGGGCTCGGCCTTCTGCGGTTTGACGCCGGGTGGCGGGTTGTCGCGAAAGTACAGATCGCCCCTTTGTCCGCACCCGGCGACGAGCGCGAGAGCAGCGCTCACAGCAAGGAGAAAAGCGGAACGCATCGGGTCGCGGCGGCTAAAATAAACATGTTATCACGCACCGATTGAGCTTATGACGGACTCCGAATTCGAGGCGCTCGCCGACACTGCCCTGGCGCACATCGAGCAGGCCATCGACGCAAGCGGCCTCGACGTCGACTTGCAGTCCAAAGAGGGCGGTGTGCTCGAAATCGAGTTTGAGAACGGCACGAAGATGATCATCAACCGGCACGGGGCGGCGAAGGAAATCTGGGTCGCAGCCAAGTCCGGGGGCTTCCACTTTCACTGGGACGGTTCGGCGTGGCGCGATACGCGCGACGGCAGTGAGTTGTTCGCTGCGCTCTCCAGGCTGGTCTCCGCCCAGGGCGGCCAAGGGGTCGTGCTGCGCGGTTGAGCCGGCCGGGCGCCGCGCGCCCTTCCCTTTCTATTGGGAGGCAGGCTGCGGCGTCGGCGGCAGCGGTCTGGCGATCGGCCCGCTGGACGGTGGCGCGGCGGTCGATACGTCCGGCGGCGCTTCGTTGGACGATTCGCTCCTTGGCGGCACGGCGGGCGGCGCGGGCTGCGGGATTTCCGTGGTCTCGGCTGGAACCGCAGGGGCGGGCTCGACCGGAACATTCTCCTGATAGAAATATTCCGGCACGCGCTTGTCGTCGGGGATCGTGGGATCGGGCCCGGTTTCCACCAGCACGACGCCGGGCGGGGCCGTGAGGGTCATTTCGGGCACCCCTTTCAACGCCTCTTCCATGAAATCCATCCAGATCGGCAATGCCACCGCGCTTCCGGTCTGGTTGCGCCCCAGCGTCTTCGGTTGATCGAATCCGACCCAGGCGATCGCCGCCAGCGTCGGTTGGAAGCCGCAGAACCAGGCATCCACGAACTCATTGGTGGTCCCGGTCTTGCCCGCGAGGTCGTCGCGCCCCAGCCGTCTGGCGCGCGCCGCGGTCCCGTACTGGGTGACGTCGTGCAGCATGCTGTCCATGATGAACGCGTTTCGCGGATCGATGACGCGCAGGCTCGGGTTCCCCGCGTGCTGGGGATGGGCGATGGCCACGGGATCGCCGTGGTCGTCGACGATCTTTTCGATGAAATAGGGCTGGAGCAGGTAGCCGCCGTTGGCGAACACCGAATAAGCGCGCGCCATCTCCCATGGCGTCACCGACCCTGCCCCTAGCGCCATCGTCAGATACGGAGGGTGCTTGTCCGCCTCGAAGCCGAAACGCGTGATGTAGTCCTGCGCGTACTTGGTGCCGATCGCCTGCAAGATCCGGATCGATACCATGTTCTTCGATTTCGCCAGCGCGGTGCGCATGCGCATCGGCCCCTCGAACTTGCCGTCGTAATTGTTGGGCTCCCACTGCTGCCCTCCGGTGACGCCGGAGTCGATCACGATCGGCTCGTCGGCGATCACGGTGGCCGGCGTGAATCCCTTTTCCAGCGCGGCTGAATAGATGAACGGCTTGAAGGAGGAGCCGGGCTGGCGCCACGCCTGAGTCACGTGGTTGTATTTGTTGCGCCTGAAATCGAAGCCCCCCACCAGCGCCCGCACCGCCCCGTCCTGCGGATCCACGGCGATGAACCCGCCTTCCACTTCGGGCAGTTGCGTGATTTCCCAGTGCTTGCGCCCCATCTTCCTCACGCGCACGACTGCGCCCCGTCGGATCCGCTCGCGCGGCGACGCCGATGAACGAAGCGACTGGGCGGCGAATTTCAGGCCCTCACCGGAAATCTCGATCGTCGTCCCGTTGCGCAGGACTGCCTCGACCTTGTGCGGCGTTGCCGAGAGAACCACCGCGGCGAGCAATTGGCCGCTGTCCTGGTAGTCCGAGAGAAGCTCGTCGTAGTCCTCGTCCTGCGCGGAGTCGGGGAGCTTGACGAACCCCTCCGGGCCGCGATAGCCGTGTCGCCGGTCGTAGCTTTCCAGGCCTTTGCGCAGCGCGACGTAGGCGGCCTCCTGGTCGTCCTTGCGGATCGTGGTGTAGACGCGAAACCCCCTCGTGTACGCGTCGTCCGGGTACTCCGCGTGGATCGCCTGGCGCACCATTTCGGCAACGTAATCCGCGTGCACCGGGAATTCGCTCTTTTGCCTGTGGGTGCGAATGGGCGCCGCCATCGCCTCTGCGTACTGGGCGTCGGTGATATAGCCTAGATCCTTCATTCGCCCCAGCACGTAATGCTGCCGCCGCTTGGCGCGTTCCATGCTGCTGATCGGGTTATAGCTGGACGGCGCCTTCGGCAGCCCCGCCAGCATCGCCGCCTCAGCCAGATTCAGCTGGTCGAGCGACTTGCCGAAATAGGTTTGTGCGGCGGCGGCGAACCCGTACGCGCGCTGACCAAGGTAGATCTGGTTGATGTAGAGCTCGAGAATCTTCTCCTTGGAGAGGCTGTGCTCGATCTTGAAGGCCAAGAGGGCCTCGTAGAGCTTGCGGGTGAAAGTCTTTTCCGAAGACAGGAAAAAGTTGCGCGCCACCTGCATGGTGATGGTGCTCGCGCCCTGGCGCTTGCCGCCGGCGAGGATGTTCGAATACGCGGCTCGGAGCACGCCGACATAGTCGATGCCGGCGTGCTGATAGAAGCGCTCATCCTCGGCCGATATGATCGCTTCCTTCAGAAACTTCGGAACCTCGTCGATCGAGATGACCGATCGGCGCTCTTCGCCGAATTCGCCGATCAGCGCTCCGTCCTCGGTGTAGACGCGCAGCGGCACCTTGGGCTGGTAATCGGTCAGCGCATCGAGCGACGGCAGGTTCGGGTAGGCGAGCGCGACGACCAGCGCGGCGATCGCCGCACCGACCGCGATGAGGCCCACCAGCAGGGCCAGCGGAAAGATCAAAAAACGACGCCACATCAAGGGAGTTAGGACGAGGGGCGAGGGTCACGCCCTCGATGTCGAAAGGGGGGCATTATAGGGGGTCCCTCCGTGTGGAAAATTCACTAGACACCTATTGGAGTTGTTGCTAGCATTTAACGCGATTTCTACGTATTGCGCCTAAGGGGCCGGTACGCAAAGGAAAATAACGATGGAACTCGATATTTTCAAGCCGAAGGCTCCGCCCTTGTTTGGGCTGGATATCAGCTCGTCGTCGGTCAAAATGATCGAGATCGTCGACGCCGGCAAGGGCGCCTATCGCGTCGAGCGCTACGCGATCGAGCCGTTGCCCCGGGAGGCCGTGGTGGACGGCAACATAAACAACCTCGAGGCCGTCGCCGAGTCGGTCAAGCGTGCCCACAAGCGCCTCGCGACGCGTACCAAGCACGTCGCGATGGCCGTGCCCTCGGGGGCGGTCATTACCAAGAAGATCATCGTCCAGGCGGGGCTGCGCGAGGACGAGCTCGAGCTTCAGGTCGAGACCGAAGCGAACCAGTACATCCCTTTCGCCCTGGACGAAGTGAACCTTGACTTTCAACTGGTTGGCCCGGCGCCGTCGAATCCCGAAGAGGAGGAAGTGCTGATCGCGGCCACCCGCAAGGAGAAGGTCGAGGATCGCGTTGCGGTGGCTGAGTCCGCCGGACTGAAGGCACTCGTGATGGACGTCGAGTCCTACGCCCAGCAGAGCGCGCTCTCGCTGGTGACGGAGCAGCTGCCAAACGGTGGCAAGGACCAAAACATCGCCGTCGTCGACATCGGCGCCAACGTGATGAACGTGACCGTTCTGCGCAACGACCAGTCGGTGTACACCCGCGAGCAGGCGTTCGGCGGCAACCAGCTGACGCAGGACATCGTGAGCCGCTACGGAATGAGCGTTGAAGAGGCGGAAAACGCCAAGCGGTCCGGGGGATTGCCGGACGACTTCGAAAGCGAAGTGCTCCGGCCCTTCATGGACAATCTGTCGATGGAGGTGCAGCGCGCGCTGCAGTTCTTCTTCACCTCGACTCAATACAATGCCGTGGACCAGATCCTGCTCGCCGGCGGTTCGGCGGTGATTGCGGGGCTCGACGAGGCGGTGAACACCCGCACGCAAGTGCCCACGATGGTGGCGAATCCGTTCGCTGCGATGCAGACCTCGCCGCGTATTCAACTCAAGCGCCTGATGGTCGACGCACCGTCGATGATCGTCGCATGCGGACTCGCCATGCGGAGGTTCGACCCGCTATGACGATTCGCATCAACCTTCTTCCGCATCGCGACGAGCGCCGCAAGCGTGCGCGCACGCAGTTCGCGGTCGTGGCGGGCCTCACCGCGGTTCTCGGCATAGTCATCTGGGGCGCGGGGCATGTGGTGAACGCCAATCGGATCGCGGTGCAGCAGGATCGCAATGCGTTCTTGAAGGGCGAAATCGCCAAGCTCGACAAGCAGATTGCGGACATCAGAAAGCTCAAGAACGAAATTCAGGCGTTGCTCGCGCGCAAACAGGTCATCGAGACCTTGCAGGCGGACAGGGCGCAGACGGTCCACTTGCTCGACCAGCTCGTTCGCCAAATGCCCGAGGGCGTCTATCTGAAGAGCGTCACTCAGAAGGGGCTGGCAGTGCATCTGGACGGTTACGCGCAGTCCAACGCGCGGGTCTCCACCCTGATGCGCAATATCGAAAATTCGCCCTGGCTGCAAAAGCCTGAATTGGTCGAGATCAAGGCTACAACGGTAGACAAGAAGCGCCTCTCGGAGTTCACCATGAACCTGTCGTTGAAGCCGCTCAAGCCCGAAGAGGACACGAAAGGCGGCAAGAACGGCAGCAAGGCGAAGAAGGGCTGAGACATGGCGATCGAAATCAACAAGATCGTCGAAGATTTCAGGCGCCTGAACTGGCGGGATCCTGGCACCTGGCCCGTCTTGCCGAAAGTCGCTGTGCTGCTTGGCATACTCGTGGCGATCCCGGTTGCAGCGTATTTCGTCGACTGGCAGGGCCAGCTCGACGCGCTGAGCCGAGGCAGGCAGGAGGAATCAAAACTCAAGGACGCCTACGTCATCAAGAAGCGTCAGGCGATCAATCTCAACCTCTACCAGCAGCAGCTGCGCGAAATCGACACCCAGTTCGGTGCATTGCTGCGTCAGCTGCCGAATAAGTCGCAGATGGACGCGCTGCTGGTCGACATCAACCAGGCGGGCCTTGGACGCGGCCTGCAGTTCGAGCTTTTCAAGCCTGCATCCTCGGAAATCATGAAGGAGTTCTACGCCGAGCTCCCGATCAAGGTGAAGGTCGTCGGCACCTACCATGACATGGGTGCCTTCGCGAGCGATGTCGGTCAGCTCTCGCGGATCGTCACGCTGAACGACGTCTCCATCAAGGCACAGAAGAACGGCCTGCTCGAAATGGAGGCGACGGCGCGCACCTTCCGCTACCTGGACGAAGAGGAAGTGGCCGCCCAACGCAAAGCGGCGCAGGCCGCGAGGAAGCACCGCCGATGAGAAAACTTCTCGCGCTGGTGTCAGTGTTGCTGCTGGCCGCCTGTGGCGGCGACCAGCACAGCGATTTGCGTCAGGAGTTGCACAATCTGACGAAGGGACTGCGCGGGCACGTGAAACCGTTGCCGCAGGTGAAGCCCTACCAGCCAGTCTCCTATACGGCAGAGGATCTGGTCGACCCGTTCCGCCCGGATCGCATCATCATCGCGAAGGCAGCCAAAGGCATCGGTGGCACGCCGGGGCCCGACCTGAACCGGCCCAAGGAGCCGCTTGAAGCTTTCCCGCTCGAATCGATCGAGATGGTGGGCACCATCACCCAGGGCAAGCAAACGTATGGCTTGGTCAAGGCGGGCGCGAATCTGTACCGGGTCAAGAAGGGTAACTACATGGGCCAGAACTTCGGCGTCATCACGTCGATCAACGAAGGCGAGATCAAATTGACCGAACTGGTCCAGGATGGAAGCGGCGAGTGGGTGCAACGCTCCAGCGCGCTGCAATTGCAGGAGGTCGGAAAACGATGAAAAAGCTAACTGCTTTGTACGCATTCGCGCTCTGGTTCGCGGGAACGGGTGCGGCCCTCGCCCAGGTGAACAGCATCGAGGCCTTCAATGTCCAGCAGCAGGGTGGCAAGACCGTCGTGCGCGTGACCACAAAGGACGCGCTGAAGAGCGTGCCCCCGAATTTCGCCATTACCACGCCTGCACGTATCGCGTTCGACTTCCCGAATACCGTAAACGCGCTGGGACACTCGAGCCAGGATATCGGCGAGGGCGTCTTGCGGAGCATGAACCTGGTGCAGGGGGCAGGCCGTACGCGAATGGTCCTTAATCTCAGCAGCCCTGTGCCGCACGAGGCGCGCATCGAAGGCAAGGATCTCGTCGTTACGCTCTCGGCGCCGGCGGTGGCACAAGGGGGCTCCGGGGCGAATTTCGCCGAAGGCAAAGCCGGCGTCACCCACTCCGTGCGCAATATCGACTTCCGCCGCGGCGCCGGGGGAGCCGGCCGGGTCGTAGTCGACCTTTCGGACTCGTCCACCGGGATCGATATTCGCCAGCAGGGGCAGAACATCGTCGTGGACTTCCTGAAGACCTCCCTTCCGGAGAACCTGCGCAAGCGATTCGACGTCGCGGACTTCGCCACGCCGGTGCAGGTTGTGAGCGCCTATCAGCAGGGCGACAACGTACGCATGGTCATTGAGCCGAAAGGCCAGTGGGAGCACAACGCCTATCAATCCGACAACCAGTTTGTCGTCGAGGTCAAGCCGGAGAGCAAGGAGAAACTCGAGGGGCCCAAGTTCACAGGCGAAAAGCTCTCCCTCAACTTCCAGAACGTCGAAGTGCGCGCGGTGCTGAACGTCATCGCCGACTTCACCAATCTGAACATCATTACCAGCGACTCGGTGACGGGCAACATCACCTTGCGCCTGAAAGACGTTCCGTGGGACCAGGCACTGGACATCATCCTGAAAACGCGCGGCCTCGACATGCGCCGGCAAGGCAACGTGATCTGGATTGCGCCGGCGGACGAGCTGCGCACGCGCGAAAAGCTCGCGCTCGAAGCCGCCAAGCAGATCGATGAGCTGGAGCAAACCCGTACCGAGTCCTTCCAATTGAATTACCAGAAGGCCGAGGACGTGCAGAAGCTGCTTTCGGACCCGAACCAGCGGATCCTGTCGAAGCGCGGCAGCGCGGTCGTGGACACGAGGACGAACACGCTGTTCGTGCAGGACGTGCCGAGCCGGCTCGACGATGTGCGCAAGCTGATCACCAAGATCGACATACCGGTCCGGCAAGTCATGATCGAGGCGCGGATCGTCGAGGCGAGCGACACATTCAGCAAGAACCTCGGCGCGCGGCTCGGCTACCACGATAACCTCGCCAACGGCGGACATAAGTTTCTTGGCGACACCAATACGCGCTTTACTTTCGGCGGCGGGTTGGGCGATACGGGTTTCCACACCGGTCAAACTTCGACGACCCCGAACTTCCTCACCGACTCCACGAGCGTGAATCTGCCGGCCACAGGATTGAACTCGTTCAGCGCCGGCCAGTTTTCCTTCATCTTGTTCGACAATGCGATGACGCAGTTCCTGAACCTGGAAATCAGTGCGCTCGAGGCCGACGGGAACGGCAAGATCATTTCGAGCCCCCGGGTGCTGACCGCCGACCAGGTCGAGGCAGTGATCGAGCAGGGCACCGAGATCCCGTATCAGCAGGCCACCTCCTCGGGCGCCACGGCGGTAGCGTTCCGCAAGGCCAATCTGTCGCTCAAGGTGAAGCCGCAGATTACGCCTGATGGAAACGTCATCATGACGCTCGATGTGAATAACGATGCGCCAGGCACGACCACGCCCGCCGGTGTGCAAATCAACACCAAGCACGTCAAGACCGAGGTGTTGGTCGAGAACGGCGGCACCGTGGTAATTGGCGGGATCTATCAGCAAAGCACCCGTACTGACACCACGAAAGTGCCACTGTTCGGGGATCTCCCGTTTGTGGGCTGGATGTTCAAGAACAAGGCGGAGACTCGGAGCAAGACCGAGCTGCTGGTGTTCATCACGCCCAAGATTGTGAACGAGCGACTCACCGTTCGCTGATTTGCCGCGTCTCCTCTGGACGTTACGGCCGGGCTCTCCCGGCCGTTTTCTTTTGCCTGCCTGTCGTGCGGCTACAATAGCTCCGTGAAACCGAGCGACAATATTTTTCTTGTCGGCATGATGGGAGCGGGTAAGACGACCGTGGGCAAGATTCTTGCCCGGCGCCTGAAGCGCCGCTTCGTCGACTCCGATCACGAGATCGAGCGTCGCTGCGGGGTGCGCATTCCGGTGATCTTCGACATCGAGGGAGAGGAAGGCTTCCGTGGCCGCGAAGTCCAGGCCATCGCGGAGGTCGCGGCACTCGACGGCGTGGTGCTCGCGACCGGGGGCGGCGCCGTGCTGTCGGCCGAGAACCGGCGCCGAATCACTTCGCGCGGGACGACCATCTATCTCCACGCGCGCCCGGAGGATCTGCATCGGCGCCTGCGTCACGACAAGGGCCGCCCGCTGCTCGATACGCCGGACCCTCTGCAGCGCCTGCGGGACCTGTACGCCGTGCGGGATCCGCTCTACCGGCAGGTCGCAGATATCGTGGTCGAGACCGGGACACAGTCCGTGCAGGCGCTCGCTCGCGAGTTGTTGGCGAAGATCGAGGAGCGATGCAGAGTATCGGCGTAGAGCTGGGCGAGCGCAGCTACCCGATCCATATCGGTTCGGGCATCCTCGACGACGCATCCCTCTACGCCCCCCACTTCGAGACGGGGCGCGCGGCAATCGTGACCAACACGGTCGTGGCCCCGCTCTACCTGGAGCGCCTGCGACGCGCGCTCGGCGCGGCCGGAATCAAGGCCCTGGAAATCGTGGTTCCCGACGGAGAGCAAGCCAAAGACTGGCGCACTCTCGACAAGGTCCTGGACGCGCTGCTTGCAGCCCGCTGTGACCGCCAGACGCCGCTGGTGGCGCTCGGGGGTGGCGTCGTAGGCGACCTCGCGGGATTCGCCGCCGCGATTTACCAGCGCGGCGTACCCTTCGTCCAGGTGCCGACCACCCTGCTCGCGCAGGTCGATTCGTCGGTTGGTGGCAAGACAGGGATCAACCATCCCCGCGGCAAGAACATGATCGGGGCTTTTCATCAGCCCCTCGCGGTGATCTCCGACGTCGCAACGCTCGCCACGCTGCCGGCGCGAGAGCTGCGTGCGGGCATAGCGGAGGTGATCAAGCATGGTCTTGCCCTCGATGAGGCGTTCGTCGTATGGCTCGAGGCAAATATCGGAAACCTGCTCTCGGGGGACACGGACGCGCTGACCCACGCCGTGCGACGCTCGTGCGAGCTCAAGGCCGCGGTGGTCGCCGCCGACGAGCGCGAAAGCGGGCGGCGTGCGCTGCTCAATTTCGGCCACACTTTCGCTCACGCGATAGAGACCGGAATGGGCTACGGCGCGTGGTTGCACGGCGAGGCAGTCGCCGCGGGCATGGTGATGGCGGCGGAATTGTCGATGCGCAGCGGGCTGATCGGCGAAACAGACCTCAGGCGCGTGCGGGAGTTGATCGGTCGTGCCGAGCTGCCGGTTGCCGGGCCGCCCGAGCTCTCCCCGGAGCGCTATCTCGAGCTGATGGCGGTCGACAAGAAAGCCGCGCGCGGTCGCGTCCGCTTCGTCGTGCTCGAGGCAGTGGGGCGCGCTGTCTTGCGGGCGGAAGTGAATGAACGACTGGTACGCGAGGCAATCTCCGCTGCGACCGCCGCTGTCGCGGCGCGTTAGCTTCAGGACCCCCCAAGTCTTGTAGCAGTGGGTTCGAAACGGTATATTTGACAGTTCGCCCGCCATTTTTGTGCGTAGCGGCGAAAATCTGCAAATATATTTGTATTCAGAGGCTTATACGTGGATACGCGAATCTTGCCCACCTCCCAAGGCTTGTACGATCCGGCTCACGAGCGAGACGCCTGCGGTGTCGGCTTCGTGGCGCACATCAAGGGCAAGAAGTCACATGCGCTGATCGGCCAGGGGTTGACGATCCTGCGTAACCTGACGCATCGCGGCGCGGTCGGCGCCGACCCCAAGGCATCCGACGGCGCCGGAATCCTGGTGCAGCTTCCGGACAAGCTCTTCCGGGAGGACATGGCCAAGCAGGGCGTGAAGCTTCCGCCTTTCGGCCAGTACGGCGTCGGCATGGTGT
>Ga0316579_10000527_pt1 | contig 12560 bp, 11 predicted proteins | sample J5NA_2_FD_203074 | JGI IMG/M metagenome (GOLD analysis project Ga0316579, IMG submission 203074) | Rhizosphere microbial communities from salt marsh grasses in Alabama, United States - J5-7_160517rDrA | ecosystem: Host-associated > Plants > Roots > Rhizosphere | place: USA: Alabama | collected... | reverse complement strand
GCCGTCACTGTCGATTTCCGTCTGGAACAGGATCGGACGGCAACAAATCTCGCAATCCTCATAATAGGATTGGTTACCCGCCGAGCCGTCGAGCACGGACACAAATGACTCTCCACAATAGGGGCATGCCACCAATCTTTCGAACTGTAGCGGTATACCGCCTGCCAAGAATGTCTTACGTGTTTTGGTGCGGGAGCGTTTGTCCGTTGAATAGTCCATGCGGGTCTCCTACCGGTGCATATCATATTTAAAGTGTAGACCCTGGTTTGCCGCGGCGCATGCCGCGCTGGCGGGGAGAATGGTGATGGCGGCGGATTGCCCGGGATTCGCAGCGAATTTCGTATGTTAATTAGTGGCTTTGCGGGATGAATTCCTAGCGGTTTAGCCATGGTTGCCGGCAGTTACGGTGAAGATATTGTCGGCCTCGTCGGCGTGCAGGGGATCTTGGGTGACTAATTGATGCTCCAACACCTGCAAGGTGGCCTCCGAAGGGTCCCGGCCGTGCGCCTCTCTTTCCTGTATGCGTTGACGCAATAGATCGATAGGGGCGTCGCAGTGAAAGATGACGAACGGCACCTGCAAGTCGTCGGCGATCCGGCGAAACTGTTCGCGCTGCGAGCGCTTTAAGAAGGCCGCATCGACGATGGCAGCGAAGCCCGCGGTGATGATGTTGCGGGCGAGTGCGGCGAGATGCTGATAGGTTTGATTACTTGCCTGGGGGCTATAGAGATCAGCGGCGACGGCCGAGCCGCTGTGCGCCGTTGAAGACAGCCCGAACAGGCGCTTGCGCTCTACATCGGAGCGAATGCGGATCGCACCGCTGCTTTCCAGCAGCGCGTCGCTGACGGTGGTCTTTCCCGATCCGGACAGGCCGTGGGTGATGATGAGCGGGGTGGGCGCGGAGCGGGTATAGTGTTCCGCCAAGCGCAGATATTGACGATAATGGCCGCGGATCTCGTCCCGCTGTGTCGTGGACAAGCCCCTCTGCGCCAGGCGCAGACACGCCACCTTGGCGCGCACCAAGGCCCGGTAGACCTGATAGAAACGCAATACGCCCAGTCCCTCATAATCGCCGCTGTGCTGCAGGTAATCGTTCAAAAAGCGATGTGCCAGTCCGGGACGGCCCCTATCATGGAGATCCATGGTGACAAAGGCTACTTCGCTTATCACGTCGATCCAGCGCAGGCGCTCATTGAATTCCAGGCAATCGAAAATCAGGATTCTGTCGTCGATTAACGCCATGTTGCCGAGATGCATATCGCCGTGACATTCTCGGATAAATCCGGCCTGTTTGCGCAGCGGCCAGGCATCGGCCAGCCGGGCATGGGTGTGGACGCTCCAGGCCTGCAGCCTGTCCAAGCGGTCGCGGTCTTGCTCCGTATCCAGATGAGGACGGATTTGCGCGAAATTTTCGCCGGCCGGCTGCCACACCGCCGCCGCGTCGCCGAAAGGGGAATCCGCAGCGGCCACGGCGGCACGGGCATGGAAGCCGGCGACCGCAGCGGCGAGATGCTCGATGTGTTCGCTGCGCAGTTCCCCCCGGGATAAGACCCGGTCTAACTGGTCGGTTTGGGCGAATTCGCGCATCTTGACCGCGTATTCGATGATCGGACCGCCGCCGCCCAGTTCAGGCTGTGAAATGGTCCCGGTAATGGCAATGACGGCGAGATATAGTTCGGGAGCCAGGCGCTGATTTAAGCGCAGTTCCTCTTCACAAAAGTGGCGGCGTTTGGCGAGGGTGGAGAAATCCAGAAAACCGAGATCTACCGGTTTCTTGATTTTATAAGCATACGAACCGGTAAGCAGCACCCAGGAGATATGGGTCTCTATCACCTGAAAATGTTGCACCGGATGTTCATAGAGGGCGGGGTTTTGCAGCGTGTCGATCAGTGTCGTGCCGGTTCCCTGTTCCATGGTCGAGCAATGAAGAGCGCAAAAGCCTTTGATGATTATTGCAGATGGCGTCCGATATCGATAGCCGGGGATGCGCTTGTTCTGCAAATTCAAGCGGCGGACGGATGGATTCCATGTATAATTCACACTTCACGGTGCGACTACGATACCGTGAGTAAGCTTATTTAAGTTCTTATGTTTTCTGATTATGCCGATTCGCCGTTCCCCTCGTTCTAAACGGCCGCAACGCCGCCTGTTATCCGCCGCGGTGCTATGGCCCGTGTTGCTGCTGTTCGGCTTGGCCATTGCCTATACGTTTTATCTCGATCATATCATCCGCGTGAAATTCGAAGGTAAGCGATGGGCGTTGCCGGCCTATGTCTATGCGCAGCCTCTGGAATTGTACGTCGGGGTCAGACTATCGGCTGGGCAGTTCGAGCGCGAGTTGCGCATGCTGGATTATCAGCCCGTTGCTGGAGTGGAGCGATCGGGTAGTTATGAGCGGCACGGCGATGATGTCCGCGTCACCACCCGCCCCTTTCAATTCTGGGATAACCGTGAAGAATCGGTGACGGTGGATGTCCATTATAGCGGGGATACGGTCGCGACACTTGTGGCGGCCGACGGCACGGCGCTGTCCTTGCTGAGGATGGAACCGGTGGTGATCGGTCGTATCTATCCTGCCCATCATGAAGATCGCATCCTGGTGAAGTTGTCCGAGGTGCCGCTGTTGTTGCGCCAGGGGCTGCTGGCGGTCGAGGATCGTCATTTCTACTCCCATTGGGGCTTGGATCCCCGCGCCATCGCCCGTGCCCTGTGGGCCGATCTACGCCATGGCCAGATCGTTCAGGGAGGCAGTACCCTGACGCAACAGTTGGTGAAGAATTTCTTTCTCGACAATGAACGCACCTTGTGGCGCAAACTCAACGAAGCGATGATGTCAGTGCTGTTGGAGATGCACTACCCGAAAGACGATATCCTGGAAACCTATATGAACGAGATCTATCTCGGCCAGGATCGCGAGCGGGCCATTCATGGTTTCGGTCTTGCCAGTCACTTTTATTTCGGTACCCCCCTGGAGAAATTGGCGCCCCAGCAAATCGCCTTGCTGATCGGGATGGTGAAAGGTCCTTCTTATTATGATCCGCGCCGTCATCCGCAGCGCGCCCTGCGACGCCGTAATCTAGTATTGGACTTGATGGTTCAGGAGCAACTGCTCTCCGCCGACCAGACCCGCCAGGCGAAGTTGCAGCCCTTGGGGGTGACGGTGGAGGCGCAGAGTATCGCCGTCCATCCCGCGTTTCTGGATCTGGTGCAACGGCAGTTGAGTCGCGATTACCGCGAAGAGGATTTGCGCTCGGAGGGTTTGCGGATCTTCACCACCATGGATCCCCTGGTGCAAACTACCGCGGAAGAGGTCTTCGCCCGCCGCCTGGTGGCGCTGGAACGGCAGAGGGGATTGAAGCAAGGCTCTCTGGAAGGCGCCATGGTCGTGACCAGCGTCAGCGGCGGTGAGGTCGTGGCGGTGGTGGGCGGCCGCGAACCGCGTTACGCCGGTTTCGATCGCGCGCTGGACGCTGAACGCCAGGTGGGTTCGCTCATCAAACCCGCCGTTTATCTCACGGCGCTGAGCCAACCACAAAAATACACGTTGGCCAGTATGCTGAATGACGAACCACTGGCGATTAGCAGTGACGGCGGACAGGTCTGGCAACCGGCCAATTACGATAGAATGACGCACGGCCCGGTGCCGCTGCATAGCGCCTTGGCGCACTCTTATAATCTGGCGACCGTGGGTTTGGGTATGGCGTTGGGGGTGCCCAAGGTCTTGGACACTCTACATGCCTTGGGTATCGAGCGCGATATCAATCCTTATCCTGCCATGCTGCTCGGCTCCATGAGTCTGACGCCTATCGAAGTGGCGCAGATGTACCAGACCATCGCCGGCGGCGGATTTCGTACACCGTTGCGCGCCATTCGTGACGTGGTGAGCGCGCAGGGCGAGCCCTTGAAGCGTTATCCCTTGCAAGTGGTACAGGCAGCGGATCCGGTAGCGGTGTATTTATTGACGACGGCCTTGCAGGAAGTGGTCGCCAGCGGCACCGGGCGGAGTTTAACCCGCTTTTTATCCGCGGATTTGCACATCGCCGGCAAGACCGGCACTACCGATGATCTCCGCGATAGTTGGTTCGCCGGATTTAGCGGAGATCGCGTCGGCGTGGTTTGGGTAGGACGCGACGACAATGAGGCGGCGGGATATACCGGCGCCGGCGGCGCCATGCAGGTATGGGGCGATGTCTTCGCGGCGATCGGCGTGCAGCCTCTGAATATCGATCCGCCGCCGGGGGTTGACTGGGAATGGATCGATCCCAAGGATGGGCTGCGCGCCTTGGCGGATTGTAGTGGTGCGGTGAAGCTGCCGTTCAGCCGGGGCTCGGCGCCGATGGATCCGGCTCCTTGTGCACAAGGACTGAGCGGGGCGGTGCGCCGTTCCCTGGATTGGTTGAAAGGAGGATCGCAGTGAGACTGCCAACGGGATGGCGCTTAGGTATTTTGATTGCATTTGGGCTGGGGGTGATCGCTTGCAGCGTCGCCCCACCCGTTGGCGAGGTGCCGCCACCGCCTCAGGAAGCGACGGCGCCGCCGCCTGTTATCGCTCCCCATGGAAATCCTGCGGTGCTTGCCTTGCTCGAGAGCGCGCAGAGTCAACAACAGGCCGGTAATTATGAGCAGGCCGCCGCTGCCTTGGAGCGGGCCTTGCGTCTTGAGCCTCGTAATGCCATGTTATGGCATCGTCTGGCGCAAGTGCGCTTGAGCCAGGGCCAATGGCGAAACGCCATTGATTTTGCCGCCAAATCCAATTCACTCGCGGGAGGCGAGCGAAAGCTGCAAGCCAGTAATTGGCTGGTGATCGCTCAAGCGAAGGAACGGCAGGGGGACCGGGAGGGGGCTCAGGCGGCGCGTGCCCGGGTGGAGGCCACCGGCGGCACACTGTCGGATGGCGGCGTAGAATAATCCATCATTGCCGTGGCGCGTGAGGCTGCGAGGGGGCCGGGGTGGCTTTGTATCAAGTCGATAAATTAATGGGGGAAGCGCGCCGTCTCGCCCGCGAATATCGTTTGGCTATGGGCAAACCTTTGGCCGGTATCAGCGCGGAACTTGCCGTGCACGATGCCATGCGTTTGCTAGATCTGGAGGCAGCGCCCAAGGGGACGGGCGGTTATGATGCCGTGGGTCGCGGTTCGCGTGCGGGCAAACGCGTTCAAATCAAGGGCCGCGCCATCTTCGATGAGAGCAAAGGTGGCCAGCGTATCGGTCAACTGAAGACCGAACAGGAATGGGATAGTGTGATGCTGGTGTTGTTGGACGAGAATTATGATCCGGTTGAGATCTACGAGGCCGAACGCGAAGAGATCCTAGAGGCGGCGGACAAGACCAGCAGTAACCGCAGCAAGCGCGGGGCGGTGTCGGTGGCAAAGTTCAAGATCATCGGTCATTTGGTATGGAGTCGCGATACCGGCGTCGAAGACGATGGCATCTGGGACAATCAGGCCGGTCGTTGAGCCGCATAGTGACGATGCTGCGTAAGTATCAATGCTGAGCGCTGCCGCAGTCTTGAGTCTCGATGGTCCCTTGGCGAACCATGTGCCGGGCTTCGCCCCGCGTGCGGCGCAACAGGCCATGGCCGAGGCGGTAGAGTCGGTCATGGTAGAGCGTAGCACCCTGATCTGCGAAGCGGGGACCGGTACGGGCAAAACCTTCGCCTATCTGGTCCCGGCGCTGTTGAGCGCCAAAAAAGTCATCATCTCCACCGGTACCAAGACCCTTCAGGACCAGTTATACCATCGCGACCTGCCGGTGGTGCGCAAGACGCTGGATATGCCGGTGGATGTCGCCCTGCTCAAGGGGCGCGCCAATTATGTGTGTTTACATCGTCTGGCCTTGACCGAGAGCGAGGGTCGCCTGGCGGCGCGCAGCGAGGCGAGCGATCTGCAACGCATTCTCAGTTGGTCGCGCCGTACCCGCAGCGGCGATATCGCCGAGGTCGACGAACTGGCCGAAGATGCTGCGCTATGGCCCTTGGTGACCTCCACCACCGACAATTGCCTAGGTCAGGAGTGCGACCGCTTCAGCGATTGTTTCGTGCTCAAGGCGCGTCGCGCCGCGCAAGAGGCGGATGTGGTGGTGATCAATCATCATCTGCTGCTGGCGGACATGGCCCTCAAGGAGGAAGGTTTCGGAGAACTGTTGCCCAGCGCCGATGCCTTCATTATCGACGAGGCGCATCAACTGCCGGAGATCGCCGCGCAATTTTTCGGGATCAGCGTGAGCAGCCGTCAAATGCTGGAGCTGGCTCGCGACGCAGTGACGGAGTACAGTCGCGAAGCCGGGGACATGGGCGGGTTCGCCACGCTTGCCCAGCGTTTGGAAAAGGCGGTACTCGATACGCGCCTGAGCATGGGCACGGCGGGCCGGCGCGGTGCCTGGCAGGAGCTGATTGCGGACTCTGCGGTGAATGCGGGCCTCAATCAGATTCAAGCGTCACTGACCGAATTGCGCAGCACCCTGGAGCAGGCGGCGGAACGTGGCAAGGGGCTCCAGCAATGTTGGCAGCGCAGCGAAATGCTGGCCGAGCGCCTCGCTCTGTTTCAACAAGCACCCGCCGATGAGCAGGTTCAATGGTTCGAGACCTATACCCGCAGCTTTAGCCTGCACTTGACGCCCCTGCAGGTCGGCACGGTTTTTCAGAGTCATCGCCAGCGCTTTCAGGCCGGTTGGATCTTCACCTCAGCGACACTGGCGGTGGGCGATGATTTCAGCCACTTTGCCGCCGGTCTGGGAGTGGAGGATGCCCGCAGCGCTCAATGGGAAAGTCCTTTCGATTTCAAACGTAATGCATTGTTATATATTCCGAATGGTCTGCCTTTGCCCGCTGCATCCCAGTATACCGCGGAGGTGGTGAAGGCGGCGTTGCCGGTGCTAGAGGCGAGCGGCGGGCGCGCCTTCTTACTGTTCACCAGTCATCGCGCCTTGCAGGAGGCGGCCGGCTTATTGAAGGGCCGGATCGACTTTCCCTTACTAGTCCAAGGAACGGCACCGCGCCGCGAGTTGCTACATCGCTTTCGCAGCCTGGGTAACGCGGTGTTGTTGGGGACCAGCAGTTTCTGGGAGGGCGTCGACGTGCGCGGTCCGGCCTTATCGCTGGTGATTATCGATAAATTACCCTTCGCCTCGCCGGGGGAACCGGTATTGCAGGCGCGCCTGGAATCGTTGCGGCGCCGTGGCGGCGAACCGTTTCGCGATTATCAGCTGCCGCAAGCGGTGATCGCCCTCAAGCAAGGCGTTGGCCGCCTGATCCGCGACAGCAAGGATCGCGGGGTTTTGATGCTGTGCGATCCGCGACTCATGTCCAAGTCCTATGGCCGGACCTTTCTTAGGAGTCTGCCGCCCATGACCCACAGCCGTGATCTGACCGAAGTAGAGCACTTCTTTGCGGAAGAGGCGGCGGCCTTGGCTGCTGTGGATCAGCCGCTGGCGACAAGCGAGGGCCTTGCGCCGTGAAACTCCTGGCCATCGATACCTCTACCGAGGCTTGTTCAGCCGCCGTGATGATCGACGGTGAGATCCTGGAACGTTACCGCCTGGCGCCGCGGGAACATACGCGCCTGATCCTGCCCATGATCGACGAGTTGTTAAGTGAGAGCGGCGTGAAGGTCGGTGGCTTGGATGCCGTGGCCTTCGGTCGCGGTCCCGGCGCCTTTACCGGTCTGCGCATCGCCGCCGGCGTGGTTCAGGGCATCGCCTTCGGTGCGGATTTACCGGTGGTGCCGGTATCGTCGCTAGCCGCCTTGGCGCAGGGCGGTTACCGGGAGAGCGGTGCCCGCCATGTGCTGGCCGCCATCGATGCACGCATCCAAGAGGTCTATTGGGTGGCCTGTGAATTCGATAACACCGGCCAAGTGCGGATGCTCGGCGACGAATTGGTGTGTTCCCCGGAGCAGGTCCCGATTCCCGACGGTGGAGATTGGCATGGGGTTGGCTCCGGCTGGGAAACCTATCTGCAGCAACTGCAACGGCGCCTGGCGGGAACCCTGTCCGGCTGGGAGGCGCAGCGTTATCCGCGGGCGCATGATGTGGCCGTGTTGGCGGCAGCGGCCCTGGGTCGCGGCGAGGTGGTGAGTGCGGAGCAGGCCTTGCCGGTATATCTGCGCAATGAAGTCGCCGTCAAGCAGGCTTGAATCTTGACACCTGAGTGTGGGCGCTGGCCGCGGGGTGACTCGCTATTGTCCGAGGACCGCTGCTAGTTACGGGCTGCTTGCTTGGCGTTGGCCAGCGCTAGGCAATAGTTGCCTGTATGGCGACAAACACGGGCACCGGCCCGCACCGGGTAATTGCCGTGCCCCGTTGGATGTGGGGTTATTAATCCCCGCGGCCGAAGATTTTTCCTATTTAGTGATTAATGGCAGCGGCCGATAAGCTGATGATAGGAAAATCATAATAAGAGGGACAAGCAATGCAGGTGGAATTCATCAATCCTTTCTTGGAATCTATTGTTCACGTCCTAGAGACCATGGCCGACGTTAAGGCTACCCCGGGGAAGCCGCAACGCAAGGAAGAAGATACCGCCCAGGGTGATGTAACCGGTGTCATAGGCATGGCCAGTGAACAGGCGAAGGGATCATTGGCCATCACCTTCAGCTCGGCGGCAATCTTCGATATAGCAAGGAGGATGCTGGGCGAGGAAGTAACCGAGATCAATAACACCGTGACGGATCTGGTGGGGGAGATCACCAATATGGTCACCGGCGGCGCAAAAAGGGGCTTGGCTGAACAAGGATATGATTTCGATATGGCAATTCCCGCGGTGATCGCAGGCAAGAATCATCGTATTTCCCATAAGTCCAACGGCATGAAAATCATCATTCCCTTTAGCATCATCGCCGGCAAATTTTACGTCGAAGTGTGCTTTGAATGAGCCTGGATATCTGATAGTGTCAACGGCCGCCGCGCGTTATTGAGTGCGCTCAGCGAGCAGGGGTGGTTCCCGGTTCTCAAAACCGGCTTTAGCCATCCGGTGGCTTAAGCTTTAGTGCCCGTGGATATTTTCGCAATTTTCCCGACTGTAAGCTGTTCCGGCATGTGGTAAGCTTCCGGGCTTTCATTCGCTAAGATTCAGGAATTCAGGTGTCGAAGAATGTAGATTGGCGCGCCCGCTGGGCGCTGATGGCGATATTTATTTATCCGGGTGTCGTCGTGGCCGCGGGGGACCTCAATCTGGAAGAGGGTTATTGGGAGACCAGGGTCACCATCGTCATCGAAGGCGGCTTACCCTTACCGGCGATCAAGTCCAGCAAATGCATTACGCGTCAGGATCCTTTACCCAACTCAGTGGAATCCAGCAGGATGGACTGTCGGGTATTCGATAAAAACATCATCGGCAACGATGTCTCATGGCGCCTCGAGTGCAGCGATGAGAAGGGCAAGATGGAAGGCCAGGGCAAGATTACCTATGCGGGAGATAAATTCCACGGCAAGATGGAGGTGCTGGTCTCGCAAGTTGCAGACGATCGCCACGCCAAACTGGAATATGTCATGAAGGGAGAGCGGGTACGCGCCTGTGAAGCAACAGATCCAAAATAGAGGATATTAGGGCGATTCCGCGGATTGCTTGGAAACCGCCAATAATTTTACCAACGCCACCCCCAGCGCATAATAATGCTGCTGTTGCACTAATGGACTGTCGCTGAATACGGCGCCCTGCAGGTTGTCGTAGCGCACAAAAGTCCCCAGCCAGTAGCCGTTGAATTTTTTCTGTACGCCAAGAGTTATCCGACTACCGGAATAACCGCTGGTAGCATGGTACTCGGGCCGCTGCGGGGTTGCGTAGTCACTGGCGACTTCATAGAAATAATCATGATAGCGCCTATCGGCGAATTGCGGTCCCAGGGAGAGGGTGATGGTCCAGGGTTTGGCGGGGTCGCCCCTGACCATGCGGTAATCGAGATAAGGCGCGAACACCCAACCTTGGTATTCAATATTTTTCCAGGCCACGGACAGTGCGGTACGTAACGGAAATTTTAACCACAGCGCACGGTCGCGCGCTTCGGGATACCACAACAGGAACTGCAATGACGGTCCGATCTCCACGGTGGGATCAAGACTGGGCATACCGTAACGGGCACTGTTGCCGTCGCTGGATACCGGTACGCCGCCCGCCAGACTTATATTCAGTCTGGCGTTGCCTCTGCTGAACAGAGCACTGCGTATACCTTCTTCATCGACACGCACATGTTCACCGCGATACTGGATATAGGGGATGGGCAAGATATAGTTGCGGCCGCTGTCAGCGCCGCGGTAAAAAGGCAGAGAGAGCATCCCCAGTCCGATGCCGACCTCCCAGCGCGGTAATGACTGCAAGTCGGCGGCTGCGAATGTGACGGAGCACCACACGCCGAACATGAGAGCTGCCATGGCCAGCCGCAGACGCTTTATAGCGACTATTGAACTCATATATGCATTCGTGAGCGAAACGTTCTTACAGCCGTTGGTTGAGAATAGCGTGTACTTCCTCATCGCTGAGAACGATGGGATTGGTTTTCATGCTGTTGCCGCGGCAATGGGCGATGATTGCGGGGAAGTCGGCCGGCGTCACTCCATAGTCGCCTAAACGGGGCAATGCGAGTCGCTCCGTCCATTCATGGAGCACTTCGACCAGTATGCTGGCGCCCGCCTCCTGATTGGCGGCTTGGGTCCCACTCAATAAGGCACCCAGTTCGGCATATTTGCGCAGCGCGGGATGATGTGCTTCCCGGTTGAGCAGCCCACGGATATTGACCTCGGTGGCGGTCGCTAATAGCGTCCCGCAGACCACTCCATGGGGAATGGGAAAGAATGCACCCAGCGGTGAGGCCAGGCCATGTACCGAGCCAAGCCCTACCTGGGCCAGAGTGATGCCCGACAACAGGGCGGCATAGGCCATGGCGGCGCGACCGGCAGCGGCAGCGAGATCGTCACCACCGCACCAAGCAGGGAAAAAACCGTCCTTGACGGCGTGGATGCCGCTCAAGGCCAAGGCGTCGGTGAGGGTATTGGCCCTGGTGGAGACATAGGACTCCATCAATTGGGTCAAGGCATCCATGCCGTTGGCGGCGATGAGTGCCGGGGAACAGGTGGAGAGCAATTCCGGGTCCACCACGGCATAAGCCGGCACCAGGCATTCGTGGCGGAAGGATTTCTTGAAGCCCTCGGGGCCCTGCACGCTGAGGACTGCGTTCTTGGTGGCCTCGCTGCCGGTGCCTGCGGTGGTGGGGGAGGCGATGTACGGAAGCGCCGGCCCCGCATAATGGCCGCTGCCCACACCTTCCAGAAATTTCATCACCGAGGCGTGATGTGGCAGCAGTCCGGCCACTGCCTTGCCGGCATCGAGCACACTGCCACCGCCGATACCCACCACCACGTCGATGCCGGCACCGCGATGGCGGGTGACGGCATCGTCTACCCACTGCGGCGAAGGTTCGCCGCCGACCGTTTCCTGGAGCCAGGAGATGTCGTGCTTCCGGAGACCGGCTAGCAATGGCTGCCAATAGGGGGAGTTGGCGAAGGATTGCTTGCCGGTGATCAACAGGACCCGCGTTCCGAATTCGCGGATAAGGCCGGGGAGTTCGGCGATACGCCCCGGACCGAACAGGATGCGCGGTACGCGGGAAAAGGCAAATGGCTCGATGTTCATAGAATACGTATTAAGTCACTTCGGGAAACAGCCCAGTATAATTTATTCCACGCCGTGGTTCCGCCATCCAATCCGCCACCTGTTCCCGCCAGCTCAGGTAATGGGCGGTTTCCTTGTGTGCAGCGGCGTCGGCGGCGCTGCGATATGCTTCATAGAGGACGAAGCGGGCGGGATCGTCGCCGGATTGCAGTACATCGAAGCGCAGATTACCGGGTTCCCGTATCGAGGCCTCATGATTGGCCCGTGTCATCTCAATAAAATCATCGATGTGCCCGGGTTTGACGTGGATATAGACCAGCGTGACATGCATGGCGGATTCCTCAATCTATACTTAAATTAGTATTCTCAGTGGAAGAGATAGCGGTTGCTTGTATCCCGGGATTATGGGGCCTATATTCATGCCTGGACTGGCGCAATGCAAGCCGGGGAGCGCCTCGTATCCCTTAAGCTATTGATATGGAAATGCCTGAATACGGTGCCGTGTTTCGTGCTCGATTCCACCACCCGGCTGAAGGAGACTAGTATGGCTATGGCAGTTTCTCTCGAGCAATACCTTATTAAAAATCGCGTTCGCTACGACATATTGACGCATCCCTTCACAGAGTACAGCATGGCGACCGCCCACGCCGCCGGTGTTCCCGCAGGCTACTTGGCCAAGAGTGTGGTGCTGTGCGACGAACATGGTTTTCTCATTGCGGTAGTCCCCGCCACCCACCGCCTGCAGTTAGGCCAGTTGCGCAGACAACTGGCCAGATTGTTGAGCTTGGCCACTGAGTCGGAAATTCAATCCTTGTTCAGTGATTGCGCCGTTGGCGCTGTTCCACCGATGGGGCCGGCCTACGGTTTGGAGGTGATTATCGACGACAGTTTGAACAACCAACCGGATATTTTCTTCGAGGGCGGCGATCATCAGGAGTTGATTCATATTACGGGCGCG
>Ga0316579_10000526_pt1 | contig 12577 bp, 6 predicted proteins | sample J5NA_2_FD_203074 | JGI IMG/M metagenome (GOLD analysis project Ga0316579, IMG submission 203074) | Rhizosphere microbial communities from salt marsh grasses in Alabama, United States - J5-7_160517rDrA | ecosystem: Host-associated > Plants > Roots > Rhizosphere | place: USA: Alabama | collected... | reverse complement strand
AGGCCGTCGCCAACGCCCAGGACATCCCCCTGCCGTTCCTGTTGAACATCCTGTCGGAGCTGAGGGAGGCGGGCACGGTGCTCAGCCGCCGGGGGTCCGTCGGCGGCTACCAGCTGGCCAGGCCCGCGGCCGAGATCTCGGTCGCGGACATCATCCGGGCGGTGGACGGGCCTCTGGCCAACATCGCGGGCGTCGTCCCCGAGGACGTGGAGTACCGGGGGGCCGCGGCGGCGCTGCGCCAGACCTGGGTCGCGTTGCGGGTGAGGATCCGGTCGGTCCTGGAGGAGGTGAGCCTGTCGGACCTGGCCGCCGGGCGCCTGCCCGACCCGGTCGCCCGGCTCACCCACGACGAGGACGCCTGGCAGGTCCGTTCCTGATCTCCCGTGTCCGCGCACCTCCCGGCCGCGCGTGGTCGTTCCGGTCGTGCGTGGTCGTTCCCGGTCGTACGTTGTCGCGCGTCGGCCGGCCGCGGTGGGGCGTGGGGGGTCCCGCGGGCCGGTCGTGGCGGGCGTGCCGCGCCGCCCCGCCCGCGCGCGGGTACGTGGGCCGGTCGTCCCGGGCGGCCCGTTCGGGCCCCGCGGGGGGTGCCGGTCCGCCCGGGCCCGGCGGGACGGCGCCGTGCGCCTGATCAGGATCGCGGGCGGTCGTCCCCCTCACCGGCAGGGCCCCGGCCCGCCCGCCGCGGGGTCAGGATCCCGTGCGCGACAGGTCCTGCCGCTCCCGGTCGGACCGGAGCCCGGGCATGGACCGGTCACGGGATCGGGGTCCTGCGGTGGGGGTCCCCGACCTCCCGGGAGCTGCGATCGACACCGACGGCCTCGGCCGTCCCATCGACCACGCGTGGGAACCGGGGGGATCGGGCGGGGTCGCGGTCCCGGGTGCCATGATCAGCAGGATGGCGGCCGGGAGGAGGCCGCGCAGGACGTTCGCGGAAGAGGTGTTCATGATGCTCCCCGAGTCGTGTCCCGACGGACGGGCTCGCGGGGGGGTGGAGCAGCGGCCCGTGCCGTCCGGATCGGCGGGCCGACCGCACGACGCCGTCGGCGGCCACGTCGCCGCTCGTCCATGACGGGTACGGGCTGTTTCGCGCACGGTGTCGCCCGACGCGCGGGTCGGCGATTCGAAAAGTGCGCCGTATGCGGCTTCTGTCGCGAATGCCGTTCCATAAGATCATGCGCTCGGGGGGCCGTCAACGACGGTTCAGGCTCGAACAGCACGCGACCGGGCGGGGGTCCACTCCATCGGGGACCTGCCCGGTCACGACAGATCATGAGCCGCCCGCGGGCGGCTCAGTCCTTGCGAGGTCCGGCCGGGTCGAGCCGCCGGCGCGACTCGGCCGGAAGGGTTGCCTCCACGCAGGCCGGGCAGGACGTCGCCCGCCGGGTGGAGAAGGGGCGGTCCCAGAAGACCGTCCAGCCACAGATCCATTCACCGCACAGGGTGCGCCGGCTCCCGGGCTCCCAGGCGTGTTCGACCCCGTAGGGCAGCCACCGGTACGGCAGATCGCCCGCCCGGTCCCGCACCTTGTGGGTCGAGACGACGAAGATCTCCCGGCTGGCGGGTCTGCCGTCCCGGGACTTAGCCATGGTGAGAGGTGCCGCCATCGCGTTGGTCCTCCGCTTCCGTGCCAGCGGGGAACGGTGTACCGCCCCCGCAGGTTTGACACTTAGTGTCATTTCTAAGGCACCGGATGCACGTCAACAAGGTGCGGAGGTCCCACCCGACCACAGAGGGCAGGGTTACGCTGCGAGGATGGGCCGAACCACGTGACTCGCAGTAACATTTATCACTACAATACGTAACACAACCCCAACAATTCAGTTCATGATCAGCAACCCGGCCCACGACCGGCGGCCCGGTTCGTGATCGGCCCGCTACAGGACCCGCGAGATCCGCTGCAGGACCTCCTCCGGGGGATGCGAGGTCCGCACGACGGCAAGGAGCAGGTCCCGGCCGCCGGCCGGGCGGACCGCTGCGGGCCCGTCCGGCCGGTTGTCGGGCTCGTCCTGGCCGAAACCGCCCCGGGGCTCGAGCAGCCCCCGCACCCAGGCGAAGGCCCGGTCGAGGTCCGCGAGGGGGTCGCCCCGGCCCTCCGCCCGCAGCCACGTGCGCAGGACGTGGTTGTGCGCGGCGACCACGGCCGCCGCCGCGGTGTCCGCCCGCAGGGTCGCGTCGGGCCGGCCCGCGAGCCGCTGCCGCAGGTACCCGCTGAAGACCCTGGTGTACCGGGCGACGTTGGCGGCCTCCCGGTCCTGCAGGGCAGGGACCGACCGGCTCAGGCGGTAGCGCTGGACCGCCACCTCCCGCTCGTCCACGTAGCTGCGGAAGACGACGCGGGCGCCGCCGCACACCGCCTGCACCGGGGGCTCGGCGGTCGCGGCGAGGAAGGTCTTGACGTCGGCGACGATCCGGAGGTGGTCGGGGAAGATCGCGTCGTCCTTGGAACGGAAGTACCGGAAGAACGTGCGCCGCCCGACCCCTGCCCTCTCGGCGATGGCGTCGACCGTCGTCTGCTCGTACCCCTGTGCGGCGAAGAGTTCCCGGGCGGCGGCGGCCACCCGCTGGCGCAACTCGGGCGTCGGCGCCGCCGGTGCGGGGCGGAGCCCTGCTGTCCCCATGCGGTGCACCGTAGTGCGGCCGAGATGATCTCGTCAGGGAAACGGGGGTGATGCCCACCACGCCTCCGGCGTGCCGCGTCCTGGGCCCCTTGCCGTGTTCGGCCCTTTACCGACATACCGCACGATGCCCCGTTCCCCGATCCCCCCGGAGAGTCGAACCTGTCCGGTGAAAGGGGTGCGGCTCTCAAGTCCCGCGGCCCCCGGACCGAGGGTGAGGTGGCAACGACCCGGCGCCGTTCGAGAAGGGGCGCCGAGGGGGCGTCGATTCGATGGAGGCAACCGATGACCGTCATCAAGGCCACCTGCCCGCACTGCGGTGACGTCGAGTTGACCGTCGCGCAGGTCCGCCTGGTGGTGTGCTCGGTGCCCGAGTGGTCCTACTACGCCTTCGTGTGCGCCAACTGCGGCGAGGAGGTGCGCAAGGTCGCGACCCCGGAGATCGTGGGCCTGCTCACGACCGGAGGGGTCCTCGCCGAGCGCTGGAGCGTTCCAGCCGAGGCGCTCGAGGTCCACGTCGGCGAGCCCGTCGGCTACGACGACGTGCTCGATTTCGCGCTCGGGCTGGCCCGCACCGACCTGCTGGCAGCGCTGGCCTCCGTGCCCGGATCCCGCGTTCCGGCACGCTGACCTGCCTCTTCACGTCTTCGCCGTGGAAGGGGCCGGCCGGCGGCCCCCGGTGCGGTCCGCACGCCGGCCCACGGCCCCCCGCGAGGACGTAACGCCCGGACGCACGCCCGCGCCCACCACGTGTGCGAACCCGACCAGGTGCCGTCCCCGTCCCCGAGAGAACCGCCACGAGAGCCGTCCGGATCCGCCCGGCCCCCGGTGCCCCGCCGTCCGGGGACCGACGGGACGGGGGAAGGGCCGGGGGCGGCGGCCTTGCGTAGGCTGCTGGCGGGCGCGTCGGTCACGGCGCTGACGCTGACGGCGTCGGCGCTCGTCGGCGGCGTCGTCTGGAGCTCGTCGACCGCGACGACCGTCGCCGGCGTCCAGGAGCACACCTGGAGGAACGTCGAGATCGGCGGAGGGGGCTTCGTCCCGGGCATCGTGTTCAGCCGGGCGCGCAAGGGGCTCGTGTACAGCAGGACGGACATCGGCGGGGCGTACCGGTGGGACCAGGACACCGGCCGGTGGGTTCCCCTGCTCGACTGGGTCCCGCGGGACGAGTGGGGGTGGAACGGGGTCGTCGGCCTCGCCGCGGACCCGGTGGACGCCGACAAGGTGTACGCGGCGGTCGGGATGTACACCAACAGCTGGGATCCGAACAACGGGGCCGTCCTGCGCTCGTCGGACCGGGGCGCCACCTGGAAGGCCGCGGAGCTGCCCTTCAAACTGGGTGGCAACATGCCCGGCCGTGGCATGGGCGAACGGCTGGCCGTCGATCCGAACAAGAACAGCGTCCTGTACCTCGGTGCCCCCAGCGGCAGGGGACTGTGGCGGAGCACGGACTCGGGAGCCAGCTGGTCGCAGGTGACGTCCTTCCCCAACCCGGGCGACTACGTCGCGGACCCGGGGAACGAGTACGGCGGGGACGTCCAGGGAGTCGTCTGGGTCACCTTCGACGAGTCCAGCGGGAAGGCCGGCTCCGCGAGCAAGGACATCTACGTCGGGGTCGCGGACAAGGAGAACACCGTCTACCGCAGCACGGACGCCGGGGCCACCTGGAGCCCGATCGCGGGCCACCCCACCGGGTACATCGCGCACAAGGGGGTCGTCGACCCGGAGAACCACGTCCTCTACCTCGCCACGAGCGACACGGGAGGCCCGTACGACGGGGCCAAGGGCGACGTCTGGAAGTACGGCACGGTCTCCGGGGACTGGAAACGCATCAGCCCTGTCCCCTCCACCAGCGAGGACGACTACTTCGGCTACAGCGGCCTCACGGTGGACCGCAGCGACCCCGGCACGCTCATGGTCGCGACCCAGGTCTCCTGGTGGCCGGACGCGATCTTCTTCCGTTCCACCGACGCCGGCAGCACCTGGACCCGGATCTGGGACTGGGACGGCTACCCCGCGCGCAGCACCCGGTACGTCCACGACATCTCCTCGGTCCCGTGGCTGGACTGGGGGCAGCAGCCCTCGCCCCCGGAGGTCGCCCCGAAACTCGGATGGATGAACGAGTCGGTGGAGATCGATCCGTTCGACTCGGACCGGATGCTGTACGGGACCGGCGCCACGATCTACGGGACCACGAACCTGACGGACTGGGACGCCGGCAAGAAGATCACCATCCGCCCCGTGGTCGGGGGCCTGGAGGAGACGGCCGCCCTTGACCTGATCAGCCCGCCCAGCGGGGCGCACCTGATCAGCGGCCTGGGGGACGTGGGCGGCTTCCGCCACGACGACCTGGGCGAGGTCCCGGCGAAGATGTTCACCGGACCGTCGTTCACGAGCACCACCGGCCTCGACTACGCCGGGAGGTCCCCGAACGTGATCGTGCGGGCCGGGAACTTCACCGACGCGGACCGGCCGTCCGACAGCCACGTCGCCTTCTCGACCGACGGCGGGTCCACCTGGTTCCAGGGGACCGAGCCCTCCGGGATCGACAACGGGGGCACGGTCGCGGCCGGCGCGGACGGGTCCCGGTTCGTGTGGGCCCCGCAGGGCAGGGTCCCGGTGCGTTCGGTCGGCTTCGGGAACACCTGGGAGCGGGTCGAGGGACTGCCGACGGACGCAGTCGTGGAATCGGACCGCGCCGATCCCCTGACCTTCTACGGCTTCTCCGACGGGAGGTTCTACGTCAGCACCGACGGCGGGGCCGCCTTCGTCCGGTCGGCGGCGACGGGGTTGCCGGACTCGGCCACCTTCAAGGCCGTCCCGGGCGAGAAGGGCCACCTCTGGATGGCCGGCGGTGCGGACGGGCTGTTCCGATCGACGGACTCGGGCAAGAGCTTCTCGGCGGTCCCCACGGTGACCTCGACGGTCGGCCTCGGGTTCGGCAAGGCGGCCCCCGGCTCCTCCTACCCGGCCCTGTACCTCGTGGGAACGGTCGACGGCGTGGACGGCGCCTTCCGGTCCGACGACACCGGCACCTCGTGGGTGAGGATCAACGACGCCGCGCACCAGTACGGCAACTGGGGGGACGCCGTCACCGGGGACCCCCGGGTCTACGGACGGGTGTACATCGGCACGAACGGCCGAGGGGTCCTGTACGCCGATCCCGACGGCCCGGTGGACACCGATCCGGGCGCCGGTCCCTCGTCGCCGACGTCCTCCCCGACCGCAACGCCCACCAGGTCCCCCTCCCCGACGGACACGCCGACGTCGACCCCGACCGCAACGCCCACCGGGTCCTCCGCCGGCGCCGGGTGCTCGGCCACCTACGAGACGGCCGGGTCGTGGCAGGGAGGGTTCCAGGGCACCGTGACCGTTCGGAACGCCGGGTCGGAACCGGCCACCGGGTGGTCGGTGCGCATGGCCCTCCCCCCGGGGGTGAGCGTCTCTCAGGTGTGGAACGGGACGGCCTCGGGCGGGAGCGGGACGGTGACGGTCACGAACGCCACGTACAACGGTGCCCTCGCCCCGGCGGAACGCACGTCCTTCGGGTTCCTCGCGAGCGGGGACGCGAGCCCGGCCCCGGCCCTCACCTGTTCGCTGCGCTGAGCCGCCGGCCGGCCACCGGGCCGCCGGCCGTCCGGCACCGTCGGAGGCGGTCCTGGTGCCCCGGACGCGGCTGCCCGGTCCGCCGGGACCTGCGGCATCAGGACCGGCCCGCCGCGTCCGGGGCACCCGTGCGCTCGTTGCGCTCCGGTGGTCCCCCGGGCCGGTCAGATCCCCCGGGGGGCGCAGGGGACGTCCGGGTGGAGCGGGGGGAGGGTCGTGGCCCGCTCCAGGTCCTTGATCCGTTCCCGGAACGGGTTGGCCCGGTAGACCCCGAGGATGCGGTACTCGGCGAAGAAGCCGAGTTCCTCGAAGGCCCGGCCGACGTGGGGGTCCTCCGGGTGTCCCTCGATGTCGGCCAGGAACTGGGTCGCGAAGAACTGGCCGCCGACCATGTAGCTCTCGAGCTTGGTCATGTTGATCCCGTTGGTCGCGAACCCGCCCAGGGCCTTGTACAGGGCAGCCGGCAGGTTGCGCACCCGGAAGACGAACGTGGTGACGATGGGACCGATCCCCCGGGCCGCCCGGAGGTTCTGGGGGGACACGATGACGAACCGGGTGGTGTTGTGCTCCTCGTCCTCGATGTTCTCTGCCAGGATCCGCAGGCCGTGGACCTCCGCCGCCAGGCGGGAGGCGACGGCTGCCTTCGTCGGGTCGGCCCACTGCGCGACCTCGCGGGCGCTGCCGGCGGTGTCAGCGGCCATCACCGGGGTCAGCCCGAACTCGCGCAGCCGGGTGCGGCACTGGTCGAGGGCCTGGGGATGGCTGTGCACCGTCTTGAGCCCGTCGAGGGTCGCGCCCGGGACGCCGAGCAGCTGGTGCCGCACGGGCAGGAAGTACTCCCCGATGATGTGCACGCACGTGCGCGGCAGGAGGTGGTGGATGTCGGCGACCCGGCCGGCGGTCGAGTTCTCCACCGGGATCATGCCGAGATCGGCGTCCCCCCGCTCGATGACCGCGAAGCACTCCTCGAAGGTCCCGAACGGCACCGGCTGGTAGTCCGGGTACACATCACGGCAGGCGATGTGGGAGTTGGCTCCCTGCTCGCCCTGGAAAGCGATCTTCTTGCGGCCGGTCATCGACGACGCACTTCTCTCTGATCGCGCCCTCGGGATCCCGGAGGGGGTCCCGACGGGGGAACGGTCCGGTACGGGGGACGCAGCGGGTGGCTGCCGGTTCCTGTCCGCGATCGGCAACGGCGGTCCTGTGGGTCCACCGGTCCGGTACGGCGGGCCTGCCGGCTCGGGCGGAACGGCCTGTCCCGACGCCGCCCGCCCGTCCGGAACGGCCTGTCCGGCAGCCGGTCCGCCGGCCCCGACGGTGATCCTCACGGTGGCCCTCAGCGGTCGGTGCCGATCGTGGCAGGGAACCGGTGCCAGGATACGGCAGGAACCGTACGCGTCCGGCCGGGACGTCCGGGGCGGCGGGACGTCCGGGGCGGGCGGGGCCGTACGGGACCCCACCCGCCCCGCGGGCCCGGACCGGGCGGGCCACCGGAAGCGCGGTCCGGTCACGGACCGTCCGGGGCCCCTCGGAACCGGGGCGTCCCTCGGAACCGGCCGGCCGTCAGGACCAGCCGGCGGTGGACCAGGCGTGGCTGCCCCAGGAACCCCCGCTCCAGGCGTGGGAGTCCCAGATGCTGTCGCTCCAGGCGTGGGAGTCCCAGCCGTCGGTGGACCAGGCGTGGGAGTCCCACACGTGGTCGGACCAGGCGTGGGAGGACCAACTGCCGGTCGACCAGGCGTGGGACTCCCAGCAGGGGGCCCACCCGCCGGTGGCCCAGGTCGTGCCCGTCCAGGTCGTGCCGTTGAAGTCCCCGCCGTTCCACGATGTGCCGGCGGCCGACGCCGCGGCCCAGGCCGCGCCGTCCCAGACCTGACCGAAGATGTCCTGCTCGCCGGTCAGCTCGGCGTACCCGTCGTGGACGTGATTCGTGCCGCGGGCCGCCTCCAGGGAGCCCGTGCCCGTGGCCCCCGTGGCGGGGGTCGAGGCCTGCGGGGGGTCGTGCGACACGGCGACCTGGACGTCGGGGACCCCGTAGCCCCCGTGCAGCACCTGGATCTGGGAGGGGAGCACGGCCGAGTCCGTGAGGGCGGCCTTGACCTGGTCGGGGGTGGCCTGGGGGTACTTCGACAGGTAGAGGGCTGCCAGGCCCGACACGACCGCGGCGGCCTGAGAGGTGCCCGAGCCGCGGAAGAACCTGCTCCCCACGCGCGCCTGGGCGTTGCGCCCGTCGATGGCCCCGTTCGGAACCTTCAGACCGAGCACGTGCACCCCGGGGGCGACGAGATCGACGTGGCGGTCGCCGGTGCCGCGCTGGGCGAACTCCGGGACGACGTCGTTACCGATCCCGACGCTGCCGTTCGGGTCGGACGCCCCCACGGCGATGGGCAGGGGGCTGATCGCCGGGTTCGCCAGTTCCTGGCGCTGCGTGCCGTCGTTGCCGCTGGCGACGACGACCGCGATGCCGGCCCTCCAGGCGTTCTCGACCGCGTAGCACAGCGGGTCCAGGTCGGCCGGCTGCGTGGAGTCCGTGCCGAAGGCGAGGTTGAGCACCCGGATGTTGAGCCCGCCGTCCCGGCCGTACCGGGTGACCCAGTCGATGGCCGCGATGACCTGCGAGACGTCGCTACCGCCGTCGCCGGCCGCGACCTTCAACGAGATCACACGGGAGTCGGGGGCAAGGCCGTTGAACCGGTGCTTCTTGTCGGCCTTGGCGTACCCGTCGCCGTCGTCCGGCACGTCGCGTCCGGCGATGATCGAGGCCATGTGGGTGCCGTGGCCGTAGGTGTCCGCGTACCGCAGCTGGGAGTTCTGGGACTCGAAGGACAGGTCCGGGCCGTTGAGGACGTTCCCGCTGGTCAGGCCGGTGACCGGCGCGACACCACTGTCGACGAGGGCGACGTCGATCCCCTGGCCGGTGACCCCGTGCTTCCAGGCCTCCCGGGCGTGGGTGATCTTGGCGATCGTGTACAGGGAGCCGTCGTCGCCGCCCACGTCGTACCCGAGTTCCGGATCGACGGACAGCAACCGTCCGCGGGTGTCCGGAGCGACGGCGCGCACCCCCGGCGCGGAGCGCACCTCGGCAAGGCGATCGGCCGGGAGGTCCGCGGCGACCCCGTGGACCACGGGAAGTTCCCTGCGGACCGTCCCCGCGGCCCGCTCGACGGCCCGGATCACGGCCTGCCGCGACCCCGGCCGGCCGGTGACGATCACCTGCCGGGATCCACCCCGGTCGGAGGCTGCCGCGGGGCGTGAGGGTCCCGACGGCCCCTCGCCGGCGCGAGCGGCCGTGGTCGAGGCGAGGGCCAGCACAACAGCCAACCCGATCATCACGGCCGCCGATGCCCGATCCCGTCGTCCAGCACCGAAACCGGTGGAACTATGCATGGTTCTGCCCCCAATTGGTTGTCATCGCAGGGAACATACCGTCGGAGGAAGGACCCGCGTCCCGGTTTCGCCGCGAACGGTGTCCCTTCCCGGTATCGGCTCCGACGCCTGAAATCGTTTTGATCCGAAAATGACGATCTTCCACAACATTCCCTGCACCCACGGGTAACCTGCCCACCCGGACCCTTTCCGATCAGGTTTCCCGCGTCCTGCCCGTTCCCCTCAGCTGCCCGGTCCCTCCCCGGAAGGTGTCGTGACCACTTCTGCCGACAGGACACGCCGCGGCCACGACGCGGTCAGAGGCCACGACGCGGTCCGGGCCGTGGCCGGGTCCCGTCGCGGCGCGCGGCCGTGGGCCCGCGGTACCGGGGGATGGACCGAACGCGCGTCGGTCCCGGTGTTCGCCCTGTGCTGGATCGGGCTGTCCGTGCTGGGCTGGTTCCTCCTGGACCGTGACACCCCCTTGCAGGGACAGGCCGTTCCCGCCTGGTCCCTTGTCCTCGGCTTCGCCGCCGCCCAGTCCATCGTCCTGAACGTGCAGGTCGGCCGCGAGGCGCGGTCCATCTTCCTCAGCGAGATCCCGCTCGTGGTCGCCCTGTTGAGCACCGATCCCCACACCCTGGTGACGGCGAGGACCCTCAGCGTCCTGCTGGGTTTCGGGATCCTGCGCCGCCAGTTCCGCTACCCCCGCAAGCTCGTCTTCAACACGGCCCTTGCCGCGGCAGAGGTCACCGTGGCCGCAGCGGTTCTCGAACTGGGCCGCGGCCTGGTGGGGGACCGTCCGCCGGGGCTGTGGTGCGCCGCCATGACGGGCACGGTGCTCTCGACTGGGTTCGCCGCGCTCGGGGTCACGCTCGTCATCCGCTCGCACGAGCCGTCCTCGACCGGCGGCGGTCCGCGGGGCTTGGTGCCGACGGTCCTGCTGGCCGCCCGCGACGCCTTCCCCGCGGCGACCTTCGGCGTCCTCGCAGCCGTGGCCTGGTCGGCCACGGCCTGGGCTGCGCTGCCGCTCCTCGCGACCTTCGCTGCGTCGCTGCCGGTGTACCGGGCCTTCGCGTCCCTGCAGGAACGCCACGTCGGCCTGGAACGCCTGTACCAGTTCAGCCAGAACGTCTCGGGCACCGCGGGTTCGAGGGACATCGTCAGCACGGTCCTGGACCAGGCCAAGGAACTGCTGCACGCCGAACAGGCCTGGGTGCTGTTCACCGATGCCCGGGGGTGTCCGACCGGTCCGGCCCTCGTCATGGGCCCGGACGACGCCGTCGCCAGGGCGGCGGCCCCGGACCCGGGACACCGGAGCTCCGGCGCGGGCCCGGCGGTCGCCGGGTCCGCGCCCGCCGCGCCGCTCCGTGAGGGGTCCGGGGAAGGCCGCCCGGCGTCCCCGGACGGCGACGCCCCGGCCCGGCCGGTTGACGGCCGGTGCCCTCCCCCGGCCTGCGATGCCTGGATCATGAATCGCGTGCTCGCGGGACGTCCGACGCTGCTGAGCCGGGACTCCCGCGAGTCGAGGGTCCGTCGCTGGTTGGACGCCCACGGGGTACGGGACAGCGTCATCGTCCCGCTGAGGGGGCGCGAGGGAACGGTCGCGGTGCTCGGGGTGGACGAGCGCAAGGGCGACATCCGCGGGTTCGACGACACCGACGTGCGCCTCCTGGAGACCGTCGCGAACCAGGCCGCGACGGCCCTGCGCAACGGCCAGCTGCTGGACCAGCTGCGGCACGAGTCGTTGCACGACCCGTTGACGGGGCTGCCGAACCGGACGATGCTGCACCGGGAGCTGACGGCCCGCCTGACCGCCTCCCTGCCCAGGCCCCTGGCGGTGGCGATCCTGGACCTGGACGAGTTCAAGGACATCAACGACACGCTGGGGCACCTGCAGGGCGACCTGCTGCTGCAGGAGGTCGCCCGGCGGGTGCGCCGGGCCGTGGGGGGCCAGGACACCCTGGTGGTCCGGCTGGGCGGGGACGAGTTCGCGATAGTGCGCTTCGGGTGCGACCGCGAGCTGGCCCGTTCCTTCGGGCGGGACCTGCTGGGGGCGTTCGGGCAGCCGTTCGAGGTGGACGGTCTGGACCTGACGGTGAACGCCTCGATCGGGATCTCCCTGGCCCCCGACCACGGCGAGACGATGCCGACCCTGCTCAAGCGGGCCGACCTGTCGATGTACGAGGCCAAGCAGCTGGGGTGCGGGGTGAAGGTGTTCGAGAAGGCCACGGACACCACGTCCCGGTCCCGGCTGGCCCTCATCACGCACCTGCGCCAGGCGATCTCCTCCGGCCAGATCCAGGTGCACGTCCAGCCCAAGACGGCGCTGGCCGACGGGACCCTGCGCGGGGTCGAGGCCCTGGCCCGGTGGACCCATCCGCGGCTCGGGCCGATCCCGCCCACGGAGTTCATCCCCCTGGCCGAGCGCAGCGGGCTCATCGGCCCGTTGACCGAGCACGTCCTGAAGATCGCGGTCGTGGCCTGCGCGGAGTGGCAGCGCAGCCTTCCGGGGGTGGGGATCGCGGTGAACATCTCCCTGCGCAGCCTGACCGACGACTCGATCCTGGCCCAGGTGGACCGGCTCCTGGTCGAGACCGGCCTGCGCGCGGACCTGCTGACCCTGGAGATCACCGAGAGCAGCATCATGACCCGCCCGGAGCGGACCCTGGACCTGCTGCACCGGCTGCGCGAACGCGGGGTCAGGCTGTCGATCGACGACTTCGGCACCGGCTACACGACCCTGTCGTACCTGCGCAACCTCCCGGTCGACGAGGTGAAGATCGACAAATCGTTCCTGCACCACGAGGAGTCGGGGGGGTGCGACCCCGCGATCGTCGGCGCCATCGTCGGCCTCGGACGCAACCTCGGCCTGTCCGTGGTCGCCGAGGGCATCTCAGACCACCGCATCTGGCAGGACCTGGTCGACCTCGGCTGCGAGGTCGGCCAGGGCTACGCCATCAACCTCCCCCTGCCCCTGGCCGAGGGCA
>Ga0316579_10000525_pt1 | contig 12582 bp, 10 predicted proteins | sample J5NA_2_FD_203074 | JGI IMG/M metagenome (GOLD analysis project Ga0316579, IMG submission 203074) | Rhizosphere microbial communities from salt marsh grasses in Alabama, United States - J5-7_160517rDrA | ecosystem: Host-associated > Plants > Roots > Rhizosphere | place: USA: Alabama | collected... | reverse complement strand
CCCTTGCGGCCAACGCACTGAATATCAATTGCCTCAATCTGATCAGGGCTCTCGAGGACGAACTCGCCCAGATGCGCTCGCTTCATCGCGCCGCACGCGGGAAAGAGCGCGCCTTGCTGGTCAGCGTCACCAACGCCCCGGGCCGGCAGGCCCGCGACTCTTTGGCCGAGCTCAAAGAGCTGGCGGCTTCGAGCGACATCGAAACGGTCGATGCCATTCTCCAGCACCGCAAGCACGCCGATGCACGCTTCCTGATGGGCCGCGGGAAGGTGGAAGAGCTGATCCTGACGGCACTCCACCGCGGTGCGACGATGATCGTCTTCGACCAGGAATTGAACCCGTCACAAATCCGCGCGATTACCGACCAGGTGGACATTAAGGTCATCGACCGCACGATGTTGATCCTGGACATCTTCGCCCAGCGGGCCCACTCGCGAGAGGGCAAACTTCAGGTAGAACTGGCGCAGCTGAAGTATCTGCTGCCTCGCCTGATCGTCAAAAACACGGCTATGTCGCGCCTGACCGGAGGAATCGGGGGACGCGGACCCGGTGAAACCAAACTGGAAATCAATCGCCGACGGGTGCGTGACCGGATATCTCAGTTGGAAAAAGCCCTCGTTCTCGTTCGCCGCCAGCGCAAACAGCAACGCGCCCGGCGAAGTAAAAAGCGGCTGCCCGTCATTTCCATCGTCGGCTACACCAATGCCGGCAAATCAACCCTGCTGAACACGTTGACCAAAAGCCGCGAGTTGGTCGAGAACAAACTCTTCGCCACCCTCGACCCCTCGAGCCGGCGTCTGCGCTTCCCGCGTGACATCGAAGTCATTATCACCGACACGGTCGGCTTCATCAAGGACTTGCCGCAGGACCTGGTGGTCGCCTTCCGGGCGACATTGGAGGAATTGGAGAACGCCGACCTGCTGCTGCATGTCATCGACATCAGCAATCCCCGGTACCTGGAGCAGGTCCATTCGGTGGAAGACATTCTGAACGACCTGAAACTCGAAAAGCTGGCCGTCATGCGGGTTCTGAACAAGCAGGATCTTGTCGATCCCGAACTGGTCCGCACGTTGACCGCGCGGCTCGACGGTATTCCGATTTCAGCCAACACGTCCGGCACCCTCATGCCTCTGATCGAACGGATGCAGAAACACTTTTTACCGACTCTGGAAAACCGCATTATTGCCGGTGACCGCGGGCAGAAAAGGAGATAACTGATGATGCAACCTCTTCAGCGGATTGACTTGGAGGACGTCAAGAGGGTCGGCATTGCCGCCGCTTATCAAGCCGCCGAAATTTTGCAGGCCAAGTTCGGCAACATTTCCCGAGTGCGTAAGAAAGGTGCCATCGACCTGGTCACCGAGGCCGACACCGCTTCGGAAGAACGCATTCTCCAGGTGATCCGCTCCCGGTTTCCCGACCACGGTATTCTGGCAGAGGAAAGCGGCCGCGACACCGTCGAAAGTGCCTGCACCTGGATCGTAGATCCGCTGGACGGGACAACCAACTATGCGCACCGAATCGGCATCTATGCCGTTTCGATCGCCTTCGCCGTCGAGGACGTCGTCGTCGTCGGAATCGTGCTCAACCCCGTGACCGGTGAACTCTTCACGGCAACAGCCGGAAGTGGAGCCGCTCGCAATGAACGCCCCATCCGGGTCTCGGAGATATCCTCGCTCAAAGACAGTCTCTTGGTGACCGGCTTCCCGTATGATGTGCGGGAGGACCTGGCGCCGATCGTGTCTCGGTTTACCCGTTGCCTGGGAGCGGCGCAAGGGATTCGACGGCTCGGTTCCGCCGCACTGGATCTGTGCCATGTGGCCTGTGGCCGGTTCGAGGGCTTCTGGGAGGAGCATCTGAAATCCTGGGACACCGCAGCCGGAATGCTGATTGCACGGGAGGCCGGGGCTGAGATAACCGATTTTTCAAACCGACCCTACACACCCGAGAGTATAGAGATACTGGCGACCAATGGCCTCGTTCACGAACAGATGTTGGAATTGCTGGCGGACACCCCTCGCGGAGGCTAAGCGTTCATAGGCACCATCTTCGAAGAGAGCGACGAGCGGGATCGTTCAGCGGAGAAAAAAGCATTTGTCACCTGTTTGACGGCCGCAAAACCGGCTACGGCTTCCTCACACAAGCGTCCTCCGGCAACTGTCAGGTGACTAAAACTTCCCCGAATGCAGCTTCTGGCGGAAGAATTCAACCTGTTTTTGGATGGCGCCGTTTTTCTTGATCCCCTTTTCGACGCAATTGACGGCGTGCAAAACAGTCGCGTGGTAGCGGTTGAAACTGCGGCCGATCGTTTGAAGCGGTGAGTCCGTGAAGTTCCGGGCGAGGTACATCGCGATCTGGCGCGGGCGGACGAGGTTTTGTTTGCGGGAACGAGAATCGATCTCGTTGATCGAGATATTGTAGTGCTTGCAGACCAGTTTCTTGATGATGTCGACGGTGATGGTACTTCGTTGACGGACAATGTTCTTAACGACACTCTCCGCTAAGGCGAGATCGATGGGGCAACTCAGGAGCGATGCCTTGGCCGTCACGCCGATCAGTCCGCTTTCCAGCTGTCGAACGTCGTCGGTCAACTCGGAGGCCAGGTAATGAATGACCTTTTCCGGAATAGGCATGCCTTTCAACAGAGCCTTGCGCTGCAGGATGCGCACCCGGGTCCGAAAATTCGGCGCCTCGATGTCCGAAATCAGACTGCCTGACAGACAGGAGCGCAGTTTGTCGTTGAGTTTGGGGATCTCGCCGGGACGATAGCAGCTCGAAAAGATAATCTTTTTTTCGGCTTCGAACAGCGAATCGAGGGTCATGGACAGTTCGACTTGGGTACGTTCCTTGCCGCTTAGATGGTGGACGTCCTCCAGCAGCAGCACGTCACAGTCGTTTCGGTATTTGCCTTTGAACTTATCGATCGAGTCGTTGCGGTAGGCCTGGACCATCTCATTGCTGAAATCCTCGGCTGTCATGTAAAAAACGCGTTCGCGGGGAGACTGGTTGAGGATGAGGTGCCCGATGGCCTGGGTCAAATGGCTCTTGCCCATGCCGGTGTTGGAAAGCAGAAAAAGAGAATTCTGCAGCGAGGCCTTGCGTGAGGCCAGGGAGAGGGCCGCCGAGTAGGCGAAGTCATTGTTGCCGCCGACGACAAAATACTCGAACGTGAAATCCTTACGTAGCAGGCGTCCGTTGTGAGGCCGAACGGCCAGATCCGGGAGTGTCAATTGTCGGCTAAGCTCCGGTTTGGGGGTTCGGTTACCGTTGCCGTTGGCAACGAGAAATGAAATGGCACAGTCTTTACCCAAGGCCCTTTGGAACTCTTCCACGATAAACGAGCCGTAGTTTTCCTGAACACGCTTCTTGGAGAAGAAATTGGGGCAGGCCAATACGAGGCCGCCCTCCTCATCCAAAAAACACCTGATCGGTTCAATCCACATCCGAAAACTGTGACCGGGAATTTTTTCCTTGATCGCCGTTTTTACGCTGTTCCAGACGGTTTCCATAAATGTCGGCACTCTAATATGTTAGAAAATTGTTAAAGAAATGGTGAATAAGATACTGTTATGTTAATGTTAATTACGTTAAATTGTCGGTGTCAAACGGTGTGGGATATTTATCTTCGATTTTGAGATGCCGGTAAAATTGACATGCGAGTCTTAACGTGTTTTGGCATCTTGAGTCAAACCGGATGGTCGGTATTTGTGATCTAAACCTAAAACGTTTATAAACAATTTATATAATTTTGGAATCATTAAAATTTTTAATAAATCAAAGCTCAACTCCCCTGAAACACGTGCAATTTTTATGTTAGCAGTTTATTCAAGCATTCTAAGCATATCGCCCGCAGAAAGGCAAGTGGATACAAAAAAGCAATCTTCCAATTTCTCAAATTTTCGCGTTTTTTCTTCAATTTTCATAATACGTGATCCGCAGATGCCAGCCAGCGTCAAATGCCGTTTATCGTTACCCTGTTCCTGATTTTGTTTGAAAAAGTCGCAAAGATCTGTAGTATGCTGAATGATTACGGCCAACCAAAACGGATCGGACGATGGACGCACACAATACGATTGTCATCCGGGGGGCGCGGGTGCACAATTTAAAAAATGTCGATTTGGATCTGCCGCGCAACCGGCTTATCGTGATCACAGGTCTTTCGGGGTCGGGCAAATCGAGCCTCGCCTTCGACACCCTTTACGCCGAGGGGCAACGCCGGTATGTGGAATCCCTTTCCACCTATGCCCGTCAGTTCCTCGAACGAATGGAGAAGCCGCCGGTCGATCTGATCGAGGGGCTCTCGCCTGCCATTGCCATTGAGCAAAAGACCGCCAGTCACAATCCGCGCTCAACGGTGGGAACCGTAACCGAAATCTATGATTATCTCCGGCTGCTTTTCGCTCGCGTCGGCTCGGCCCATTGCCATCGCTGTGGCGATCCGATCAGTCCCCAGTCTATCGACCAGATCGTGGACCGGATTCTGGCCCTACCGTCCGGCCACCGCATCATCATCCTGGCCCCGCTGGTTGATGCCGAAAAAGGCGCGCACGAAAAACTTCTCAAACGGTTGCGCAAGGATGGCTTCGCACGGGTGCGGGTCGACGGCGAAATCTTCGAAATCGAGTCAATCGACGTGCTCGACAAGCGCAAATCTCACAGCATCGACGTGGTGGTCGATCGCCTGGTCGTCACAGAAAAGATTCACAATCGTCTGGCCGATTCTCTGGAACTCGCTCTGGCGCTTTCTGACGGAAAGGTGACAGTCGACATGTTGGGCCAGGGCACGATCCGATTCAGCGAGAAAGCAACCTGTCTTCGCTGCGGCATCGATTACGCTGAATTCACGCCCGCCAGCTTTTCGTTTAACTCGCCCCAGGGCGCCTGCCCCCGCTGCGACGGCCTGGGGACCACCACCGAATTCGATCCGGAGCTCATCGTCCCGAATCCTGAGCTGTCTCTACGGGAGGGTGCGGTTTCCATCTGGGCCAATCGCGGCACGATGCAGTTTATTGAATTTCTGGATGCGTTGACGGCCCATTACGGCGTCGACATCTATACGCCTTACAAGGATCTGCCCGAGCACTTCAAACACGTTCTGATGCAGGGTTCCGGAAAGGAATTGATCCCGTTTTACTTCGAACGCGGGGAACGCCGATACACCTATAGAAAACCGTTTGAAGGCATCATCCCCAGATTACAGCGCCGCTACGCGGAAACTGATTCCTTCCAAGTCAGAGAAGAGATCAAACTGTTCATGAACTTCCGTCCCTGCTCCGCGTGCGGTGGGACGAAGCTCAATCGCGAAAGTCGGTCGGTCAAAGTCGGTGGACTGGCCATCCACGAAATCTCCGCCATGTCAATCGGGCAAGCACAGTCATTCCAATCCGGTTTGAAATTGCAAGGCCAGCAGGCCGTGATTGCCGAGCGAATTCTAAAAGAAATCGATGAGCGCCTCGGTTTTTTAACCAACGTGGGGCTTTCCTATTTGACCCTCGATCGCCCGGCTGCCACTCTTTCCGGCGGCGAGAGTCAACGCATTCGGCTCGCCACCCAGATCGGTTCGAAGCTGACCGGGGTTCTCTATGTTCTCGACGAACCAAGCATCGGCCTTCATCAACGCGACAACCGCCGCCTACTCCAAACCCTGATGCAGATGCGTGACCTGGGCAACACGGTTCTGGTCGTCGAACACGACGAAGAAACCATACGAACTGCGGACTACGTGGTCGACATGGGGCCGGGCGCCGGAATCAACGGCGGCCGTCTGGTTTTTGCCGGCCCACCCGACCGGCTGCTCGATGAAGAAACCTCTTTGACCGGTCAGTACCTCTCCGGCCGGAAGCGGATCGAGGTGCCCCGGCGGCGCCGCCACAGCAATGGCCGTGAAATCGTCATCGAAGGAGCCTCGGCCAACAACCTGAAGCATATCGATGTGTCCTTTCCGCTCGGAATGTTCACCTGCGTAACCGGTGTATCCGGGTCCGGAAAATCAACCTTGGTTCTGGAAACGCTGCACCACCTCCTCGCCCAAAGGATTTACCGCGCCCGCATTCCGGCCGGGGCCCATAGGGCGATCAAGGGCCTGGAGCATATCGACAAAGTCGTCAACATCGACCAATCACCGATCGGCAAAACCCCGCGCTCCAACCCGGGAACCTATACCGGTGTCTTCAACCACATCCGGGATCTGTTCGCCCGCACTCCGGAAGCGCGTGTCCGGGGATACAAACCCGGCCGATTCAGCTTCAACGTCAAGGGTGGGCGCTGTGAGGCCTGCGGCGGTGACGGTATCGTCAAGATCGAGATGCATTTTCTACCGGACGTCTACGTCACCTGCGACGTGTGCCGGGGGCGGCGCTATAACCGCGAAACCCTCGAAATCCGCTACAAGGGCAAGAATATCGCCGAGGTCCTAAAGCTGACCGTCAATCAAGCCCTGTTCTTTTTTGAAAGAATCGGCAACATCCGATCCAAACTGCAGACCCTGGTCGATGTCGGATTGGGGTATATTCAAATCGGGCAGCAGGCCACGACCCTCTCGGGCGGGGAAGCCCAGCGGGTGAAACTCGCCCGCGAGCTCAGTAAAAGAGGAACCGGCAAAACCGTTTATATATTGGATGAGCCCACCACCGGTCTGCATGTCGACGATATTCGCAAACTGCTCGAGGTTCTGAATCGACTCGTTGACGCCGGCAATACGGTTGTCGTCATCGAACACAATTTGGACGTGATCAAAACGGCCGACTACCTCATCGACCTCGGGCCGGAAGGTGGAAACGACGGGGGATACTTAGTGGCGTGCGGGCGGCCGGAGGACATCGCCGGCAATGCGACCTCCCACACCGGACGGTGGCTGAAGAAGGTGCTGTAGGCTTTATGATAGCGGTTTTGGGCTGCGTTTTCGTTATCGGTCGTGGGCGTCAGCCTTCTCCCTCTCGCCTTGCCAAAACCATTATCGTAAAGCCTGTGAAACTCGAAACTCAAAGAACCCGGAACCCTGTAGCTGGAACCGATGATTTAAGACCATGACCGTCACTAAAAAAGGGGGTCCGGCTGCAGCTTCAGCCGAACCCCCTTTTTTTATGCCCTGATAAAAATTTGACCTTATTGGGCGAAAAGTGCCGCGATCGAAGCTGCCTGCGGATGGGCGAAGATAAGAATCAGCGCCACAACCAGTGCGTAGATACACAGTGATTCGATCAGTGCCAGGCCGATCAGCATGGTGACCGTGACCTTACCGGAAGATTCGGGATTGCGGGCGACACCCTCGACCGCAGCCCGCAGGCCCATACCCTGCCCAAGACCGCAACCAAAAGCGGCGATGGCAATCCCAAAACCAGCTGCCGTGACACAGGCGATGAAGAACTCAAGTGCTTTTGCTTCCATACTCTACTCTACCTCCTTGTTGAAATGTGTTGTGTGGCTTCTTCCATATTATCCCCAATCGACGGTCGCATGGACCGCTTATCCGCGGATCAGTGTGCGTGCTCCATTGCACCGGCAAAATACATGATCGACAGCAGGAAGAACACAAAGGCCTGCACGAATGAGACGAAAATTCCCATGGCCATGATCGGCAGCGGTGCAAAAAAGGCACCGGCCAGCATGAACAAAATCATGAGAACCAGTTCGTGCCCCATGATGTTGCCGAAAAGCCGGAAAGATAGCGACATGATACGGGCGAAGTGACCGATGAGTTCGATGACGAGAATCAGGGGACTCATCCACCAGACTGGTCCCAGGAAATGTTTGACGTATTTGGCACCGTGATACTTGACGCCGATGTAGTGTGTGAAGAGGAAGACCGGCACGGCGCAGGAGAGGGTCGTGTTGATGCTGGCGGTCGGAGGGAAGAAGCCCGGAATCAGGCCGCACAGATTGCACACCGCGATGTAGAGGAACAGGGTGGCGATAATCGGGAAAAACCAACGCCCCTCCTCTCCGGTGATGTCGACCATGAACTCTTCCATCCCGGAAATGACGATTTCAAAGAAATTCTGGCCCTTGGTCGGAATCATACTGATTCCTTTGGTAGCGATCGCCGCGCAGACAATTAAAAAAATCATGACGAACCAGCTGTAGATGATGTAGGGGTAAGCATGGGCAAAATGCGACGCACCGGGACCGAACCACTCGAACACCTTGACGAGAAACAGGTAGGGATGTTCCATCCTTAGACCGCCTCCTTGAAAATGAGATTTTTTGCCTCGCGCAGGGTGGCCAGTATGATGCTGGCAACCACCACCGATAGACCGAGAACCAGTCCGACCGGGTTTACCAAGCGCCCGGCGATGAGAATAAAAATAATGAAGCCGCTCGCGATGAAGCGGATATAATACTTGGCCAGAACGGCATTGGGTGACGCCAGTTGCGGCGGCGTAAGGGCTTTTCTAAGCGTTTTGGCCAGAAGATGGAAATTCAGGGTAACCAGCAAGCCCCCGAAAAAAATTCCCCTGGCAAATGCGGGCGGTGCGAGAATTAAGCCGGCCAGACTGGCCGCCACAAAGAGAATCCAATTGGAGCGGGTGACAAAGAATAAGATTCGCTGCTGTATGTCCATCCGCAAATTCTTTCTCTTCCGAGCCGACGCCTCAAAGATTTCGGCTTTTCTTGATGGCCAGCCCGATGTTGCGATAGGCGGCGACGATGCCGAGCCCCAGACCGATCAGGGTCAGCCAGGGAGTGGTCTGAAACACCGCCCTGTCCAGATAGACCCCTATCGCCAGTCCGATCACGATCGACAGGGCCACCGAAAAACCCAGGCTGGCGTAAAAGGCCAATTCACGATAGTAGCGTCTGGATTCCCGTTTCATGCCTGTTGTTAAACCCGTCGAAAGGCTGAGAGGCTTGGAGCGCCTTTAAAACGTTAGAGCACCTAACATAGGATCAGGGGCAAGTCAACGTAAAATTCAGATTTTTTTATTATCTTCGATAAATATCAACCATTTGAAATCTATAGTACTTTGCGGAATCATCCCGTCAGTTGCACGTCCGCAGACAAACGGTCTCGATCGCGGTCCGGGCCACCTGACAACCATATGCTGCCGGCATCGAACACCGGACCGTCCAGACAGGCGTGATAGTATCGACCCGGTGCGTCCCGGGACGCTACGGCGCACCCCAGACAGGCACCCAAGCCGCAGGCCATCGCGGTTTCGATCGACACCTGGCAGATAACGCCGTGCGCGACAGCGATACCGACGACACAGTCGAGCATTTGCAGCGGACCGCAGGCAAAAACGACGTCGGGACGGCGATCGGCCAGGGCGATATCGACCGGATGGGTCACCAGGCATTGATCGCCGGCACTGCCATCGTCGGTCGTGGTGTGAACCGGTAGATTCAATGCGGCAAATTCATCCAAACACAGCAGGTCTTGACAGGTTCGTCCACCGAGAAACACCTCGCAGTCCGAAGGGTTCAGGCCCCCGGCAACCAAATGCTGCGCCAGAAAGACCATCGGTGCCACGCCTATCCCGCCGGCAACGACAAAGACCTTGCGGGCGGACGGCGGCAAAACAAAAGAACTGCCGAGAGGCCCGAGAATGTCAAGGCTCTCACCCGGTTTCCGGGCGGCGAGCAGACCCGTGCCTTTACCGACCGTCTTGTAAAGCACTTCGATGCCCACGACACGATTGTCCTTTTGGATCAGCTTGTGTATCGAAAAGGGCCGCCGCAGCAACGGCTCCAAGCCCTCGGATATGCGCAGCATGACAAACTGACCCGGTTTGGTCCGCGCAAAGCCGTGGCGGCACGTCAAACCGATTCTAAATATCTCTGGAGCCACCGCCTGGTTCCAGGCGATATGAGCTTTCTGCTGAAACATGACGCTTCCTTATCGTAGACCGATCACGGCCGCAAACCGGCCGGTGGTGCCTTCTCCGCGGTAGGAGAAAAAACGGTCGGTTTGACAGCGGGTGCACAGTTTGCTGGTGAATATGTGCTCGGTCGGCACGCCGGCCTCGCACAGCTGGTCGTGACTGATAGCCCAGAAGTTGAAATGGTGATCGGCGTTTTTGTACGGCCAGAAGGACCGTGGAATCTCCTTGCGGTAGTGGACGAACTCCGCGCAGCAGGGACCCAACGAGGGGCCGATGGCGGCCATCAGATCACTGGCCGCAGTGCCGAAGGCAGCCGTCATCTCTTGCAGCGTGCGACCGATGATATTGCCGATGCTGCCGCGCCAGCCGGAATGGATGTTGGCCACCACCCGTCGAACCGGATCGTACACCAGAACGGCTTGGCAGTCGGCCACCTGGATCGTGAGATAGCACCCCTGTGCAGCAGTCATCAAGGCATCGACCTCTGGTGGTCGACCGTCCCTTGGGCCTGACGCAACGGCAACATCGGTGCCGTGCACCTGCCGCGCAAACACCAGCTCCGTTGCCTCGAGACAGCGCCGGATTCTCTCGCGGTTGTGGACAACCCGAATCGGCGTGTCACCGACGCTGAAGCTTGTATTGAGGGAGCGATACGGCGTCCGGCTGCAGCCGCCTCGACGGGTGAACACCGCATGCCGGAGTTCCGAAAAGTCCTTCAGATTCGGAAACTGTAGACGGACAACACCGTTGCAGCGGTTTTCAATCACGTCACTTTCTCGTGGGGCCGAAGCGTTCTAACTAAATTGATCGGGGCCAGGTTCAGAGTTCTGGATTCAAAGGTTGCGATACCTTCCGTCAACATGAGCAGGCCCAAGCATCACGCTGCCCGGGCCAGGGTCAGCACATCGACTCTCGCGGCGCCGCCTTTGAGCAGCGTTTTGGCGCATTCGTCGGCCGTGGCGCCGGTTGTGTAAACGTCATCGACGAGCAAAATTCGCCGTTCTTCGATGAGCGGCTTTTTGTCGACCCTGAACGCTTTTTTGATATTCTGCAATCGGTCTTGGCGGCCCAGGCCGGTTTGGGATGCCGTCGGTCGGACGCGCGACATGACGTCCTTCGCGATGACAACCGCCGGCGACAGGCCCGCAAATGGTGCGTCAGGCCCGGTCCAGTCTCTGACCAACAAATAGGCCTGGTTGAAGCCCCGGTGCCGGAAACGCTCGCCATGCAGCGGTACCGGCAAAACCAGATCGATATCCGCCTCGGGCCAGAAGCGCCGGTAAGTCGAGGCCAGCAGCATGCCGAGCGGCTGCGCCAGTTGGATCTTCCTGTTGTACTTGAAAGCCCGGACGAGCGCCATCATCACCGGCGAGTAAACAGCCGTCGCCCTGGCTCTGCGGAAATGCCGCGGTCCTTTCAAGCAGGCCTCGCAGATGTGATCTTTCCCCTCGCGGCTCTTGAACGGAATGCCGCAGGCTGTGCACAGGGGAGATTCGACCGGCACGAAATGGCTCAGGCAGTGCCCGCAGATGACAGACGATAAAATGCGCTCTTCGCCGGATGATGTGCCGGTGTCGTTTTCGGAAAAGCGCGGCGCATCCGGCGTGTACCGGTTCATCCGGAAAAAGGAGCGGCACGCGGCGCAGCGGACCGGAAAAAAAGCATCTGCCAGAGAATGACCGATACGGAGAAATATTTTCTGCAAAAGCACGCCGCATGACGACAGATCACCACCGGCAAGCCGGCCGGGCGTCGGTTTTGCCCCTGGCCGGCTCCCTGGATCCGGAAGCAGCGGCATCAGTGCGCCATGCGCTCGACGATTTCCGCGGCGAACTCAGAGCACTTGACTTCCCGCGCGCCATCGATCTGACGGGCCAGATCGTAAGTGACGACACCGGCTTTGACGGTTTCCTGCAGGGCTGTCCGGATTTTTTCAGCCGCCTCCAGCCAACCGATGTAGTCGAGCAGCATGGCTCCCGACAGAATCAGTGAACTGGGGTTTACCTTGTCCAGTCCGGCATACTTGGGTGCCGTCCCATGGGTGGCCTCGAAAACGGCGCATTCGTCGCCGATGTTGGCACCGGGCGCCATCCCCAGACCGCCAACCTGGGCTGCGAGCGCATCCGAAATATAGTCTCCGTTGAGGTTGGGAGTCGCAATCACGCTAAACTCATCCGGTCGCAGCAGAACCTGCTGGAACAACATGTCCGCGATCCTGTCCCTGACCACGACTTTTCCTTCAGGCTGTTTCCCGTCGAATCTTTCATAAAGTTCGGCTTCGGTAATCGTGTCGTCGGCGAATCTTTCTCTGGCCACCTGGTATCCCCATTTTCTGAAGGCCCCTTCGGTGAACTTCATGATGTTGCCCTTGTGCATCAGGGTGACACTGGGCAGACGGTGCTTGACAGCATGGGCGATGGCCCGGGCAACCAGGCGCTTGGTGTTTTTTTCGCTGATCGGTTTGATCCCGATCCCGGGCGCATCCGGCAAACGGATGCCCATGTTTTCTTCTAAAAAGGTCTTGACCGCCTCGGCCTCGCGACTGCCCGATTCCCATTCGATCCCCACGTATAAATCTTCGGTGTTCTCGCGGAAGACCACCATGTCAAGCTTCTCGGGATGTTTCATGGGACTCGGCACATTAACAATGTATTTCACCGGCCGCACACAGGCATAAAGATCGAGCTGTTTGCGGATCGCCACGTTCAGGCTGCGGATGCCCTTGCCCACTGGTGTGGTTAGCGGACCCTTGATAGCCGCC
>Ga0316579_10000524_pt1 | contig 12591 bp, 9 predicted proteins | sample J5NA_2_FD_203074 | JGI IMG/M metagenome (GOLD analysis project Ga0316579, IMG submission 203074) | Rhizosphere microbial communities from salt marsh grasses in Alabama, United States - J5-7_160517rDrA | ecosystem: Host-associated > Plants > Roots > Rhizosphere | place: USA: Alabama | collected... | reverse complement strand
AGGCCATCGATCAGCTCGGCGCGCTCGATGGGGCTGAGGCTCAGTGCCTCCCGTAGGATCTGAAGTGCTGCTTCGGTCATGCCGCTTACCTCGGAATATGAGCTGCTTGAGCTGGTCCAGCTGTGGTACGGGCATTCTGGCCCACCGCATGGGTCTCCGCTAGACGCCAGTCTCGATGCGCCTGGTAATCCACTGGTTGAGGCTCAGCCCTTCCGCTTGGGCGCGTAGAGCTGCTTTTCGATGTAGCTGCGGTGGCACGTCAAGCGGGATCTTGCCGCTGAAGGAGCGGTCGGGCGGCTCCCCGCGCTCGGCGCAGAAGGCGAGATAGTCGTCCACGCTGGCGCGGAAGGCCTGCTCCACCTCGGCATAGGTCTCGCCTTCGAAGGTGATGACGTCCCTGAGGCCGGTTACGCGGCCGGCGAAGGTGCCGTCTTCCGCATCCACAGCACCGAGATAGCCTTTGTACTCAAGCATTGTCGTAGCCCTCGGGGCAGGCTAGTTCGGCGTGCTCACGAATGTCGAGAGCCGAGGGCAGGCGATGCTTCACCGTCTCGGCCCTCGACACTCGGTCCTGGGCCCTTCCCCTACTGACACGCCTCACACTCCGGATCCAGTATCGAGCACGCCTTCGGCGCCCCGCTGCCGTTGGCCTTGCCGTTCCCCTTCGCCTTGTCCATGGAGATGTAGTTCCCCCCGACCGCCGAGAGCCGGTTGGCCTTGCTGGCGTCCGCCATGGTGGACTTCTCCACGTGGGTCGCGCCCATGGAGCGCAGGTAGTAGGTGGTCTTGAGTCCCCGCACCCAAGCGAGCTTGTAGAGGTTGTCGAGCTTCTTGCCGTTGGGCTCGCTCATGTAGAGGTTGAGGCTCTGGGCCTGGTCGAGCCACTTCTGGCGGCGGCTGCCGGCCTCCACCAGCCAGCGGGGGTCGACCTCGAAGGCGGTGGCGTAGAGGAGCTTGAGGTCGTCCGGGATGCGGTCGATGGGCTGCACCGAGCCGTCGTAGTACTTCAGATCGTTGACCATCACGGAGTCCCACAGGCCCCGCTCCTTGAGGTCCGCCACCAGGTAGGGGTTCACCACGGTGAACTCCCCGGAGAGGTTCGACTTGACGAAGAGGTTCTGGTAGGTGGGCTCGATGGACTGGCTCACCCCCACGATGTTGCTGATGGTGGCGGTCGGTGCGATGGCCATGCAGTTGGAGTTGCGCATCCCGATGGTCTGGACCCGCTGGCGCAGGCCCTCCCAGTCGAGGGTGGCGCTGGTGTCCATCTGCAGGTAGCCGCCGCGGCCCTCCTCCAGGAGCTTGATGGAGTCGATGGGGAGGATGCCCCGGCTCCACAGCGAGCCCGCGAAGCTCTGGTAGCGGCCGCGCTCCTCGGCGAGCTCGGTGCTGGCCTGGATGGCGTAGTAGCTAAGGTACTCCATGCTCTGGTCGGCGAAGGCGACCGCCTCCTGGGTCGCGTAGGGGATGCGCAGCCGATAGAGGGCGTCCTGGAAGCCCATGATCCCGAGCCCCACCGGGCGGTGGCGCAGGTTCGACTTGCGGGCCTGGGGGACATTGTAGAAGTTGTAGTCGATAACGTTGTCCAGCATCCGCATGGCGGTGCGGACGGTGCGCTGGAGGCGCTTGGTGTCGAGGCCCTTCTCGGTCACGTGGGCGGCCAGGTTGACCGAGCCCAGGTTGCACACGGCGATCTCCTGGTCGTTGGTGTGCAGGGTGATCTCGGTGCAGAGATTGGAGCTGTGGACGACCCCCGCGTGCTGGTTGGTGTAGCGCAGGTTGCAGGGGTCCTTGAAGGCCAGCCAGGGGTGTCCCGTCTCGAAGAGCATGGCGAGCATCTTGCGCCATAGGTCCACCGCCTTGATGCGCTTGTGGACCTTCATCTCGCCCCGCTCGGCGCGCTCCTCGTAGGCGGTATAGGCGGCTTCGAAGGCCTGGCCGGTGAGGTCGTGCAGGTCCGGGGTCTCGTCCGGGGAGAAGAGGGTCCAGTGCTGGTCCTCGGCGACCCGCTTCATGAACAGGTCCGGGATCCAGTTGGCGGTGTTCATGTCGTGGGTGCGCCGGCGGTCGTCCCCGGTGTTCTTGCGCAGCTCCAGGAACTCCTCGACGTCCATGTGCCAGGTCTCGAGGTAGGCGCAGACCGCGCCCTTCCTTTTTCCTCCCTGATTAACCGCTACTGCCGTATCGTTGGCGACCTTGAGGAAGGGGACCACCCCCTGGCTGCGGCCGTTGGTGCCCTTGATGTGGGCCCCCATGCCCCGTACCCGGGTCCAGTCGTTGCCCAGGCCGCCGGCGAACTTCGAAAGGAGGGCGTTGTCCTTGATGGCGCCGTAGATGCCGTCCAGGTCGTCGGGGACGGTGGTGAGGTAGCAGGAGGAGAGCTGGGGCCTCAGGGTCCCGGAGTTGAACAGGGTCGGGGTACTGCTCATGAAGTCGAAGGAGGAGAGCAGCTCGTAGAACTCGATGGCCCGCTCCTCGCGCTCGATCTCGTTGATGGCGAGCCCCATGGCGACGCGCATGTAGAAGGCCTGGGGCAGCTCGAAGCGGATCCCGCCCGCGGTGTGGATGAAGTAGCGGTCGTAGAGGGTCTGGAGCCCCAGATAGGTGAACTGGAGGTCCCGCTCGGGCCGGAGCGCCGCGCCGATGCGCGCGAGGTCGAAGCGGGCGAGCTGGGGATCCAGGAGCTCCAGGTCGACGGCGCGGCGGACGTAGGCGGCGAAGTAGTCGCCATAGCGCTCGGCCATGTCGCCCTGGGTCTCGACCCCCAGACCCAGATCGAGGTAGCCCAGGGCCTCGCGGCGCATCAGGTCCAGGAGCAGGCGCGCGGCGACCTGGCTGTAGGCCGGCTCCCGCTCGATCAGGGCCCGGGCGGACATCACCAGGGCCTGGCCGACGTCGGCCTCCTTGACCCCGTCGAAGAGGTTGCGGTGGGTGTCGGCGAGGATCGCCCCTGCGTCCACGCCCTCTAGGTCGCGGCACGCCTCGTCCACCAGGCGGCGCATGCGCTCCAGGTCGAGGGGGCGGGTGCTGCCGTCCGGGAGGGTCACCCGGATCTGGCTCTCCTCGTGAGCCGCGGCCGAGGCGGCCTTCTCCGCCCGCTCCCGGGCCCGCGCCTCCCGGTAGAGGACGTAGTCGCGAGCGACCTTGTGCTCCCCGGCGCGCATCAGGGCCAGCTCCACCTGGTCCTGGATGTCCTCGATGTGGACGGTCCCGCCGCCGGGCAGGCGGCGGGTGAGGGCGCTCACCACCTGCTCGGTCAGTTCCCGCACCCGGTCGTGGATCCGGCTGGAGGCGGCGGCGTTGCCGCCCTCCACGGCCAGGAAGGCCTTGGTCATGGCCACCTTGATCTTGTTGGCGTCGAAGTGGGTGACCTTGCCGTTGCGGCGGATCACCTGGACGGCCCCCGGGGCATGGGCCGCCACCTCGAGGGCCGGGGCCACGGTCGCGGCAGGCGAGGTGGCGGGGCCCTCAACCGGGTCCGCGGTGGGTTGCTCGGGCTGGACCTGATTCGGGGGGGTGGCGGACATGGCTCCTCCTCTTCGCTCGGTGGGGTGGATCGGCGGCCTGGGCGGCGCTCGGTTGGTGATGGCCTCGTGACGCGGCTGCTCTCCGCTCGACGAGTGGACATAGGACGACAGAATCAATATATACGCTCGCGACGATTCGTCAATCACAAGATGTTGGGAAAACTCCGGGACAAAGCTGTAGAAAGGCTGTGGGCTGGCTGTGGATAACCAGACCGTTTGCCGCGCCGGCGCGGCTTGTGTCGGAGACCTCGGGAGACCGATCCGACGGCGACATTTGAGACGCCCTTCACGGCTCCCCCCGGGGCTCGGCCGTCGCGACGCCGAGCCCCCGCGGCATCCCGGCGCGACCGGGTGCCCTCGGCGCCGGCAGTCCTCGCCGCGAGGGGACGCCGTGCCCCGCCATCTGGCTATAATCCGCTGGCAGCGCCGATCCCGGCGGGCGGAGCGACAGACCACCACAAGAGGAGTAATTCCAATGAAAGTCCGCGACGTCATGAGCACCCCGGTGCGGTCGGTGAAGGCCGACACCAAGGTGATGGAGGTGGCCTCCCTGATGTGCCTGTACCGATTCCACGGCCTGCCGGTAGTGGACGACGAGGATCGCCTGGTAGGCGTGATCGCCGAGAAGGACGTCCTCCATTCCCTGTTCCCCACCATCGAGAAGCTGATCGCGGAAGGGATGCATTCCGTCGACCTGGACCGGGAGATGGGACGCTATTCGGAGGTGCTGGAGAAGAAGGTCAGCGATCTGATGGCGAGGAATCCCATCTCGGTGGATCCGGAGATGCACCTGCTGCGGGCCGCCACCGTCATGGTCAAGCACAACTTCCGGCGCATCCCCATCGCCGAGGGCGGCAAGCTGGTTGGCATGCTCAGCCTGGGGGACGTTCACAAGGCGATCTTTCACGCCAACCTGACGGGTGCCCTGAAGTCGGGCTGAGGTCGTCTCGCCGCTCGCGGGGCCAACGGTCCCCCGGAGACGCGCGAGTTTCGACGGCGCCCCACTTTCAGTGGGTTAAGGCCCCCGCAAATGAGGGGCTCTCCTTTCGACCCGGATGGGAGGCGCGGCCAACCAGTGCTTCCCGCGCCGTGACATGGGTTGCCAAGCAACTTGACGGGCCCTAATCTGCCGGCCCAGAGACCCAACCCGACCTGTCGGTGGCGCCCGCGATGCCGGCGCGACCGGGAGGCTCCGGCACCCCGAGGGAGATGCTGGTCAAATGCCATCCTGGCACTCGATCAGCTCGCGCTTCGAGAGGTGCGACTCTCGAAGCGATGCATTTTCAGTGGGTTATAGCCACTGAAAATGCCGGGCGATCCCTTGCCCGGACGAGAAACGCAATAAGTCAGCGTTTCCCTGGGCGACCTGCCCGACCACAGGGCGGTCATGCGCCGCGCCCGGGGCCGGGGCCGGGGCCGGGGCCGGCAGGGGAGAGGGGGGCCTCGGAAAAAAAGCAAAGTGACTTGGCCTCAGGCCGGCAGCATTCCGCCATCGGAGGTTTCCTGTGAAGAGCGCTCAATTCAGCCCACTCCTCGTGGCCGTCTCACTCGTGGCCCTCGTCCCGGTACGGGCGTCCGATTCGCCGGCGCCCAGTGCGGCGGAGATCGCCATGGCCGAGTATGCGGAGGTCATGGCCCTCACGCCGGATGTGGAGAACGGGCGTCAGATCTATCTCACCTGCGCCGTGTGCCATGGTCCCGAGGGTTGGGGCATGCCGGACGGATCCTACCCCCAGATCGCCGGGCAGCTGCGCACCGTCATCATCAAGCAGCTCGCCGACGTCCGCGCCCGCCACCGGGACAATCCCCTGATGTACCCCTTCTCGGTGCCCCGCATCCTCGGCGGGCCCCAGAACATCGCGGACGTGGCGGCCTACGTGGCCTCCCTGCCCATGACCGCGGATAACGGCAAGGGTCCGGGCCTGGACCTCGATCTGGGGGCCAAGCTCTATCAGGAGCACTGCCAGAACTGCCATGGGACCGAGGGGTTCGGCAACGAGAAGGACCATCTGCCGCAGATCGCGGGACAGCACTTCCACTATCTGATGCGCCAGTTCGAGGCGATCCGCACGGGGCGGCGCAAGAACTCCGACCCGGAGATGGTCAGGCAGATCCAGAACTTCGGCCTGCGCGAGCAGTCCGCCATCCTGGACTACACGTCCCGCCTGCCGCCTCCCTACCAGAAGGTGGCCGCGCCCGGCTGGACCAATCCCCACTTTCCCTCATTCGTGCGTCAGCCCATGACTCCGGAGATGCCGCTGCAGCCTCCGGTGATGCCAGCTCCCCCGCCGCCCCCGGCCCCGCCCGCGATGGGCCAGCCGCCCGGGCTCCCCGCGGCCGCTCCCGGCGGGGCCGGTAAGGCGGGCGATCAGTAGGGCGGCGCCTCGGGGGGGCGTTGGCTCCCCGGCCCGTGCAGCGGGGCACGGCGCCCCGCTGTCGCTCAGGGGTTGGATGCCCGCGGGTGCGGGCGATGTCCGACTCGGGGGCGCGACCCGCTGGCCAGGCTCGCGGTGTCGCCCCGGCCCATGATGCGGTAGATCATGGGCACGAGCAGGAGTGAGACCAGGGTGGAGAAGGAGAGGCCGGCGACGATGGTCACCGCCAGCGGCTGAAGCATCTCCGACCCCTCCCCGATGGCCATCGCCAGGGGTACCAAACCCACCACGGTCGTGAGCGTGGTCATCAGGATCGGCCGCAGGCGCAGGCGCGCGGCCGAGAGGATGGCCTCCTGGACCCCGAGTCCGCGCCGGCGCTCGATCTCGATGAACTCCACGAGCACGATGGCGTTGTTGACCACGATCCCCGCCAGCATGATAAGTCCGAGCCAGACCGGCATGGAGACCGGCAATCCGGTCCATTGGAGGCCCAGCACCACGCCCGTCAGGGCGAAGGGGACGGAGAGCAGGATGACCAGGGGGTTGCGTATCGACTCGTACTGGACCGCCATGGCCACCAGGACGAGGAACAGGGCCAAGGCCAACAGGAGGGTTCCCATCTCGCGGCCTTGCTTCAGAGTCTCGAGGCTGCCGGCCTCGTAGAGGGTGTAGCCGGGGGGCACGGGGATCTCGCGGGCCGCCTCCAGGGCGGCGCGCACCGCCTGCTCCACGGAGAGCCCCCCGCCGGCGGAGGCCGTGATCTCCACGACCCGCTGCTGGCTGTCCCGCTGGATGCTGGCGGGCTGGGGCGCCAGCGTCACCTGCGCCAGGTCGCCCAGCCGGAGGGGGCGGCGAGGTCCGGTGCGGCTGAAGATGATGATGGACTCCAGATCGCCCGGCGCGGCGATGTCCAGACGGTCGAGGCGCAGCCGGATGTCCACCGCCCGATCCCCGTCGATTAGCTCGGTGACCACGCGGCCCTCCATGCCGTAGCGCAGCAGCGCCCCCACGTCCTCGACGCTGAGCCCGAAGGCCGCGGCCCGCTCCCGGTCCAGCCGGATGCTGATCTCCTGGATCACCGTCTCGTAGCCGTGGGTGAGGTTCGTGAGCCCCGGGACCTGCTTGAGACGCGCCACGACCTGGTCGCCCAGCCGGGCGAGGGTCTCCAGATTCTCCCCCCTGATGCGCAGGCTCACGTCGTCCTCGGCGTTGTTGAAGCGGATGCCGCGGATCCCGCGGGTATAGGCGGTCACCTTGAGCCCAGGGATCTGGCGTTGGGCGATCAGCCCCTTGACCCGGTCCCCCCAGGCGTCGCTGTCGATGCCGCCGCGCTCCTCCAGGGGCTTGAGCACCACCTGGATGCTCGCCCGGTTGGCGCTCTCGAAGGAGGAGCGCCCGAACACGAAGCCGCCCACGGTGGTGAAGATCGCCGCCACCTCGGGCTGGTCCGCGACGATGGATTCGATCTCCGTCACCTGGGCGTCCATCTCGTCGAGGGACAGGCCCTCGTCGGCGGTCAGGGTGATCTGGACGTTGCCCTCGTCCATCTTGGGCAGGAACTCCTGCTGCGACTCCAAGAGCCACGGGACCGTGAGGGCAAGTCCGGTGATGAAGGCCGCGATGACCAGCCAGCGAACGCGCAGCAGGAGCCCGAGAAGCCCCGAATAGCCCTCCTGGAGCCAAGTCAGGGTCCGATCCACCAGGCATCGGAGGGGGCCCTCGTGGCGGGCCGGGACGCGACCGGCCAGGGCCGGGACCAGGGTCAGGGACACGACCATGGAGACCAGGATGGCCGCGGAGATGGTGAAGATCAGTTCCCGGAACAGGAGCCCGACGAGTCCGCCGATGAACAGGAACGGCAGGACCGCCGCCAGGTTCGTGGACGTGGAGGCGACGATGGCCCCGGTCACCTCCCGGCTGGCCGCGTCCGCCGCGGGGACCCGCGACTCCCCGAGCCGCTGGTGACGGTAGATATTCTCCAGCATGACGATGGCGCTGTCCACCAGCATGCCGACGCCCAGGGCCAGGCCCCCGAGGGTCATGATGTTGAAGGAGAGCCCGGCGCCGGCCATCAGGATGAAGGTGGCGAGGACCGCGATCGGGATGGCGCTGCCGATGATCAGGGTGCGGCGAACGCTCCCGAGGAAGATGTAGACGACCGCCATGGCCAGCAGGGCGCCGCCCGCGGCGGCCGTGATGGCGTTGTTCAGCGAGTGGCGGATGTAGCGGGCCTGATCGTCCACCCGCTGGATCTGGACATCCTCGGGGATCTGGCCGGTCTCGGCGAGGCGCTCCAGCTCCTGCTCCACGCGCTCCACCACGGTCACGGTGTTGGCCTGGGGCTGCTTCTGAACCGAGAGCTTGATCCCCGGCTCGCCGTTGAGGCGGATGCGCAGGCGCTCTTCCGCCGCGCCGTCGACGACCTGGCCCAGTTCCCCCAGCCGCAGCAGGGACAGGGGGCTGCGGTCCCGCTCGCGCAGGGTGGAGCCGCTGGTGGCGGGGTCCAGCAGGGGAAGCTCGGCGATCCCCTGTACGTCCGCGAAGCGGCCCTGGGCGCGGCCGGTGATCTCCCCCTGGGACATGCGCAGACGCCCAGCGGAGACGTCCTGGTTGGCCTGGCGCAGCCGCTGCTCGATGTCGAGGACGTCGAGCCCCAGGCCCGCCAGACGGTACTGGTCCGCCACCACCAGGATCTCCCGCTCGAGCCCGCCGCCCACCTCCGCGGCGGCCACGCCGGGCAGGTTGATCAGCTGGCGGCTGAGCCCGTAGTCCACGTAGGCGCGAAGCTCCAGGGGATCGCGCAGGCTGGAGCCGATGACATACTCGGCGACCGGGAGCTGGAAGGGGTCCCGCTTGTAGATGATGGGGGGGTCGTCGGTGTCCGGGAGGAAGCGCTTGGCCCGGTCGAGGCGCGCGCTCGCGTCGCGCATGGCGAGATCGATGTCCTCTCCATAGCGGAAGGAGAGGTCGATGGCGCTGCGGCCCTCGCTGGTGCGGGACTGGATGGCGATGGCCCCCTCGGTGATGGCGAGCTGCTCCTCCAGCTGCCGGGTGACCTCGTCCTCCATGATCCTCGCCGGCACCCCGGGGTCCTGGATCCGCACCAAGACCTCGGGGTAGATGATCTGGGGCAGCAGGTCGATGCTGAGCCGGGAGAGGGAGAAGGCGCCGAGCACCATCACCGCCAGGGTCAAGGCGACGACCCCGATGGGATGGCGGACGGACCAGGTGGAAACGCCGGTGAGCATGGGTCCTAGAGTCTATGGAAATACTGATCAAATGCCATCCTGGCATTTGATCAGCTCGCGTCCCGAGACGCGCGAGTCTCGGGACGCTCCATTTTCAAGGGCTAAAAGCCCTTGAAAATGGCGGGCCGTCGGTGGCCCGCACGGGAAGCGCAAGAAATCAGCGCTTCCCCGTCCGGGCACGGCCTGTTTGTTCGGTCCGATTGGACCCGCCCGGGACTTGGCGCCGAGGGGATGACGCCGGCCGCCCCTCGCCCTTGCTATGATCCCCGGGCGGCGGCCGCTTCTCACGGCCCGGGTCGATCGGAGTCATGAATATGCGCATTCTGGTGGGCGACATCGGCGGCACCAAGACCGGCCTGGCATTGGCGGAGGTGGTCGGCAACGAGGTGACCCTGGGGGCGGAGCGCCGCTACCCGAGCGCCGGGTTCGAGTCCCTGGAGGCGATCGTGGCTCGCTATCTGGCGGAGACGGACGCGACCGGGGGCGCGGGGTGCTCCCGCGGGGCCTTCGCCGTCGCGGGGCCGGTCCAGGGGCGGCGTAGCAGGACCACGAATCTGCCCTGGGAGATCGATGCGGACCACCTCGAGCGGGCCCTCGGCCTCGAGCGCGTAGGGCTTCTCAACGATCTGGAGGCGGTGGCCTGGGGGATCGCCGCCCTGGGTCCCGCGGATCTGGTCGAGCTCCATCCCGGAGAGCCGGGGGGGCAGGGGAATGCCTGCGTGGTCGCCGCCGGCACCGGACTCGGCGAGGCGGGGCTCTATTGGGACGGGGAGCGCCACCGCCCCTTTGCCACCGAGGGCGGCCACGCGGACTTCGCCCCCGTCGATGAGCGCGAATTCGCCCTGCTCCGGCACCTGCAGGGGCGCTACGGTCGGGTGAGCTGGGAGCGGGTGGCCTCCGGGATGGGGATCATCAACAGCTACGAGTTCCTGCTGGAGTGGCGCGGGGCCGAGACCCCCGGTTGGCTCGCCGCGGAGATGGCGGAGGGGGATGCCGCCGCGGCGGTCGCACGGGCGGCGGGCGCGGGGAGCTGCCCCATCTGCGCCGAGACCATGGAGCTCTTCTTCAGCACCTACGGTCGCGAGGCGGGCAACATGGGACTGAAGCACATGGCCCTCGGGGGTGTCTATCTGGGGGGCGGCATCGCCCCGAAGCATCTCGACGCCCTCGTACAGGGCCCCTTTCTCGAGGGCTTCTTCGCCAAGGGGCGCATGGAGGACCTGATGCGGCGGATGCCGGTGCGGGTCATCCTGAGCGGGGGGACGCCCCTGTTGGGATGCGCCCGCTTCATGGCGGCCGGGTCTTGACGAGACTCGCGCGTCTCGGGACGCCCCATTGTCCGCGCGGTAATCACAACAGGTCAGTGTTTCCCCAAGGAGCCTTGCGGGATATCGATGACCTTCGATTCGAGGAGCGCAAACCCAGATGATCGAGATTCAAGTGACAGGCATGAGCTGCCAGCATTGCGTGGCTGCCGTGACACACGCCCTGGAGGCGGTTCCGGGCGTTACTGGCGTGGGGGTCGACCTGGACAGCGGGCTCGCCCGGGTTCAGGGCGAGGCGGAGGCGGCCGCCCTCGAGCGGGCGGTGATCGACGCCGGTTACGGAGTCGGTGGCTCGACGGGCGATGCGGTCTAGAGCCGGCGAGCGGATCTTTCGTACCGATGGGCCGAGAATCGGACCCTCGTACCGGATCTCGGGGATCACGGGGCTATGCTTCCCTTTCATCCGTGTCGTCTTGCTTGAGACGGCGACTTGTGTATCCGCAAGCGCTGCCCAGACCCCCACTCCCATGGGTCTCCACGGGTGGACGTTGTGGACAGGGACGGAGATCGGAAGTGAGCAGACTCCCCGTCGTCGGAGACCTGATCCAAGTCTACGGCATCTGTTGCGAAGGCTGTGGTCGCTTCCACGGTCAGTTTCGGGTCCGCGCGGTGGTCGAGAGACCCGAGGTCTACATCCTCTTCGAGCCGCTCGAGGTCCAGAGCGAGGGTGCGATCAAGCACGGCAGCTTCAGCCCCACAAGGGTGCGTTGGCGCCGCGACCTCGAGTGCTGGCTCACCGACTGCGGCCACCACGACGTCGTGGTCCACATCCCGGACGAGTACTACGGGCCGAGCTTGAAGGCCGCCTGAACCTCCCCCGCGAGCAGATCTTCGTCGACGGGCGCCGCGCCGGTTCCCGCGTCCTTGCCCCCTTGTTGGACCCTCGCTCCGGTCCTCGCCGTCAGGGCACGGGTCCCTGCGCGGTGCCGGGAGTCCGGTGTCGACTGAGGCGGTACCGGAGACTTCTCCTTAGATCGCTGATATAACGCCATGATGCAGAAGTGCCCCTTCGCCTCCGCCCTGATTACGGGCCTTGCCTTGTGCCGGCACGCGGAACAGGTGGTGCGGCGCGGTGGGTCGGAGTACGACTGCCGCTCGGCCCAGGACCACGCGGCCTGCATCGGGCTCTTCGATCGGCTCAAGGCCGCCGCGCTTCCGGCGTTCGGGGTAGAGGACGATCTCGGCTCCATGCCCCATAGCGTACTGGTGAAGGTCCAGTGCGGTGGACTCCAGGGATTGGCCCGGCTAAGCGGTCAGGAGGCGGAACCCATCGCGGACATCGCAGCACTGCGCGACCAGTCGCTACGCGGATCCGGCGGTCTGGACGGCTTGCCCACGGCGGATCTGGTGCCGGACATGACCGCGTTTCGCACCGAGCGGCGGGGGCGACGACGCTAGGGAGACGGCGACCTACTGCGTTTCCGGTCCGGGCGGTACCGCCTCCCGATGCCAGGTGCCCGGCCTGTGGACCAGCACCTCGCCCCCGTGCCCATGCCACTCCGCGAGCACCGCGCGGTGGGCGGAACGCCCGAGCACCTCGAGCGGATGCTCCCCGGGGCGGTGGGTGTGCCCGTGCACGAGCCGGGTGGCCCGGAAGCGTTCCAGGTAGCGGACTACGGTCTCCTGATTCACGTCCATGATCTCCGGCGGCTTCTCGGCGGTGGCCGCACCGCTCTTGCGTCGGTACTCGGCGGCCAGGCGGCGCCGGGCCTCTAGGCCCTTCCACAGGAACAGCCGCCTGACCAACGGGTTGCGCACACGGCGTCGAAAGCGTTGGTAGGCGACATCGTCGGTGCAGAGGAGGTCCCCGTGCATCAGTAGGACCTGCTCGCCGTCCAGGCTGATCCGGGTGGGATCCCGCAGCAACGTGCAGCCCGTATCCCGGCAGAAGGGGCGGCCGATCAGGAAGTCCCGGTTCCCATGCATGAGGGCGCAGGCGGTGCCGTGGGCCGTGAGATCGCGCAGACCAGCGCGGATCTCCGGGTAGGGGGGCGTGTCGTCGTCGTCGCCGATCCAGGCGTCGAAGAGGTCCCCGAGGATGAAGAGCCGTTCCGCCTGGCGAGCCCGACCGGCCAGGAAGTCCAGGAAGAGCCGGATGGTCGCCGGTCGCTCCGGG
>Ga0316579_10000523_pt1 | contig 12593 bp, 7 predicted proteins | sample J5NA_2_FD_203074 | JGI IMG/M metagenome (GOLD analysis project Ga0316579, IMG submission 203074) | Rhizosphere microbial communities from salt marsh grasses in Alabama, United States - J5-7_160517rDrA | ecosystem: Host-associated > Plants > Roots > Rhizosphere | place: USA: Alabama | collected... | reverse complement strand
GTCGCCCGGCCGGACTCGATGACGCTGACCAGGAAGTTCTTTTCGCGCAGCCGGGTATCAATTTCGCGCGCCGTCGCCTCTTCTTCCGCGCGCGATTCATCACTGGTCATGATCCGGAAAGAAGATGCCTGGTCCGGCGTATTGGCGATGTGAGACAAGGTTTCAAAGGTGGCGTAGCCAAAGACGCCTTCGATCATGTCCGTAAACTTAAAGATGCCGCCAACCACCCAATCCTCAGTACGGCCGTCCATGACCGAGAGATGCAAAGTATCCCCCGGTTGAATATCGGGATACTCCTTATAAATAGAGTCTGAGACGATGATCACGCGATCGTCTCCCGGCTCCAGCCAGCGTCCGGCAACCATTTCCGGATCGATCTGCTTGCTGTCCGCAGGCGGCCCGACGATGGTCAGGTCGGCAACCAGATTGTCGTCTTCATCAAGGATCTGCGCCTGCGCACCGCCCCACCCCTCAACGGCGACCACGCTGTCGACCTCGTAAAGCACCTGTTCGATCATGGGGATGCGATACGGCCGTTCCATGGTCAGCGAGACGTCGGCTGCGAAATGCTCGCCCAACTGATTCAGAAAACCAAGCATGGAAGCGCGCACGTTAAAGACGGCGATAAACACCGCCCCGGCCATGGTCAGCGTAAACAGGGTCAGCGCCAGCCGTCCCTTGCGCCGGAAAGTGTTGCGGATGGAAAGCATAATCGGCCGTGATATAAAGCGCACGCGTTCGCCGATGCGCGCCAATCGACCCACTTCCGTGGGCGCTCCACCCATACCGTCCTCGCTGATCGCCCGCCTGACCGTCGTCCGCGAGCCCGTACGCACCGGGAAGTAGCCGGCGATCAAAGGCACGCTCAAGGCGCCGAGAACCATGACCACGACAACCCAGGGTACGAAGCGATAGGGCTGTAAAATGATATTAATCTGATCGGCCAGCATATCGGAAACCCCGTAGCTGGCGGCCACGGAGAGGGGCAGGGCGATGATAAGGGCGATCACGCCGAAAGCCAGGATCAGCAGCGTGTACATTATCTGTACCTGGAAGCTGCGCGCACCAACCAGTTTCATCACCCCAATCTGCCGCTGGTGCTGGCTGAGCAGGGCATTCAGCGTATTGGCGATTAATGAGCCGCTGAGAATCATGACCAAAATACCCAGAGCGCCCATGACGGCCAGCATCGCCTCCACCGTCGAGCCAAATGGATGTTCGTGCGTTTTGCCGATCAGCGTGCGGTAGGCGTCACGGCCGGTCTTATCCAGCTTGTCCTCGACGGCATCCGCGACGGCCTGAATATGCGCTTCATCATCATTATCACCCTCAACGGTGACCAGCAGACGATTAAAGTTTTCCTGCTCACCTAACCAATCCAGCGTATCCATGGTCACATAAATCTTAGGCAGGGCGGCGAAATCGCGTCCCACGCCGGCCTGATCCCGCACGCTGCCGATCAGCTCCATCTGCCGGATTTTGCCGTCCGGGAGTTCAACCATCAAGGTATCCCCAATTTCGTAATCATTCTCATAGAAGTTATTCTGTTCGATCACGAAATTGCGCCTTCCGGGATAAGGTTCTCCCGCGTAAGGCAGGCGTTGGCTGATAGGCGAATTCGCCGGATCATCCTGGGCCACGACATTGTGCGCGATCCAGGTTTCCCCGTCTTTACTCAGGCGCACACCGACAAAATGCTGGCCTATGGCATCGGCCACACCGGGTACGGTTTTAATCACATCAACTACCTCGTCATCAAATGGGTCGGTGAGAATTTCAATATTGGCCGGATTGATCGAGGCATAACTGACATTGATATCTTCGGAGATGATGGCGTAGGTATTGCCGATGGTGCCCACGGCAAAGACGCCGACGGCAATGGAGGCCACAACCAGCGCCGTGCGCAGCTTATTATCCCAGAGATCGGCCAGCACCTTGCGCCAGCGCGGCCGTAGCGCCTTTGGTCCCTTAGCCATCAGCTCACCTCCCCATCACGCCCGGCGATGTTTTCCGCTAGCCGTTCCTGGACAACCTCAGCCATCGTCTCTTCAGCTACGCGAGAACCGCCGATCACGGCCATAAACAGGTCACGCGGGATCACGGCCAGCTCCACGGGTTTGTCGCCCGCGGCGCAGACACTGGCGATGGATTCTCCGCCGCGTAACAGCTCAACCTCGCCGAAATATTGGCCCGGTCCTAACCAGGCCAGGCTCGTCTGCCGTCCGGAGGGGCTGGTGAGCATGATCTCCACCTGGCCATCGACGACCATATAGAAACACTCCACCGGCTCGCCCTGGCGCAGGATGGTCTCGCCCGGCTGCACCACGCGCCGCTGCGCCTGGTGGGTGATGCTCAACAGTTCCGGGTGGTCGAGCATCGGCAGGGCTGCAGCGACGGTCTTATCAATGATTTCACCGTCGGCGATAATGACTGTCTGGTCGGTGCGCCGCGTCAGCGTCGGGTCATGGGTGACAATGGCGATCGTCTTGCCGCGATCGGCCAGTTCGTTAAAGAGCTGAATGATCACATCGGCCGATCGCGAGTCGAGATTGCCGGTCGGTTCGTCGGCGACGATGATCGGCGGATCCGTGGCCAGGGCACGGGCAATAGCCGCACTCTGCTGCTGGCCGCTGGAAACAGAAGCAGGCAGCTTATCGGCCTGCTTCTCCAATCCGACCATGCGCAAAAGCTGCAAGGCGCGCATCTCGCGCTGCGCGGCCGGTACGGCACCGGTGTAATCCATGGGCAGCATCGTATTTTCCAGCAGGGTCAACATAGGCAGGAGTTGAAAGAATTGGAAGACAATGCCCACCTCGCGCCCGCGCCACAAGGAACGCTTGCTTTCCGAAAGATTATAAATATGCTGGTTGGCGACCTTAACCTCGCCGCTGGTGGGGTGGTCGATGCCCGTGATCATATTGAGCAGCGTCGATTTGCCGCTGCCGGATTTGCCGACGATGGACACAAACTGCCCGTAATTGAGCTGTAAATCGACGCCGTTTAGAGCCGTAAATTTACCGGCCGCATTCTCATAAACCTTGTAGACATCCTTGAGCACGATCGCCGGTTCGCCTATCCTGGCGCCGCCGGCCACGCCCAACTCATCGTAGACTGAGGCCTCATCGTAGACTGAGGCCTCATCGTAGACTGAGACCTCATCGTAGACTGAGACCTCATCATAGACTGAGACCTCATCATAGACTGAGACCTCATCATAGACTGAGGCTTTATCATAGACGGAGATTCTATTCGCCTGGCTGATAACGGCCGTTGCCGGAACGGCGATAGCTGAACTGCCTTCGTCCTCAACAGCGGTATCCTTGGCCGTGCTGACGACGATCGGCGGCGGGGCTTCCTCTTCACCCGCCTCTTCATCGCTCACTAAACGGCCGTCCACGATGCGCACCTTGCGTGAAAAACGCCGCGCCAGGCCGTGATCATGGGTAACCATGACGATTGTTTGCCCCTGCTCGACCAGCTTCTCAAAGATGCGAAAGATGGTATCCGCGGTGACCGAATCGAGATTGCCGGTCGGTTCGTCGGCCAGGATTAAAGGCGGATCGTTCACCAGGGCGCGGGCGATGGCCACGCGCTGCTTTTGCCCGCCGGAGATATGAGCCGGTAGTTTATAGGCATGCCTGGCTATCTCAACCAGGTCGAGCAGTTCTAAGGCACGATCCTGGCTGATTTGGGGTGAATAATGGCCGGTGAAATCCTGGGGAATCATCACATTATCCACCAGGTCGATCATCGGCAGCAGTTCGAACGACTGGTAAACAATGCCAACATTGTTCCCGCGCCATAGGGCCAATTCATCTTCGCCCATCTTATTAATGGTGACGGGAGGCTTCCCGTACTGCTGCGGCGTATAAATGACCTCTCCGGAGGTGGCCTGGCTGACACCGGAAATGACGTTCAGGAGCGTCGTTTTCCCGGCACCCGATTTGCCGACAACGCCCAGGAATTCCCCCTTGTAGACATCGAGGTTGATGTCCGTCAAGGCCTGGAAACCTCCGGCGGCCGTTTCATATATTTTATTCACCCCGCGCAGGCTAATCAGCGGGGCGTCCTCACCGGCCGAATTTTGCGAAATTACGGCCGTCGGCGCTACAGCCACTTGTTCATTATCCATTTTTCCATACCCGGCGCAGACACAAAAAGAGAGCCGCCCAAGACGGACGGCCGTTTACCGCACCAGATATCTATTATAGTAAAATTTCAACAATCGACAGGAAGCATTTAGATTTCGGATTTGGGATTGCAGATTGCGGATTGAAACCGCCCCCCTCTATCTCTATCTCCCCCTCTATCTCCCCTCTCTATCTCAACTGTGGCAGCAGTTCCACGTAAATACCCACAACGCCTATGAGGATTAATAGTACGCCTGAAAGACGGGTGAGCAGCTTGTAGTTTTTGGTTGTCCAACCAATTAGTTGGCGTTGGAAGGAGGTGGCCAGGAATGGCAGCAGTACCAGCGGCCAGCCGAATCCTAAACCAAAGAATAGGAAATAGATCAGGCCATCGGCCAGGTCGGCGGCGCTGTTCGTACCCAGCAAGAAGGCGCTGAGGATCACCGGCCCGGCGCAGGGTAGGGTCATCGGTCCCAGCAGCAGGCCGTATACATAGGCGCCGATGTAAGGATTTTGCAGAACCGGCGTCTGCACCATTTGCAGGCGGTTGAAGGGATTACGGCCGCTGAGCATCAGCAGCCCTAAGAGAATCACGATGCCATATATCCCTGGCAGCAAGAAGGGCAAGACGGCGCTGAAAGACTGCTGCAAGATGAATAAGAAGCCGCCGACGAGGATCATCATCGTCAGCACGCCCATCAATACCAGAAGGCCCATCCATTTCATGGCCTTTTGCGACTTTTCATTGTTGGCATTAGCCGCCATATAGGCCAGCAGCCCGGGATACAGGGGCAGGATGCAGACATTGGTTAAGATAGCGGCATTGCCGAGGAGGAAGGCTTGGAGATATTCGGACATAATGGGATTTCGGATGTCGGATTTCGGATATCGGATGTCTTCGAAACCCGGTTTCTAGATTTGCATAATTTCCCGGAAACTTTCTCTTTGATGCCTTGAAAAACCATAGATCAGTTTCCGGGAAAATTCAGTTTCTTTCCTCTTAGCCTTGTTCGGCCTGGATTTTGGTCACTATAGTCCCGGCCGGGTCTATGCCCGTGGACAATTCGCTGAATGTTCCGTCGGGGCGGATGATGAAATGGGGCGTGGATGGGGCGTTGGTGATCGAACGGCCGAATTGATCCGCCAGTCCCGACAGGAGATCGACCGGCATCACGGCATAGGTCCAATCAAAACCATTGTCCTGAGCATGAGCAGCCAGCTCCTCCGGCGCCAGATTTGTCTCCAGGCTCAAGGCGATGAAGACCACGTCCTCCCCAAGCTGCGCCTTAGCCTTACGCACCTCTCCCTGCTGCGCGCGGCAGTTGCTGCACCAGGTAGCCATCGGTTCCACGAAGACTGTCTTACCCTGAAAATCGCCCAGCGTAAACGACTCGCCGGTCACGGCATTGGTCAGGGCGATTGTCTGCCAGGCGGGAAGCATATCCGCAGACATCTCGTCCATCATGTCATCATCAATGCCCTCGTTCGAGGCGTCGTCCATAGCTTCACCAGAGCTGTCTCCCATCATTTCGCTGCCAGCCGTTTCCGGCATGACGGCAGCTTCCGCCCGGTTGGCTTCAGCGCCGCCGGAACCACTGCACGCGGCAAGCAAATGAATAAATATCAGGGCGAAGGGAATCAGGAATCGTTTCATCATTAGAATTTCTCCTTTTCGTTATTTTTCCACTTCTGACTATGCGGGCAATCCCCGCGGATTCATTGATGCAGTATAGGGGGCAGTTATTGGGAAAGAATGTGTTGGGTATTACAAAAAGGTTACAGGATAGAGCAAGAGATAGAGCGAGAGATAGAGATAGAGCGGTATATCACAGTCGCAATCGCAATCGCAATCGCCTTGTCAATCCAAAAATCAGCGAATTCTATGGTAAGATCCCCCACTCCTGCAACGAAACCGGCCCTGCTGCGTAATACCATTGCAGGTACCTATTATATGAGTCTGACCACCTGGACAACGGAACAACTGCTGAGCCTGGCCCCAGACGGCTTAATGGCCCGTGCCGCCGAGCGCGTCGCCAATCCCTATGAATGGCTGTCCTTAGGTCGCAGCTGTGGCGTGATCTGGGGCGTGTATCCCAACCACAACGGCACCCCCTACCACGCTTTCGCCACCCTACCCGATCTCGCCTTTTATTGTGATTGCTCCGCTCGCAAACGGCCGTGTCGCCATGCCTTAGCACTCGCTTTCATGGCCGTTCACGAAGAAGTTTTCTTTCTGAAAACAGACCCCCCACCGTGGGTAAGCGATCATCTAGATGACTATTCCCCTGGCGGGATGGAGTTCGCCATCGGCCAAGCGGCGACATCCCCGGCCGCGTATGAAGAACAGTTACAAACCGTGAAGCAAGGCATGGAGCGCTTCGAGCGCTGGTTGAAGGATATTGTCCATCGCGGCCTGGCCGAGGTCCCGACCCTGCCCGTCGCCTTATGGAATGAAATGGCTTCCCGGCTGTCCGATTGGGGAGCACCGGAGTTGGCCCAGGACTTGCGCCAGCTTCGTCTGGTAGCCGGATCCTATCCAGACTGGCCGGAAGTAATGTTACGGCGGCTCGGCCGTTTCTATCTGCTGACCCAAGGCTTTGCCCGCTACGACGCCCTGCCACCTGAATCGCAGGCCGATCTACGCGGGGCGGCCGGCTGGTTTGAAGATCCGGCCCACCCCGGCGAAGAGTTGTTACAGGATAAATGGCTGGTCTTGGGAAGCATGCACACGCTGCAAGGTGCAAGAAATCTGCGCCGCACGTGGCTCTACGGCCTCAATCACCGTCGTTTTGCCTTTGTGAGCCAGCAATCGCAAAAAGAAATCTTCAAGCCGCTTCATTTGAGCGGCACCGCGTTGGAAGCAAGCCTGCGCTTCGCACCGGGAGGTTGGCCGCAGCGCGCAACGATCGTCGAGTTAGAGCGCATCTCGGCCAATAACAGTGCGGTTACCGGCTACAGCTCGCTGCAAGAGGCGCGGGCGGCCTTTGGCAAAGCCTTGAGCGTCAATCCCTGGCTGAGGCGATTCCCCCTGATTCTGAGCCGTGTGCTGCCTGAGCCGGACGGCGATCGCTGGATTCTCCGCGATCGCAAAGGGTACATCATGCCTTTGCCGAAGGCTTTTATGTACGGCTGGCATTTACAGGCCATGGGCAATACAACCGAAAACGCACTTTTTGGCGAGTGGGACGGCAGTCAGTTTTTACCTCTGTCCGTCTATCACAAAGACGCCTGGCTGACCCTGCGTGTCTTGAGAGGCTTGAAATGAAGCGACGAACTGCACCGCCGGCCTGGTCAGAATTGGAACATACCGCTCTTTTAGGCACCCGGCGCGCAGCGCTGCAAATGCCCGCCGTAGCCCCTGCCTTGGATGCTCTGCTGGCCGAAATTCAAGGCGGCGATCAGGAACATATTTTGCTCGGCACCGCGGGTACGCTCGATCTGTATGAGCAGATCGGCCGTTTGCCGGCGCGTGTCCGGCCTGACCGCTGGGCCGGCGCTCCTCAGGAAGACCTGCCGGCCTGCCCGCCGCAGGTGGCCGCGTTCATCACCCAGATGTTCGAAGGCGGCCTGCACAGCTTAATGCCTGAATTCCTTGGTGAACTACGAAAAGCAAATCTACGCCTTCCGGAAACGCTGCTGCCCAATCTGCTGGCATATGGCGCTAAACGGTCGAATATGCGCCCGCTGGTCCTGCCCCTGCTGGGCAATCGGGGGCGCTGGTTGGCCGCCCAACATGATAAATGGGGTTACGCGGCCGTCGATGCCAACAGCTGGCCAAGCATTCGTGCCGCCTGGGAAAAGGCGACGCAGGCCCAGCGTCCGGCCCTGGTCGCTCAACTACGCGTTGAAAATCCGGGCCAGGGGCGCGCGCTGGTGGAAAGTACCTGGCGCGCTGAAAACGATCAGGTGCGCCTGCTGCTGATCAAGGAATTAGAAACGGGCTTATCAATGGCCGATGAGCCGCTGCTGGAAACAGCGCTCGACGATCGCAGCCGCATGGTCCGGCGGCGCGCCGCGCAAATGTTAGCCCAACTGCCTCCTTCGCGCCTCTGCCGGCGGATGATCGATTACGTGCCCCTTTACCTGGCCTGGACGCCGGGGCAAACCCGTCAGATCGCGATCAGCCTGCCCGATGTGACCCCGGAGATGCGCCGCAACGGCATCGTTGGCACGAACAGCAGCGTCATCGCGCGTGTGCGCAGCGAGGAGATCATCCAGCTTATCAGCGGCGTCCCTCTAGACTATTGGGCTGAAAATTGGACGGCCGATCCGCGAACAATCGTCCGCGCCATTTCCACCACAGCCTGGCCGCGAACCTTGACCTCCGGCTTTTCGGCGGCCGCGGTACGCCAGAAGGATTCCCAGTGGGCCAGAGCCATAATCGACGAGTTGGGCCTCACGGTGGTGACCAAGAAATTGATACCAGTCCTGGAGGAACGCGATTTAAAAGCCTTCACGCTGCGCGCCTTAAACGATGCCGCCGGCCTGGAGTTAAGCAGAGAGAGCGACCTGCTGACCATCCTTCGCAGCTGGCCCGGTTCCTGGGACCGGGAGCTGGCCGCGCAAATTCTGGTCGTTTTTGCCAGACATTTCCGGGCGACGGCCGATCTGAAAATGCCGCACCATCTCGCCCGCGATGCCTTTCTGCAATTGGGCCGCAAAGCCTATCCCGCGCTCTATGAAACGGCCGTGCACGAGCTGGCCGAACCGCAAAAACTCGGTCCCTGGCACAAACCTGCCATTGAGTTTCTCCGCACCCTGCGCTTCCGGCGAGATATGTTGGCGGCTCTACAACGAATACCTCCAAGGTCTATGACTTGAAGGTTGGAGTAATAAGTATTAGAAGACCCTGGAGGTTTAAATCGAATGAACAGCGAAATACTCCGCGCGCACGCCGAGGAAGCGTATGCTGAAGAACTATATGAATTAGAGCAGGCGGACAGCCGCCCACGCCCGGCCAACTGGCGGCTTTCACCCTGGGCGGTTGCCACTTATATCCTGGGCGGTACCCTGGACAACGGCTTTGAGGTCAATCCCAAGTATATCGGCAACGGCCGTTTGATTGAGATCGCCATCGCCACCCTGACCACCGACCGCGCCCTGCTGCTGATGGGCATTCCGGGCACGGGCAAAACCTGGGTCGCCGAACATCTCGCCGCGGCCATCTCCGGCGACTCCACCCTCCTAGTACAGGGTACCGCGGGTACCAGCGAGGAGGCGATTCGTTACGGCTGGAATTACGCCAGTCTGATCGCCCACGGTCCGACGGCCGAAGCCCTGGTGCCCAGCCCAATCATGATCGCCATGCGCGACGGCAAGCAGGCGCGCGTGGAAGAAATGACACGCATCCCCGCCGATGTGCAGGATGCCCTGATCACCATCCTCTCCGAAAAAGTGCTGCCTATTCCCGAATTAAACCAGGAAGTTCAGGCGGCGAAGGGCTTTAACGTCATCGCCACGGCCAACGATCGCGATAAGGGCGTCAACGATCTTTCCAGCGCCCTGCGCCGCCGCTTCAACACCGTTGTCCTGCCCCTGCCGGCGACGGCCGAAGAAGAAGTGACGATCGTGCAAAAACGCGTTTCGGAATTAGGTCAGACCTTACAGCTGCCGGCCGAACCCCCTGCGCTGGAGGAGATCCGGCGCGTGGTGACTATCTTCCGCGAGCTGCGCGGCGGCGTAACGGCCGACGGCAAAGCCAAGCTCAAGTCTCCCAGCAGTACTCTCAGTACGGCCGAAGCGATCTCGGTCATGAACAGCGGCCTGGCCCTAGCCGCCCACTTCGGCGACGGCACCGTGCGCGCCCACGATCTGGCCGCCGGTCTCGTCGGCGCGGTGGTCAAAGACCCCCTGCATGACGCCGTCATCTGGCGCGAATACCTCGATACCGTGGTTCAGGAGCGCGAAGCGTGGGAAGACCTCTACCGCGCCTGCCGCGAACTTGTCTAATGAATAACCACCACATCTTCGGCATCCGCCATCATGGACCGGGGTCAGCCCTGGCCCTGCGGCAGGCACTGGAAGAATTAGACCCGGATATCCTCCTCGTCGAAGGACCGCCGGATGGCAATGCGATCTTGCATTGGCTCAACCACCCGCAGATGATCCTGCCCACGGCCGTTCTCATCTACCGTCCCGACCGCCCGCAAAGCGCAGCCTACTATCCCTACACGAAGTTCTCGCCGGAAACGCAGGCGATTCGCTTCGCCCTGGAACGAAATCGCCCCGTGCGCTTTGCCGATCTGCCGCAAAAATATTTAATGGCCGCTCAAACACGGCCGTCTCTGCCCGGCCAGGAATTGTTTCAAACTCTGGCCGAGGCTACCGGCTATCGCTCCTATGAAGAATGGTGGAACCTGGCCATTGAGCAACGGCGCGACAGCACGGCCGTTTTCGAAGCCGTCATGGAACTGATGGCCGCCCTGCGCCAGGAATCCCCGCCCGAAGAAAATCAAGAAGCGGACGGACTGCTCTGGGCTGCGCGGCGCGAGGCCAGTATGCGTCAGGCCATCCGCGAAGCCATCGCCGAAGGCTACAGGCGCGTGGCCTTTGTCTGCGGCGCCTGGCACGCCCCCGCCCTGCGCAATTTGTCCACGATCCAGGAAGACCGGGAACTGCTTAACGACCTACCTGAAGTTGAAGTAGAAGCGACCTGGGTGCCCTGGACTTACGGCCGTCTGGCAATGCACAGCGGTTACGGCGCGGGCATTCTTTCCCCCGGCTGGTACGACCATCTCTGGACCCGCGGGCTGGCCGACGACTCCGTGCGCGATACGGCCGCCGGCTGGTTAGCGCAAGTTTCCGCCCTGCTGCGCGATCAGGGTTTCAGCGCCTCGCCAGCCAATGTCATCGAAGCGCTGCGCCTGGCCGAAGCACTGGCCGCTCTACGCGGACTGCCCTTCCCCGGCCTGCCCGAGCTCAACGAAGCGGTCATTGCCGTGCTTTGCGGCGGAGACCAGACGCAAATGGACCTCATCCGGCGTAAATTGATCGTCGGCGAGCGCATGGGTATGGTGCCCCCCGACACGCCGATGGTGCCCCTGGCGTGCGATCTGCTGCGTTTGCAAAAAGAGCTGGAACTGTTTCCCGAACCCGAGCCGCTGCCCTTAAAACTGGATCTGCGCCAGGAAGTGGACCTGGCGCGCAGCCATTTACTGCACCGCCTGCGCCTGCTGGGAATCCCCTGGGGAGAGCCCGGCCGGATGCGCGGGCAAACGAATATGGCCATTGAGAACTGGACCTTGCAGTGGCAGCCTGATTTTCCCGTGCGCATCATTGAGGCCAGTTTATGGGGCAATACCGTGGCCGAAGCGGCGACCGCCTGGGTCGATGACGCCGCCGACCGCACGCGCAAGCTGGTCGAGCTGACCGGTCTACTAGACCGCGTGATTCTCGCCGATTTACCCCAGGCGGTTGCGGCCATCGTCGCCCGAATTGAAGATGAATCGGCCGTCAGCAGCGATATCCCGCACATGATGGCCGCTCTCCCACCGCTGGCGCGCGTGCTGCGCTACGGCTCGGCGCGTCAAATCGACCAGCAAACCCTACAAAAAATCGTGGACAGCCTGCTCACGCGCATTTGCATCGGCCTGCCCAGCACCTGCGCGGCGATGGACGACGAACCGGCGCAGAAAATGGCCGACCAGTTGAGCTCGGTCACGGCCGTTGTGCACACGCTGCGCGACCCTGAACAGGCGTCTCAATGGCATGATGCGCTGTTGGCCACCTTGAAGCAAAGCAGCCTGCACGGCATCCTGGACGGCCGTATCAGCCGCATCTTGCTCGATGACGACGCCCTGACCGCTGAAGCAGCCGCCCGGCGTATGGAAGGCGCTCTGCGGCGCAGCAGTTCCGCCGCGCTATCACCAGACCAGGCGGCGCAGTCGGCGGCCTGGCTGGACGGTTTCCTGGCCGGCAGCGAACTGCTGCTGATCCACGATCGCCGCCTGTGGGCGCTTCTAGACGGCTTCATCAACGAACTGCCGGCCGATCGCTTCCTGCAAATCCTGCCTCTCCTGCGCCGCGTCTTCTCCGGCTATTCAGAAGCGGCGCGCCGCCAGCTGCAAGAACAGGCCCAGGCAGTTCAAGATTCCCCCTTACGCGAAATGCCCGTCTACGCCGGTTTCGACCACGAGCGCGCGGAAGCGGTGCTGCCGTTGATAAAGGAGATATTGGGCGAGTAAAGGAGTCAGTTTTTCAGTTGGTCAGTTGGTCAGTTTTTCATCGATCAAAAGATCTGACTTACTCCAAATTTAATAACGGACTGACGCACTGATGTACTGATGCACTGATGTACTGATGCACTGATGTACTGGAATACTTGTTTCCTCCCTCCCACCCTGCTAATCTTCCCCCCATGCTACTACTCGACCAACCTTTTGTATCCAATTTTCTGCGGCGGACGCTGGTTGAAAACGCGCTGCCGGTGATTAATACCACGGGAGCGGAGACGCAGCTGCTGGC
>Ga0316579_10000522_pt1 | contig 12594 bp, 10 predicted proteins | sample J5NA_2_FD_203074 | JGI IMG/M metagenome (GOLD analysis project Ga0316579, IMG submission 203074) | Rhizosphere microbial communities from salt marsh grasses in Alabama, United States - J5-7_160517rDrA | ecosystem: Host-associated > Plants > Roots > Rhizosphere | place: USA: Alabama | collected... | reverse complement strand
GGCCGATGTCCACGACGTCATGTTCCGCAACGCCGTGTTCAAGAAGCGCACCGTGGGGCTGGGCTACATCGATCCCGCGATTGTTGATGAGTACGGCGTCACCGGCCCCACCGCCCGCGCCGCTGGCGTAGCCAAGGACGTCCGCAAGGACCAGCCCTATCTCGTCTACCCCGAGCTCGACTTCGAGCCGGTGGTGGGTAAGGACTCCGACGTCTACACGCGGGCCGACGTGCGCCGCCGCGATCTCCTGATGTCGGTGGACCTGATCCGCCAGATCCTCGTCAAGATGCCGACGACGGGTGCGGTGATGACCCCGCTCCCGAATGTCCTGCACTGGAAGATCCCGCGCGGGGAGACCTATGTCCGCGGTGAGTGCTCCCGCGGCGAGTACGGCTACTACCTGGTCACCGACGGCAGCGGCTATCCGCGCCGGGTCAACGTCCGCGGGCCGTCCTATACGCACGCGATGGCGCTCCTCGAGCGCCTGATCGTCAACTGCAACATCGCGGACGTGGCGGCGCTGATGGTCTCGCTGCACACCTATCCGCCCGAGATCGAGCGATGAGCCTGAGCGACGTCCTCTCCCCCTTCACCGCCTGGAAGCACATCTTCCGGGATCCGGTCACGATCCGCGATCCGCTCAACGACAGGCCCGGCGCCCCACGCTACCGCGGCTTCCACCAGAACGACATCGAGAAGTGCATCGGCTGCGGCACCTGCGAGGCGATCTGCCAGAACGCGGCCATCGATATGGTTCCGGTGGAGGGGCTGGCCGCCAAGCACGGCGACTCGGGCCTGCGCCCGCGCATCGACTACGGGCGCTGCTGCTGGTGCGCCCTGTGCGTGGACGTGTGCATGACGAGCTCGCTCGGCATGTCCAACGAGTACAAGTGGGTGGATCACGACCCGGACGTCTTCTGCTTCACCCCCGGCGTGGACCTCAAGCCCTGGGACGAAGCCGAGCTCGGCTACCGCCGCCCCGAGGGCCATCGGCTCACCGGGACCGAGCGCGTCGAGATGGGGGAGCTGAGCCCCGAAGCTCGGAGCGACTCCTTTGCAGAGATCGTCGCCGGTTACACCATGGAGCAGGCCCGAGCCGAGGCCGACCGCTGCGTCTCCTGCGGCCTCTGCGTCGCGACCTGCCCGGCCCACATGTCCGTCCCCCAGTACATCGCCGCGATTCGCGACGGTGATTACGAGCAAGGGCTTCGCCTGCTCTACGAGACCAACCCGTTCTCGGCTGTCTGCGGTCGGATCTGCACCCACAAGTGCGAGTCGAGCTGCGCGGCCCAGCATGAGGGCGACCCCATCGCCATCCGCTGGCTCAAGCGCCACATCATGGACCAGGTCCCCTTTGATCGGATCAAGGCGATCGCCGCCGAGGGTAAGATCGCCGAGCCCAGCGGCCGGCGGGTTGCCATCATCGGGGCCGGACCCGGGGGGCTCACCGCCGCCTTCGACCTGGCCAAGGCCGGCCATGCCGTCACCGTCTTTGAGGCCCTGCCCTTCGCTGGCGGCATGATGCGCTACGGCATCCCCGAGTATCGGCTCCCCTACGACAAGCTCGACCAGGATATCGACGTCATCCGATCCATGGGCGTGGAGATCCGCTGCAACACCCGCATCGGCCAGGACATCACCATCGAGCAACTGCGCGCCGAGCACGACACCGTGCTCGTCGCCGTCGGCCTGCACCAGGGCCGCTCCACCCGCATCCCCGGCAGCGATCATGACGACGTGTACTCCGCCGTGGAGCTGCTGCGCCGGATCACCCTCGGCGACACGTTCGAGGTCCCGGAGACAGTGGTCGTCATCGGCGGCGGCAACGTCGCGATGGACATTGCCCGCAGCCTCGCCAGGCTGCAGCGCCAGCGCTACGGCAAGGTCGGCGTCACCCTGGTCGCCCTGGAGGCCGAAGACCTCATGCTCGCCGACCGCGAGGAGATCGACGAGGCCCGTGAGGAGGGGGTCATCATCCGCCCGAGTCGCGGCCCGCGCCAGTGCATCATCGAGCGCGAAACCCTCACCGGCCTGGAGACGGTGCATTGCCTTTCCGTCTTCGACGAGCAGGGCCGCTTCGCGCCCAAATACGACGACAGCAATGTCGAGGTGCACGGTGCCGGCCTGGTGGTCGAGGCGATCGGTCAAGCCGCGGACCTTACCTGCCTGGGCGAGCCGCTCACCGAGGCCCTAGAGTGGAACCGCAACCGGATCCGCATCGACGCCGACGGCCGCACCTCCGAGCCTTGGCTCTGGGCCGCAGGGGATGCGGTGGAGGGTCCGGACGTCATCCATGCCGTCGCCGCGGGGCATCGGGTCGCGACCAGCATGATGACGAGCTTTGCTCAGCAAAGCATCGAATCCTCTGGAAGATAGGGGTTCAACCGGCCGAGAGCCGGTTGCAACAGCTCGGGTTGACGCCGAGCCCCTGCACTGCTCCTACAAGACCACCTGCATGCCAGAAGCGGGACTCAGCCGAAACGCTCCCGCAGCGCCTTCATGACCCGGGCGCGGGTCAGCACGACGACTTCATCCCCGGCGCGGATACGGGTGTCCGGATCCGCGAAGGCCAGGGTGTCGCCGTTGCGGTACAGACAGATGACGCGGGCGTCGTCGGGCAGGTCCAGGGCCTCGACGGTCACCGCCTCGTCGTCCTTTGCACGGAAGGAGAAAACCCGGGTATCACCGCGCAGGATATCCGATAGCGCGATGATGTCCTGCCCTTCGGCGAGGTCGGCGAGGTAGCGACCGACCGTGTGCATCGGTACCAGCGAGCCGGCCAGACCGAGCTCGGCGCAGATGTGCTCCAGCTCCGGGTCTTCGATCTTGGTGACGACGCGTCGATAGCCGAGGGCTCGCGCCACTAGGCTGGCGATGATGTTGGCCTGGTCGTCGTGGGTCAGGCAGAACAACAGCTCGGTGGCCTCCGGATCGGCCTCACGCAGGATCGCCGGACGTGTGCCTTCGCCCTGGATGAAGCCCACGTCGAGCTCGTCGCGAACCTGCTCGATGACGGCCGTGTCGCGCTCGATGATGACCACCTCATGATGGCGCGCGAGCAGCATCCGGCTTGTGAGCAGGGTGAGGGTGCCGCAGCCGATGAAGACGACGCGCATGATGCCGGCCTCGCTGATGCTGACATGCTGACATGCTGACGATCTGAACTAGGCGCCGCAGCAGGACCGACGCCACGGTCATCTTAGTCCCGAACGAGCTACCGCGGCAGCCACGTACGCGGATACAGCAGCACCAGCAGCGCGACGACCTCCACGCGTCCTGCGAGCATCGCCAGGGTCAGCACCCCCTTGAGATGCGGCGCCAGCTCCGGACTCGTGATACCCGTGGAGAGACCCACTGTCGCCGCCGCGGAGACGACCTCGAAGAGGCCATCGAGCGGCGCATAGCCGGCGACGACGAACGGCATCCAACAGGCCAGGATCAGTGCCGGGAACAACAGCGCGACAGCGAGCGCGTGCTCGATCTGCGGCGGATCCAGACTGCGTCCGCCAATGCGCGGCGCGGCGACGCCATGGGGCGGTAGCTGCGCGCGCAGGAGCGTCACCTGTACCACACGTATGAGGATCAGCACCCGCAGCAGCTTGATGCCGCCGCCGGTGGAGCCGAGGCCGGCACCGGTGGCCATCGACACGACGAGCACCAGCTTCGCGTCCGCGGGCAACGCACCGATGTCGACACTGGCAAAGCCCGTCGTCGTCTGCGCCGTCGCCGCCTGCAGCAGAGCATCCGCGGGCATCAGTGCGCCCAGCCACCACAGCAACAGCGCAACGATGGCAATAGCCCCCAGCAACGCCCGCAGCTCCGGATCCCGGAGAAGCTGCCGTGGGCCGTGCAGCCAGGCCCGGTAGTACAGCGGCAGCGGCAGCGCGCCGGCGGCAGCCACCGCCAGCAGCGCCGCTTGCGCGCCGCGGCCGACACCCGCCAAGCTGTCGTCGAAGCCACCGAATCCGCCTGTAGAGACCGCGGCCAGCACATGAATCGGTGCCATCGGCCAGGGCATGCCCGCCACGGAAACCAGTGCCAAGCCAACGCCGGTCAGCACCAGATAGACCCACAACAAGCGCCGCGCATGGAGTCGGATGCTGGAGTCCGGCGTCGTCTCTTCGCCCACCGGGTCCGCCAGTCGGCGCAGATCGCCGCTGCGTCCGAACGCCAGCGTCAACGAGAGCACGACGATGCCGAGCCCACCGAACCATTGCATCCAGGCACGCGTAAACAATAGCGCCACGGGCTGGTCCGCGGGATCGGTCAACATACTGAGTCCGGTGGTCGTGACGCCCGAGACGGCCTCGAAGCAGGCATCCAGCGGCGCAAGCCCCGCGGTCGTCATCGGCATGATCATCAGCGCCGCGGCGATGACAAAGATCAACACCGTAACCGCGAGCGCCTCATTGACCCGCAGGGAGCCCCACCGCGTCGGCAGCCAGGCGAAGCCGGACAAGGCGGCGGCGGGCAGCACGCCATACACCGACAGCGCCCAGGCCAGCGCCCCTTCGCCATCGACCCACGCCAGAAGTGCCGGCACCAGCAACAGACCCCAGAGCACCAACGACAGTTGACCCAGCCACCGGAGGACGACGATCGGTCGAGCCGGCTGAAGCAGGGAGCGCACCGCGGGGTCGAGACTCATGAACGGCGTCCCGCTGGAGCTGACGAAGGACAGGTAAGCCAGGTGCCGGAGGCATCGACCGCCGGAGGGTCGAGAGCGATCTCGATACCGCGCTCCAGAGCAAAGGCGACGGCTTCCAGGGCAGTCGTGGCCAGGACACGCACTAGCTTGCTGCGCTGGTGGCGAGTTTCACCCGGCTCGCGCTGCCGGCGCACCACATACGCGCGGTGAGCTTTGCCTTTCACCATACGGCGGGATACGCTTAGCACAGCAGTGTCCAACTTCCCCGGAGCCCTTTGCTTGGCATTGGCCCGGCCGTCCCCGCAGAAGGGAGTCCGAAGCATGACTCAGATTAACAGCCATCAGGCCTTTCAGCAGTGCCTCGCCGATCTCCCGGTCAAGACGCAACGCCAGGTCGGCGCGCTGTTCATCCGTAACGTCCTGGACTTGACCTCGGATCCACGGTTTCGCGATGTCCTGACGCTGCTCGAGAAACCGACGCTGACCGCTGAGGAGCTGGTCGACGGCTACCATTCGATGCACGCCCTCTATGTCCAGACCCATCCGCGTTCGGATCTCTCCCGGTTGGACTATGCGCGGCAGGCGGAACACTTCGTCGCCGAGGCCTGCCTGATTTGCTTGTCTCCCGTCTACGAAGAAGCCAAGGTCCACCATCTGGCGGAGAAGGCGGCGATGTATTGCCGCATGGCAAGGACATGCGCCGGCATCACACACGACGAGGAAGCCCCACAGCTGGCGCATTCCCAGGAAATGTTGGCCAAGGAGATCCAGGACCAATACCGATTGCTGTCGGACTACCTGAGCCAGGGTTGAGTAATCAACGTCGGCTGCGCCGATGTCGCCGCCGGCCGGATCTGCCGTGCGGTCGCAGGACGCTTGTCCAGCGCGAGCTTTCCCGAGCCAATTCAGCGAAGGGAAGCAAAGACAAACGCCAGTCAAGTGACCCTCGACGTCCGTGGCGCCCGCAGCTCGGTGGACTGTCACCGGAACCGCAACCGCTATCCGCCGGCCCTCGGCAGGCGTATCCTCTGCGCTCTCACCGTAAGGACGCGAGGCGTTCGCAAAGGTCTAGTCGGGCCGGGAGTCGTCCATGGCGTTCCGCTACCAGTGTCAGAATCCATCCTGCAAATAGGTCTTCGAGACTATCACCCAGAACTCGCTTTGCCCGGCGTGCTGGTTCGGGAGGGTCATGCCCGAGCTGCCGGCGGGGCCGGTGGACACGTTCCCCGCCCGAGGATCGCCCATGGCGACGGACGTGGTCCGCTTCGACAACACGAATAGCGCCGCTGATTGTTGCTACAAGATCACGGACAAGGCCAATCGCACCCTAGTGATCGAGACGAGGCGATCCGGCTCACCGCTCCGGAGCGTCGAGATTGCGCGCAGCAAGGTCGTGCAGATCACGTCCGGTCAGCTATGCTAGTGGATCGTCCTTAGCCCCTCGAACCAGCCAGACTGGGGACACTTCGGAAGTACTACCCTCCAGAACGCCGTAAAGCGAGCCGGCCGGACGCCGCCCGCCGGTATGCCCGTCTACCTCCGGCTCGGCTTCCAGAATCCGACAAACGTGCATAGCGGGTTCGGCTTCGTGCACGTGCTCTTCTCGCACAGCCGGCAGAAGTACGAGGCGATCGCCGACGACCTTAACGACCTCATCGAGGCGCTCGAGATCCGACCCTACTACACTTGCCAGCAGCACCAGTCGGTCCACCTCGACCAGGTCGGCTTCGATCGGCAGCACGGTCTCTGCACCGCGAAATTCCGTGGGCAGACCTGCGGGAAGAGCCTGGTGGCGAAGCCGAACCCCAAGGGCGTCCCCCGGCTCTTTCAGTCCACGCGAAACGGCGCGGACCGCTACGCGATGACGGCGGAGACGAAGAAGGGGGTCCTCATAGCGATCATCGAGAAGCGCGACGCCGTCTACAACGTCGTTACGATGTATTCGATGACAGTCGCCGACCTGCGGCGCAAGGTGACACAGGGGGAATTCGTGCTCCTCTACCCGAAAACCTTCCGACCGGCAGTTCCCGCTTCAGCGCTCTAGGGCAACCTGCTTGCGACCGCGCAGTCGCGCTCGGCCCTCGGGACTTGGCCCTCGGCCCTATGTCAGGTCTGACTCAACCCCCCGCCACCGCCTGCGCGTCTGGCATATCGGACACCAAAACTGACACCACCCCTTGGTGCCCCTGCTCCGACGCGTGCCAGGCGGCATCGTGGCCTTCGAGGTCCGGCAGCGTGGTGTCGGCACCGCGGGCGAGCAGCAGCTTGACAGTGTCGAGGTTGCCGCGGTGGGCCGCCCAGATGAGCGGCGTGTAGCCCTGGGTATGCTCCCGGACATCGATCATGGCGCCGTTGTCCAGCAGCAGTCTGACCAGCTCCACGTGGTTGTTGGAGGCGGCCAGCAACAGGGCCGTGTAGCCACCCTTGTCGGCGGCGTCCACGCTGGCACCGGCGGCAAGCAGGCGCTTGGCGACCTCCAGATGGCCATTGTTCGCGGCCTTCATCAGCGCGGTCCACTGGCAACTGTCGCGGAGGTCGGCATCGCGGTTGCGCTTGAGCATGGCGTCCAGGGCGGAGACGTCGCCGCGCTCGGCGACCTCCAACAGCCGAGGCGTGCCCGCCTGCTGGTCAGTGGAATCGTGGCAGCCGGCGAGCAGCAGCGGGGCGCTCGCCAGCGAGAGGACAAGCAGCACGGAAATGGACTTGGGCATGGCGAAAATAGCAATGGAATGCATTTGCGAGTCAATGCCGTCATCTTCGCCGAGGCGGGGCGCACAGCCAATGCGAAAACGCAAGGTGGATCGGCACTGGCGCCGCGCTTCGCAAATCCGAAGCCCGATCCCGATCTAGGACGAAAAGGAGCACCCTCAGACGTCCAGACCGTTCCGCCATTCCTGGTCCTCCTTGTCGAATAGCCGGTTGGCCTCGGTGGGTCCCCAGCTACCGGCCTCGTAGGTGTGGATGAAGTCGCGCTCGGTGGCCCAGAGCTTGAGCACCGGGTCCACGACGCGCCAGGCGTGCTCGACCTCGTCGGAGCGCAGGAACAGCGAATGGTCGCCGGAGAGCACATCCAGAATCAGCGCCTCGTAGGCGTCGATGTGGTCGCGCCCGATGCTGCACGTGCTCGCATCCAGGCGCTCGGTCTGGGTGCGCATGGTGAGCCCCGGCTGCTTCACCAGCAGCTCGAAGCGCATGCACTCGTTGGGCTGGATGTTGAGCAGCAGCCAGTTGGGCTTCAGCTGCTCGATGGGTGTGTCGCTGAATAGCTGCTGCGGCGGGTGGCGGAAGCGGATGGCGATGAGCGAGTGGGTCGCCGCCATGCGCTTGCCGGTTCGCACGTAGAAGGGCACGCCACGCCAACGCCAGTTGTCGATGTAGAGCTTGAGCGCCGCATAGGTCTCGGTGGTGCTGTGCGGGTCCACGCCGGCCTCCTCCAGATAGCCCGGCACGCGCACGCCCTGCTCCTCGCCGGCACGATACTGGGCGCGGAAGGCGTGCGCGTGCACCGCCTGCCGCGGGATGGGCCGGATGGACCGCAGCACCTTGACCTTCTCGTCCCGCAACGCCTCGGCGTCCAAGCTCGGCGGCGGCTCCATGGCCACCAGGGTGAGCATCTGCAAAAGGTGGCTCTGGATCATATCCCTGAGCGCACCGACGCCGTCGTAGAAGCCCGCGCGCTTGCCGATGCCCTTCGCCTCGGCGTGGGTGATCTGTACATGATCGATGTAGTTGCGGTTCCACAACGGCTCGAGCAGCAGATTGGCGAAGCGGAACACCAGCACGTTCTGCACCGTGCTCTTGCCGAGGTAGTGATCGATGCGGTAGATCTGCTCCTCGCGGAAGTGGCGTTGCAGATGCTCGTCCAGAATCTCGGCGCTCTCCAGGTCGTAGCCGAACGGCTTCTCCACCACCAGCCGCGCCCAGCCGTGGGCCGGGCGGTTCAGCCCGCAGGCGGCAAGCCGGTCCACGGTCTCACCATAGAACGTCGGCGCAATGGCCAAGTAGAACAGCAGGTTGGGGGGGAGCTCGTCGTCGCTGAGCCGCTGCGCCAGGCGCTGGAATCCCGCATCCTCCTCGATATCGCCCTCGACGAAGTAGAGCCGCCCCAGCAGCCGCTCCAACACCTCGCCGTCCAGTCGCTCGCCCAGCTGGTTGCCCAGGATCTCGCGCACCCGGCCGCGCCACTGCTCGTCGGTCCAGTCGCGACGACCAAAGCCGACGATGCGCATCGACGGGGCCAGATGCTCGCCCCGCTCCAGGTGGTAGAGCGCGGGTAGCAGCTTGATGTGGGAGAGATTGCCGGTGGCGCCGAAGATCACCAGCGTGCAGCATGTGGGCATGGATTATCCTCCGCAGGCGGAAAGGAAATGTGTGTCGTGCAATCATTCAACTTTGTGCTAGCTTGGTTGAACAAAACCTAGCCATCGTCGAAGATCGCACGAGGGACCGCCCAGGCCGAGCAGACGAGGACCCCGTGCCGGCCAACCGGCCCCATCGGTCCGCTCGATGGTCTGTCCAGATCGCTTCGGGCATCGCAGTCTCTATACCAGAGCGCGTCGTCCGAACCGCTGAGCGGACCACACGCGCCACGCGGCGAGCCTGAGGCTGCGCAACGTCGGAACCGAACTCCAAAGAACCTCAACATTGCGCCGACCGCCATGGACTACAGCGACCTCTACCCTGACGCCGGCCCGTCCGGCTACCGCATACTGATTGCGAGCAGCGAGGCCCATCCGCTGGTGAAGACCGGCGGACTGGGCGACGTAGCGGCGAGCCTGCCCATGGCGCTTCGCGACCTGGGCCATGATGCGCGGCTCATCCTGCCCGCCTACCCGAGCGCCAAGAAGAAGGTGCGCGAGCTGAAGCACCTGATCGACCTGCGTATCCCCCGCGTGGTCGGCAACGTACATCTTCAGGGCGGGCTGCTGCCGGACCGTGACCTGCCGGTCTACCTGGTGGACGCGCCGGCCTATTTCTGTCGCGAGGGCAACCCCTACACCGATGTCAGCGGGCGGGACTGGGGCGACAACCCAGAACGCTTCCTGCTGTTCAGCCGCGTCGTCGCGCACCTCGCCATGGGGCTGCCGCCACTCGACTGGCGCCCGCACATCCTACACTGCAACGACTGGCAGACGGGCCTGGCCCCCGCCCTGCTGCGCGACCATCACGACCGACCGGCAACGATCTTCACCATCCACAACCTCGCCTACCAGGGGCTGTTCGATCGCGCCACCTTCGACCGGCTGCACCTGCCGCCTTCGCTATGGGCGGTGTCGGGGTTGGAGTTCCACCAGCGCGTGTCTTTGATCAAGGGCGGCATCGTCTTCTCCGACCGGGTCAACACCGTCAGCCCGCGCTACGCGGACGAAGTACGCACTCAGCGCTTCGGCTGCGGGCTGGACGGGCTCCTGCGGCAGCTCGGCGGGCGCTTCCGCGGCATCCTGAATGGCATCGACTACCGTGTCTGGAACCCCGCCGACGACCCGGCCCTGCCGCAGAACTACGACAGCGCGCACGTGCACCTGAAGGGCGAGAACAAGCGTGCGCTGCAGCAACGCTTCGGCCTGCCGCGTGACGAGCACGCCTTCGTGCTTGGTCACGTGGGCCGGCTGGTGGAGCAGAAGGGCGTCGACCTCATCATCGCCATTCTGCCGCGGCTGGTGGCCGCTGGCCGCGTGCAGCTCGTCATGCAGGGCGCCGGCGACCGTGCGCTGGAGCAGGCATTGCAGGAGGCCGCCGCGGCGCACCCTGAGCGGGTCAGCGTCTTCGTGGGCTATGACGAGTCGCGGGCCCACCTCATCGAGGCAGGCTGCGACGCCTTTCTGATGCCCTCGCGCTTCGAGCCCTGTGGGCTCAACCAAATGTACAGTCTGCGCTACGGCACCGTCCCCATCGTGCACAACACCGGCGGCCTCGCCGACACCGTGGTGGACGCCAGCGATGCGGCATTCGCCGCCGACACCGCCACGGGCTTCCTATTCAATGACCCGAATCCAGACGGGGTCTGGTATGCCGTCGAGCAGGCGCTCAAGCTACACCACGAGCGCCCCGATCAGTGGCGGCAGCTGGTGCTCGCCGGCATGCGCCAGGACCTGAGCTGGCAGGCCAGCGCACGGCACTACCTGGAGTTTTACACCGAGGCCATCGCCTCCCGGGCGGCACTGCCGGAGGCCGCCACGGCCTAACGAGGCTCGGACATCGCGAGCGTTCCACTCATCGGAGCGCCTTGCGGTCGGCGGGGAGCCACGCAAGCATCCCGTCACGCAGCGGCTCAAGGGTTGCACGCGCCAATTGATCGAATCGCCTTCGATCCCGTCATCATGGGTGGCAAGCCGGATATACGGGGCATGCGGGTCAAGGCCGGCATGATCGTGGGCATGGTCGCCAGCGGGCACCACACAGACGAGATCTTGCGTCTCTACCGCTCACCTTGCCGCAGCTGCGATCCTGATGCGTGATGCTCGCGGATCAAGGCTTTTCGTGCACTACCGCTGGGATGAGTCCGTACGGCAGAGCTGCAGCGTACCCCTGCTTCCACCGTTATTGCGCTCACGTGGCCGGAAAAGATGCCTAAACTGTCACCGGAACTCATCGGCACTCCGCTGTCACTGGAACGCCGATCGAGTTGCGTTTCAGACCGCCGATGAAACTGTCACGACTGCTGCTGTGCACGCTGCTTTGGACGGCCGTGCCGGCCCTCGCCGATGACTGGCGGCCGGTCGCGGACGCCGCCGCGGACCATGCCGGCTCGGACCTGTACCATGCCGAGCGCACGGCGGAGCGGCCGTCCGACGGCAGATCGGTCACCGCACGGCTCGCCTTTTTCACCTCGCCGGCGTACCGGCTGGAGGTCATCGATCTCGGTGACGGTACGGAGCCGGCTCATCCGAGCCTGGCGGCGGCGTTCCGGGCCAACGGCTGTGTCGCCGGCGTCAACGGCGGCTTCTTCCACCCGGACTGGCGGCCTCTCGGACTGGTCATTGCCGGTGGGCGGCGCCTCAACCGCTTCGAGACCTCGAAGCTGCTGAGCGGCGTCCTCTACAGCGACGCCAGGGGCACGCACATCGAACGCCGCTTCCGGTTCCGCGACCAGGGCGGCATCAAGGCGCTGCTCCAGACCGGGCCCTACTTGGTCGAGCATGGCCGCGCGGTGCGCGGACTGTCCCGGTCCAATCCCAGGCGCCGCACCTTTATCGCCACGGACTGGCGCGGCCACTGGGCGCTGGGCGCCACCGCCACCCAGCTCACGCTGGCCGAGCTGGCCGAGGTGCTGGCCTCGCCGGGCACCCTGACCCCCTGGTCCGTGGACCGCGCCATCAATCTCGATGGCGGCTCCTCCACCGGCTTCTTCTTCGACCGCGGGCCCGACACCGCGCCGGTGCAGATGCAGCCGCGGAAGCGGGTGCGCAATCTGCTCGGGGTCAGGCGGCGGTGACATGTTCTTGCGGGCTCAATCCGAGCGCAGGAGCTCTCGCAACCCTTCGCCCGTCGAAGAGTCGTTCGCCTTCCCGCTAGTACTCGGTACGTGATGGGGACATGCGGATCCGTGCGAAGGTTGCCGCGGGCGGGGACTGGCGGCTTGACGGCGCAGCACCGCTTGACCGGGTTGAACGAGCGCTTGCCCTAGCGGCGCCTCGTGCCCTGGGATCTAACCTCCTGACCGGTGACCGGCCTGCGCGATTCGACATCGCCGGCGTGCGCTCTGCGTCGGGAACCGCCTCTCGGGTGGCCCTCGGCGACCGACAGGTATCGTGTCCACAGCAGACGCTCTCGGCGCGTCCCCTCACCGGCGGCTGTCGGGCAAAAGCCGGCATTGACGCCCTCAGTCCCGGACGGCAGCGTTCCGCCACAAACGGACTAGACGCTTCGCACACCGTCGTTTCCGCTACCGCATAAGCACCCTAGCAACGTCGATCAAATAGCGCGCTAACCTGTTGATTCAAATA
>Ga0316579_10000521_pt1 | contig 12601 bp, 10 predicted proteins | sample J5NA_2_FD_203074 | JGI IMG/M metagenome (GOLD analysis project Ga0316579, IMG submission 203074) | Rhizosphere microbial communities from salt marsh grasses in Alabama, United States - J5-7_160517rDrA | ecosystem: Host-associated > Plants > Roots > Rhizosphere | place: USA: Alabama | collected... | reverse complement strand
TTCCTGGTCTGAATTTCGGAACCTTGGTTATTTTCAGGAACCGATCCAGATTCATCCATCCCAGATGAGGAACTAGACGGCTGGACTTGTTGGGTTTCATCCACATTTTGGCTTTCCATGGTGCCGATTATACCGTAAAGGGTGCTTCGATAAGTTAACGCAAATTTAGAACTTCGGGCTTGATTTTTACTATGATGGGGCTAATTTCAAAGGGTATAATTTTATCAATATTCATCATCAATTACTTTCTTTGCAGCTGCACACCACCAAGTAGAAAAACAGAAAATTTTTAGAAATCGATTCATTCATAAAGGGAGTGGTCTATCTTAAAAATGAATTTACCAGTTCTAATAAGGAGAAAAAATGAGTCATCTACCCAAGGTTGATTCTGAATATCTGCTAAATCTATTATCTAAACTGTTAAATACTCCCAGTCCAACAGGTTATACCGGTGAAGCAATTGGTTTGGTTGAAAAGACAATGCAGGAATTTGCATTTCTATCAAGTAGACGCACCAGGAAAGGTGCACTGGTGGCAACCTGGGTGGGAGAGGAAAATGATACCCCGCGCGGCTTGACCGCGCATGTGGATACTTTGGGGGCGATGGTAAAGGAGATCAAATCAAACGGGCGACTCAAGCTCACCCGCATCGGCGGATTTGCATGGAATACAGTTGAAGGGGAAGGCTGCACGGTCTTCAGTTCACAAGGAGCGGCACTGCGCGGTACGATTTTGCTGACCAAGGCTTCGGGGCACGTCCATGGAGCTCAAGTAAACGAGCTGAAAAGAGATGATGACACGATGGAAGTACGTCTGGATGCGCGAACCATCGATGCAGACCGAACCCGAGCACTTGGAATCCAGGTCGGGGATTTTGTGGCTTTTGATCCACGGGTGGAGATCATAAACGGCTTCATCCGCTCGCGTCACCTGGATGACAAAGCCTGTGTTGCAAGTATCAGCGCAGCCATACAAGCGATTGACGCTGCAGGATTGAAGCCTGCACAGACAACCACTTTTCACATCAGTAATTACGAGGAAGTCGGACATGGTGCGGCTTCTGGATTTCCAGGTGAATTAGCCGAACTGGTTACGGTTGACATGGCGGCAGTTGGAGATGGACAGACCTCGGATGAATTTCATGCCACGCTGTGTGTAAAAGATTCAGGTGGTCCCTATCATCATGGATTGAATCAAAGATTACGGAAATTGGCTGATGAATTCGAAATCCCCTACAAAGTGGATATTTATCCTTACTACGGGTCTGATGGTGAAGCTTTTTGGCGTGCTGGTGGTGATGTGGCTGTCGCCTTGATTGGACCCGGCGTGGATGCTTCGCATAACTATGAGCGTACACATACCGATGCTTTAATAGCCACCACGCAGTGGATCATGGCATATTTGTTGAATTAAGTTTATTGGTTCCGACAGCAGTTTACGATATTTATCTGGAGTTTTAAGCACTGACTGCAGAGGGATTTGATTGACATGCTGCTTGATGCTGCCTTGCCCCCAGTACCGCTCCAGGCGGTACCTGGAATTGCGAAAGAAGCCGAGAGATTGGGGTTTAATACCTTGTGGTCTTCGGAGACGATGCATGACCCTTTCCTGCCGATTGCCTTGGCAGCGGAGCATACCCGGGAGCTCAAGCTTGGGACTGCAGTAGCTGTATCCTTTGCCCGCAGTCCCACAACGATGGCATATACTGCATGGGACCTGGCACAAACCTCCGGGGGTCGATTTTTCTTGGGATTGGGCACCCAGATCAAAGCGCATATTGAACGAAGATTTGGCATGACCTGGCCAGAATCACCAGTTGCACAGCTGAGGGAACAAATCAATGCCATGCGTGCACTATGGCAAACCTGGCAAACGGGTGAAAGACTCAATTATCGGGGGAACTATTACAGATTGAACCTGATGTCCCCCTTTTTTAACCCTGGACCAATTGAGCACCCGGAAATCCCGGTTTACATTGCCGGGGTAAATACCGGCCTGGCTCGCCTTGCAGGAGAGGTAGGAGATGGCTTCCTGGTCCATCCATTTCACACACCAGATTACTTGAAAGACGTGATCCTGCCAGCCATCAAGCAGGGCACTGACAAATCTGATCGGGAAACAAAAGTAGTATCGATCTTGGTGACTGCTTTTGTGATCAGTGATGCTGTTGAAAGAGAATTCACCCGTCAGCAAATTGCCTTTTATGCTTCTACTCCTTCATACCGTCCGGTCATGGCGCAGCATGGATGGGGACGTGCTGCTGAAGATTTGTCTGCCCTGGCAGCACGAGGAAAGTGGGCGGAGATGCCGGGCATTATCACAGATGAGATGTTGGCGATTTTTGCGACAATTGCACCACCTGGGAATCTACCCGCTGCTCTGAAGGACCGCTATGCTGGTGTCGCTGACCGGTTGAGCTTGTATAAGCCATTCGATCCTGCAGAGGTCCCTGTTTTTTGGGAAAGTTTCCTTAACGCCTGGTCATGAATTTTGCAAATAGAAATTGCACCGGAATGACGGATGGTAATACTTAAGAATAGTGCTTGATGATTATGGAGACCGAGTACAAGCTCGAACGCCAGCGGATGGTTGCAGAACAATTAATTCCCAGGGGAATCAGTGATGCACGGGTTCTGGATGCCATGCGTGCAGTACCACGACACCTTTTTGTACCCGCAGAGCACCGTCACCTTGCATACCGGGATTGTCCCTTACCGATCGGCCAAAACCAAACCATCTCGCAACCATACATCGTGGCTTTAATGACCCAAATGCTGGGATTACGAGGAGATGAAACTGCGCTAGAGATTGGTACAGGTTCTGGTTATCAGGCAGCAGTTTTATCACTTCTTGTTCGGGAGGTGCATACCGTTGAACGCCATGCGATTCTGGCTAAACAAGCTCTGGACACCATCATTGCACTCGATATCAAGAATGTAACCATACACGTTGGGGATGGCACCCGCGGTTGGCCAGAAAATGCCCCATATGATGTGATCATCGCCACAGCTGCGGCTCCTAAAGTTCCAAAACCACTGCTAAATCAGCTGGCAGCTGGTGGGCGTCTGGTGCTCCCCGTTGGTGGGCGGATGGGCCAGTACCTGGAAATCTGGGGGCGGGAAGGTAATGATTATCATCACGAGAGGACAGTGCCAGTAGCATTTGTGCCGCTTTTGGGAGAATTTGGGTGGAAAGACGACTCCTGGGATTGGTTGTGAAATAAACTTGTTATTTAAAGGCTTGGAAAATCAGGTCGGGACTCGATTGTCGAGGTTCTCACAATTAACGAAAGTGCTGCTTCCGAAGCACTACCAAGATTTCTAATCCGGTGTAGTGAACCTGGAGAGGATTGCAATTCACATCAGACCCTGAGATATTTCTGTCGGGATAATAAAAAAGGCTATCGCGGTTTTGTGGGATAGCCTTCTTAAGTCCGAATCTTGTGCTGTCTTTTTTTCGAGGACTTTTTTACAAACGGTTGATGGTAACGAATACCATTGGTCGACGTTTGGTTTCGTTATAAAAGAAGGTTTTTACGGTTTGCTCGATATCATTTTGGATATTCCCATTGCCCTGGTTGATGGTATCTGTGATCCGATTTTTTGCCAGGTTGAGCAATTCCTTGGCGTCTTTTTTGTAAACGAACCCGCGGGTGAGAATCTCCGGTTCTTCAATCAAGCGACCAGTACTCTTTTCCAGGATGAGGCTGATCACGACGATCCCATCCTTGGCGAGAGCTTCCCTCTCACGGACAACACTCGGACCGACATCGCCGACTTGAGAGCCGTCCACGAACACATAGCCGCCAGGAATCCGCTCGCCGATACTCATGACTCCATCTTCAAATTCAACTATTTGGCCATTTTCAATCACAGCGATATTTTCTTCTGGCACTCCAACATCTTGGGCGATGGTGGCATGCTGCTTCAAGTGGCGAAGTTCGCCATGAACAGGAATGAAATATTTTGGCTTGACCAGATGGAGCAGCAATTTCATTTCTTCCTGGCTGGCATGACCAGAGACATGGACAGGTGCAATCGGTTCATAAATCACGTTTGCCCCGCGTCTGAATAGCCGGTTGATGGTGCGGTATATGCTTTCCTCATTCCCGGGAATTGGGTGGGAGGAAAGAACGATTGTATCACCAGGAATGACATCAAACTGGCGATTTGTACCAGTGGAAAGCCTCCCCAAAATTGAGGATGGTTCTCCTTGTGTGCCAGTTGACATTAATACAATCCGGTTGGGATCCATCTTCAACGCCTGATCGATGTTCACCTGCAGGCCTTTAGGAATTTTAAGATACCCTAACCTGCTGGCCATCTTCGCGTTTTCCACCATGCTTGTACCTACAAAAGCTACCTTACGGTTGTGGCGCTGGGCTGCATTGACGACTTGCTGCATACGGGAGATCAGGGAAGCAAAGCTGGCGATAATGATGCGCGCTTTTGCATTGTTGAAAACCTGATCTAAGGCTGGATCAATTACCCTTTCCGATGGAGTCCAACCCGGTGTATCGGCGTTGGTCGAGTCTGCAAGCAGGGCCAGGACACCACGACCAGAGAATTCACCTAATTTAGCATAATCGGTCGGCCAGCCATCTACTGGTGTGTGGTCGAATTTATAATCACCGGAGTGGACCACGAGCCCCGCGGGAGTGGTTATCCCCAGCCCGACTCCATCAGGAATGGAGTGGCAAACATGGAAAAACTCGACCTTGAAGGGATTGATTTGGACTGTTTCACCTGCTTCCACCGTGTACAATTCAGTTCGTTCTAATAGTCCACCACGGGCTAATTTGACTTCCAGCAATCCCCTGGTGAGAGGAGTCGCGTAGATCGGTGCCTGGATCTCCTCGATCACGTGCCGGATTGCCCCAGTATGATCCTCGTGTCCGTGGGTGATGATGATACCGCGTACTAAATGACGTTTTTCCAGCAGATAATTAAAATCGGGAATGATGTAATCAATTCCCAGCATATCATTTTCGGGAAACATGATTCCAGTATCTACGACTAGAATATTGTCCCCGTATTCGTAGAGCATCATGTTTTTCCCTACCTCCCCGAGACCACCGAGAGGGATGATGCGTAATTTCTTGTTACTCATATGTGTTTCTTTTCCTTATTAGCAACCCCTTTCCACCAAAATCATATTGTGCAGGCGGGGTTGAAGATTTTATTGTTGAAAATTATGTTCAACTATTATGACATTAAAAATACCCCAGAAGGTATCACCGACCGGGGCTTGCAATCTCTTTCCGATATCTAAGAATGTTTGATTCTATGAGGTATGCGGTATTTAATAGCAGGCCGGGTTTCCGGCCGAGTGACGATCTCCAAAGCAGGTGACATTTTAGCACGGCAATCCTGCTTTGTCAAAATGAAAATCAGGCAAGGCAGGCCATTTTAAGCTTGGCTCACCTCGCCTGACTTGGGTTATTATCAACTAATCGGTCTAGTATTCCGGCATTGGTGGAGCAGGAGGAGCTGATTCTTCCGGAACATCAGTGATCAGGGCTTCAGTGGTCAAGATCATTGCAGCGATCGAGGCCGCATTTTCTAATGCGCCGCGTGTAACTTTCGCCGGGTCAATGACACCGTCTTTGACCATGTCAACCAGCTTTTCGCTGATCACATTGTAGCCAATATTTAGATTTTTCTTTGCTTTCTGTTCCCGGCGTACATCTTGAAGGATAACCGATCCATCTTTACCAGCATTCTCCGAGATCTTGCGCAGGGGAACTTCCAACGCTTTGCGGACAATCGTGACACCAACCTGGGCATCTTCGTTATCCATGGTCAACTCATCAATGGCGGTCATGGCATTGATTAATGCAACACCACCACCAGGAACGATGCCATCTTCAACCGCGGCTCGAGTAGCTGAAAGAGCATCTTCGACCCGATGCTTTTTCTCCTTGAGCTCAGTTTCAGTGGCGGCACCGACACGGATTATGGCTACACCACCAGATAATTTTGCGAGTCTTTCCTGGAGCTTTTCGCGATCGTAGTCACTCGTGCTTTTGTCGATTTCAATACGAATCTGCTCGATGCGGCCTTTAATCTGAGAGGTCTCACCACGACCACCCACAACGGTGGTGTCGTCCTTGGTAACCACGATCTTCTCGGCCTGCCCAAGATCGACGATTTCGGTGGTTTCCAATTTCCGGCCGGTTTCCTCGGAAATAACGGTTGCGCCGGTCAATATGGCGATATCTTGCAGCATTGCCTTGCGGCGGTCACCGAAACCAGGGGCTTTGACGGCCACGACGTTGAGCATACCGCGTAGCTTGTTGAGCACCAGGGTTGCCAGTGCTTCGCCATCAATATCTTCAGCAATGATTACCAGCTCGCGTTTGCCAACCTGCACCATTTTTTCAAGTACAGGAACGATGTCAGTCGCAGCGGAAATTTTCTTGTCATGAACCAAGATGTAGGGTTCTTCGACATCTGCTTCCATTGCTTCGGGATTGGTGATGAAGTATGGAGAAATATATCCACGATCAAACTGCATACCCTCGACGTACTCGGTTTCGAATTCCAAACCTTTGGATTCTTCAACGGTGATTACGCCATCTTTACCCACTTTATCCATCACATCAGCGATTAACTCGCCGATTGTCCGGTCTTGGGCGGAAATTGAGGCGACATTGGCAATTTCGTCTTTGGTAGTGACTTCAATGGCTTGTTCTGAGATTTTATCAGCGACAGCCTTTGTGGCTGCTTCAATACCCCATTTCAACAGCATAGGATTGAAACCTGCAGCCAAATTCTTCATCCCATCGGTAACGATGGAGTGAGCTAATACGGTTGAAGTTGTTGTGCCATCGCCTGCGATGTCATTGGTCTTCGTCGCAGCTTCCTTGAGCAATTGGGCGCCCATGTTCTCAAACGGCTCTTCAAGTTCGATTTCCTTGGCAACCGATACACCATCATGGGTGATCGTTGGAGAACCGAATTTACGATCAATCGCAACATTTCGACCTTTTGGTCCCAATGTGGTTACGACTGATTTTGCCAGCACATCCATACCACGTTGCAGGTTACGGCGTGCATCTTCTGAAAATGTAATTTGTTTAGCAGCCATAGAATCTAGCTCCTTTTCTCTTTTCTAATGATTTTATTCAACTATTGCTAATAGATCGCTTTCACGAAGGATAAGTACTTTCTTTCCTTCCAACTTGATCTCTGTGCCTGAATACTTGGCAAACAGCACTTTATCTCCCTCTTTGACATCCAGAGGAATCCGTTTTCCGTCATCATCCCGATCACCGGGGCCGGTAGCCAAGACTTTTCCTTTCTGGGGTTTTTCCTTTGCAGTTTCCGGCAGGACAATGCCGCCTGAGGTCATTTCTTCCTGTTCTTCGGGCTCGACCACGACGCGGTTTCCTAACGGTTTTATTGAAATCGACATACTTGCCTCCTTGCAAAATTGGATATGGTGTTTTGTATGGTTACACACATACGAGTTAGCACTCGAATGAGTAGAGTGCTAACTCGTTGGGGATCATACCCGAGTTTTTATGGAATGTCAAGAGGATTTTTGTGGATGGGGTTGGAGAAAGCTGTAAAAGGACAAATTATGGTGTGGGTGAAGGCTGTGGGTTTGTTCTCTCTGTCACCAGGGAGCATATTGCGATATTTTCATCGATGATCTGATTAAGAGTCGGATCTTCAGGGAAAGCTGCGCGTACTTCATCCAATACTTCGAGCGCTTCCGGGCAATAGTTCTGCCCGGGGCGACTTAGTGCAGCGAGCACCGAGCCATATTGAGCATAATAAAATGCAACTGTCCCAGTGGTAAGCGGTAATCCAGTGACAGCAACCCCTTCACCCATCAATTCTTGCGCAACTTGATTTTCTTCAGGGCTGCAGCCTCGAACTGCGCATTTCAACACCGGTTGTGCTCCTTCATAATTTCGTGCCTTGGTGTAAATAATCCCCAGTTGCCCGTATGTGTTGGGGTTATAAGGGTTGATGCGGATTGCTTTCTCTGCGTTGAGCGCAGCCACGAAGAACTCCCCATCGCGCGAATAGGTCTTGGCGATTTCGACAAAAGGCACCGGATCCTGGACGCCCAGCTGTTCATTGATTTGGGCTGCTTTTTCAAATTCCTCCAGGGCTCGATTGTGAACTTCTAGACTGCGGAAATTTCGTCCGATGAAAATATAAAGAAAAGTCAGATTCGGGTTGAGAGTTGCAGCTTCACGATATTTTTCGATCGCCAGGCGGTACTGGCCTAAAGACTCAAGTACATATCCGTACACCCGCTGGACGTCCATTAATTCACTGTCGATTTCGACTGCCTGCTTGATAGTTTCCTCAGCCTGCGCCCATTTCTGCTGGTCGACGAGGATTTCAGCCAGGAATGCGAGTGCTAGCGCATTTTCATTGTCCAGCTGCAAAGCCCTGATCGCAGCAGACTCGGCATTGTTGAGGGCAGCCTGGCTCTCCTCTGGAGGTACCAGCAGATTTGAGGCATACCAATCCAGGACAAAAGCGCGTACCGCTTGAACCTCGGCATTCTCCGGGTCAATCGCGGTGGCTTGATCGATGGAATCTAAAGCTTCAGTCAATCGATCATATCGATCCTCTTCGGTGCTGAGCAAGCTGGAGGAGTAAGTTTGGATGCGGGCTAATTCGGCCCAGGCATGCACATTATTAGGTTCAACAAGGACTGCTTGCTGGTAGGCATCAATAGCTGCCCCTAAGGCTCCAGCGAAAAACTGGGCTTCGGCTTCCTTGATATAAGAATTCGTACTGCGAGTTGGGGTTGGCGTGGGTTGAAATAGAGGTTGGACTTCTCCACGGTCGATACTCATCAGAATCCAAATGCCGCCCATAATGAGAGCAAGCAGGATGATCACACGATATGGGTTGAGGCCTCGTTTTTCCGGGCGAAAATGTGGTCGATCTCCAGTGAGATGTCTATCCATAAGCGTGGCCTAAGGAGCTTCGCTTTCCTGAGTTGGTTCCTCAACAGGGGTTTCCGCGATGCCTTGCTGGCATAGGATCAGTCCCTGCTCGGCATTGTAAACATTAATTTCATCTTCCGGCACCCCGCTGCGAATTGCCTGGAAGATGGGGACTGCTTCTTCACATCGATCGGATTTCGCTAATGCCAGCCCGAAAATAGCATAAAACTCTGCAACGATTCCATAATCCAATGGCAGACCTTCAATGACCGTACCGTCTTCCAAAGTACCACCCCGAATAGCAAACCCTAATTCCTGTATGGCTTCAGGTAGCTGGTTGTTTTTGTAATACATCACCCCCAGGTTGCCATGCAACCGGGGGTTCTCTGGTTCGGTCTTTACGGCTTGATCTGCATATTGAACAGATTGGCTGAAATCACCCACTGTTGAATAGGTGCGGGAAATCTCGTATGGTGCAGTGGGATCGGTGGGGTTGAGAGCATAAGCCTGGAGATAGGCTTGGACAGCCTGGTCGTACTCGTTGATCAGATAATAGTTATACCCGAGAGCAAGGTGAAGATCTGCGATTTTATCATTGATCGCCAGGGCAGCATTATATTCCTGGATAGCTTCAAGAAAATTTCCTGTATTCCAAAGCACATAACCCCGCGCCCGACGGGATTCCATCAAGGCAGGATTAAGGTTCATTGCGGTGCGTGATTCCTCTGCTGCCTTATCGATGGCATTAATATCGCCCTGGCCTGCAATTACCTTATCCATCAGGATCTCTGCGTAGACAGCGTGAGCCAGAGCATTCTCCGCATCTATCTCAAGAGCAGATTTAACAGCTGCTTCTGCTTGCGTGTAATCACCAATGAAATCCAGTGACCAGGCTTTAAGGGTGTGAGCGAGAGGGTTGTTGTTATTCAGGATCAAAGCACGCTCTGCATTTTCGAGCGCATCTTCATATTTGCCAATGTATATCTGAGCCCTAGCCATGGAGAGATAAACGGAAGGATTGTCCGGGTTTACCTGGATGGCATCTTCATAAGCAGTGATCGCCTGGGAATATTTGGCATTTTCATAGAGCAGATCGGCTTCACTGATATATGATTCGGGGTCCCGGGTGGGGGTGGCTGTGGGAATGAAAAGAGGGGGAGTAGCAGGGACTACGACCTGGTTCACGTAAAGTGCACCCCCAATGAGAATCAAGAGCAAGATCACACGCCATGGATTCGGTCGGCGCGATCTTTTCTTCTTTAAATTCCATTTGCTGCCTTTCAAGTACATAATCTGATCTTACCATTTTGGGAGAACGAGCGTCAAGATTAGGTCTAACCTTGCCATTCTAACTCCTCGGGGCTAGAATGGGAGGATGAAGATTAATGTTTTCACATTATTTCCCGAGGTTTTTCGCCCTTACCTGGATACCAGCATCCTGCGGCGGGCGATTCAAAATCAGCTGGTAAAGGTTTTTCTGAATAATATACGGGATTGGACCGCAGATCGGCACCATATCACCGACGATACCCCTTATGGGGGTGGGGGAGGAATGATCATGAAACCTGAACCAATATTCACCGCGGTTGAAAGAGTCCTTGGGGAGGATTTTAAATTTCCAATTATTCTGCTGACCCCGCAGGGGCGCTTGTTTGATCAGTCAGTGGCACTTGAACTAAGCCGCCATCGGGAGCTAGCGTTAATCTGCGGGCGCTATGAAGGAATAGATGAACGAGTTAGAGAGCACCTGGTAACTGATGAGATCTCAATAGGAGACTATGTGCTCAGCGGTGGAGAATTGCCAGCCATGGTAATGATAGATTCAATCGTGCGCTTGTTACCCGGGGCTCTGGGTGATCCCACGGGAGCTCAGGATGACTCGCATTCATTTGGGCTGCTTGAATACCCTCATTACACCCGGCCAAATGATTTCCGGGGTTGGGAGGTTCCTGATGTGTTATCTTCAGGCGATCATGCCCGCATAAATCAATGGCGACGGGAACAGGCTTTATTACGCACTCACAAACGCCGTCCAGATTTATTGCAGAAAGCTGAATTAAGCGAAGAAGATCGTAAATTTCTGGATTCACTTGACACGCCTGATTGAGCAGTGAATCTTAACCTTCGCCAGGGAATGAGTGGCGATTTGAATCAAATCGCGATCATTTGGTGCGACGAAGACTTGCTGGTGATAGATAAACCGGCGGGAATGCTGGCATTACCAGATGGTTACGATCCTTCCTTACCCCATGTAAAATCTGTATTATCCCCAAGATACGGACCGCTCTGGATCGTTCACCGCCTCGACCGTGAAACCAGTGGATTAATGGTCCTTGCACGCAATGCTGCCTCCCATAAAGATTTAAACACCCAATTTCAAGAACGTAGGGTGAAAAAGATTTATACAGCCATTATCATTGGAAATCCTGTATGGAAACAAAAAAGGCTGGATAAACCATTAACGCTGAATGTTGGTCGGCGGCATCGTACCAGGATCGATTTGGAAAATGGTAAGCATTCGGAAACCCTGATAACAGTTCGTGAAAGATTAAAGTATTACTGCCTGGTCGATGCAGAACCTGAGACTGGCCGTAGGCATCAGATCAGGGCACATCTTGCTGGAGAAGGATATCCAATTGTCTGCGACAGCCTGTATGGAAAGCAAAAAGCACTGCTCCGCTCGGATATCAGCTCCCGGTACCAGGCAGGTTCCTCTACAAACGATACGTTGCTGGCACGCACTGCCCTGCACTCCAGTTCAATTACCCTGGATCACCCTGGAAGCCAGCAGAGGTGTAAATTCGAATCCAAAATCTCGTCTGATCTTGAATTAACCCTGGAATTTCTAAGGGATAGCATTCCTGATTTAAGAGGAAAATGAATTTTCCTGTTAAATCTTTATTAGAACGGATTGCGTGATTCGGGGTTTGCTTGACGTTCAATAAGTGACGTGGTATTATCAATAATGCACCCTTTAGCACTCTCGTAATGAGAGTGCTAAAATATAGGAACGCATATGAGTCTTGACGAACGACAGAAGCTGATTCTCGCTCTGGTTATCCGAGATTATATTGACAATGCCCAACCGGTGGGTTCGAAAACACTTGTTGATAAATATGGGCTGAATTTCAGCCCAGCGACCGTACGTAATGAAATGGTTGCATTGACTGAGGCGGGTTTCCTTTACCAACCCCACACCTCGGCGGGGCGGGTTCCAACGGAGGAAGGTTACCGGTACTTTGTACGCCAGCTGATGGGGCAAACCGATCTTGCACCCCAAACCAAGCGGATGATCTCGCACCAGTTCTACCAGGCGGGTCAAGATATTGACCATTGGCTGCGTTTAGCGGCCTCAATACTTGCCCACCAATCGCAAGCCGCCTCAATTGTCACAGCTCCGTACCCTGAAAAAGCCAGATTCAAGCACATCGAGCTGATTTCCACAATTGGCCGACAGGTGTTGATGGTATTGGTCTTGAGTGGGGGAGATGTCCGCCAGCAGGTGTTATCCCTCGCTGAACCGGTCCCTCAATCAACGCTGAGCACTTCAGCAGCTCAACTCAACCAGCTTTGCCAGGGGTTAAACAAGGAAGAGATCGCCGCACTGGCTCTCCGAATGGATGCTCTCGAACAAGATCTGTTGAACCTGATTGTTGAGGAGATGGAACGGTCTGGGGCAATATT
>Ga0316579_10000518_pt1 | contig 12648 bp, 8 predicted proteins | sample J5NA_2_FD_203074 | JGI IMG/M metagenome (GOLD analysis project Ga0316579, IMG submission 203074) | Rhizosphere microbial communities from salt marsh grasses in Alabama, United States - J5-7_160517rDrA | ecosystem: Host-associated > Plants > Roots > Rhizosphere | place: USA: Alabama | collected... | reverse complement strand
GCGCCGAAAGAGTTCGATCGCCGGGCGGGTATCTCCCGGCACGAGTCCCATGCGCTGCAGGATGCGCAGGTCGCGGCGCACGTTGAACAACGCCCCTTCGGGCGTGTCCAGATCGGTACCGGGATTCTGGTACGCGTACGCGGTCGAGACGTTGCAGCGCAGCGTCAGCGGCCGCGCCGGGTCCTCGCGCACGGCGCGCAGGATCGCGTCCAGCCGCCCATCGCCCAGGTCTGGATCTCGTCCCTCCCCGATGCGGGAGACGATATGCATCAATTCGTAGGGCCGTACGTCCAGCGAGTTGTACTCGCGTACCATGCCGCCTCCGTCTCCAGCCTACATCCGTTCGCAGTAGCGGCATTCAGCCGCTACGCGCTTTGGCCACCGATAACCGGTGAACCGGTTACTACGAACACATCATCTTCAGCCGCCAGCCGTTTCTCCTCAAGCCTCGTCGTCGACGAGCGGGAGATGAACGACGTCTTTACGCGCAGACGAGAGATAGACCGCGCGAATGATCTCTATTGCCTTGCGCGCCTCTATGCCCGTCACGCGCGGCGCACGGTCCTCCTCGATCGCCGAGAGCAGGTCCTCGATCTGCCGGCGGTGGGTCGTGTGCGCGATGGCGGCGGGATCGTTAAATGCATGTCCCTCGCGCTGCTCGAGCGTCATGACCGCCTCTTTTTCCTCGTCTGTTGCGTCCTCCAGATCCCACCTGGCGATGCGTCCTTCCTCCAGGACGATCGTCCCCCGCGTGCCGTGGAACTCGGCGTGCGCCGGATCGCCGGGCCAGCAGCTCGTCGCGCCCTGGATGACGCCCATGGCGCCGTTGGCAAAGGTCAACAGCGCGGAGGCGGTGTCCTCGGCCTCGATGTCGTGAGCCAGGGCCGCAATGTGGCCAAAGACTGAAACGACCGGCCCGGCGAGCAACTGCAGCACGTCGATGTTATGGATCGACTGGTTGATCAGCGCGCCGCCGCCGTCGAGCGCCCACGTGCCGTGCCAGCCACGATAGTATTCGTCGGAGCGATACCACTTGACGTAGGCGTCGGCCATCACTAATCTGCCCAGCCGACCTTGCTCGATCGCCTCCTTGGCCTTGTGGATACCGTGGCGAAAGCGATAGGGAAAGATGCCCGTCAGCTTGACGCCGTTCTCCTGCGCCGCGGCGATGATCTGGTCGGCTTTGGCCAGGGTCACGTCGAGCGGCTTTTCCACGATCAGGTGCTTGCCTGCCCGGGCAGCCTCCACCGCCAGTTGGGCGTGCGTGCCGCTCGGGGTGCAGACGTTGACCACGTCAATGTCGTCGCGGGCGAGAAAGGCGACGAGATCGCTCGTCCACTCGACGCCGCTGAACATCTCTGTAAATGCGCGGCCCGCGGCCTCAAAGGTATCGTACACCGACACGAGATGGGCGTTGGGTATTTCCTCGATTGCTGCCGCATGCACACGGGCGATGTTCCCCGCACCGATCAGGCCGATACCATAGTCCTTGACCATGCTTAGGTTCCCTATTCTCCTTTGTCCAATGCGATCTGTTCCGCGAGGCCAAGTACGCGTTTTCGTACAGCCTCGTTGACACCCGTGGCCAGCGGCGCCGGTCCGGTCTGGCAGTTGAGGTTGGACTGTGCCACCTCGTACCCACCCTCCGGCAGCAGCTCGTCGGTAGGCAGGTAGCCCGGCAGATCCTGGCAATATCCCCACACGATCAGGTTCTCGTCATCGAGCCAGCGGCGCAGGTGCGGCCCCCACTCGGCGACCACCTCGCCGGCCAGCCACGCGATCCGGCGCTCGGGCGTCAACTGGAGCAGTCCCATCTCCCACGGGGTCGCGCGCACGGCGGGCCAGCCGGCCTCAAAGAACGCGCTCCAATAGCGCCCTATGTTACGATACAACTCTTCCCCACGCTTGGCCATGGCCTGCCAATGCGCGAGGGGTGGTATACCGTCGACGTCGCGCACGGCCTGGAACCACCCTCCTGCGGCGCGCAGCTCGAGATCGAGCGGCTCGCCCGATCCTGCCAGGGCATTGACCACATCGCCCGCCAGCTCGCGGCCCGCCTGCTCCAGATCGGCTGGCGTCGCCTTGCGGAAACGGCCCTGCTCCAAGTCGGCCAACACGCGCGGGCGCACGTTGCCGGCCAGGCCCTGCACGAACTGGCAGTGTACGCCGCTGCCGAGTACCTCGGCGACGTGCTGGCGTGCCACCGCCGGATAGTCGGCCGAGATCGCATCGTAAGTAAAGCCATAGGCAATCACGGCATGGCAGCCATAGTTGAAAACCACGCACCGCCCGCCATCGCTGGCCACGACGTCCATCACCCACAGCTCCGGGTTGTAGGCGCCGGCCGGATTGGGCGCCATGGCCATCTCGCCCACCTCGTTCCGGTTGCGACGGTTGATGCCCACGTCCGACGCGCCTTGGTAGAGGGTGATGCTCGAAGGGCGGAGGCGGTCGACCGCATCGCACGCCACGCGCAAGATCTTGTACCGGAGCGCCTGTTCGTACGCGCGCAGGCCCTCCGGCTTGGGGCAGAGGATAGGATATTTGTCGAAATTGGTCATCGGCCCGCTGTGCGTGTGGGCATAGTTCAGGATCACGGCCTCGCGCGGGATGCCGGTATAGGCTGCGACGTCGACGCGCAGGGGAAGGCCGATCGCAGATGCCAGGCCGATCAGGTCGATCGAGATCCACAGTGTCCGGTGGCCTGCGCCGTCCTCCAGCGCGCACGCCTGCGCATAGAGCGGATCGCGTATTGACGCCCCATCCGTGAAGCGTGCCCCGCGGCCCCCCATAGGCAGTCCCAACGGGGGCGTAATGTCGATCCGCGCCCAACCGGCCCTTATGTTATCCACTGCTTTGCTCCTCGAGCGCCGACTCCGTGGTCGTAGTAACAGCTTGAACCGTACCAGGATATCATCTTTGCAGACGATGTCAAGCACCCAAATGGGTCATATCCGGCTCGGCGCGCGGTAGCACGCGCCCAAAGGGCACCCCGACGGGCAGCGAATCGACGTCGTATACCGTGCGCCCACGGATCACGATCCGCTGCGGTATGAGGTCGGGCACGTCGCGGTGCCAACGCCAGACGACAAAGGTGGCCCATGCACCGGGCGCCATGCCGGCAGCGGCCTCACTCAGGCCAAAGAGTCTCGCCGGGACAGAGGTCGCGCGATCGACATAGGCTGCCGGGGTCTGACCCTCCTCGACGAAAGCGGCCAGGTTGGCCAGGCAGCGCGCCAGCGGCACCACGGCGCCCATCAGCAGCGGCGACTGGTAAAAGCCAAAGCGTCCGTCCGCGGTGAGCTCGGCGATCGCGTCGCGGGCGCGATAGAGCCCTGGCGGCGCGCCGGCCATGCTGATCGCGTCGCTGACCAGGATCAGCCGGTCTGCCGGCTTGGCCCGGTAAAGGACCTTGACTGTCTCGGCGGGCAGGTGTTGGCCGTCGGCGATGATCCCGGCATAGAGCCGGTCCTCGGCCGCCTGCTGCCACAGCAGGTTTGGATGGCGCGGCATGGTCGTGTTGCAGCCGTTGCCCAGGTGGGTGACCGTGCGTGCCCCGGCCTCGACCGCGCGGCGGATCGTCGCCCCGTCCGCCTGGTGATGGCCGAGGGCGACCACGACGCCGCTCCCGGCGACCCGCTCGATCATATCGATCGCCCCCTCTACTTCGGGAGCGAGGGTGAGCAGCCGGATCCGCCCGCCGGCAGCGGCTTGCAGCCGCTGGAAGGCCGGATAGTCGGGCGGCTGGACGTAGCGCAGCGCGTGCGCGCCGCGCGGGCCGTCCACGGGCGAGATCCACGGCCCCTCCTGGTGAATCCCGGGCACCATGGCAGCCACGTCGGGATAGGCACAGCAGGCCACGTCGATGTTGGCCATGGCCTGGCGCATCGTGTCGAGCGCGTCGGTGGTCACCGTCGGCAGAAAGGAGGTACTGCCGGTGAGGGCGATCGACCAGCACAGGTCACGGATCCCCTCGGGCCCCAGGTCGACGTCCTTGAAACCGCGCCCCAGGTAGCCGTTGATCTGCGTGTCAAAGAGACCCGCAGTGGCAAAGACCGACGGGTCTTCCGGCAACTGGCGGCGCTCCTCCTGCTCGGCCTGGCGCACGCCGGTCAGGCGCTCGCCCTCCCACTCGAGGACGACGGCCTCCTCAACGACGCCGGGCGCAGGGCGGACGACGAGCTGTTCGTGCGCGGGCGGATCGAACCACGGATAGTGAGTAGACATCAGGCCTGCCTTCCGTCAGCGAACCGCATAGGCGCGGTCGACCTTGGCAAAGATAGCGACCGCGTCGACGATCTCATCCTGGCCCCAGCTCTCGTAAAAGTGCAGGTTAAAGTGGCAGTCCATCGTCGCCTCGGCGTTCGGGCAAGGGAACTGGCGGTCCGGATCCCCGGCATAGTCGGGGCTGGCCCAGGGATAACCGCTGCTGCCAAAGACGCGGCGCTGGACGAACCAGTCCATCTTGTGCGGGAGCGCGCCCCTGTAGTCCGGCGCGATGCTCAGCCCCTCAGCACCGAGCGCCTGGCAGTAGGTCGTCTTGTCACAGCTCGCCGCCTGGGCCTCGAAGCGCAGGCGCAGGAACCAGTAGGTCGGATCTGCGCCCTCGACCTGCTCGGGGACGGCCACCGTCGAGAGGCCGGCTATGCCCTCGGCCAGTCCGGCCACGACGGCACGGCGGGCAGCGACGATGTCGGGCAGTTTGCGCAACTGGACACGCCCGATCGCCGCGGCAAGGTCATTGAGGTTCAGGTTGAGCGAAGCCACGGCATTGGTCGAGCCGGGAGGCAGGAAAAAAGGCTTACCGCGGTCGGAGGCACGCCGCACAGCATGATAAAGCGCCTCGTCCTGCGTATAGACCAGCCCTCCCTGCCCGCCGCTGCTGTGATGCTTGCCAAACATGGTGGAAAAGACGCCGATGTCGCCATAGGTGCCCACCAGCTTGCCGTGGAGCGTGGCCGCATGCGACTGCGAGCAGTCCTCGATCACGGGCAGCCCGTGCTCACGAGCGATCTCGACGATCCCGGCAATGTCTGCCGGCTCGCCGGCAATGTGCGCGACCACGATCGCGCTGGTGAGCGGCGAGATCAGCGCTGCTACCTGGTCGGGGCCGGTATTGTAGCTGTCCGGCGCAGTGTCGGCCATGATCGGGATCAGGTTCTGCAGCGGGACCGGCATCAGGCCGCCGGGGTCGGTCACTGCAGCGACGATCACCTCACTAAAGGGCTCGAGGTTCAGCGCCTTGAGCGCCACGTACAGGCCGGAGGTGCCCGAGTTCACTGCGTCGACGTAGCCGCCTCCCATGAAGGCGGCAAATTCCTCACAGTAAGCCTGCTCGCTCTCACCATTATAGCCGGGGGCAACGCCGGTCTCGATCGCCTGGTCGAACAGGGCGTCTACCGCCGCCTTTTCCTCGCGCCCAACGTGCCCGCGCTGCGGAAAGGGCTCCTCGCGCACCTTGGGACCGCCATGGAGCGCCAACTCATTCAACGGTTCTCGCGTCACAGGTCCTCCTCGGATGAGATCCACACGACTCGCGTACGACGAGAGAGCAGGGCAGCGTGACGTGCTCGGCCTCGCTGCGCTCCCCCGCCATCCGGTCCAAGAGCATCTCCACGGCGAGCTCGCCTGCCTGGAGCACCGGCAACTGGACCGTCGTCAGCGCCGGGTTGAGGTAGGTGCAAAAGGGCTGGTCGTCGATCCCAACCACCGCCACGTCGTCCGGGACGCACAACCCTTGCTGTTGTATCGTCTTGATCGCAGTCGCGGCGACGACGTCGTCGCTCGCCACGATCGCCGTCGGCCGGGGTTCTGCCTCCAGCAGGGCCAGCGTCGAGCGGCGCCAACCCTCCGCATCCCCCGTGTAATCGCCCGGGAGAACATAGTCGTCTCGCCAGGCGATGCCATGCCGTTCCAGGGCCGTGCGATAGCCGCGCAGGCGCACCTCCCCGCTGTAGCGTCGCTCTGGCCCGCAGAGGTGCGCAATGCGCCGGTGGCCGATCTCGATCAGGTGCTCGACCGCCCTGACCACCCCCCCCTCATCGTCCCAGTTGATCTGATCCATCCTCTCGTAACTCTGCGCCCGGTTGACCAACACTGCCGGCACGCGCTGCCGCTGCAGGGCCAGGACATAGTCATCGGCCAGCCGCTCGGACACGGAGAGAAAGATCAACCCGTCCACCCGCTTTTCCAGCAGCACCTGCACCACCTCGTCCTCTTCTTGCAGGCTGCGGGCATTGCTCATCAGCACCGTATAGCCCGCACCGCGAGCAATAGGCTCGATGGTGTTGAGTGCCTGGAGAAAGAGGGGCGTTTCGACCTCGGCAATGACGACACCGATCGTCGCCGTTCGACGCGTAACAAGGCTACGCGCCAGGGCATTGGGCCGATAGTGCAGTGACTCGATCACCTGCACGACGCGCTGCAGCGTATCCTCCGACATGGAGCCGGTACGATCGTTGAGCACATTCGAGACGGTAGTGACAGAGACCCCTGCTGCGCGAGCGACGTCCTTGATAGTCACCGATTGCTTGCGCCACTTGGGCATCCGCGTCCCCTCTCCATACACCGCACGGGTGAAACGTTTCACAAGATACCATCATTTCCGGAACCTGTCAAACGGGACGAATCGCTGGCATGGCCCCGTTGCTCGAAATGGGGAGAAGTGGTATAATGATCATGAGCTAGACATAACCAGGAACTTTATCCGGCCGAGGGAAGAAGGTGCCACGCAACAGGTGTCTCGCACACGAGGCAGCCGGGCACAGAGAAGGTTGCGATGGACGGCGACGACCCTTATACCCGCAATCTACACCGCCTCAAGTGGGCTGTCTTCTGCGCGGCGGTGCTGCTTCTGGGCGGCATCGAATCGCGCAGCGTGCTGCTGGGTAGCGTGCCGCCGATCGAGGGACTGATCGACTGGCTGATCGGCGTGCCGCTGATCGGTGCGCTTGTCTACGGCGCCTTTCAGATCGGCGCACGCCTGGAGGGGCACACCCAGGCCGAGGCAGCCGCGGAGGAGCTGCGACGCCACAACCGCGAACTGGCCTTCCTCAACCGGGCCAGCCGCGCCTTTGCCGCCACGCTGGACCTGGACCGCCTGCTGGCCGACGTGGTAGAAGAGACGCGCCACCTGCTCGATGCCTCGGCGTGCTCGATCTGGCTGCTCGACCAGGAGACAGAGGAGCTGGTCTGCCAGCAGGTCACCGGCCCGCAGAGCGACCTCGTCCGCGGGCAGCGGCTGGCGCCGGGCAAGGGCCTGGCCGGCTGGGTAGCGCGCCACGGAGAGAGCCTGATCGTGCCCGACGCCAAGGCCGACGACCGCCACTTCACGGACGTGGACCGGGTGACCGGTCTCGATCTGCGCTCCATCCTCTCGGTGCCGCTGCGGACGAACCACGGCGCGGTGGGCGTGATCCAGGCCCTGCACACGGAGGTCGATCGCTTCCAGCAAGCCGACCAGGCCCTGCTCGAGCCGCTGGCTGCGGCGGCGGCGATCGCAATCGACAACGCCCGCCTCTACCAGGAGACGGACCAACTGCGCGCGTTCAACGAAAACATTGTGCGGAGCATGCAGGAGGGGATCCTGCTCGAGGACGCAGCAGGGCAGATCGCTTTCGTCAACCCTGCGGCAGCAGAGCTGCTCGGATGCGCGCCGGAGGCGCTGGTCGGGCAGCATTGGAGCGCCATCGTGCCCCCGGAGCGCATGGCTGAGGTCGAGCGAGAGCTCAGCCGGCGCCCGCAGGGCGTCGCCAGCCGCTACGAGACTGCCCTCCTGGCACGAGACGGCACGCGGATCCCGGTCATCGTCAGCGCCAAGCCGATCTTTGAGAATGGGCACCGCTGGCAGGCCTACGAGCCACGCGCCGGCAGAGCGCGCGCCAGCGGAGTACGGTCCGGCGGCGCACGCGCGGTCGAGCGGCACAACCACCCGCAGGCGGATGGTCGGGCCTATGCCGGCGTGATCTCGGTCTTTACCGATATCCGCGAGCGGGTACGCGCCGAGCGTGAGCTGCGCGCGTCGGAAGAGCAGTACCGCGATCTGGTGGAGCACATCAGCGACGCGATCTATGCCGTGGATGCAAACGGCATCGTGACCTACCTCAGCCCGATCATCGAGTCGCTGATCGGCTACACGCCGGCAGAGCTGGTCGGCCACTCGTTCTCGAAGGTCGTCCACCCAGAGGACCTGGCGCGCATGCAGGAGAACCACAAGCGCGTGCTCACAGGCCAAGCAGCGACGAACGAGTACCGCCTGGTGGCAAAGAACGGCGAGGTGCGATGGGCGCGCACCTCAAGCCGCCCGGCGTTCGAAGATGGCCGGTTGATCGGCCTGCGTGGCGTGCTGTCCGACGTCACCGTACGCGTGCGCGCCGAGCAAGAGCACCGCGAGCTGGAGATGCGGCTGGAGCGTGCACAGCGCATGGAATCGCTGGGCGCGCTGGCCGGCGGCGTGGCGCACGACCTGAACAACATCCTCAGCCCCATGGTCGCCTACCCGGAGCTGATCCTGGAAGCGCTGCCCGAAGAGAGCGAGGTGCGCGACGACGTGCAGGAGGTACGGCGCTCGGCAGAAAAGGCGGTGGCCATCGTGCAGGACCTGCTGGCCCTGGGACGCAGAGGGGTATATCACATGGCGCCGCTCGACCTGAACGAGGTCGTGAACGAGTACCTCGCTTCCGCCTCCTTTGTCGACCTGGCATCCAGGTACCCGCAGGTCGCGGTCGATGTGGCGCTCGATCCCGAGCTGCTGCGCATCCAGGGCTCGACCCACCACTTGTCGAAGGTGCTGATGAACCTGGTGACTAACGCCTTCGAGGCTATGCCCGGCGGCGGCCGCCTGGCGATCCGCACGGGGTGCGAGCATCTCGAATGCCCGCACGCCGGCTACGAGCAGATCGAAGCGGGGGATTACGTGGCGCTGCGCGTCGTGGACACGGGCACGGGGATCGCGCAAGAGGACGTGCCGCGCATTTTCGAGCCCTTCTACACCAAGAAAGAGATGGGGCGCAGCGGCACGGGGTTGGGGCTGGCAGTCGTCTATGGCGTGGTCCACGACCACTCGGCGCGGATCGACCTCGTGACGGCGGTGGGCGAGGGCACCGAGCTGACCCTCTATTTCCCGGTCTCGGCGGACACAGCCCCTGCGTGCGACGAGGAAGATGGGCAGGGGTGCCGGGGGAGCGAGCAAGTGCTCGTCGTGGACGACCTGCAGGAGCAGCGCACGCTCGCGACGCGGCTCCTGTCGGCGCTGGGCTACCACGTCGACGCGGTAGAGAGTGGTCGCGCGGCGGTGACCTACCTGCGGGATCATAGCGCGGACATTGTAGTGCTGAACATGATGCTCGAGAGCGGGCTTGACGGGCTGGACACCTACCGCGAGATCCTGCGCGCGCACCCGGGGCAGAAGGCGATCGTTACCAGCGGCTATCCCGTAACAGAGCGTGTGAAAGAGGCGCAGCGGTTGGGCGCAGGGGCGTTCCTGCGCAAGCCCTACACGCTGCAGCGCCTCGGGCGGGCGGTGCGGCGGGAGCTGGACCGCGTCGCCGTGACGACGCCCTGAGCCCACTTACCCTCCCTCGCCCAGCCTAGCACACACCCAAACCATACCCGGTCGTGGCTGGGGCATCCTCACGTGCCACCGCAAGACCTCTCCCCTACGGCCTGGATCACCCGTAATGAACCGCGTATCATCATCCTGGGACCGCCTGCCCTACGCTCAGGAGGTCGAGTGTGTCGCTCTAGCAGGGATGTGGTATAATCGGGTTGTGGACCCTCACTGCAGGGCAAGGCGAGCGCGGGCTGCGCGAACGACGATTCCATCGGGAGGAGCCGGATGAAGATTACCGATCTCAGGTGCACTCTGTTGGGGCAGAATCCGGTGGTGCGCATCACCACCGACGAGGGGATCAGCGGCCTGGGCGAGGCCGAGGCCTACAAGCCCTACCTCGTGCCGTACGTCCTCTTTTATAGGGACATGATCCTGGGCGAGGACCCTACCGACGTGGCGCGGGTGATGGGCCGCATTCGCCGCATGGGCAGCTTTAAGCCGTGGGGCAGTGCGGTGAGCGCGATCGAGATGGCGCTGTGGGACATTGCCGGGCAGGCGGCGGGCGTGCCGGTGTACAAGCTGCTGGGCGGCAAGGTACGCGACGAGGTGCGCGTCTATAACGGGGCCGTGCGCTTTCCCATGGCTGGCTCCTCCCCGCAGGATTATGCAGAGAACATGGCCAGGATGAAGGCCTCCCCGGAAGGATTCTCGATCATCAAGCAGGGCATCGCCTTCCACAGCGGCATGCCCTACCAGGTGCCGGACCTCATGTACGGCGACGTGCAGTCGGGCGGCAGGCACCCCAACCGCAGCCTGCTTACCGAGCGCGGCCTCAAGCACATCGTCGCCTGCGTCGAGGCGATGAAGGAGGTGCTGGGCGACGAGGTCGGGCTGGCCCTCGACTGCGGGCCGGGGTGGATGGTCCCCGACGCGATCCGCCTGGCCCGGGCGCTGGAACCGCTCCATATTATGTGGCTCGAGGACATGATCACGGGCGACTATACCCCGTACGTCCTGCCCGACCAGTATCGCGAGGTGACGCGCAGCACGTCGACCCCGATCCACACCGGCGAGCAGATCTACCTGCGCGAGAACTTCAAAGCTCTTTTCGAGAAGCAGGCGGTTAACGTCGTGGGGCCCGACCCGTGTGACGTGGGCGGCCTGGCCGAGCTCAAGTGGGTGGCCGAGTACGCGGACTTGCACGGGATCCTGATCGCTCCGCACGGCACGGGTGACGGACTGATCGGCCTCGCCGCGCTGGTGCAGGTCTCGGCGACGCTGCCGCAGAACTATATCGCCTTCGAGTACCCGGTGGGCCGGCCCGAGTGGTGGTACGACATCGTCGAGGGCCTGCCCGACCCGATCGTACGCGACAGCATGATCGAGGTGTGGGACACGCCAGGCCTGGGCGTCAAGATCGACGCCGGGGCGGCGCGCCCCTACCTGCCGGAAGGAGACAAGGGCTTTTTCGATTGAGATTGCGGGTCCCTTGTGGGGACGCTTAAGGACGTACCTGGACCGGCAGGTTGGGAAATGTGCCTCTAGGTAGGGCGACCACATTTAACTCCCCAAACGTGGGTGGCACATCCCAATGTGCCACCGGCCGGCATAGGGATGCCGGCCTACGCTCGCAAGGGTGTCTGGCGTACTTGATTGCTAATGGAGGTCGAGCTCACGGCCAAATTCGGTCGCCCTACCTCTAGGGCGGAGGTGCGCACAAGGAAGGAGCTCAGCATATGGGAGAGGCAGGACAGGAAACAGCGACGCATCAGCGGTTAGAAGTCGCGCCTAACCAGCGCTACCTGCAGTACGCCGACGGCACGCCCTTTTTCTACCTCGCCGACACGGCGTGGGAGCTCTTTCATCGCCTGAACGCCGAGGAGGCCGACCGCTACCTCCGCAACCGTGCTGCCAAGGGCTTTACCGCGGTCCAGGCCGTCGTCCTGTCCGAGCGCGGCGGGCTGGAAGAGCCGAACGCCAACGGCGACCACGCGCTGATCGATGACGACCCGGCGCGGCCCAACGAGCCCTATTTCCGTCACGTCGACTGGATCGTCGACCGCGCCGCGTCGCTCGGCCTCACCGTGGGCATGCTCCCGACCTGGGGGCACTACTGGAAGCGCGTGGACCGGCGCGAGGCGCCGATCCTGAACCCCGCGAACGCGCGTGCCTACGGTCGCTACGTCGGAGCACGCTACCGCGACGCGCCGCTGATCTGGATCCTCGGCGGCGACCAGAACGTCGAGACGGACGAGGAACGGGCGACCGTGGAGGCGCTGGCGCAGGGGCTCGATGAGGGCGATGGCGGCGCGCACCTGATCACCTACCATCCGCGCGGCCCGGGGCGCTCGTCCGACTTTTTTCACGGCGCGTCCTGGCTGGATTTCAACATGATCCAGTCCTCGCACGGTTCCCACGACCACGACAATGGGCTCTTTGTGGCACACGACTATGACCTGGCCCCGCCCAAGCCGACGGTCGATGGCGAGCCGCGCTATGAGATGCTGGAGGTAGGCTTTTACTTCCGCGGGGCCAACCGGCTCGACCGCTTTGACGCCTACGACGTGCGCCAGGCGGCCTACTGGGCGCTGCTCGCCGGTGCCTGCGGCCACACTTACGGGCACAGCAGCATCTGGCAGATGTGGGCCCCCGGGCGCGAGGCAGCGTTCGGGGCCGACGTGCCCTGGTACGAGGCGCTCGACCACCCGGGCGCCTTCCAGATGGGCCTGCTGCGCAAGCTCTTTGAGGCACGCCCCTGGTGGAAGCTGGTCCCCGACCAGTCGCTGCTCGCCGATGCCCCGCGCAGCGGGGGAGCCAAGGTCCGCGCCGCACGGGCACAGGACGGCACCTTTCTGCTGGCCTATTCGCCGCGTGGTGCCTCCTTTGCCGTCGATCGCAGCGTCCTAGGCGCGTCGCGCGTACGAGAGACGTGGTATGACCCGCGCTATGGTTCTGCCTTTGTCGTACATACCGGTACCGGGACCGGCTACCAGACCTATGCGCCACCTACTTCGGGACGTGGGAACGACTGGATCCTGATCCTCGAGGATCCGGACGCAGGACTGGCGCCCATCAGACCCTAAGGGTTTTCCGCGGAT
>Ga0316579_10000517_pt1 | contig 12658 bp, 10 predicted proteins | sample J5NA_2_FD_203074 | JGI IMG/M metagenome (GOLD analysis project Ga0316579, IMG submission 203074) | Rhizosphere microbial communities from salt marsh grasses in Alabama, United States - J5-7_160517rDrA | ecosystem: Host-associated > Plants > Roots > Rhizosphere | place: USA: Alabama | collected... | reverse complement strand
GCCGGAGCCCCTCGTGGCGGAGCTACGGGGGGCGACGAGAACGCCGCCGGGTGCCGCCCGGGCACCGCGCAGCGCCGAAGCGGAGTTGGCGAGACACGCTCCAGGACGTGCCACGGACCCGTGCCGGTGCCGCGCGTGGTCGGACAGGGCGCCGGAGGGGACGCGACGCCCGCGCCGGGGCGGCCGGCAGGCGTCGCGGGCTCCCGCCCGGGCGGTGCACCGCCTACCATCCACGCATGAGTGCCCCCCGCGGCTTGCGGGTGGGGACGGTGCTGGGAGCCCCGGTCCTGCTCCAACCGGCCTGGTTCCTCGTGGCCGGCGTCCTCGCCCTTGCGTTCGGACGTCTCGCCGACGACTGGTCCCCCGGGACCGGCCTCTCCCTGCTCGTCGTGGCCTCGCTGTCCTTCGCCGCCCTGCTGCTCCTGTCGGTGTTCCTGCACGAGCTCGCCCACGCCCTGACCGCGCGGGCCACCGGGACCCCGGTCAGCCACATCGTGCTCGACATGTGGGGCGGGCACACCGCCTTCGGCGCCCAGATCACCTCGCCGGGCCGTTCGGTCCTCATCGCCCTGGCCGGTCCGGTGACCAACGCCGTCCTGGCCCTGCTCGCATGGCTCGTGTACGCCCTCACCGACGCCGGGGGGCTCACCGGCCTGATCCTGCTGGCCCTGACCACGGCCAACGCCTTCGTCGCCGCGTTCAACGTCCTGCCGGGCCTGCCGCTGGACGGCGGGCGGGTCATCGAGGGACTGATCTGGTGGATCACCGGCGACCGCTGGGCCGGGACCGCCGCGGCCGGCTGGATCGGACGCGCCGTCGCCCTGCTGATCGCCGGCACGGCCCTGCGGTCCCTGCTCGACGACCGCACCGGCGAGCGCGGCAGCGCCGTCTGGTCCGTCCTGCTGGCCGTCCTGCTCTGGCAGGGGGCCGGGCAGTCCCTGGCGCTGGCCCGCTGGCACCGCAGCGTCCCGCGCCTGCGCGCCGGCACCCTGATGATCCCGGCCCTCGCCCTGCCGGCCGGCTCGACCGTCGCCGAGGCGCTCGCCCGCGTCGGTCCCCGCGGCGGGCAGCGGTTGGTCCTGCTGGACCGCGAGGGCCTCCCCGGCGGGATCGTGGACCCCCGGGCCCTGCGGGCCGTACCGGCCGACCGTGCCGGGCAGGTCCCCGTCACGGCCGTCGTGCGTCCCCTGCGCCCCGACGCCCGCCTGGGACTGGACGCGGCAGGGGACCGTCTGCTGCACCTGTTGCAGTCCACCGGCCACCGCGAGTACGCGGTCCTGCGTCCCGACGGCACCGTCGCCGGTGTCCTGACCCGCTCCGACGTCGCCCAGGCCCTCGGTTCCTGACCGCGGGCGGCCCCCTTCCTCCGCCGGACACGGTCCGGTGGCGATGCCGATGCGGCGGCGCCTCCGGGTCCACCGGGCCCCGATCGCCCCGGCCCCTCGTGGCGCGGGGGAGGCAGGGGGCGGGCGGCAGGGGGCGCCAGTAGAATCCTGGCCCGTGCCATCGACCGGACCGGGCCGCGCCGTCCCCGCACCCGCCGCCCCCACGGGGGCCGACCGGCGCCGGGGGGTCTTCCGCTCCGGTGACCAGGTCCAGCTGACCGACCCCAAGGGGCGGATGCACACGATCACCCTGGTACCGGGCAAGGAGTTCCACACCCACCGGGGGCTGTTCCCCCACGACGAGCTCATCGGCCGTCCCGAGGGATGGGTCGTCACCAACACCGCAGGGATCGAGTACCTGGCGCTGCGCCCGTTGCTGTGCGACTACGTGCTGTCCATGCCCCGCGGGGCCGCCGTGGTCTACCCCAAGGACGCCGGGCAGATCGTCGCGATGGCGGACGTGTTCCCCGGCGCGAGGGTCGTCGAGGCCGGTGTCGGCTCGGGGGCCCTGTCCATGTCCCTGCTCAACGCCGTCGGGGACCGCGGCCGGCTGTTCTCCTACGAGCGGCGGGCCGACTTCGCCGACATCGCCCGCGCCAACGTCGAGACCTTCTTCGGCGGCCCCCACCCGGCCTGGGCCCTGACCGTGGGGGAGCTGACGCGGTCCCTGGAGGAACGCGAGATCGACAGGGCGGTCCTGGACATGCTCACGCCGTGGGAGTGCCTGGACGCCGTGGCCCGCGCCCTGGTCCCCGGCGGGGTCCTGCTGTGCTACGTGGCCACGGCCACCCAGCTGTCGCGCACCGCCGAGCAGATCCGCGACGACGGCCGCTTCGCCGAGCCCAGCGCCTGGGAGTCCATGGTCCGCGGCTGGCACCTGGAGGGTCTGGCCGTGCGACCCCAGCACCGCATGGTGGGGCACACCGGGTTCCTCGTCACGACCCGCAGGCTCGCAGACGGTGTGACACCCCCTCTGCGACGCCGCCGTCCGGCCAGGACCAGCCGCGAGGGCGGGGAACAGGTCGAGCGCGCCTGGAACGACTGGACCGCCGAGGACCTGGGAGAACGTCCGGTCTCCGAACGCAAGATCCGCAAGGTCCGCAACGCGGTCACCCGGCAGGCCCCCGACACCGACGCGGAGTGAGAGTCGTCACCCGTTTTGTCTCGCTCTCCCCCTGAGCGGGTTCGATGACGCAAAGTAGGGGGTCAGGAGAACCGGGCCGCGGTAACCGGGCGGGACGTCGCGGGCGCGATCTCCCGTTCCGGCACTAAAGTCGAACGATTCCGCCCCACCGCTACGAGGGAGCTGCCTGCCATGACCGGTGACGAGCTCAACTCCCGTGAATCCATGTTGCGTGATGAGATTGCCCGCTTGCAGGACGAGGTCGACAGACTGCGAGGTGCCCACATCCACCCGTCCGACTTCGAACAGCTGGGTCGGCTCCGGGCACAGGTCAGCCAGCTCGCCACCCAGAACGATCGACTTACATCGACTTTGCGTGATGCCCGCGAACAGATCGTCACCTTGAAGGCCGAGGTCGACCGCCTCGCCCAGCCCCCCAACACCTACGCGTACTTCCTGGCCGCGGCCGCGGACAACCAGGCGGAGGTGACCAGCGCCGGACGCAAGATGCGCGTGGCCGTCACCCCCTCGATCAAGGTCTGCGACCTGGTCCCCGGCCAGGAGGTGATGCTCAACGAGGCCATGAACATCGTGGCCGCCCAGGAGTTCGAACGCACCGGCGAGATCGTCGTGCTCAAGGAACTCCTCGCCCAGGACCGGGCACTGGTCGTCGCGCACGCCGACGAGGAACGGGTCGTACACCTGTCCGGACCCCTGCGCCAGGAGAGACTGCGCGTCGGGGACGCCCTGACCATGGACCCCCGCTCGGGCTTCGTCTTCGAGAAGATCCCCAAGTCCGAGGTCGAGGACCTGGTCCTGGAGGAGGTCCCCGACATCGACTACTCCGACATCGGCGGCCTGGGACCGCAGATCGAACAGATCCGCGACGCCGTGGAGCTGCCGTTCCTTCACCCGGACCTGTACCGCGAGCACGGCCTCAAACCGCCCAAGGGAGTCCTGCTGTACGGGCCGCCCGGGTGCGGCAAGACCCTCATCGCCAAGGCCGTGGCGCGCTCGCTGGCCCAGAAGGTCGCCGAGCTGCGCGGCGTCACGGACTCCAAGAGCTACTTCCTCAACGTCAAGGGTCCGGAGCTGCTGAACAAGTACGTGGGGGAGACCGAGCGCCACATCCGGTTGATCTTCTCCCGTGCCAGGGAGAAGGCGAACGAGGGCACTCCCGTCGTCGTCTTCTTCGACGAGATGGACTCCCTGTTCCGCACGCGCGGTTCGGGGGTGTCCAGCGACGTGGAGACGACGATCGTCCCCCAGCTGCTCAGCGAGATCGACGGGGTCGAGCGGCTGGAGAACGTCATCGTCATCGGCGCGTCGAACCGCGAGGACATGATCGACCCGGCGATCCTGCGTCCCGGCCGCCTCGACGTCAAGATCAAGATCCAGCGTCCGGACGCGGAGAGCGCCCGCGACATCTTCTCCAAGTACCTCACCGACGGCCTGCCCCTGCACCCCGACGACCTGCGGGCCAACACCGGATCGGCCCGGGCGACGGTCGAGGCCATGATCCAGCGGACCGTGGAGCGCATGTACGCCGAGAGCGAGGAGAACCAGTTCCTGGAGGTCACCTACGCCAACGGCGACAAGGAGACCCTCTACTTCAAGGACTTCAACTCCGGCGCCATGATCCAGAACATCGTGGACCGGGCCAAGAAGACCGCCATCAAGGAACTGCTGGAGACCGGGCAGCGCGGCATCCGGCTGGAACACCTGCTGAGTGCCTGCATCGACGAGTTCAAGGAGAACGAGGACCTGCCCAACACCACCAACCCCGACGACTGGGCCCGGATCTCCGGCAAGAAGGGCGAACGGATCGTCTACATCCGCACCATCATCCAGGGCAAGCAGGGCAGCGAGCCCGGACGGACCATCGACACCGTGGCCAACACCGGCCAGTACCTGTGACCGACCGGCCGCGGTGCCGCGAGCGGTGCCCCGCGGCACCGCGGCCGACGGGGCGTCCCGCGTGTCCCGCCCCCGGCGGCCCGCACGTCGGCCCTGCCGACCGCCGCGACCTCGTAGGCTGATCCACCATGAGCGTCCGACGGGTCATGGGGATCGAGACCGAGTACGGGGTCAGTTCCCCGCACGATCCGGCAGCGAACGCGATGCTGCTGTCCAGTCAGGTCGTCAACGCCTACGCCGGTCCCGTGGGGGTCCGTTCCCACCGGGCCCGCTGGGACTACGAGGACGAGGCCCCCCTGCGTGACGCGCGCGGCTGGGAGATCACCCGGGAGCAGGCCGACCCCACCCAGCTGACCAACGCCCCCGACGACCCGGGCCTGGCCAACGTGATCCTGCCCAACGGCGCCCGCCTGTACGTGGACCACGCCCATCCGGAGTACTCCTCGCCGGAGGTCACCGGGGCGCGCGACGCCGTGCTGTGGGACAAGGCCGGCGAGCGGGTCATGCTCCACGCGGCCCGCCGCATCGCCCGCACCCCCGGCCTGGGCCAGGTCAACCTCTACAAGAACAACACCGACAACAAGGGCGCCTCCTACGGCACCCACGAGAACTACCTCATGCCCCGCAGCACCCCGTTCTGCGACATCGTCCGCCATCTGACGCCGTTCTTCGTCAGCCGGCAGGTCCTGTGCGGGGCGGGCCGGGTCGGCCGGGGCCAGGACGGCACCGGGACCGGCTTCCAGATCAGCCAGCGCGCCGACTTCTTCGAGGTCGAGGTCGGCCTGGAGACCACCCTCAAGCGCCCGATCATCAACACCAGGGACGAGCCCCACGCCAACGCCGACCGCCACCGCCGGCTGCACGTCATCATCGGCGACGCGACACTGTGCGAGGTGGCGACCTTCCTCAAGATCGGCACGACCTCCCTGGTCCTGCACCTGATCGAGAAGGGGGGCTTCACCGCGGACCTCGGCGTGGAGCAGCCCGTGCAGAGCCTGCACGCCATCTCCCACGACCCGACCCTGCGGACCCTGGTCCGCCTGCACGACGGGCGCCGGGTCACCGGGGTGCAGCTGCAGTGGCTCTACTACGAGCAGGTCGCCTCCTTCCTGCACGACCGGGCCGGCCAGGACCTCGACGCCGAGACCCGCGAGGTCCTCGACCGCTGGGAGGGGGTCCTGACCCGTCTGGAACGCGACCCGACCGAGTGCGCGCGGGAACTGGACTGGGTCGCCAAGCTCCGCCTGCTGGAGGGCTACCGGCGGCGCGACGGCCTGGACTGGGGTTCGGCCCGGCTGCAGCTGGTCGACCTGCAGTGGGCGGACGTCCGCCCGGAGAAGGGCCTGTACCAGCGGCTGCTGGCCCGGGGACGCGTCGAGCGCATCGTCACCGACGCCGAGATCGAGCGGGCCGTCACCGCCCCGCCCGACGACACCAGGGCCTACTTCCGGGGCCGGTGCCTGTCCCAGTACGGGCCCCACATCGCTGCGGCCTCCTGGGACTCGGTGATCTTCGACGTGCCCGGCCGGGGGGCGCTCCAGCGCGTGCCGACCCTCGACCCGCTGCGCGGCACCCGCGAGCACGTCGGCGGCCTGCTCGACCGGTGCCGCACGGCCGTCGAGCTGGTCAACGAGCTGTCCGGCGGCTGAGCGCGCCGCGGGACCCCCGGGGCGGGGACGCGCGGGCCGACCCGTCGTCGACGCGCTCGCACCCCCGCGGCGTCGGGGGCAGGACTTATGATCTGTGGGTACGACCCGGATGCACCGGACCGCATCCGGTGAGCGGACCTGCGCGACGGGCACGTCCGCCGCGAGCCCTTCCCCGGGGGGACCGGTCCGGCCACCCGCAGGCAGCGAGGAGGACCAGATGCCCGGACAGGAACAGCAACGCCCCCGCCCGCGCCAGGACGACCCCGACGAGGCCCCGGTCCCCGCAGCCCCCAAGGCCCAGACCCAGAGCGACGACGTCGACGCGATCCTCGACGAGATCGACGACGTCCTGGAGAGCAACGCCGAGGAGTTCGTCAAGGGCTTCGTGCAGAAGGGCGGCCAGTGAGGTCCGGGAACGGCCCGCGGACCGGTACGATCGCGGCCCGCGAACCGCACGGAACCGTCACCGGTCCGGCAGGCCGGCCCCGTGCTCCGATAGGGTCGCGTTCGTGACCGTTGCCCGAACAGATCCCACCTCGGGGCGGCTGCCGGCCGCGTTCCTCACGCCGGGCTCGTCGTCCTTCGCCGAGTTCCTCACGCAGCACCGTGCAGATCTGCTGCCGGGCAGCCGCGACCTGCCCGCCGGCCGGCCGCCGGACGCCCCCCGCGCCACGACGATCATCACACTGGAGTTCGACGACGGCGTGCTCATGGCGGGGGACCGGCGGGCGACCACGGGCAACCTCATCTCCCACCGTGAGATCGAGAAGGTCTACCCGGCCGACGACTACTCCTGCGTGGGGATCGCCGGCACGGCCGGCATCGCCGTCGAACTCGTCCGGCTGTTCCAGGTGGAGCTGGAGCACTACGAGAAGATCGAGGGCGCGCTGCTGTCCCTGGACGGCAAGGCGAACCGGCTGTCCACCATGCTGCGGGGAAACCTGGGCCTGGCCATGCAGGGGCTGGCCGTCGTCCCGGTCTTCGCAGGGTACGACCTGGACCGCCGGACCGGGAGGATCTTCACCTACGACGTCACCGGCGGTCGCTACGAGGAACGCGAGCACCACAGCATCGGCTCCGGATCGGTCTTCGCGCGGGGGTCGTTGAAGAAGCGCTGGCGTGCGGGGCTGTCCCTCGACGAGGCGGTCCTGGTCGCCCTCGAGGCGCTGCAGGACGCGGCCGAGGACGACTCGGCCACCGGCGGGGCCGACCCCGACCGGCGCATCTACCCGATCGTGGCGCAGGTCACCGCGCTGGGGTACCGCAGGATCAGCCCCGAGCGGCTCGCAGCGGCTGCGCAGCGGCTGCGCGCCCACGACGCCACCGCTGCCGGGGCCGGCCCGGGGCCGGCGGGTTGAGTCCCGTGCCGCCGTCCCGGTCCGCGGGTCCCCTCCCCGCGGGCAGCACCGCCCCGCCGACCGCGGCCCCCGCGCGGTCCGGACCTCTGGAGAGCCGTCGATGACCATGCCGTTCTACGTCTCGCCCGAACAGCTCATGAAGGACAGGGCGGACTACGCGCGACGCAACATCGCCCGGGGCCGCCCCGTGGTGGTCCTGGGCTTCGAGGGCGGCATCGCGTTCGTCGCCGGCAACCCCTCCCGGGCGCTGCACAAGGTCAGCGAGATCTACGACCGGATCGCCTTCGCCGCCGTCGGCAAGTACAACGAGTTCGAGAACCTCCGGGTCGCCGGCATCCGCTACGCCGACCTGCGCGGCTACTCCTACGACCGCCGGGACGTCACGGCGAGGGGGCTGGCCAACGCCTACGCCCAGACCCTCGGCACGGTCTTCACCACGGAGTCCAAGCCCATGGAGGTCGAGATCGTCGTGGCGGAGGTCGGGCAGTCCCCGGACGACGACCAGATCTACCGCCTCACCTACGACGGTTCCGTGGCCGACGAGCGCGGGTTCGTTGCCATGGGCGGCCAGGCCGAGCAGATCTCGGCGGGGCTGGCCGAGCGCTGGGAACCGGGGCTGTCCCTGTCCGCGGCCCTCGTGCTGGCGGCGGAGCAGCTCACATCGGACGCAGCGGCCGCGGCGTCCCCCGGACAGGACGGCCCGGCCGGCGTGGAGCAGCTGGAGGTCGCGGTCCTGGACCGGCGCCGTCCCCGGCGGGCCTTCCGCCGCCTGGCCGGGTCGCTGCTCGAACGCCTGCTGTCCCCCCAGGACCCGACCGACGACGTCCCCCACACCGACGAGAGCAGGGCCGGCCTGCACGACACCCTCACCGGCGAGCAGGACGGCCCCGCGAACACCGACGGCACCGGCGACGACACCCCGGCCGGGGAAGAGGACGGCCCCGAGAGCTGAAGGGAACGGCGACTTCCCCTGTGACAGAACGCGATCCGTGTGATTCACCCCGTGCCGAGAAACCTTCGGACGCCTACAGTGGAGGGATGGAGCGTCGGATCTTCGGGCTGGAGACGGAGCTCGGCGTCACGTGCGCCTTCGAGGGCCAGCGGAAGCTGTCCCCCGACGAGGTCGCCCGCTACCTGTTCCGCAAGGTCGTCTCCTGGGGACGTTCCAGCAACGTGTTCCTGCGCAACGGGGCCCGCCTGTACCTGGACGTCGGTTCCCACCCCGAGTACGCCACCCCGGAGTGCGACGACATCCGCCAGCTCGTGGTCCACGACAAGGCGGGGGAGAGGATCCTGGAGGGCCTGCTCGTCGACGCCGAGCGCCGGCTGCACGAGGAGGGCGTCACCGGCGAGGTCTTCCTGTTCAAGAACAACACCGACTCGGCGGGCAACTCCTACGGCTGCCACGAGAACTACCTGGTCAGCCGCCACGGGGAGTTCGCACGGCTGTCGGACGTGCTCATCCCCTTCCTCGTGACCCGGCAGCTGATCGTCGGCGCGGGCAAGGTCCTGCAGACCCCCCGCGGCGCCGTGTTCTGCCTGTCGCAGCGGGCCGACCACATCTGGGAGGGGGTCTCCAGCGCCACCACCCGTTCCCGACCGATCATCAACACCCGGGACGAGCCCCACGCCGACGCCGAGAGGTTCCGCCGGTTGCACGTGATCGTCGGCGACTCGACCATGTCCGAGACCACCACGATGCTCAAGCTCGGGGCCACGGACCTGGTCCTGCGGATGATCGAGGCCGGTGTCCCGATCCGCGACCACGCCCTGGAGAACCCCATCCGCGCGATCCGCGAGGTCAGCCACGACCTGACCGGCCGGCGTCCGGTCAAGCTCGCCAACGGCCGCGAGGCCAGCGCCCTGGAGATCCAGGAGGACTACCTCACCCGGGCCAAGGACTTCGTCGACGCGCGGGGACCGCAGACCGAAACCGTCAAGCGCGTCCTGGACCTGTGGGAACGCGGGCTGCGCGCCGTGTCGACCCAGAACCTGTCCCTGGTGGACCGCGAGATCGACTGGGCCATCAAGCACCGGCTCGTCGAGCGCTACCGCGCCAAGCACGACCTGCCCCTGTCCAGCCCCCGCGTGGCCCGCCTCGACCTGGCCTACCACGACATCCACCGGGACAGGGGCCTGCACTACCTCATGGCCCGGCGCGGCCTGGTCGACCGGGTCACCTGCGACATCGAGGTCTTCGAGGCGACCTCCGTTCCCCCGCAGACCACCCGGGCCAAGCTGCGCGGCGACTTCGTGCGACGGGCACAGGAACGCCGCCGCGACTTCACCGTCGACTGGGTCCACCTGAAGCTCAACGACCAGGCACAGCGCACCGTGCTGTGCAAGGACCCCTTCCGGTCGGTGGACGAGAGGGTCGAACGACTCATCCAGAGCATGTGAGCCGCCCGGTCCGTTCCCCGGACCGCCCCGTGCCGTCCCTCGCCCGCCGCACCGGAAGGCACGTGCCGTGACCAGATCCCCGATCCCGGCAGGGGCCTGCCCCGCACTGCTCGCGCTGCTGCTGTGCCTGCCGTCCTGCGCCCCCGGAACGGGCACGCCCGGCGGGCCCAGCCCGCCGGCGGGCCCCTCCGCCCGCGGCGACCTGGCCTCGGTGGAGGTCCTGCCCGGTGACGGCTCCGCGCCCCGGCTGCGGTTCCCGGTGCCGTTCTCGGTCACCACCACCCGGCGGCGCGTCCTGCGGGCCGGCGACGGGGCACCGGTGACCGCCGGCCAGCGGATCGACGTACGCTACGTCGGCGTCAACGGCACCGACGGCCAGGAGTTCGACTCGGCCTGGGACAGCACGCCGCGCTCCTTCCTGCTGGACCGGGAGCAGAACCTGCCCGGCCTGGTCACGGGCCTGATCGGCACGAGGGTCGGATCGAGGGTCCTGGTGGCCGTGCCCCCCAGGGAGGGCTTCGGCCTGCACGGCTCGACGTCCGACGGCATCGGCCCCTCCGACACGCTCGTGGTCGTCGTGGACCTCCTGTCGGCCCGCAGCCCGCTCGCCCGCGCCACGGGCACCCCCGTGCCGGCCGGCAGCGGGCTGCCGACGGTCGCCCGGGGCCCCAGCGGCAGGCCGGCCGTCACCGTGCCGGCCGTCCCCGCCCCGACGTCGTTGGTGTCCCGGCCGCTCCTGCTGGGCACCGGACCGGTCGTGCGCGCAGGGAACACCGTCACCGTCCACTACACCGGGGTCGTGTGGGACGGCGGACGGCGCTTCGACTCCTCCTGGGACCGCGGCCGCCCCGAGACCTTCACCATCGGCACCGGCAGCGTCATCGACGGCTGGGACGACGGCCTGACCGGCCGGAGGGTGGGCAGCCAGATCCTGCTCGTGGTGCCCCCGCGGCAGGGGTTCGGCCCGCGGGGCAGGCCCGAGGTCCACGTCACCGGCTCCGACACCCTCGTCTTCGTCGTGGACATCCTGGACGCCGGCTGACCCGGCCGGCGCCGCCGCCCGTGCGGCGCTCCGGTCAGGCCGGCCGGCCCGGCCCGCGCAGCAGGCCCGCCGCCCACCGCCCGGCGGCGGCCGCGGCGAGGAACGCCGCCGGATCCTGCCCGGGCCCCCGGCCCATCGTCGACAACCGCACCGGGCAGCGCTCCAGGGCCTCGGCCAGCCCGTCCACGGGGACCGGGACCAGCCGGTGCGGCGTGCGGGGCCGGGCCAGGGCAGCGGCCTGCTCGCGCACCTCGGTCCCGAACCGTCCGGCGAGCTCCGGCAGGACCAGGTCGGCCGGTCGCAGGGCGACCCTGCCGTAGGCGGTCAGGCTGTGGTGGGAGACCCCCCGGTGCCGCGGGCGCTCGTCGGCCTCCGACAGCCGCAGCACCCCCACGGGCCGCCCGCCCAGCACCGACGCCGCGTTCACCGCCTCACCGACCGCCACCCCGGAGAACCCCCACCGGGTCCCGGTGCCCAGGTTCCCCGGCCCCTGGATCACCACGGCGATCTGCGCCCCCAGCACCACCCGGCACGCCAGCAACGCGCTGTGCACGCCCACGGCCTCCAGGTCCCCCCCGAAGGCCTGCCCGGCGCTCACGCACGCCGACAACCACCCCGCCCGGCGCAGCCCCGCCACCGTCATGGAGAACCACGCCGGCAGCGACCCGCCGTCGCTCATCACGTACGCCACCCGCGCCCCGGGCTCCTCGGCGAACACCCCGGCCAGGACCGCCGGAAGGCTCGAGTGCAGGTCCGCCACGACGACCGGCATCCCCGTCAGGTCGTCCGCCTCGCGCATCGCCTCGTGGAACCGCGTGCCCTGCTCGTCGACCCCCTGCACCATCACCTGCTGCGGGGTGTACCGGGCCTTGACCAGGTGCCCACAGGGCTGCGGCGCGTCCACCGGCACGCGCAGGGGGATCGCCACCACCATCGCGTACCCGCCGGTGCCCAGCCCCCTGTCCAACGCCGTGGTGTTCAGCAGCACCAGGTCCTCGACCTGCGGGGACCCCACGATCCGCGGGTAGGCCAGCGCCCGGCAGGTCCCCCCGCCGGTGATCGACACCTGGACCTCCACGGCCCCGTCCCACTCGCGCAGCACCGCGTCGACCCGCCCCTCCCGCAGAACGATCATGGAACCTCCCCGTCCGGCCACGGACCGCTCCGGTAGCGTGTCCGCCGATGTCCGCGAACCGTACCGAACGGCTCCTGAACCTCGTGATCTGCCTGCTGGCGACCCGCCGCTGGCTCACCAAGGAGCAGGTCCGCCACGCCGTGCCCCAGTACGCCGCCAGCGAGTCCCCCGAAGCCTTCGACCGCATGTTCGAACGCGACAAGGAGGACCTCCGGGAACTGGGCATCCCCCTGGTCACGGGCTCGGACAGCACCTGGTTCGAGGACGAGACCGGCTACCGCATCGACCGCGAGGCCTACGCCCTGCCCGAGATCGAGTTCACCGCCACCGAGATGGCCGTCCTCGGCCTGGCCAGCAAGGTCTGGCAGGAGGCAGGGCTGGCCGGCCCCGCGGCCCGGGCCATGACCAAACTGCGCGCCCTGGGCGTGGAGACCGACGACGACAGCCTCGTGGGCGTCGAACCGCGCATCCGCGCCGCCGAACCGGCCTTCGCGCCCCTCTACGCCGCGACCCGCGACAGGGCACCGGTCGCCTTCCGCTACCGCAAGCCCCGCGACCAGAGCCCGGCCGCCCGTCGCCTGCAGCCCTGGGGACTGGCCAACCGCGGACGCTGGTGGTACGTCGTCGGCCACGACCTGGACCGCGACGA
>Ga0316579_10000515_pt1 | contig 12662 bp, 9 predicted proteins | sample J5NA_2_FD_203074 | JGI IMG/M metagenome (GOLD analysis project Ga0316579, IMG submission 203074) | Rhizosphere microbial communities from salt marsh grasses in Alabama, United States - J5-7_160517rDrA | ecosystem: Host-associated > Plants > Roots > Rhizosphere | place: USA: Alabama | collected... | reverse complement strand
CTCGGCGCAGGCCAGCACGATCCGCGCCCGCAACGCCAACGCCTGCGCGGTCTTCCGCCGCCGGGCCCACCCCGACAGCACCGACCGCTCCTCATCCGACAGGACCACCGGATCCAGCTTCGGGCTCGCCATCACCCGAGCCTACAGAGTGACCATGAACTAAGGACTCAGGACACTAGGTAATCTCACCCTGTCACTTATCCGCCAGCACAAGCTCGACGAGGCGGCAGCCACCATGCACCGGACCATCGACGCCGTGGAGCTGACGCGCGGAGGCGGCGGGCTTAACCTGGCGTTTGCTGCCGGACGGGAACTCCGGCAGTGGCGGCAGGAGCCGTGGGTGCACGACATCAACGACCGCCTGCTCGCCCTCATGGCAGCGATCTAGTGGTAGTGGTGAGGCGTGACGAACATCGACCAGGCTAAAGAAGCCGTCCGTGACCGCGTGTGGCGCCTGCTGGAACGCGAGGGCGCGGTGCCGAAAGGCTCGTACGGCAAGATTCCCGGCTTCCACGGCGCGGAGGCGACGGCCCAATGCCTCGCCGAGCTTGACCTCTGGAAGCACGCCCGTACGATCAAGGCCAACCCGGACTGGGCACAACTCCCCGTTCGCATCCAGGCACTGAAAGACGGCAAGCTGCTGTACATGGCCGTGCCCAAGATGGCCAGCCTCCAGCCGTTCTTCCTGCTCGATCCGGCAACGCTCGACCTCCCTCCCGAGCAGGCTGCCGAGAAGAAGGGTGCCGCGCAGGTCGCCCGCCGCGTCGGTGTGGAGGACCTGCGGCCCATCGACATCGTGATCTGCGGCAGCGTGGCGGTGAACCGCTCGGGAGCGCGCATCGGCAAGGGTGCGGGATACTCCGACCTTGAGGTAGCTCTGCTCGTCGAGGCGGGCCTGGTCACGGACCAGACGATCATCGTCGCACCGGTTCACCAGCTCCAAGTCGTGGACGAGGAGATCCCCGAAACCGAGCACGATTTCAGCGTCGACCTGATCGTGACTCCGGACGAGGTGATCGAGTGCCCCAACCGGCGCTGGCCGCCGGGGCTGGTCTGGAATGACCTCACGGCGGAGAAGATCGAGGCTATCCCGGTATTGACAGAGCAGGCGAGGCGATCCGGGAGCGGATAAGTAGGCTGGTGTATCGCTCTACCGCAGATATGTTTGCTTCAATTGCGCCAACGTTGAGTCCGGTCATACCTTTATTTGTCAGGCTAGTCTCTATTCTTCTTTTCGAAGTGGAGTGATTGCCTTATAATTGACTTGGAAGATGAAATCTAATCTATTGCAATTCTGGTTGAGTGCAACCACGTCGCGTCGCTTACAGCTTCAACCACCTGCAGCGAGCTACCGCCTGCGATTTCACGGTGCCCATCGGGTCACTTCGTGTCGTCGTGACCTATCTGTGACTTGCCTGGGGTGGATCCGCCGTCGGCATGGTGGGGTCTGGCTGTCGGTGCCTGGCGCTATCGTGGGAGGAGCCAGGGCTGATGTCACCCTGTGTGATGAAGGCCGTACTGGTTGGCGAGTAGAGGATGGATACAAGAGTATGGCCAGGTCAGTCGCACCTCCTCCAGCGAGCCCAGCTCTCGATGCGGGCGAGGGGGTGGTGTGGTAGTGGCTCTCAAGAAGTCGGACCTGTACAGCTCACTCTGGCGCAGCTGCGACGAGCTGCGCGGCGGCATGGACGCCAGCCAGTACAAGGACTACATCCTGACGCTGCTGTTCGTGAAGTACGTGACGGACAAAGCCAAGGCTGACAGAGGCTCCTTGATCGACGTTCCAGCGGGCGGGTCGTTCGATGACATGGTCGCCCTCAAGGGCGACAAGGAGATCGGCGACAAGATCAACAAGATCATCGGCAAGCTCGCCGAGGCCAACGGCTTGGAGAAGGTCATCGACTTGGCCGATTTCAACGACGAGGAGAAGCTCGGCAAGGGCAAGGAGATGCAGGATCGCCTCTCCAAGCTGGTGACGATCTTCGCCGACCTGGACTTCCGGAGTAGCCGCGCGGAGGGCGACGACCTGCTCGGCGACGCCTACGAGTACCTGATGCGGCACTTCGCCACGGAGTCGGGCAAGTCGAAGGGCCAGTTCTACACCCCGGCCGAGGTCTCACACATACTCGCCAAGGTCATCGGCATCGGACCGGGTACTCGGCAGGACCATACAGTGTACGACCCCACGTGCGGGTCGGGCTCTTTGCTCCTCAAGGTTGCCGACGAAGCACCACGGGGTATCACGATCTACGGCCAAGAAAAAGACAACGCCACTTGGGCGCTGGTCAAGATGAACATGATCCTCCACGGCAACGAGGACGCCGACATTCGCAAGGGCGACACGATCACCAGCCCACAGTTGATCGCGGGAAGCCAGCTACGGACCTTTGACTTCGCCGTAGCCAATCCACCGTTCTCGATCAAGTCATGGAGCAACGGGCTAGAGAACGAATATGGCCGATTCGAATTCGGCCGGCCGCCCGAGAAGAACGGCGACTATGCGTTCCTGCTGCACATTCTCAAGTCCCTCAAGAGCAACGGCAAGGCTGCGGTCATTCTGCCGCACGGTGTGCTCTTCCGTGGCAACGCCGAGGCGAGCATCCGTCGAGAGCTGCTTCGCCGGGGGTACATCAAGGGCATCATCGGCCTGCCAGCCAATCTCTTCTACGGCACGGGCATCCCGGCCTGCATAGTCGTGCTCGACAAAGAGAACGCCCAAGCGCGCACCGGCGTCTTCATGATTGACGCCTCCAAGAGCTTCATCAAGGATGGCAACAAGAACCGCCTCCGGGCTCAAGACATTCACAAGATCGTTGACGTCTTTAACAAGCAGATCGAGATCGAGCGCTACTCGCGTATGGTGCCGTTGCACGAGATCGCCGATCCGAAGAACGACTACAACCTCAACATCCCGCGCTACGTCGATTCGTCCGAGCCAGAGGACATCCAGGATCTTCACGCCCACCTGCACGGCGGGATCCCTGACCGCGACCTGGACGCGCTCGGTGGCTACTGGGACGCCTTCCCGAGCCTGCGTACCACGCTCTTCAAGCCAAACCGCCCCGGCTACAGCGACCTGGCGGTCGGCGTGGTCGAGGTGCAGCAAACCATCCTAGATTCCGACGAGTTCCAGAAGTTCGCTACCGATGTGCGCGGCCAGGTTGACGACTGGTTCGCCGCCCATCGGCCTATCCTGCAAGCGATCGACGCAGACACCGTCCCGAAGGACATGATCGCCCACATCAGCGACGAGCTACTGGCCCGGTTCAGGGACACCCCGCTGCTCGACGAGTACGACGTTTACGAGCAGCTCATGACGTACTGGCACGGCGTCATGCACGATGACGTCTTCCTAATCATGAACGAGGGATGGCTCGACGCGGCGAAACCTCGCAAGATCATCGAGGACAAGGAGCGCAAGCTCTCCGAGACGCCAGACCTTGTCGTCGGGTCGGGTCGCGGTGCCACCAAGTACAAGATGGACCTCATCCCACCCGCGCTCGTCGTCGCTCGCTACTTCGCGGACGAGCAGGCCGAGGTCGACACGCTGAACGCGGCGGCCGAGGAAGCCGGCCGCGTGGTTGAGGAATACGTCGCGGAACATGCCGTTGAAGACGGCTTGCTTGCCGAAGCGATGGACGACGGCAAGATCTCCAAGGCGCTCGCCTCGACGCGACTCAAGGTGGCCCGGCACGAGGGAGCAGATCCAGAAGAGATCAAGGCTCTGAAGCACCTGATCGAGCTGTACAACAACGAAGCCGTCGCGAAGAAGGCTACTAAGGACGCCCAGACCGTACTCGATCTCGCGACCCTTAAGAAGTACGGCGACCTCACGTTGCCCGAAATCAAGCAGCTTGTGCTTGATGACAAGTGGCATACCTCGATCGCAGATCGAGTTGCTGGCGTGGTGAACTCGCTGACACTCATGTTGGTCGGCCGGATCCAGCAGCTCGGCGAGCGGTATGCCGAGACAGTTGAGACCCTCGACTCTGAGCTAGAGAAGCTGGAAGCCAAGATTGCCGGCTACCTGGCAGACATGGGGGTCGTTTGATGGTGGCTGTGGATCACATGCCGCTTGGCCAGTTGCTCCGGCACCAGCCTCGCTATTGCATCAACGCAGCGGCTGTCCCGCTGGCCCCTGGCGTTGCCACGTACATCCGGATTACCGATATCGATGATTCAGGTCGTTTCTCACCTAACCCCAAGGTCGGAGTAGCTCACGCAGGCGCGGGGAATTACCGATTGGCCCCTGGGGAGCTGGTTTTTGCGCGGACCGGCGCCAGCGTGGGCAAGTCCTATCTATATGACGCGCGTGACGGCGAACTCGTCTATGCCGGATTCTTGATCAACGTCTCACCGAATCCCAAACTGCTCAATCCGAAATATCTGTCGCTCTTTGCACAGAGTAAAGAGTATTGGGACTGGGTTGCGCGGATCTCGGTTCGGAGCGGTCAGCCGGGCATCAACGGACGCGAGTACGCGCAGCTTCTGGTTCCACTGCCCGACATTGCTACACAGGACGCGATCGCCCAGGTAATGACGGGCATCGACGACCATATTTCCTCGCTTGAGCGGATGATCGCCAAGAAGCAGGCGATCAAACAGGGCATGATGCAGCAGCTTCTTACCGGCAGATCTCGGCTTCCCGGTTTTACTCGCTCCTGGACCAAGGCCCGTCTCGGAGATTTTGCCACGATGGGCAGCGGAGGAACGCCGCCCTCCGGCACGGCCCGATTCTATGGCGGCGGAGTGCCTTGGGTATCGATCTCTGATATGACTAACGCGGGCAAGTATGTACGCCGGACAGAGAAGACCTTGAGTCAGGATGGGCTCACTAGCAGTGCGGCGAGGTTGTACGACGAGCGCGTTGTACTGTACGCCATGTATGCATCCCTCGGTGAGTGTGCATTGCCTATCGGCAGGATGGCGTCTAGTCAGGCGATTTTGGGAATATTGCCGGACCGAAGGCTGGATCGAGAGTTTCTCTATTACTATCTCGTGGCCCTTCGCCCCAAAGTGAAGGAAATGGGGCAGCACGGTGCTCAGCCGAACCTAAATGCGGAGATGGTGCGACGCTTCTCGATCGAGCTCCCGTCGTTGGACGAACAGCAAGCTATTGCTTCGATACTTAGTGACGCGGATTCGGAACTTGACAAGCTTGAGGATCGCCTAGAAAAGGCGGTAGCCGTCAAGCAAGGTATGATGCAGCAGCTTCTGACTGGCCGTACCCGCCTTCGGCCCAAGGGGAGCGCGGCATGAGTAATGTAGGTCAACCAGAGCGCAAGGCTCAAGATCGTGTCGTCGAGCTGTTCCGGAACTTGTTGGGCTATGAATATCTCGGCAATTGGGAATATCGCGAGGGAAACTCCAACGTTGAGGTTGAGCTGCTTGCTCAGAACCTCCGTGCTCGCGGCTACAGCGACAACCTGATCAACAAGGCAGTCGACAAGCTGAAGAGCGACGCTTCGCTCGGTGGTGGACGTGACCTGTACGAGGCGAACCGTGATGTCTACGGCCTGCTGCGTTATGGGGTGAAGGTCAAGCCTGGCGTGGGCGAGCAGACGGAGACGGTGTGGCTCATCGACTGGGCGCGGCCGGAGGCCAATCACTTCGCCCTGGCCGAGGAAGTCACGGTGCTAGGTCAGCACACCAAGCGCCCAGACATCGTGCTGTACGTCAACGGTATTGCGCTGGGGACGATCGAGCTGAAGCGCTCGAAGGTGGCCGTTTCCGAGGGTATCCGGCAGAGCTACGGGAACCAGCGGCCCGAGTTCATCCGATCGTTCTTCACGACGGTGCAGCTCGTGATGGCTGGCAACGACGTGGAAGGGCTGCGTTACAGCGTCATCGACACGCCGGAGAAGTACTGGCTGGCGTGGCGTGAGCCGTCTGACATCGCGGACCCGCTTGATCGTTCCCTAACCCAGATCTGCTCGAAAGAGCGTTTGCTTGAGCTAGTCCATGACTTCATGGTCTTTGACGCGGGACAGAAGAAGACGTGCCGACACAACCAGTACTTCGGCGTCAAGGCGGCCCAGGAGCGCATCGCCAAGCGCGAGGGCGGCATCATTTGGCACACGCAGGGGTCCGGCAAGTCGCTGACCATGGTGTGGCTGGCCAAGTGGCTCCGCGAGAACCAGCCCGATGCCCGTGTACTACTCATCACCGACCGCACTGAGCTGGACGATCAGATCGAGAAGGTCTTTCGTGGCGTCAACGAGTCGATCTACCGCACCAAGAGCGGCGCCGATCTGCTGGCTACCCTCAACACGACCGAGGAGTGGCTGGTCTGCTCGCTGGTCCATAAGTTCCGCAGCTCGGAGGACGAGTCGGCCCGCGATCAGACCGAGAGCGAGTTCATCCGCGAGCTGAACGCGACTGTCCCCAAGGACTTCCGCGCCAAGGGCAACCTCTTCGTCTTCGTCGACGAGGCCCACCGCACCCAGTCAGGCAAGATGCACGACGCCATGAAGGCGCTCATGCCCGGCGCCATGTTCATCGGCTTCACTGGCACGCCACTGCTCAAGGCCGACAAGGCCACCACGATCGAAAAGTTCGGCAGCTTCATCCACACCTACAAGTTCGATGAGGGTGTGGCCGACGGTGTCATCCTGGACCTGCGTTACGAGGCGCGCAATATCGACCAGGAACTGACTTCGCCCGAGAAGGTTGACAAGTGGTTCGAGGCAAAGACTCGGGGCATGACGGACCTCTCCCGCGCCGAGCTTAAGAAGCGCTGGGGCACCATGCAGAAGGTCGTCAGCTCGGAGCCGCGCGCCCGGCAGATTGTCAACGACATCCTGCTCGACATGGAAATCAAGCCCCGCCTGTCGGATGGCCGCGGCAACGCGATCCTGGTCAGTTCGAGCATCTATCAGGCGTGCAAGTTCTACGAGCTGTTCACGCAGGCCGGATTCAAAGGTAAGTGCGCCATCGTCACGTCGTACGCGCCGCAGGCAGGCGACATCTCCAAGGAAGACTCTGGCCACGGCGCTACCGAGCGGCTGCGCCAGTACGAAATCTACCGGCAGATGCTCGCCGACCACTTCAGCGAGCCTGCCGACAAGGCGATGACCAAGGTCGAGCAGTTCGAGAAGGACGTCAAGGACCGGTTCATCAACCATCCCGGCCAGATGCGCCTGCTCATCGTCGTTGACAAGCTCCTGACCGGCTTCGACGCCCCGAGCGCGACTTACCTGTACATCGACAAGAAGATGCAGGACCACGGTCTGTTCCAGGCCATCTGCCGGGTCAATCGCCTTGATGGCGATGACAAAGACTACGGCTACATCGTCGACTACCGAGACCTGTTCAACTCCCTTGAATCCGCCATCACCGACTACACCGGCGGTGCCCTGGAAGGCTACGACAAGAAGGACATCGAGGGCCTGCTGTCCGACCGGATCGAGAAAGCCCGCGAAGACCTTGACGAGGCTTTGGAGAAGATCCGCGCGCTGTGTGAGCCGGTGGAGCCGCCGAAGAACACCCTGCAATACCAGCAATATTTCTGCTCCCGCGAGCAGGGCAACGCCGAGCAGATCAAGGCCAACGAGCCCAAACGGGTCGCGCTGTACAAGGCCGTGGCGGCCGTGACCCGCGCGTACGCCAACCTCGCCAACGAGATGAACGCCGCTGGCTACAGCGATGCCGAAGCCGCAGCGATCAAGGACGAGATCGCCCACTACGCCAACGTGCGCGACGAGGTGAAGCTGGGCGCCGGCGAGAACGTTGACTTCAAGCAATATGAGGCTGGCATGCGCCACCTGCTCGACACCTATATCAACGCAAAGCCCTCCGAGGTGGTGTCCGACTTCCAGGACGCCGGACTGATTCAGCTGATTGTACAGATGGGGGCCGGTGCGCTCGACAAGCTTCCCGCAGGTATCAAGAAAGACCCCGAAGCGGTAGCGGAGACGATCACCAACAACATGCGCAAGGTGATCATCGACGAGCGCGCAATGAATCCAAAGTATTACGACAAGATGTCCGAGCTGCTCGATGCCATCCTCGAAGAGCGGCGTCAGGGGGCACTGGACTACAAGGACTACCTCACGAAGCTGCTGGAGCACGCGACCAAGCTCGGTAAGGGCGAGTCCGACACCGAATACCCGGAGTGGGCCAACAACGGTGCTCGCCGCGCCCTGATCGACTTCTTCTGGCCGTCGACCGAGATCGCTGTCGAGATCGACACGACGATCCGGCACACCAAGCCGGACTCGTGGGTGGGCAATCCGATCAAGGAGAAGAAGGTCAAGCGCGCAATCGCTCGGACACTGCCAGCCGACTTCGACCGGCTTGACGAACTGTTTGAACTGGTACGGGCACGCCATGAGTACCGCTAGCGCCTACCTCACCATCCTTGGCATCGACGTCGATGTCATCTATAAGGACATCAAAAACCTGCACATCGGCGTCTATCCACCACTCGGGCGCGTCCGGGTTGCTGCTCCACACAAGCTTGACGACGAGCACGTCCGACTGGCCGTGATCCAGCGGCTGCCGTGGATCAAACAGCGGCGCGACCAGCTCCGCTCGGCCGCGCGCCAATCCGAGCGAGAGATGGTCACTGGCGAGTCCCACTACGTATGGGGAGTTCGCCGCCGTATGAAGGTCATTGAGCGCCCAGGGCGAGCGCACTTCGAGGTAGACGGCGAACGGCTGCTGCTGTACGTCCCTGCTGGCACCACAGCCGAACGACGACGTGAACTGCTCGATCGGTGGTACCGGGATCAGCTACGACAAGCGATCCCGAACCTCATCGCCAAGTGGGAACCGATCCTGGAAGTGTCAGTGCCGCGATGGACAATCAGGCGCATGAAGACCAAGTGGGGGTCGTGTAACCGCGAGAGCGGGCACATTTGGTTCAATGTCGAGCTTGCCAAGAAGCACCCAGACTGTCTGGAGTACATCGTCGTCCACGAGATGACGCATCACCTTGAACGCAACCACGGCCCGCGCTTCACCAAGCTCATGGACCGGTTCATGCCCAACTGGCGGAGCCTCCGTGACCAACTGAACGACGCACCGCTGGCACAGGAGCAGTGGACATGACTGCACTGGAGGACAAGCTCAGCGGCTGGACCGGGCCATCGAGTACGACCGAGCAGGAGAAGCAGGAGCGAACCGAGCGGATGATCCGTGAGGCCGTGAAGGAGCATCCCGCCTTCGACGGCGTTGATCTTGATATCTACGCCAAGGGCTCGTACGCCAACAACACCAACGTCAAGGCTGACAGCGACGTGGATATCGCTGTCCAATGCGGAGAGTGCGTTTACTGGGATGAGGCAACCAAGGGCTCTCATCCATCCAACTCGGCCTACGAGGGGATCTGGACACCCGCCAAGCTGCGTTGCGAGCTGGAAGCATCGCTGAAGAAGAAGTTCCCCGGCCAGGTTGATTCGTCTGGCTCGACTGCGTTCCGCATACACTCCAGCACCGCTCGGGTGGATGCTGATGTCGTTCCCTGTTTCGACTACCGCTATTATTTTTCGTCCGGGAGTTACCGCGAGGGTGCGAGGGTATTCAAGAAGGATGGGACGTTCCTCACGAACTATCCGCAGCAGCAGCTAGACAACGGCCGGGCAAAGAATAGGCGTACCAATCAGTACTATAAAAAGGCCGCGCGGATCATGAAGCGTACTGAGAACGCCATGGTCGTCGCGGGCAAGCATCGTGAAGTTCCGTCCTTCTTTGTGGAGTGTCTCGTATACAACTGTCCCGATAGTGTTTTCCTTGAGCCTACGTGGACCGAGACAATCCGCGGCGTCATTGTCCACCTTTGGAATGGCCTTGAGGGTTCAGAGCCAAGTGCGGAGTCTGAGCGATGGCTGGAGGTAAGTGAATGCAAGTATCTCTTTCATGGCGCTCAAGCTTGGACTCGTCAGGACGGGCGTGATTTCACGAAAGCGGCCTGGAACTACCTGGGGTACGCTTCATGAAACGAACGATCACTATCCGGGTTATCGCTACGGTGGTCGTTGTTGTCTTCGTGATCGGGGCGTGGGTGCAGGACGGGCGGCCAGATCTTGCGGCGCTGAAGTTCTTCTCTGCTGCCGTCCTGGTTAGCACTGCCGTCTTCAACCTGTGGGACTTCTGGTTGTGGCGGCTACCCCTCGTCCAGCGAATTCCAGGAGTGCCACGGAGCATCCGGGGCACTTGGAAGGGGACGCTGACCTCTTTCTGGGTCGATCCGGCCACCGGCGGCAGCCCGCAGCCGAAGACCGTCTACCTGGTGGTGCAGCAGACCGGTTCGCTCGTCATTGTGAAGCTGCTGACTGATGAGTCGAGGTCTACCTCGGCGTTGGCCAACGTCTCGGAAGTCGATGGGTCTTTCTTGCTGACCTACTTGTACATGAACAAGCCGGATATGCGCGTCGAGCACCGTAGTCGGATACACCACGGTTCGGCTGTATTTGATATTTCCGGTTGCCCAGCCAGACGTCTGAAGGGGCGCTACTGGACCGACCGCGACAGCAAGGGCGAGCTTGATTTCGAAGAACGGAACAAGAAGCTCGCGGATGACTACGCCGAAGCGGCTGGATACTTTGGGAGCCGGGCATGACCGTGAAGCGGCAACTCGGGCAGGCGTGGACTCTCGGGGAGCGCATAGGCGGGGGCGGGTTCGGCCAGGTCTTTGCAGCTCGTTCTGAGACAGGAGACGACGCAGTTGCGAAGCTGGTGCCGAAAGCTCCGGGCGCTGAGCGCGAGATGCTGTTCGTCAACCTCAGCGATGTCCGCAACGTCGTGCCGGTGATCGATAGCGGCGAGACCGACGACGCCTGGGTGCTGGTGATGCCCCGCGCTGACAAGTCGCTCCGTCAGCATCTCAGCGAGGCCGGTGGCTCGCTGAGCGTCACTGACAGCATCGCTGTCCTGACCGACGTTGCCACCACCCTTGCCGGCCTGGAGGGCAAGGTGGTTCACCGTGATCTCAAGCCGGAGAACGTCCTGCTTCTTGATGGGCACTGGTGTCTCGCTGACTTCGGTATCTCGCGGTATGTCGAAGCAACGACAGCACCGGATACCCAGAAGTACTCCCTATCTCCCCCATACGCAGCGCCGGAACGCTGGCGGAGCGAGCGCGCGACGATCGCGGCCGACATCTACGCCCTCGGCGTCATGGCGTACGAGATGCTGTCTGGCTCGCTGCCGTTCACTGGCTCTGGCGTCCACGACTTCCGTGAGCAGCACCTTCATTCCGATCCAAGCCACCTCAGCTCGGTGGCCGCTCCGCTTGCGGCTCTCGTCGAGGAGTGCCTGTACAAGTCGCCGGAGGCTCGGCCGAGTCCGGGTAACGTCCTGGCTCGCTTGTCGAAGATCGCCCAAACGACGCCATCGGAGGGCCTCGCCAGACTCCAGGAGGCCAACCGTGCGGAGGCGGTACGGCGCGGGGAGTCTGGCCGACGTAAGTCCGAGTTTCGGTCCGAAGAAGAGCGCCGAGCCTCGCTGTTCGATGCGGCATCCAAGAGCCTGGCTCGGGTTTCGGACTCGTTGAGGGAGGCCATCGAGCAAGCGGCCCCCACGGCTCGCATATCGGCTGGCCGTGGGGGCGGCTGGAGCGCTCGGCTGAATGAGGCGGAGCTGAAGTTCGGAACGGCTGCCAAGACTGCCTCCAATCCGTGGGGAGCATGGACGCCTCCGGCCTTCGACGTCATCGCTCACGTCGCCATCGGAATCCACATTCCACCAAACCGCCACGAGTATGAAGGGCGCGTGCATTCGCTGTGGTTCTGTGACGCTCAGGAGGCGGGGCGCTACCAGTGGTTTGAGACAGCGTTTATGGTCTCGGCATTCATCCCCAAGCGCGGCCGACAGGACCCTTTTGCCATGAACCCTGGTGAAGAGTCGGCCAAGGCAGTCGGGAGTGGCATGGCGGAATGGCAGGTAGCGTGGCCGTTCACCCCTCTGACCGTTGGGGACCTGGACGAGTTCATTAATAGATGGGGCGGTTGGTTCGCCGATGCGGCCCAGGGGCAGCTCACCCACCCGAGCAGTATGCCGGAACGCTCCCCGCAGGGCAGCTGGAGAAGAAACTGATCTGGAGATGGGCGTCCACGGCGATTACGACGAGGGTGTCTCAGCCCCAGTGTTGGACGTGGCGGTGTCAGTCGGTGGAAGCAATCGCACTGGTCAGGAGTGCTCCAACCACACAGTGGGCCATTCCTGATGGAGTAAAACGGCGGTGACCTTCTGGCTGGTCTCTACTGAGGTCGCCCATGCGTATCCCGCATCCTCACCCCACGCTCTCGCAACCGAGCGTGCACCGTCCCGGCATCAACCTTGAGCTTGGTCCCGATCCGCGCCAGCGACCAACCGCCCTCGTACAGTCGCACTGCCTCCTCGATCTGTTCCGGCGTCAGCCCCTGCATTCGCATCGTGACGCCCTGGCGCTTTAGGATCTTGCCGACCGTCTGTCGTGAGATCCCGAACCGCTCCCCAAGCTGGTAGACCGTTGCTCCAGCCTGGTACTCAGCTATGAGCTTCTGAACTTGCTCGTTTTTGTCGGCGGAACCTGAAGTGTCGGCGGAACCTGAAGACTGATCCCCGTGTTGGAAGTTGAATCTTGGCCCCCTTCCTGGCACCTGATCAGGAGTGATGAACGTGGGAGACTGGGCTGAGATCTGTCGCCTCCATTGTGCGGAGGGCCTGTCGATCAAGGCGAT
>Ga0316579_10000514_pt1 | contig 12664 bp, 13 predicted proteins | sample J5NA_2_FD_203074 | JGI IMG/M metagenome (GOLD analysis project Ga0316579, IMG submission 203074) | Rhizosphere microbial communities from salt marsh grasses in Alabama, United States - J5-7_160517rDrA | ecosystem: Host-associated > Plants > Roots > Rhizosphere | place: USA: Alabama | collected... | reverse complement strand
CTCACCCCGAGCCGCTGCTGAACCAGCACGACGCAACGTCTCCGCCGCTCGGGGCTCAGAAGTTTCCCTTGGCCGCCTCCTTCAAGATCAGATTGTCTACCGTCAGGTCGGCTACGGCGCGTCTCAGGTGTCTGATCTGGACCGGCCAAAATCTATAACTCGGCCCGGTCTCGTTTCAGGGAGTCAGATAAGTCTGGGACACCACGGGGACGATGGTCCGGGTAATCAGGTTCCAGTCTTCACCAATAGAGAAGGGCCAGACCGGTTGAATGTTCAACAGGGACCTCGACCCGTCGTCGTCGGGGCAGAAGTTGCTGTCGTAGTTGTACTGGAAGGGCACGCTGATGAGAGACGCCATCGGGTTGGCCAGTTTCTTGGCCAGATCCGCGGCCTCGTCGGCACCGCTCTGCTATGCCTGGATCGGCCCATGCCACCCCATGATCACGCCGAGCGATACAGCCGTCAGCCAGAGTCTTGGCATGTTCTCGTTCTTCTCGCAGGGTCATTCTTCGGTTAGAGGACGACCAGGTTCGCACGCAGGATCCTGACCGCCCGAAATACCTAGCCGCCTGGTGGGCTCCATCGATCCCGTTGTTCCTCCCAGAATTCCACGACTTTGTACAGGTTGAAGAACATCCGGTCACGCCCGAGCCTCTCGCCCAGAGGGGAAGCCTGGATCCGCTTGAGGAGGTCGGGATTCACGGCTGCCAGCCAGAGGGTCACGCCCCGGGCCCTCAGGTTCTCTTCAGCCTCGGTGAGGGCCATCAGAGCGGTGTACTCGATGTCCGGAATCCCGCTGCACTCCAGGACGATGACCTGGGGGTTCGCCTCCACCGCCAGAGCCTGCATCCCCTCCCTGGCCCTGTCGACGTTGGCGAAAGTGAGACGCCCCTCCGTCCTCAGGACCAGGAGTCCGGGGAAGGTCTCTTCCTGATCCCCATCCCCTTTCCGTCGGAACACGCCCTTGGCTCTGTCGTAGGCCACCTGGTACACCGGAGGGTGGTTCGCCTGGAACATGAGGGTGAGGACCGAAATGGCTACCGCGATCAGAATGCCCTCCAGCGTCCCGATGACGATGACGCCGGCGAAGGTCACCAGCGCCCAGGCCAGCTCGGTTGTCCGGATCCGGGCGATGGCCCGGAACTTCGCCGGTTTGATCATGGAAGCGGAGGCCACGATGATCAACGCCCCGAGGGCTGCCTTCGGCAGGAGGCCGATGACGGAGGAGAGGAAGAGGAGAGTGGCCAGTACGGCAGCGGCGTTGACCCATTGGGCCATCTGGCTCCGGGCCCCGGCCTTGTCCGAGACGGCCGTCTGAGAGGTGCCCCCGCCGGAGGGCATTCCGCCCACGAGCGCGGTGGCAACGTTTGCCACCCCCACCGCCAGGAGCTCCCGGTTCGCACTGACAGGGGCGTCTTCCCGGTGGGCGAAGGCCCGGGCAGCGGCCACCGACTCGGTGAAGGACATCAGGGCGATCCCCAGCGCCCCCGGCCAGAGCAGAGTGGCCAGGGAAAGATCCGGCAACACCAGGGAGGGGAGGCCGGAGGGCACCTCGCCGATGGAGGCCACCCCGATCCCCGAGAGCCCGAAAGCGGCTGCACCGGCGATGCTCAAAGCCACCCACACCAGGTAGGCAGGGACTCTGGGGACGAAATGCTCCAGGCCCAGGAGCACCACGATGCCGACGAGGGCCACGACCACGGTCATCCCATGGGCCTCCGGGAGGAGCCCCGGCAGCTCCATGAGGGTCCCCACGGCAGAATGGCTGTTGACGTGGACGCCCAGCACGGATTTGAACTGCCCGATGATGATGACCACCCCCACCCCCGCCTCGAAACCCACCAGAACGGGTAGCGAGATGAAGTTCGCCAGGAATCCCATCCGAAAGAACCGGGCGATGATCAGGAACCCACCCACCAGGAGCGCCAGCGTCGCGGCGATGGTGGTGGGATCGGCCCCGGTTCCCGTCGCCGAGGCCGCCACCAGCTGGGCCCCCGTCATCATGGCGAGGGCAGAGGTAACGCTGATGCTCAAGGGGCGGGAGCTCCCCAGGATGGGATACACCAGCATGGCCGCCAGGGCGGTGTACAGCCCTGCCTCGACGGGGAGCCCTGCGATGACCGCGTAAGCCATGGCCTTGGGAATCACGACCGCAGCCGCCGTGAGCCCGGCCAACACATCAGGCCGCAGCCAGGAACGCCTGTAGCCGGCCAGCCAAGGAGCTAGAGGAAATGATTGGGACACGCCCGTTCTCCTGATTGTCTGTCAGTCCTGGAACCCGAACACCCGCTCCCAGTCGTTCTTCATGCTCACCACCGTCCAACCTCGCTCCGGAGCCTCGGCCAAGGCCCGGTCGAGGCGCCCTGCGGCCGAGTGGCGATCGTAGGCGAACTCCCTCTCCGCATCGTCGTGGTGGAGGATGAGGCCGAAGCTGGGGCCGTCCCTGGCCGTGATCCACTCCAGGCCTCCGCCAGGGTGAAGAAGATCCCCCGCTTCAGGACCTCCTCGCCCAGTGTACCGTTGAAGCTCTCGTTGTAGCCGTTCTCCCACGGGCTTCCGGGCTCGATGAACAGTGTCTTCACGCCCAAGTCCCGAAGCCAATCTCGGACCGCGTTTGCCGTGAACTCGGCGCCGTTGTCTGACCGAATATGGGCCGGGGGCCCGTATCGTGCGAAGAGTTCCGTCAGGACCTCCAGGACATCATCTGACTTCAAGTTCCTGGCTGCCTTGATGGCCAGGCATTCCCTGCTGTACTCGTCCAGAACCGTCAGCATCCTGATGGGCCGGCCGTCATGCGTCCGGTCCGCCACGAAGTCATACGACCAGACATGGTGCTTGTACAAGGGCCTCAGGCGGATGCACGAGCCGTCGTTCAGCCAGATCCGGCCCCGTTTGGGCTGCTTCTTCGGTACTTTCAGCCCCTCCTGCTTCCAGATCCGCTCCACCCGTTTGTGGTTCACCGGCCAGCCCTCCGCCCTGTGCATCCCCGTGATCATCCGGTAGCCGTACCCGGCCGAACCTACGGGCCAGGTCGATCATGTCGGCCCTCAACGCCTCCTCGTCCTCCTTCACCTTGGGACTGTGGCGCTGCGTTGATCGAGCCTGCCCCAGGACCTTGCATGCCTTCCTCTCGCTCACCCCGAGCCGCTGCTGAACCAGCACGACGCAACGTCTCCGCCGCTCGGGGCTCAGAAGTTTCCCTTGGCCGCCTCCTTCAAGATCAGATTGTCTACCGTCAGGTCGGCTACGGCGCGTCTCAGATGTCTGATCTGGACCGGCCAAAATCTAAAACTCGGCCCGTTCTCGTTTCAGGGGGTCAGATCAGTCAGCGGATTGGTTCACATCGCACCCGAGGCCCCCATTCCCCTTCCCTAGATCGCTGCCCCTGTCTCTCCCGCGCCCGCCACGGGAGCCACCCCGCTGAAGGGGGAGGAAGGCACCTTGTTTTCATGACAGAAGCGGAATTTCTGGCCGCTTCCGCAGGGACAGGGCTGATACGGCCCCCGCTTCGCGTCTTCTGCAGCCGTCCATGCCATGACCTCGGACGGTGCCCGGCCCTGCTGCAGCAGACGCGCCATGACCTGCATGGCCGGTCCCGTGTGCGTGAAGAACAGCTCCAGCCCTGCGCAGAGATAGTTGTGTCCCGGCTCGCCGTCCCTGGAGATCGCGAACCGGTCCTTGGGACATCCGCCGTTGCAGAGATGCCTGACCTGGCATTGCTGGCACTGGGCGGTGAGGGTATCGCGCTTGTCCTCCCCGAACTTCCGCTGCTCGGGCTTGGCCATGAGCTCGACCATGTGGGTTTGATTGATGTTGCCCAGGAGGTAATCCGGCTCCACGAAGTGATCGCAGGCGTAGAGATCGCCATTGGCCTCCAGGGCCGGACCAAAGCCACAAACCGGGGCGTGGATGCACAGGAGGTGACGGCCGAAATAGGCCTCCAGCGTCACGTCGAAGAGCTGGACGAAGACATCGGCCACGTCGTGACGCACCCACTCCTCGAAGATGTCGACGAGGAACCGGCCGTACTGCTCGCCGCCCACGGTGCGCTCGGTAACCAGATCCCCCGTCTGGGTGTAGAGAAGCCGCTTCTCACCAGGCTCTTCCCGCCAACCCCTGTTGGCGGTGGCCAGAGTCTCCTGGGTGGCCCGCTCCACGATGGGGATGAACTGGATCCACTTGGCCCCCAGCTCGTCCCGGAAAAACCGATAAACAGTGCGGCCGTGATGCTCGTTTGCGGCGTTCACCGTACAGAGAATGTTGAAGTCGACCCCGTGTTTCTTGAGGTACCGCCACCCTCTCAAGACCTGGTCGAAGGTGCCCCGGCCACCCCGGTTCCGGCGGTACGTGTCGTGGACCTCCCGGGGGCCATCGACGCTGAGGCCCACCAGAAAGTCGTGTTCCTTGAAGAAGGCGCACCAGTCGTCGTCCAGGAGGATCCCGTTGGTCTGGAAGGTGTTCTCCACCGTCTGGTTCGGTCGGCGGTGCTTCTCCACCAGCTCCACGGCCCGCCTGAAGAAGTCGAGCCCCATCAACGTGGGCTCGCCCCCCTGCCACGCCACCGTTACCGAGGGTGACTGATGCGACTCCAGGAGCTGTCGGATGTAATTCTCGAGGGTGTCCTCGGACATCCGGTGTTTTTCGTTGGGGTAAAGCGCTTCCTTCGACAGGAAAAAGCAATAGGTGCAGTCGATGTTGCAGGTCGACCCGCTGGGCTTCGCCAAAAGGTGGAAGCGGGGGGGGGCACCCACCCCCTGGGGGAGGGTCGGTGAGTCGGCAGCCTGCCGGTCAGAGGCGGCCGAATTCAGGATCGGCAGGGATTTCCCTCGGTCTTTCTCTTGAGACGGCATCAGCTACTTTCGGATCGGGATCGGTTTTTCGGCTTCCTTGTTCTCCATGGTCATGGAAAGGTTCCCCTGCCCGGACCGGACGTTGCACCCACGCGCGATCCACCGCTGATTCTCTCCTCGGAAAGCCCATGGAGGGGATCCCCCGGGTTAAGAAGAAAAGGGAGGGAAGGGCGGTGGTAAAGCGCACGGATCGTGACACACGAATCTCCATGGCGGGAAGGGGCGCCTACCCCAGCGGCAGAAGGATCAGCCCATAAAGCAATCCTCCGGAGAGGAACGGGAAAAACCGTCCATCCTTCTCCGAGGGGAGCTCCATGATGGTGCTGTTCATGATGATGGCCCCAGAGATGAAGGCCGTTAACAGAGCGACCCCGCCCCTCGGGAGGGGAAGCAGGAATCCCACCCCCCAGCCGAGGACGACCGCTCCGGCCAGGACGTATCGACCCAGGTGGTCATACGCCGAACGGTGTTCCTCCCGGAGGTGGTGGGTCACCGCGAGGAAGTGGAAGGCGATGGCCAGGGCATAGGCCCCCATCGAAACCGTGGCCTCCTCCATGTTGTTCACCAGGAGGTAGGCCATGACCCAGGCGTATGCACCGAATCCCCCGATGTGGAGCTTGAAAGCCCCGCCAACCTCCTCCTCCCGCGAGCCATCCTGGAGCCGGAGCCGGAAGTGGTCCAGGGCGTAGAAGGCCAGGAAACCCACCAGAGCGACAACGTAGATGGCCATTCCCTCATACCGAAGGACAATGGACGCCGTTTCCGCGAAGGCCACCCGCACACCGTGCAACTCCGGCATCAAATGCACGAATACGTACGCCGCGGACATCCCGGCACCGAAGGAGACGACAGCTCGCTCATCTCGCACGATCCGGCGCAACCAGCCTACCCGGCCACCAAACAGGAAGGTCAGCGCAAAAAGCAGGGCCGCGGGCCCCGTCTCAACAACCCGTGTGATCTCCATGAGCCTCTCGGTGTGGGATCGGTGAGCCCCTAGAAGAAGTACCTGAGATTGAAGGAGAACAGGTTCGCCGTGATGGTGCGGTCGGATTTCGTCAGAGGCACCCTCAGGCGGGAGGTCTCCCGGCTCAACGAGAAGTCCTCTCTGCCCGTGTAGGCCACCCCCCAACCGAGGGCCGTCACTTTGTTCGTGATGTCACTGTTCTCCACGACGAAACCGTCTTGTTTGACGCTCAACAGGAGTCCCAGGGGAAGACATCGAAGGGGATATCGAAGCTGGCGGACCCGCGCGCATCCCACGCCAGGTCGCTCCTCCCTTCCTCGCTGAAGGTGTCCGCATAGCCGAGGTTCCCTGCAAAGATGAAGCCCAACCAGGGCTTGGGAGCATAGGCCCCTCCGACGCCCCCGGCGGCCCCGATCCCGATTCGGGCAGCGCCCGAAGCCGAGGCACTCAGGGCAAGCCAGTGGGTGACAGCGTGCTGGTACTCGAACTCGAGAGCCATGAAGGCCAGATCTCCCACCAGGGCATTGATGAGGGAGTCCATGACCTCATTCTCGATATCCCGGGTGACCTTCGTGGCAAAGCCCCCACCCGTTTGCGTCCGGATCAGCGTGGTGATGATAGGGTCGTCGATTTGCGTGGACAATATGAAGGTGTGCCCGTTCAACCTCCGGGCCGCAGCAGGGTCGTGGATTTGGCCGGAACCGGAGTGGGGGGCCAGGACCGAGGCAACAACGACGATGGCGCCGATGCCCAGGCAATGTCTCTGGTTCATTTGGCACCCTCGGGGGTCGGTTCTTCTTGGGAATCGCCCGAATAATAGACCCGTGGGGAGGTCCGGCAAAGTAGCTGGATTCTGAATGCCTCCGGGGAGCGGGGCAACCTCGGCTCTGACCGCCCCGGCCCGGAGGACAAGGTGAGCCCTCTGGTGAGATTCCTCAGGATCCCGGCCCTCGTGGCAGCGACTTTGTGTGCTTTCCCCTCTCCGACGACGGGTCAGGAATGTCCGGCCGGGCGGATCTCCTCCATCCGGGTGCAAACGGCGGAAGTCTTCACCCTCGACGAGTTTCAGGAGGGTTCCTTCATGAGGGGAGTGTTCCGCACGGCCAACAGGATCCACCTCGACACCTCTGAGAGTTACATCCTCAGCGAGCTCCTTTTCAAAGAAGGAGCCTGTCTCGATCCATTTCTCCTGGAAGAGTCGGCGAGGATCCTCCGGAGCCGGGTGTTCATCAAGTGGGCCGAGATCTCCCACCAGGCGCAGCCGGATGGAACCGTGGCGGTGAACGTCAGGGTCCAGGACGACTGGACCCTGAAGGTGGGGCTGGGGCTGTCCTTCGACGAGGGGATCAACCTGGAGGAGCTTCTGCTCCAGGAGAACAACCTTCTTGGCCTGGGTCTTACGGTGGCCGTCGCCCGGGTCCAGGCCAGAGAGGTCCCGGAAAACTACTTCAAGTTCGCCGCCGCACGGCTGTTCGGGAAGCTCGGGGATGTACGACCTGATGTCGTCGTCCAACGAGATCGCCCCTTCTTCCACCAACGGGGCGATGGCCATCCCCGTGACCTGCTTCGAGACGGAGGGGACATGAAATCCGTCGTCGGCGCAATGCGAATCTGGTACTCCAGACTTGCCGATCCGTAGCCTTTCCTCAGGAGGACTTCACCGGCCTTCACGACGACGACTGCCACCCCCGGGGACGTCAGCTGCGCAAGGTGGGCGAAAAGGGAATCCACCTTTGCGGCTCGGTCTTCTTGGCGGGCTGAGCGCTGACGTTCTGGCCGTCAGCCTGACTTTCAGCTTGACTCCCAGCCTGACAGGCCGGCTGAAGAAGGAGCCCCGACGTCAGCTTCAGAGCCAGGAGAATCTTCGGAAACCGGTTCATGGCGGCCCACCCATCTGGAGAGAATCTGGATCCTGCTGATTCGAGGCGTGGGTGGCAGGGTACTGCCGAAGGATTGTCACCTTCAGGGCCGAAAGGTAAAATGATCTCTCTCCTTTTTACCAATCAAGGGGGTTTCCATGGAATTTTCCAGCCCCTCCATGGGGCTCTCGCGTCTAAGGGACAACGTCATTGTCCGTTTGGTCGCCTATTACACAGGAGCGTTCCTATTCTTCGTCCTCATCGGGGCCCTTTTCCCCTCTGTGGTGGAGTACGTGGACCTGGAACGTGCCCGGGTGGCTCGGGGTTTCGAGGCCCTGGGAGGGCCCGGGGGCGAGACCGGCTTCCCCTTCGAGGCCCCCAACGGCATCGAGGCGTTGCTGACCCCCGAACGATCCATACCGGTCCTGTTGAGCATGATCGGGGCTCTCGCTCTCGCCCTGCCGGTCGCTTGGATCTACACCTGGACGAGTCCGAACCCTAAGACCCGCCAGGGGATCGCCCGGACCCTCCTGGTCCTGCCCATTGCCATCGCCCTCGTGGTCTTTCTGGTGAAAGGCAGTCTGGCCCTGGCCTTCAGCCTGGCGGGAATTGTGGCCGCGGTCCGATTCCGGGCTTCACTCACGGACACCACGGATGCGGTTTTCCTCTTCGTCGTCATCGGGATTGGTCTTTCCGCAGGTGTGCAGCTGATGGCGGTGGCGTTCATCGGCTCGGTCGTATTCGCCGCCATAACCCTCACGGTCTGGAGGACACGGTTCGCCGAGCACCCGGCCCATCTGGAGGGATTTCAGTTGCTGCGTTCCCACCCGGAGGTTCCCTGGCCGCCAACCGCCTCCGGGGAGGGATCGGTCCACGGCGCATCCGGCAACCAAAATGCACCCACTCTGTTCCTCATTCACTCAGGCGATCCAGAACGGGCGCGGCAGCTGGCCGACCTCGTGTTCGGCCGTTATGCGAAGGAATGGGCGCTGGCGAGGGTCGCCGAGGAAGAGAGGGGAACGACGGTGTTGGAGTTCTCAGTGAAGCTGAAGAAGAAGTCCGATCCCGACACGGTCATCAGGGTCCTTCGAGCCACCGGTGGGGCGTTCATTGAAGACGTGGAGTCCAGGTGGGGGAACCCAGGGACATGAGAATCCTGGCGGAAACGGGTCCTGCCGCCCTGCTCTTTATCCTGACCTTCCTACTGGGAGGCCGGATCTACCCACTTCGCTGGTTGGTCAGGGACCAACGAAGCATCGTGTCCGCAGGGGCGGGGATGTCGGCGGCGTGCGTATTCGTCCACCTGATGCCCGAGCTCCACGGGGTGCGCCTGGCCTCTGCCGAGGGGGCGTCCATGGATGGCGTTGTTGCAGGGCTCGGAGCCGAGCACAGATTCCCCCTTTCCCCCTGCGGAAGTCACCCCGCACGGTAGCTGTCGGGCATCCCGAGACTGGTCATCGTGTTGAGGATCTTGCAGGCTGGGCTGGCCTCGACTCGCTGGGTGTCGAGGGACCGGCTCCTCATCCGCTGTCCGCCAGGTCTCCCGCTGGGCGGAGCTCGCCAGGCATGGAGCGCAGCATCCGAAAGCCAGACGGTCAGATCACCGCGCTCTTGGAGGACCTCTTCCGATTCAGGCCAATTCCTGATCCGATACTGAGACTTCGCGTGCTTGTACTGGCTTCGCTTCGGATACTTCATGGGTGGCGGCTCCGGGGTCGAGGACTTCCTGTCACCTGGAAGCTAGATCAAGAGCCATGCACCAAGGCCACAAAACCAGGGTCCATTGGCCAGCCAAGTCTGACGCTCAAATCAGACAGTGAGGCAGGCCAATGAACCCGCAGACTGTATTTTTCCACGATAAGGACTGCCCTGCAATGGGACAATCCGGTCGAAGAACGGCTATCGTTTGCAATCCCGGCGAAGGCGCACGCGAAGCGGCCTTCGCCGGGATCATGAGAAGCTGGCTTGCGGATCTGCCATAGCAAAACCGAAGCTCTGCTCCTGATGAACGCTACTGCTGTGTCATCATCCGTTTCAGCTCGGCCTCGTCGTCTTTGATCACCTCGCCGGATACGTCAATGACCACCTGCTTGATCTCGCCGGTGAAGCGGAACGGCGCTTCGTAGATTTCCGGGTTCACGGAGTCAAAAGCCGCATAGCCGCAGCTTGCGCCCAGAACGCCGAATGTCATCGGTACGGTAAATGGAACCTCCAAGTTACCGACCAGATGCTCGTTGATGTAGAGTTGGAAGCGGCCCGGGGAGCCCTTGCCCTCCCTGAACTGGGGGTCTCCGGTGGGCTCAAACTCGTAGCGCAGGCTGACATCCCCTGTAGGAACCGGTTCACTCGAGACCACCTCGAACTTTTCCAGCCCGACATAGTTGTGGATGAAGTGCAGTCGCCCATCCTTGACAAAGAGCGCGTACCCAGCATTGCGGCAACCATGGGTCATCAAAATGCCTTCCGCTCCTCCGTCAGGAACAACCACATCAGCCGTGATGCTGTGGGGACGGTTGTAGAGCTTGGGGGCGGCGGCAAAGGCGACCGGCGCGCCGCCGGGGTAATATATATATTGCTTGCGAGGTCGGGAGACAGTCGGGCGCGCAACATTCATGCGGGCAAGTTCAGCCGAGGCCAGGGGCAAAACACCATATTTTCCGGCTTCTGCGTACCAGCGCTGGGCCATCTCCTGCACTTTGTCCGGCATCTCTGCGGCCAGGTTCCTGGTCTCTGCCGGGTCCTCCTCCACGTTGTAGAGTTCCCAGGCATTGGCATCCAGGTCATTCAGCAGCTCGGTGGTCAGCGGCATCCCGAAGTAGCGTTCTTTCTCGGCGGCTTCGGCAAAGTTAGGGCCGGGGAAGGGGCAGACCGCTTTCCAACCCTCGTGATAGATGGAGCGATGGCCAAACATCTCGAAATACTGGGTGTGGTGTTTGGTCTCGGCCGATGCGTCGTCGAAGCTGTGCGCAAGGCTGTGTCCCTGGATAGGCGATTGGGGAACGCCGCGAATCATCTCCGGCGCTTCGATGTCCAACGCTTCAAGAACCGTCGGTACCAGGTCAACGGCGTGGGCGTATTGCGTCCGTAGTTCGCCGCTGGCCTCGATTCCCTTCGGCCAGAACACGATGCAGGGGTCGCTGACGCCGCCACGATAGGTTTCCCGCTTCCAGCGGCGGAAGGGGGTATCGCCGGCCCAGGTCCAACCCCACGAGTAGTGGGGGAAGGTGTTGGGGCTGCCCCAATCCTCATAGCGGTTCAGGTTATCTTCCAGCCTCTCCTCAATCGTATTGAAGAATAGCTGTTCGTTGAAGGTGCCGTTGACGCCGCCTTCGGCGCTGGCCCCATTGTCTGAGATGACGACGACAATCGTGTTTTCCAGCTCCCCGATCTTTTCAAGAAACCCGATGATGCGCCCAAAATGGTAGTCCGTTTGCTCGACGAATGCGGCAAAGACCTCCATCTGGCGCGCATACATCTTTTTGGCCTCATCCGGCAGCGAATCCCATTCGGGAACATCGGGGTCGTGGCCGGACAGTTCCGCACCTGCCGGCAGAATGCCCATCTCCTTCTGGCGCTCGAAGACGACCTGGCGGTATTTGTCCCAGCCCATATCGAATTTGCCCTTGTACTTCTCGATCCATTCCGGCTCCACATGATGCGGGGCGTGTCCGGCGCCGGTGGCGTAATACAGGAAGAATGGCTTGTCCGGGGCATTTACATGGGCATCCTGGATGAACTCGATGGCTTTGTCAGCCAGGTCGATGTTCAGGTGATAGCCTTCCTCCGGCGTCTTGGGCACGGGAATCGGGTGGTTGTCGTATGTCAGATCGGGGAAGAACTGGTCGGTGTCGCCGCCCAAGAAGCCATAGTAGCGTTCAAACCCGCGTCCCAGCGGCCAGCGGTGGAAGGGGCCGGCAGTCGTGGTTTCTTCCGGGGGAGCCAGGTGCCACTTGCCGAGGGCAAAGGTGTTGTAGCCATGCTCCAGCAGCATTTCCGGTAGAAAACCGTGTTCAAAGCCCATATAGCCGTTGTGGGCCGGATAACCAATCGATAGTTCAGTGATGGCCGAGAGGCCCAGGGTATGATGGTTGCGCCCGGTCAGCACACAGCCACGTGTGGGCGAACAAAGTGCCGTGGTGTGGAAGTTGGTGTAACGCAAACCACGCTGCGCCAACTTTTCCAGGTTGGGTGTGTTGACCAGCCCACCGAAGGGCGACAGCTGGCCGTATCCCACATCATCCAGCACGAAAAAGAGGACATTGGGGGCCCCCTCTTTGGCCCGCGTTGGCTCCGGCCATGCGGGTGAGGATTCGTCCAGAGTCCGGCCAATTTCGCCGGGGAAAGGGGTCCCGGGTTTGTACTCAACTACGTCAGACATTTGATTCTCCCCCCAGATCGTTTAGGGTTCGCGTTAAGGGCACATCTACAGATTGGGCGCTGGTACTAGATCCGATTCGGTCCCTCCTTTCAAAGGCCACGGCGACGGCCCATTCTACCGCCGTGACCTGAGACATGACGTAGATGATTCCCGGCTCCTACCCGTCGCATCAAACTGCTCCAGCTAAGCGTCCACGGCGTCCCCCAAGTTGGGGGATATGCGCTCGTCTCCCAGGGTCTGGCCTAGCGGCGAAGTACGGATTCTCTGAAACGGTTCCGGATTCAAGCCGACCAACCAGAGCTCGGCCCCAGCGCGGGCCATTTTGCCCTCCGCCTCTGTTCGCAGCCCCCGGTGTCAGGATAGTTGTCGCCTCTCCTGAACGGCCGAAAGGGTCGAGGAGAGGGAGAACGAAGGGGGGCGAAGAGGTGAGAAGGAGATGGCGGAGCACAGCAAGCCATACGGGAGGAAGTTCCGGGCAAAGATGGTACAGCGGATGAGCGGTCCGGGAGGGGAGTCGGCGACAGGGTTATCGAGGAAGGTGGGGGTACCGCAGGCGACGCTCTCGCGCTGGTTGAGGGAAGCGGGTAGGGTTGGAGGCATGAACGAGAAACGA
>Ga0316579_10000513_pt1 | contig 12668 bp, 10 predicted proteins | sample J5NA_2_FD_203074 | JGI IMG/M metagenome (GOLD analysis project Ga0316579, IMG submission 203074) | Rhizosphere microbial communities from salt marsh grasses in Alabama, United States - J5-7_160517rDrA | ecosystem: Host-associated > Plants > Roots > Rhizosphere | place: USA: Alabama | collected... | reverse complement strand
CCATGTTTCGCTACGAAGCATCCACCTATTCATTTGTTGCACAGGAAAAACATATTGGCGCAATGAATGAATTGCCGTTACCCAAAGCCAGCCGTGTAATTTGTATCTATCGAAATGAAAAACTGATTATTCCGGATGAAAGTCAACAGATCGAACTGGGTGATGAGATTATTATTATTACCCAACAGAAGAATCTTGAAGCGTTACATGCGCAGCTAGATTTGACCGTCAATAATGAAAAGGATGATTCTCCTGAAAAACACTAAGTGCACATGTTCGCGCTCAGCACAAGACGGCGCTTGACACGTGACCCTTGACTTAAACGGTATACATCGTAAGAGAAGGAAATATGAGTAACCCCATCATTGCAGACAATAAACCAGTTAAAGTAAATCTTTCAAAAGGGCAGGAATATCATTTTTGTACTTGCGGTCAGTCTAAAAGTCAACCATTTTGTGATGGCTCACATGTTGGAACATCATTTACTCCAAAGGTAATCGTTTCAGAAGAAGATGGCGATGCTTTTTTATGTGCATGTAAGCATAGTGGGAACAGGCCATTTTGTGATGGTACACATAAAAAGTTTAGTGATGACCAGGTGGGTAAAGAGGGTCCGGGTTTAGAATTACAGAAAACTGATATTCCCGTTGCTGTTGCCACGCCTGAGGAGCCAACCGTCGAATTTATTCATCAGCTGGCAAAAGAGGGGCTGACGAATATGGGCCATCATGGCCCAATGATCTCTATGGGTGTGCCTCGCCATGAGTTACCCCATTGGGATGATCTCCAAATCATGGTGGCTCAAATGGCAACCAAACCATTGATGGAAGACCATAGCGTATCTACTGAACTCGTTATCGGGCCGGAAGCCAGAAAACCGTTAACACTGAAGATACCTTTATTTGTATCAGACATGAGTTTTGGTGCCTTGTCGGAAGAAGCAAAAGTTGCTTTGGCTCGAGGGGCTGAGCTTTCAGGCACAGGCATTTGTTCTGGCGAGGGCGGGATGTTACCTGAAGAACAAGCAGAGAATTCACGATACTTTTACGAATTGGCCAGTGCTCAATTTGGTTATAAGGAAGAATTGCTACAAAAGGTTCAGGCATTTCATTTTAAGGGCGGGCAAGGTGCAAAAACGGGGACAGGCGGTCACCTGCCCGGCAACAAGAATATAGGAAAAATATCTCGAGTTAGAAATATACCGGAAGGACAACCTGCAATTTCACCACCCACTTTCAAAGATCTTTCTACGGTGTCTGATTTTAAGCGTTTTGCAGATCGTGTTAGAGAGATCACGGGCGGAATTCCTGTAGGCTTCAAGCTCAGTGCAAATCACATTGAAAAAGATATCCAATTTGCACTTGACGCAAGTGCTGACTACATCATATTAGATGGTCGTGGCGGAGGTACCGGTGCTGCACCTGAAATATTCAGGAATCATATTAGTGTGCCAACTATTCCTGCGCTTGCACGAGCACGTCGATACTTAGATGAACATGGCGCCAGTGGTCATGTCACGCTAATCATAACTGGCGGGTTACGTGTGCCGATTGATTTCGTAAAAGCAATGGCGTTGGGTGCTGACGGTATTGCAATTTCAAATAGTGCGATGCAAGCAATTGGCTGTGTTGCTGCGAGAATGTGTAATACCAATAACTGTCCAACAGGGATAGCCACCCAAAAAGAAGAGCTACGCAAAAAACTCGATATAGACAAGTCAGCAAAACAATTGAATAATTTTTTTACGGCGTCCGTAGAACTCATGCAAGTCATGGCGCGAGCCTGTGGTCATAGTGCATTAAATCAGTTCAATAAGGATGACCTTGCAACCTGGCATCGTGAAATGGCTTTATTGTCAGGTGTTAGATACTCTGGTTTTGAAAACCCAATATATGACGCATAAAATTAAACCTGGTTCTGTCGGGGTCGGAAAATCGACTCAAGCAGAACTGCTATCCAATGAATCAGGACAACCCCGGTATTGCTATAATTAGGTGAAAGCAGATTATCTCAAACAAGTGTGGTTTGATAAGAACGTTGCAGCATCTAATGATGTTAACCAAAGTGAATATGCAACAGGATATTTGGGATCAGTGCCTCGGGCCTGACGTGCTTTAGCAAATTTTCTCGAATGGCTTTCTTGCAGGATAGATCATCCATCCAGATATCCACCGTGATACCCACTGGATGATATTGCCGAGGCGTATCGTTACGTTTAAAAAGGAAAGAAAACCGGCAACGTAGTTATCTCGGTCCAGTTCAGGCGCACAACCTGGCAATGTGTTGCGACCTCTGTTTCACTCCATTGCATCGGCCACCAGCTCGATCCAGTGCCTTACCGGCACGCTTGCTTTCGTCGCCATGTGCATCTGGCAACCAATGTTAGCGGTGGTAATGACATCCGGGCCTTCCTGCTGAAGCGAGTCCAGTTTGTTGTGTAATAGCTGTTGAGACAGGTCGGATTGTAAGATGGAATAGGTCCCGGCCGAGCCACAGCACAAATGCGGATCGACAACGCCAGTCAGGGCAAAGCCGAGGTCGGCCAATATCGCTTCGACTTCCCCTCCGAGTTGTTGACCATGCTGCAGCGTACAGGGGCTATGAAATGCAACTTTTATCTGGCTTTTGCGTACCGCAATCGCCGATAAATCTTCGACGCGCAGTACCTCACTGAGGTCTTTTGCCAGTGCCGATATTTTGCCGGCTTTTTCGGCATAAGCAGTATCATCGGCCAGGAGCTGGCCATAATCCTTGACCATCACACCGCAGCCACTGGCCGTTACGACAATTGCTTCTGCGCCCTGTTCTACGTGGGGCCACCAGGCATCGATATTGCGCCGCATAAAATCATTAGCTTCGTCGACTGCCGATAAATGATGACTTACTGCGCCACAACATCCCGCTTTTTCCGCCGTGACCAGTCCTATGCCCAGCCGATCCAGGACGCGCGCGGTTGCGGCATTGGTTTGCGGTGCTGACACGCTCTGGGCGCAGCCCTCAAGTACCAGCATGCGACGCGAATGTTTCGTGTTCGGCCATGCGGTGGCCGCAGGTAGTGATGGTAGCTTCTTTTTAAGGTTGGCAGGCATCAGGGGTCGGAACAGGCGACCCAGCCTCACCAGCCCGGCGAAGCGTTTCGGGTAGGGCACGATCATGCGTAGTGCGTAGCGGAGCAACTGGCTGGGCAAAGGTCGACGAATCTGCTGTTCAGTAAGTTCTCGGCCGATATCGACCAGGCGACCGTATTGCACACCGGAAGGGCATGTAGTCTCGCAGGCGCGACAGGTCAGGCAGCGGTCAAGATGCAGTTGCGTCTTCCGGGTGATACTGTTGCCTTCCAGCATTTGCTTGATGAGATAGATACGCCCGCGCGGGCCATCCAGCTCGTCCCCGAGCAACTGGTAGGTGGGGCAGGTGGCGGTACAAAATCCGCAGTGTACACAGGCGCGCAGAATGCGATCTGCCTCCCGGCCTTTCGGGGTGTTAATATATTGGTTACTGATATTGGTTTGCATGCGCTTGCGGTCTAGATCTCGGCGTACATTCGGCCAGGATTAAAAATGGCATCCGGATCAAACGCCTTTTTCAGTTGGCGATGAATTTTTAGCAGGCCGCTATCCAGCGGATGAAATACCTGCTGAATATCGGTGCGCTGCCGAAAACAGACTGCGTGGCCGCCTTGACGCGATACTTCCTCGCGAATGACTTCACTATTTTCGCTGGTCATCAGCCAACGTTGCGCCCCGTTCCATTCATATAAGGTGCTGCCTAAGAGATTCAGCACCGGGGCGTTTGAAACCAGAGACAGGCGCCAGAGATTGGCGTCGGTATCAAATTCTTCCAGCTCGTGTTCCTTCAGTTGTTGCCAGTAGTCATCCCCGGCGGGAAGTTCGTCACCACCGATCAGTTTGCGCGCCGCATGCACCGCGCCATCCGTGCCGGAGAGGCGAATATGCAGCGCATTGTCATTAAAACTCGTGGCACTGACAGGTAGTGGCTGCCTGGCCAGAGAATGCACTTTCGCTAGTGAGTCTGCGACGCCCCGCTGCTGTACAAGTGTGAGCTCGGTTTCCGGCTTCGGAAGTACTTTGACCGATACCTCCAGGATTACGCCGAGCGTGCCCATGGCGCCACACATCAGCCGCGACACGTCGTAGCCAGCGACATTTTTCATTACCTCGCCACCGAAATGCAGAAGCTCTGCCTTGCCATTGATCAGAGTGCAGCCAAGTACGAAGTCGCGCGCGGACCCGGAAAAGGCGCGTCGCGGGCCTGAAAAATTGCAGGCGATCGTGCCACCCAGGGTTGCCGTGCTCCCGAATGCGGGAGGCTCAAATGCGAGCATCTGACTCTCTTCGGTGAGCACCTGCTCAATTTCTCTAAGCGGAGTACCGGCGCGGGCTGTTATCACCAGCTCCGTAGGTTCATAGTTGATAATGCCCCGATGCTGGCTAACGTCCAGCGTATCTCCTGCGTTGGTTCTCCCGTAAAACTGTTTAGTGTTCCCTGCACAGATATTCTGTGCAGTACCGGAGGAGAGCGCTTGCTCGACCTGCTGTCGCAGATCCGCCGAAATATCGTTTTCACTCATGGTAGCGGCCTGCTAAAAACGTTCCAGATCGGGAAAGGGCATCTCGCCGTGATGAATGTGCATGGCACCAAACTCGGCGCATCGGTGTAGTGTTGGCACCGCCTTGCCGGGATTCAGAAGTCCTTTGCTGTCGAACGCGTGCTTCACCGCATGGAACTGGGTCAATTCCGCAGACTCGAACTGCACACACATCTGGTTAATTTTTTCGATGCCGACACCGTGCTCGCCGGTAATGGTGCCGCCGACTGCCACGCACAATTCAAGAATCTTGCCGCCGAATTCCTCGGTTCGTTCGAGCTCGCCGGGTTTATTGGCATCATAAAGGATTAGAGGATGAAGGTTGCCATCGCCCGCATGGAACACGTTCGCGACGGGCAAATCGTACTTCTTCGACAAATCGGCAATGTTTTTCAGCACTTCCGGTAGCCGTTTCCTGGGGATGGTGCCATCCATGCAGTAGTAGTCAGGAGATATTCTTCCCACCGCAGGGAAGGCTGCTTTTCGTCCCTTCCAGAAGATCAGCCGTTCTTGTTCGTTTTTTGCGGTCCGGATTTCGCTCGCGCCACTCTCCTGCAATATTTCACGGACCCGCAGTATTTGCTCGGAAACTTCTTTATTGGTGCCGTCCAATTCGCATAGGAGAATTGCTTCGGCGTCAGTCGGGTACCCAGCGTGCACAAAATCTTCAGCAGCCTTGATGGCGAGCTTGTCCATCATTTCGAGACCGGCGGGAATAATGCCTTCGGCAATGATATTGCCAACGGCAGCACCGGCCTTCACCACATCGTCAAACGCAGCCAGAACTACCTGCGCCCGTTCCGGTTTGGGTAGCAGCTTTACCGTAACTTCAACGATGACACCCAGCATGCCTTCCGATCCAGTCATCAGCGCTAGCAAATCATAGCCGGCCGAATCCAGTCCGCTATTGCCGATGGTTAGGAGCTCACCTTCTATAGTAACGATCTTTAATTGCTGGATATTGTGGACGGTGAGGCCGTACTTCAGGCAGTGCACGCCGCCGGAATTTTCTGCCACGTTGCCACCGATAGTGCAGGCGATCTGCGAAGAGGGATCTGGTGCGTAGTAGAGACCGAGTGCATCCACTGCCTGGGAAATGGCAAGGTTGCGTACTCCTGGTTGCACCCTCGCTACCCGCGCTCCGGCATCCACGTCGAGGATATCGTTGAATTTGGCGAGACTGAGTAGTACACCTTCTTCATGTGGCAGTGCGCCGCCTGACAATCCGGTGCCGGCGCCACGGGCTACCACGGCGACGTCATTCCGAGAACAAAAGGCAAGAACTTGCTGAACCTGCTCTACCGTACCCGGTAACGCTACTACCATGGGCAGGCGTCGATAGGCGGACAGACCGTCGCATTCATAGGGATGCAGGTCTTCTTCCTCGAACAACACTGCCTCGCCAGGAAGTATGTCCAGAAGTGCTTTGATAATTTCTTGCTTGTGTAGTGTCATAAACGCCCGCCGAATTAATGCACACCGATTTCCCGAAACCTTCTGGTGCATAAGCTGACAATGGTAACCCCGCTGCCCGGCAGGGACTAGTGAACTTCGCCAGCCGTTTCCCGTACCGATGTTGCCGCGCCATCATCCTGTGGCGAAGCGAGGCGCTGATAGGCCTCTGCCAGCGCAGACGCATCGCCAACATTGCCGGGAAATATAACAACCGGTAAATCGGGGTAGCGACCGTGGCTGGCCGGACAGCGCACTACCGAGCACCCTGGCAGGATTTGCCCGACGACGCGAGACGTCCTCAGATTCAGGCCTTTGCTCAGCACATCGTTTGAGGTAATGCCGCCTTTGCTGATAAGGAACCCGAGAGATTCGGGCAGGTTTCGTACAACGTCGATCAAAAAATCCGATACCAGGATACCAAATTCCAGTCTTTCCGATTGGGAGGCAAACGTTTTTTCCACGCGGCTGGTGAATACGACCGCAGTATTGCCTGTAAAATGAGCACTCTTAATCTTCTCCGAGACTGACTCCAGCAAACCGTCGTAATCACTCGCTATGTTGTCAACATCGACCTCAATCGGAGTAACTCCGGGACACCGGAGCAAAACCTCGAGTTGTTGTGTTGTTTTCTGTACATGAGACCCGACGATGACCGCACCGGGGTTTCCGTTGCGTACATAGTTGCCCATGCTTTCTGCTTTCACGGGTTGCGGTGGCAGGTTAGCCAGTGCAGTGAGCAGGCTGGCGGCGCTGCGAAACAGGAAACGCTTTCCCATACCGGCCGCGGTCATTAGTTGACGGCAGAAGTGGTTCAGGTCTTCCTGGGTCTCGCTATCGACCACACAGCATCGGTTATTCTCCAGTGACAGTAGTCGTGCCAGACTGTCGCCGCGCACGTCGTTCAGCTGAAAACGTTCTACATCACCGGCCTGAATGAGCCCGCGTGTTTTTTCCTCGACGTAGTCCGGCAAATAACTGTATTGGTAGCCAAACACCGAGTCACGGGCAAATTCGGTTTCGTGGACCGGTACCGGCGCACCATCGACCATCAGGTAATGAGTACTATCTTTGGTAAAACGACCGCCTTCAAAGAATGCCGGTACCAGGAAGTGTGCATCAAACGGACCCAGTTCTTCGGCAATGACATCGGTCTCCACCGGGTAGTGACCGCGCAGGGTGGAATCCGAGCGACTTACTACTAGCGGATTGATCGGCCGCCCGGAGGCTTCCATGTCTGCCAGAGCACGCTTCAAATTAACACATACTTCGCGAGTAACATCGGCGGCAGCAGGAGCATCCATCCCACGGGTATTGGTCAGAATAAAAAACAACGGCGCCTGGTCTGAAAGGCCTTCCGTTATCGTGGTGACATCCCACCGGGTGAGCAACAAACAGCTGTGCACCGTTTGCGATCCGGTTGGGTCATCATCCAGTACAATTATCTTGGTTTCAGCCATGTCTCGACCCTGGTGAAAACTAGGTAGCTTCGATCGAATAGCGCATCGCCGTGCCAGCCCACCTAGAGGTGGGCTGGCGAACTTAATGCTATTTCATCAGCGTCTTAACGCGATCGGTCATGATCTCGGGCGTAATACCGTTGAAGTCCATGATCTCAGCGGGTGAAGCGGTGGTTTCCCCGCGCTTCCAGCAAACGGTATCTCGCTTCGGTGCCGTGGACCGAAGGAGTACCGGCTCCAGTGAAGCACTCGGCCCCCCACTGACAGCCATCAAGACATCGCCATCAAACAAAGTGTTGAAGTCGTTATCGCTCATAAACTTGTCGTCCGGCTGTGACACCGTGTCCCAGGCGATATCGGTTGGGCGATACAGACGTCGCGGGTTTAAAACCGCCACGATGCGCACCTTGTATCCCTCGGACTCGAGTTTGTCTTTGGCGTCAAACACCGGCAGATAGATCATGTCACCGGTCACAGCAAACACGACGGTGCCCTTGTCGCCGGAGGCAGACTCATAGATTGTCGCCGCACCTTCCTCAATGGCGGACCGTGCCTCGTCGATGCTGAGATAGACCGGCAACGGACTTTTCGAGGCGATAATTACCATACCCTTGTTGAAGCTGTTGGTGGCGTACTCATAGGTCGCCTGCATCGCATTGGCATCGCAAGGGAAGAGGGGATAAACGTTACCGTTGCGCATCATCGCCGCGAAATAGTTTTCGATTTCCGGGCGTTGATGCGTCCAGCCATTACGACCCTGTTCCAGTGCACCAGCGGTGAACATGGTCACGATCGAAGGCGTCTTGCGACGCAGTTCGGCCATCGCCTGTGTCACGGTCTGGACAATGGGCCAGCCGTTAATGGCAAAGGATTCGTAGGACAGCCATAATGAGCGTGAACCAAACAGCGCCAGACCTGCGGCAAAGCCAGCACAGGCATCTTCGTTAAGTGGTTCGTATACCTGGCCATTGGGCTCCTGGTTGTAAAGCGGGTCCTGGCTAGGGTGACGGATTTTCAATGCGTCGTTGATGTTCTTCATCGCCGAGGCCTCGTTACCGTCTGCGTTGGTGACCACGAAACGCTTGTCCGCCTTCCCCACCTGTGCGACCAATGCCCCCATGGCGGTTGACGGAACTGCCTTTTCGTCTTTGGAAAACTCCTGCATTTTCAACCCAGGTAGCGCCGTAATGGCAAGCTCGGACTCGGTGACCACTGTCTTCGCAGCGGAACCACCACCGGCCCGACTGAAATTGTCGCGCACAATTTGCCAGGCGGTTTCAGGCAACGCCCGGCGTTTGAGGCCATCGATAATGTGCGGTTGGTCCAGTGTATCGGCCGGGTAGAGGTTATGTGACTTGGCGCCAACGGTATGGACGCCAGTACCTTTCAGCTGTTTCAGAATGAATGCGGTCAACTTGCCGCTCATGGCTGACTTCGCAGCCTTGTCCATGCCCTCTAGCACTGCCCGGGTAAATGCCAAGCGCTGTGCCAACGAGAAATGGCTGCTGTCGACATAAGCACCTTCCTGGTCGCTGTCATCGAAATCTTTGGCATCTATCAAGATGACTTCTTCGAACTTGTGGCCTCTCCAGTAGTCAATCATCTGCTCGTTACTGTGCAACGAAACCATCGAGTGGTGTTCTTGCGAGTAACCGTTCCAGATCAGAACCGGCAGGAAGTTGGTCACGTCAGGGTACGCTGTGTTGAAATGCATCATTGCATTCAATACGTAGGGCTCGCCCATACCACCATCACCAATCGTTACCGGGAACAGTTTGTCACGGTGCAGATAGGCACCGGCCATGGCGAAGTGTTGGCCTTGACCCAACGGGCCGGCCGGGGCGAGCAAGCCGGGAATCGCGCCGGACAGGTGACCCAACAGGCCGTGTTTCTCACGGAATCGCTGCTGCATGTCGTTCATATTGTGGATGCCCATCTCTGCCAGGGAGCCGTCCAGGAACATTGACGAATAGAATCCCGGGGCGTGATGACCGACCTCGGTCACGATATTGGTGTGCCCCAGCATCATCAGTGAGGCGTGGGCCTCGGCGCTGGAGGCAAAGCCCCCGGGATGCCCGGAGCCCTTGGATCCGCAGAGCTGAAGCGTGACATAGCGCAACGCGTCGGCACCCATGAGCGTCTGGTAGACCGAGGCGTCATCAATAGCGGGAATGGCTGCCTGACCCTCGGCGATAACGGCCGACGAGGCATGTTTTTCGAAATCTGCCCAGGGCGCCCCAAAATGCTGGATACCATCACAGAAGTCGGGTAGTTGGTTAAGTTTTTCAGCTGTATTTTGGCGCATGTCGGGTACCTCCGTCGCAATGAAATTTCCTGATGCTGAGATCCAGATATTTCAGTATGTATAAACATTTTCACAATGTGAAATTTTTAGGTGAAACAAAAAGCGGTGCTCGCTTCAATTCACCGCCTATTTACCTCTTGCGCAAACCATAGCTTCTAAATTAAAATTTCGCAATACACAATCGTTTTCATATAGTGAAATTTATGGAAAAAGCAGCTCCATCTATCCAGGTTATTGATCGTTCCGCCCGTTTACTGGAAGCCATCGCCAGTTCTCCGGTCCCGGCCAGCCTGAAAATCCTGTCCGCAGAGACCGACCTGCATCCCTCGACCGCATTTCGTATTCTGGGATCTCTGATCGAGGTTGGTTTTGTTGAGCGGGATAGCGCAGGACATTACTTCATCGGACGCAAGATATCGCACCTTGCCAATAGCGTGCGACGAGGTGTCGATCTGCGCGAAAAGGCCCGCGATATTATGGAGCAGTTGCGTGATGAGACAGGTGAGTCAATCAACCTGACGGTGCGGGAAGGCGATGAAGTGATCTATATCGAGCGAGCAACACCGAATCGCATGATGCGTGTCGAGCAGGTGATCGGGAGCCGTGCACCATTACACGTCACCGCCGTGGGCAAACTCATGCTCGGCGAGCTGGGCGATACTTTCATCCGCGCCTACAGCGAGCGCTCGGGTCTGAAGCCATACACTACTCAAACTCTGTCTTCTCGTAAGCAATTGGTCGAAGAAGTCCATCAATGCGTGGCCAAAGGCGTCGCGTACGACAATGAGGAAGCCGAAATTGGCGTTGGCTGTATTGGCGTATTGATTCATGATGATTCAGGTGACGTTGTGGCAGGATTATCCATCTCCGCGCCAATCGAACGTCGCAAGAACGAATGGGAGTCATCGCTAAAACGGGCAGCGAAACAGATTTCCGAACGTCTGTGAGTACCATAGTTATTGTCAATCAGGTATGTTGTTCGCGTAATTTTACCAGTGGGACGACGAGTAATATTGTAAACAGAGTTACTGTCTAGTCCGGTGAAAACCTCACTATTGCTATGGTTTAGTGAACTACGGTAAAAACTGGATTCTCAGGATGCAGCCCGGGCCCACTTTTGCCTTTCCAATGGTTTATCAGTTCCTGCATACTATTGATTCGCGTGATAAGAAATTCCCGGATGACAGGAAAATCTATATCAATTTGTTATTCCTCTTTCGCCGGTCGAAACTTTTTTAAATAACAAAGGAGTCACGAAATGGCAGTCTATACATGTGAAAAATGCGGAATGAGTATTGGTACGATGACGTGCGGCAAGTGCGGCGCCGAACTGGTGCACAGTACAATAACGACCGAAGACGGTACGACCATTCACGTATCCGAATGCCCGAATGGTCACGGCAAGGTCAAGTCGCCACAGTGCTGTGGTCAGGATATGACTTGCACCGTTTCCTGATTTTATCTGGGGTCAGAGTAAAAACGCTCAAAATTACTTTCAGATTTCTTCTGCCGATGGGAGATCGGCAAACATACTGATATTCATCCAGGAAAAGATATTTCGGGTCAGCGCTTCGGGTCCGACGGCCTTTAGCAAATCTTCTCGAATGGCTTTCCTGTAGGATAGATCACCCATCCAGATGTCCACCATGGTGCGTATGGGACAGGTGAAATAGACATCGACATCCTTGCCGGGGTCTTTATTGCAAACATCGACGTTGTCTCCCGATGCAACCAGCCACCAGTCTGTTGCTTCTTTCAAGTCACTAAACTTGAAACGGATCACGGTTTCATTGCCAACGAGTTTGTCAGTCTGGATACTGCGCTGCAGGTACAGCATTAATAATTCAACGTCATAGTCGGTTTCCAGCATATTTTCCCTGGCCCAGCGCATCCCCCAGTCGCCCAAGGATTTGATAATCGGCAACAGTTGCTTGCATGACTCGGTGGGAAAATATTCATAGCCTTGCTGGCCGGGGATTTTTTTCTTCAAGACCAGCCCTTGGTCGGCGAGAGAATTAAGCCGTTTGGTCAGGATAGTCGGCGAGATCAGGCTGAGGCCCCGTTGTAGTTCATTGAATCGGGTGCCGCCCATCAATAATTCTCGGATGATCAGGATCGTCCATTTTTCTCCAATGATTTCGGTGGCTTTGGCTATCGGGCAAAACTGGCCATATTCCATATTTCATACCCGTTTTCTCTAGTGGGACCGTTGAATTTTTATAGTGTAGTGGATTACTACACTTTGTGTAGTTGGTTACTACAACAACGCAAGTATTCCCGTCCGCAACTGCCGCCTAAGCTTTCACCATCGCGAAACAATCGCGGTCTTGAGAGAAATAAACCACACATAATACGAGGAGATAAGCCATGACTACTTTGACGATGAAACGCGCTGTTGTGAAGAGCAAAAATGAAAATACTGTGCCTGTAACCGGAAGAGGACGTGCCCTGTATACCGTGGATTGGTTCCTGAACGGCAAGCCGGTCTTGCGCAATCACGATAACCCTAACCTGATGCTCAAAAATGGCCAGGTCTGCTAAAGGCAGTTTCGGTATTCGCATCGTTTTTTAAGATAAGGAGAAGAATAATGACACATGTGATTGAAACGACGGCAGATGAGACCTTTTTTGATGATGTGCCCGGTGCAGTAACGCCGGGCCTGATTAAACGCAGTGCCGTGCTTGCTTACGGGATACTGGCTTACAACGTCGGGGTGGCCGGTTTAATTTGGCTAATCCTGGCTTTGGGCGGCCTGGCCCCGGTCGGATTGAGTAACTGGCAGGCAGGCACAGCGTCCACAGGCCTTTTGATAAACCTGGGTCTGGTTGGATTGTTCGGTTT
>Ga0316579_10000512_pt1 | contig 12686 bp, 9 predicted proteins | sample J5NA_2_FD_203074 | JGI IMG/M metagenome (GOLD analysis project Ga0316579, IMG submission 203074) | Rhizosphere microbial communities from salt marsh grasses in Alabama, United States - J5-7_160517rDrA | ecosystem: Host-associated > Plants > Roots > Rhizosphere | place: USA: Alabama | collected... | reverse complement strand
TGCGAAATCAGGACTTGGTCGAGCGGCTGGCCGGCAGCGAGGCGCGCCTGCGCGACGCGATCGAGAGCTTTCCGGATGCGATCGCGGTGTGGGACAGCGAAGACCGCCTGATCGTGTGCGACGAGGCTTACGCGCGGCTGTACGGCGATGGCCGGGGATCCGCCGAGCTGGCCGGCGTTTCCTACCTCGAGATCGCGCGCAACGCGTACCGGGCCGAGCAGCCGTCGGGCTTCGACGGGTCGCAGGAAGACTGGGTCGAGCAGCGCGTGCGCTGGCACCGGGAAGGAAGCGGCGTCTTGCGCCAGTTCCAGACCCGGGACGGGCGCTGGAAGCAGGGCAAGTCCGTAGGTACCGGGCTCGGCGGCTACGTCAGCGTGGTGGCCGACATCACCGAGCTGAAGCGTGCGCAGGAGGCCTACCTCGCCGTCCTGGCGGAGGAAAGCCTGGTGCTCGACACCCTTCCGGTCGGGGTCGCCTTCGTCGAGCGTCGGACGATTCTGCGCTGCAACCGGCGCCTGGAGCAGATGCTCGGCTACGCCCCCGGCGAAATGCAGGGCAAGCCGACGCGCGTCTGGTTCGCGTCGGACGAGCAGTGGGACGCCGTAGGCGAAGAAGCCTACCGGCGGCTCGCGAGCGGCGAGATCGTCGAGGGCGACACGAAGCTCGCGCGCCGTGACGGAACGCGTTGCTGGTGCCGGGCGCTGGGGCGCTCGCTGGATCCTGCGTCGCCGCAGGAGTCGGCGATTTTCGTCTTTTCGGACGCGAGCGAGCGCATCGCCGCCGAACAGGCGCTGCGGACCAGCGAGGCGCTGTACCGAAATCTCGTCGCAACCTCGAACGACCTCATCTGGTCGATTGACCGCGAGCAGCGCTGGACTTACCTGAACCCGGGCGCGACCCAGCGCATCTACGGTTTTTCGGTAGACGAGCTGATCGGCCGGGCGCTGATCGAACGCAGCGCGCAGGCGGTGCGCGAGCGCGACGCCGCGGTTTTCGGCCGTGTCATCGAAGGCGAGCAGGTGTTCGACTACGAAACGCGGCACACCAGGCGAGACGGGAGCTACGTCGACCTGTCGTTCAACGCCACCGTGCTGCGCGACGCGAAGGGCGTCATCCTCGGCGCGACCGGCACGGCGCACGACGTGAGCGAGCAGAAGCGCTCCGCCGCGGCACTGCACGAGAACGTCGCGAAGCTGCGTCTCGCGGTCGATGCCGCCGACCTGTATTACTGGGAGTGGGACCTGGACGCGGACAAGCTGACCTGGGGCCGGGACCCGGGCGGCCTGATCGGTCGTCCCGACGAGCGCTCCCACGTCTACCCGGATTTCCGCGAGATGGTCCACCCCGAGGATCGGGCGCGCTATCTCGCGGCAGGACGCAGCGCGCTCGCCTCGAGCGAGCCCTACGCCGCCGAGTTCCGCATCGTCACGCGCGATGGCGAGGTTCGCTGGGTGTCAGCGCACGGATCCGTGCTCAGGCACGCCGAGGGCACGCCCGCGAAGATGATAGGCGTGTCGCAGGACATCACCGAGCGCAAGCGCCAAGAAGAAGAGGTGCGCTTCCTCGCCTACCACGACACGCTTACCGGACTGCCGAACCGACGCTTGCTGGACGACCGCATGCGGCAGGCGGTGTATCTGGCGCAGCGCAGGGACACCAAGGTCGCGGCGCTGCTGATCGATCTGGACGACTTCAAGCAGGTCAACGACGCCCTCGGTCACAGGGCGGGCGACGCCTTGCTGCGCGAGGTGGCGCAGCGTCTGTCGGCGTGCATGCGCAAGGCCGACACTCTGGCGCGTCACGGCGGCGACGAGTTCGTCGCGCTGCTGCCGGACCTGCAGCGCGAGTCGGACTGCCAGTTCGTCGCCGAGAAGACCCTGCGCGCGCTCGAGCCGGAATTTCGCATCGACGGGCGAGCGTTTCGCATCGGCGCGAGCATCGGCATTTCGATCTATCCCGCCGACGCCCGCGACGGCGAGACGCTGCTGCGAAATGCCGACGTGGCGATGTATCACGCCAAGCAGCTCGGCGGGAATCAATACTGGTTCTACGGCCGTTGAGGCACGCGGTATAGTGATCGCATGAGCGGCTCGCAATCCAGGCAGTTGCCTGCGCCGAGGCGCGCCGATTGGCGGCAGTTCGCGCGCCTCGCGCGCTTCATGCTGCCGTATCGGGCGCGCATCGCGGGCGCGCTGGTGGCGCTGGTGATCGCCGCCGCCTGCGTGCTCGCGCTCGGGCAGGGCCTCAAGCACGTGGTCGACAACGGCTTCGGCAGCGGTGATCGGCGCCTGCTCGACGAGGCGCTCGGGGCAATGATCGCGGTGGCCGCCGTGCTCGCCGTGGCGACCTACTTCCGGTTCTTCCTCATGATGACCACCGGCGAGCGGGTGATCACCGATCTGCGGCGCGCGGTATTCGACCACATCCTCGGGCTCGAGCCCGGGTTCTTCGAGGCGACCCGCACCGGCGAGGTAATTTCCCGCCTCACCACCGATACCACTCTGCTGCAGCAGGTCATCGGCTTCGGCCTGTCGATGTTCGTGCGCAACCTCCTGATGATGTCGGGCGCTGCGGTGATGCTGTTCGTGGTCAGCTGGAAGCTTGCGCTCATGGTGTTGCTCGGCGTTCCCGCGACACTGGTGCCGATCCTGCTGCTGGGTCGCCGCGTGCGGCGGCTGTCGCGCGCCAACCAGGACCGGGTGGCCGACGTCTCGGCCTACGTCGACGAGGCCATACACGAGATCCGCACGGTCCAGGCCTATGTGCACGAGGACGCCGACCGGGAGAACTTCGCCGCGCATGCGGAGGCCGCATACGGCGTGGGCGTCGCGCGCATCCGGCAAAAGGCACTGCTGATTTCCAGCGTGATGCTGATCGCGTTCAGCGCCGTCGGCCTGATCCTGTGGATCGGCGGCTACGACGTGCTCGCCGGCCGGCTGACCGTGGGCGATCTGTCGGCGTTCGTGTTCTACGCGCTGGTGGTTGCCGGCGGCGCCGGCACCGTGTCGGAGGTGTGGGGCGAGCTGCAGCGCGCGGCCGGCGCCACCGAGCGGCTGGTCGAGCTGCTCGAGACGCAGCCCGGCATCGTCGCTCCGCCGCGGCCCGGCGAGCTCCGGCCGGAGGCGGCCGGCGAGATCGAATTCGACGGCGTGAGCTTTGCCTACCCGGCTCGCCCGGGCTCGGCCGCGCTGCACGGGTTCTCGCTGCGCGTGGCGCGCGGCGAGCGCGTGGCGCTGGTGGGTCCTTCGGGAGCCGGCAAGTCGACGGTATTCGCGCTGCTCGCGCGCTTCTACGACCCGCAAACCGGCGCGGTGAGGATCGACGGCACCGACGTGCGCAGCCTCGATCCCCGAGCCCTGCGCCGCCTGCTCGCCGTGGTGCCGCAGGAGCCGGTGATCTTCGCCGCCAGTGTGCTCGACAACGTGCGTTACGGTCGCCCGCAGGCGAGCCGCGCCGAAGTCGAGCGCGCCTGCGAGCGCGCTTTCGCGCTCGAGTTCATCGAACGGCTGCCGCAGGGTTTCGAGACGCTGCTCGGTGAGCGCGGCGTGACGCTCTCGGGCGGACAGCGCCAGCGCCTGTCGATTGCCCGCGCGCTGCTCGCGGACCGGCCGATTCTGCTGCTGGACGAGGCGACCAGCTCGCTCGACGCCGCCAGCGAACGCATGGTGCAGCAGGCGCTCGACGAACTCGAGCGCGGGCGCACGACGCTCGTGATCGCGCACCGGCTCGCCACGGTGCGCCACGCCGACCGGATCGTGGTGATGGAGCGCGGTGCGATCGTCGCTCAGGGCACGCATGCGCAGCTGATGCGCGAGGCGGGGCTGTACGCGAATCTCGCGGCGCTGCAGTTCCTGGACGTGGAGCTGGCGGCCTGAGGAGGCGCGCCGCACTGCTGGCATCGGCAGTCATCGCGCTCCTGGCGTGGAGCGGCGCGCGCGCGGCCGGGACTCTCGAAGTGGGCTCCAAGCGCTTCACCGAGTCCTACATCCTGGGCGAGATCCTGACCCAGACCGCCCGCGCCGCCGGCCAGCCGGCCGAGCACCGGCCGGGCATGGGCGGCACCGCGATCCTGTTCCAGGCCTTGCGCGCCGGGGCGATCGACGTCTACCCGGAATATACGGGCACCATCGCCCGCGAGATTCTCAAGATGCGCGGGCGGGCGCCGGACCTGGCCGCGCTGAACGTGCGCCTGCACAAGCTGGGGCTCGAGGCCGCGGTGCCGCTGGGCTTCAACAACACCTACGCCATCGGCATGCGCCGCAGCGAGGCCGACCGGCTGGGGATCAAGAGAATCTCCGACCTCCAGCAACATCCCGATCTCAGGTTCGGCTTCGGCCCCGAATTCCTCGGCCGGCGCGACGGCTGGCCCGGCCTCAAGGCGGCCTACGGCCTGCCGCAGAAACCGCGCGGCCTCGACCACGGGCTCGCCTACGAGGCGCTGGCGCAAGGCGAAATCGACGCGATGGACGTCTACACCACCGATGCCAAGATCCTGCGCTTCCATATCGCTCTGCTTCAGGACGATCGCCATTTCTTCCCGGTGTACGACGCGGTGCTGCTCTACCGCCGCGACGCGCCGAAGCGGTTTCCCGCGGCCTTCGCGGCGTTCCGCCGCTTGAAGGGCGAGATCAGCGCGGCGCACATGATGCAGCTCAACGCGCGCGCAGAGCTCGACAAGCAGTCGTTCGCCACCGTTGCCTCGGAATTCCTCGCGGGGGAAAAGACCGTCCAGCGCCGCTCGCTCCTCGCCGCGGTGTTCGCGCCCGATTTCTGGCGCCTGCTGCGCGAGCACGTTTTCCTGGTTCTCGCCTCGCTCGCGGCGGCGGCGCTGGTCGGCGTCCCGCTCGGCATCGCGGCGGCCAAGCTGCGGCTGGTGGCGCAGCCGGTGCTCGCGATCACGGGGCTGGTGCAGACCATCCCGGCGCTCGCACTGCTCGCGTTCCTGATTCCGGTGACCGGGACCATCGGCGTGTGGCCGGCGCTGATCGCGCTGTTTCTGTATGCGTTGCTGCCCATCGTGCGCAACACGCACGCAGGCCTGGGCGGCGTGCCCGCCGGATTGTCGCAGGCCGCGCTCGCGCTCGGCCTGCGGCGTGGAACGATCCTCGCCAGGATCGAGCTGCCCCTGGCAATGCCGACCATTCTTGCCGGCGTCAAGACCTCGGCGGTGATAAATGTCGGCACGGCGACAATCGCCGCGTTCATCGGCGCCGGCGGCTTCGGCGAGCGCATCGTGCAGGGTCTGGCGCTCAACGACGATGTCATGCTGCTCGCCGGCGCCCTGCCCGCAGCGGCCCTGGCACTTATCGCGCATGCCATGTTTGAGCTGATTGAGCGCGCGTTGGTGCCGCGCTCGCGCTAGAATCGCCGCAACACAAACAAGGGAGAACCATGCCATGAGAATCGGCGTTCCCGCCGAGACCCTTGGGGGCGAGACCCGCGTCGCTGCGACCCCCGAGACGGTCAAGAAGCTCGCTGCCAAGAACGAGGTGAGAGTTCAGTCGGGCGCGGGCAGCGGCTCGAGCATTCCTGACAAAGACTTCGAGGCGGCGGGGGGCAAGATGGTCGCTTCGGCGGCCGAGGCCTACGACGCGGAGGTGGTGCTCAAGGTGCGCGCACCGGCGGCGGGCGAGCTGGAGCTGCTCAAGCCCAATTCGCTGCTGATCGGCCTGCTCAACCCCTTCGACCCTTCCGGCATCGAGGCGCTCGCCAAGCGCGGCGTCACCGGTTTTGCGATGGAGTCGCTGCCGCGCATCTCGCGCGCGCAATCGATGGACGTGCTTTCGTCGCAGGCGAACATCGCGGGCTACAAGGCGGTGGTGCTGGCGGCGGCCGAGATCGGACGCTTCTTCCCGATGTTGATGACCGCCGCGGGGACCGTGAAAGCCGCGCGCGTGCTGATTCTCGGCGCCGGCGTCGCGGGTCTGCAGGCGATCGCGACCGCGAAGCGCCTGGGCGCGGTGATCGAGGCCTCGGACGTGCGCCCGGCCGTGAAGGAGCAGATTGAATCGCTCGGCGGCAAGTTTCTCGATGTTCCCTACCTGACCGACGAGGAGCGCGAGATTGCGCAGGGCGTCGGCGGCTACGCGCGGCCGATGCCGCCCGACTGGATGCGCCGCCAGGCCGAGCTGGTGCACCAGCGCGCCACGCAATCCGACGTGGTGGTCACCACGGCGCTGATCCCGGGGCGCCCGGCGCCGAAGCTGATCAAGGACGATACTGTTCGTCAGATGAAGCCGGGCTCGGTGATCGTCGACCTGGCGGTCGAACAGGGCGGCAACGTGGAAGGCTCGGAGGCCGGCAAGGTCGTGCTCAAGCACGGCGTCAAGATCATCGGGCTGACGAATCTGCCCGCGACCGTGCCGTTCGACGCCTCGGCCCTGTACGCGCGCAACCTGTACAACTTCCTCGCCTTGATGCTCGATCCGAAGAGCGGGGAGTTCAAGCTGGACAAAGAAGACGAAATCATCGCCGGCACCATGGTGTGCGCGGACGGTGCAGTAACCAAGCGAGGCTGAAATGTCCGGAATCGTAGATCCCACCATCCTTAACCTCGTGGTCTTCGTGCTCGCGGTGTTCGTGGGCTACCACGTGATCTGGAACGTGACGCCGGCGTTGCACACGCCGCTGATGAGCGTCACCAACGCGATATCGTCGGTGATCATCGTCGGCGCCATCCTCGCCGCGGCGCCGACCCAGATGGACTTCGGCTCGATTCTCGGCGTGGTCGCGGTCGGGCTGGCGTCGATCAACGTCGCCGGCGGCTTTCTGGTGACGCAGCGGATGCTCGAGATGTTCAAGAAGAAGCAACCGAAGAAAGAGGGCAAAAAATGAGCGCGAACCAGCTTACCCTGTGGTATCTGCTCGCCTCGGTCTGCTTCATCCTGGCGCTCAAGGGGCTGTCGTCGCCGACCACGGCGCGCCGCGGCAACGTGTTCGGCATGGTCGGCATGACCATCGCCGTGGTCACGACCATCGCGCTGGTGGCGCGCGGCAGGCTCGACCTGATCTTCATCGCCATGCTCGTCGGCGGCACCATCGGCGCCATCATCGCCCGGCGGGTGCAGATGACGCAGATGCCCGAGCTGGTGGCGGCGATGCACTCGATGGTCGGGATGGCCGCGGTGCTGATCGCGATCGCGGTGGTCAACAATCCGGGCGCGTTCGGCGAGCACGATCCCCTGCCCGCGGGCAACCGGCTCGAGCTCTTCATCGGCACGTTCGTCGGCGCGATCACCTTCTCGGGATCCGTGATCGCGTTCGGCAAGCTGGCGGGGCTGGGCAAGAAGTTCCGGTTGTTCTCCTCGGCGCCGGTCGTGTTCAAGGGGCAGCACCTGCTCAACCTGGCGCTCGCGATCGTCATGATCGGGTTCGGACTGGCGTTCTTCCTCTCCCCCGACAAGGCATGGACGCCGTTCATCGTCATGACCGCGATCGCGTTCGTGCTCGGGGTGCTCATCATCATCCCGATCGGCGGCGCCGACATGCCGGTCGTGATCTCGATGCTGAACAGCTACTCGGGGTGGGCTGCGGCCGGCATCGGCTTCTCGCTCAACAACTCGATGCTGATCATCGCCGGCTCGCTGGTCGGTTCCTCGGGCGCGATTCTCTCCTACATCATGTGCAAGGCGATGAACCGCTCGTTCTTCAGCGTCATTCTGGGCGGCTTCGGCGCCGCCGAGGGCAGCGCCGCGGCGGGCGGTGGGGACAAGACCGTCCGCTCGGGCTCGGCCGACGACGCGGCCTTCCTGATGGCGAACGCGGAGTCGGTGATCATCGTGCCGGGCTACGGCCTGGCGGTCGCGCGCGCCCAGCACGCGGTCAAGGAGATGGCAAACAAGCTGATCGAAAAGGGCGTCAACGTGCGCTATGCGATCCACCCGGTCGCAGGGCGCATGCCCGGGCACATGAACGTGCTGCTCGCCGAAGCCGAGGTTCCCTACGACCAGGTGTTCGAGATGGACGACATCAACGGCGAGTTCGGCACGACCGACGTGGTCCTGGTGCTGGGCGCGAACGACGTCGTCAACCCGCTCGCGCACGAGAAGGGCAGCGCCATCTACGGCATGCCGATCCTGGAAGTGGCCAAGGCCCACACGGTGCTGGTGAACAAGCGCTCGATGGCGGCCGGCTACGCGGGTCTCGACAATCCGCTGTTCTACATGGACAAGACCATGATGGTGTTCGGCGACGCGAAGAAGGTGGTCGAAGATCTGGTCAAGGCGCTCGACTAGATGGGATCGAGGGAGGAAATCCTCGCCGCAATCCGCAGGCGCCAGGCGCGCGGCGGGGACTCGCCTCCCGTGGCCGAGCGCGAGCAGCTGCAGAGCTATCTGCGCGCGCACCCGCGCGGGCCGCTGCCGCGGGTCGGCGGCGACCTGGTCGCGCGCTTCCGCGCGCACGCCGAAGCGAGCGCGAGCACCTGCGAGCGGGTGCCGGCGATGGACAAGGTGCCGGGCGCGGTGGCCCGCTTCCTCGATGCCCACGGCCTGCCGAAGTCGGGCTGCGTCTGGCCGCGCCTCGCGGGGCTGGACTGGAAAGCCGCCGGCCTCGCGCTCGAGCCCCGGGCGGCGAGGGGCGAGGACATGCTGGGCGTGACCGGGGTGTTCTGCGCGCTCGCCGAGACGGGCACCCTGGCGATGGTCTCCGGCGCCGACACGCCGGCCAGCGCAAGCCTGCTGCCGGAAACGCACGTCGCGGTCGTTCCGGTGGCGCGTCTCGTGCCGCACATGGAGGATGCCTGGGATCTGATGCGCGCGGAACTGGGCCAGTTGCCGCGCGCGGTGAACTTCATTTCAGGGCCCTCGCGCACCGCCGACATCGAGCAGAGCGTGGTGCTCGGCGCGCACGGGCCCTATCGCGTTCATATCGTACTAGTCGGCTGAGCTGCACGCGGCCGGGGTCCCGGAGCATGCGAGCGATCGACTTTACGGCCTGGCGCAACAAGCTCTCCGGTCGCACGCGCACGCTGCGTGGCTTTCTGGCGCGGCGCATGCCGCCGCCGCCGCTCCGCATCGGCATGTCGGCGCGGCTATTCCATCCGCGGCCCGACGCCACCGGTTTGCAGTCCAAGCGGATGCAATACCTCGAGCAGTCGGTCGCGCACTGGGTGATGTCGCGCGACGTGCTGGTGTTCATGGTGCCGACGGTGGACAAGGACAGCCTGTTCCACCGCAGCAACATCCGGGTCGGCGACTACGCGCGCGTGCTGGACGGCCTGGTGCTGCAGGGCGGCGCCGACGTCAGCCCTCTCACCTACGGCGAGGAGCCTCTCGACGCCGAGTGGGCCGGGGACCGTCTGCGCGACGTCTACGAGATCGAGCTGCTGCACGAATTCGTCGAGGCCGGCAAGCCGGTGCTGGGGATCTGCCGCGGCGCGCAGCTGATCAACGTCGCTTTCGGCGGCACGCTCTACCAGGACATCGGGACCCAGCTTCCCGAAGCGCAAACCCACGTCACCGCCGCCTACGAGAAAAATGTGCACGAGATGCGCATCGAGCCGGGGACTGGCCTGGCGCGCCTGTATCCAGGGGTCGAACGGGCGCGCATCAACTCGATCCACCACCAGGCGATCAAGGCCCTGGGGCGGAACCTGAGGGTCGAGGCCCGGTCCGAGCCGGATGGGCTCGTCGAGGCGGTCCGAGGCTCGGGCAAGAGTTACGTTTTCGCCGTACAGTGGCATCCGGAGTTCCACGTCCCGGGCGACGGGAGCCTGCTCGACAGCGCCCCGATCCTGGACGAATTCCTGCTCGCGGCGCGCGGCTAGCCAAACTCGCAAGGAGGACAGTTGGATCTGAGCTTTCTGCCGCAGCTCCCGTTTGCGCTGTCGGCGCCGATCATGTTCGGCGCCCTGCTCGCCGCGGGCCTGCTCGCCGGCGAAGCCGCGAACCGCTACGCCTCGCTGCCGCGAATCACGGGCTATGCGCTGGCCGGCGTTGCGCTCGGCCCGCAACTGAGCGGAGTGCTCAGCAGCGAAATGCTGCACGCGCTCAGCGTCCTGATCGACCTCTCGGTCGGCCTGATCGTCTTCGAGCTGGGGTTCCGCTTCGACTGGAGGTGGCTCAAGCGCAACCGCTGGCTGCTCGTGACCGCGGTTGCCGAGAGCCTGTTCGGTTTCGGCGCGATCTTCGGCACCTTGCTCTACTTCGGGTTCCCGGTGGTGCTGGCGGCAAGCGCGGCGGCGATCGGCACGGCCACCTCGCCGGCGGTGGTCATGCTGGTCGCGCACGAGCTGCGGGCGGAGGGCCAGGTCACCGAAAGGACGCTCCTGTTCACGGCGGTCAACAGCGTCTTTGCCTACGCGGCGCTCACCCTGCTGCTGCCGTTGCTGCACCTGGAGCTGAGGGCGGAATGGCTCGAGGCGGTGCTGCGCCCCACTTACATCCTCGGCGGCTCGCTCGTCGCGGGCACGGCCGCGTGCATGCTGATGCTCGGCCTCGCGCGCTGGCTCGGCAAGCGCGAGGACCGCCAGTTCGTGCTGCTGGTGGCGATGGTGGTGCTGGCGGTCGGCGTGGCGCGCAGCCTCAACCTCTCGGTCATGATCACGCTGATGACGCTGGGCATGCTGGCGCGCAACCTCGACCGGCACCATGTGCTGATGCCGCTGCGTTTCGGCTACGGCGGGCAGCTGTTTTTCGTCATTCTATTCGTGCTCACCGGCGCCGGCCTGAAGTTCGGCGCGTGGGCGACCGCGGCCTGGCTCGTCGCAACGGTGCTGATCGTGCGGTTCCTGGGCAAAGCGCTGGCGATCCTCGTCTTCGGCCGTCTGTCCGGCGTGCGCCCGGGCGGCGCCGGGTTGCTGGCGATCGCCCTGCTGCCGATGTCGGGCCTTGCGGTCGGGATGGTTCGCGACACGAGCGCGCTGTTCCCGACATTCGGCGAGCAGCTGGGCGGGATCCTGCTCGCTGCGGTCGCGCTTTCCGAGCTGCTCGGGCCGCTCGCGACGCAGTTCGCGTTGCGGCGCGCGGGCGAGGCCGACCCGGACGCCCGCGTTGACTGAGGCCGGCGCCGTGGACGAGATGGACTTCAGGCCTTCCGCCGCGATCAGCCTCGGGGTCGAGCTCGAGCTGCAGCTGCTGCGCGCGCACGACCTGGACCTGTCGCGCGGTGCCGCCGACCTGCTCGAGCTGCTCGGCAAGCGCAAACTGCCGGGCGCGGTGAAGCCGGAGATCACCGAGAGCATGGTCGAGCTGAACAGCTCGGTGCATCTGCAGCATGGCACGCTGCGCGATGAGCTGGTCATGATGCGGGACGCAGTGGTGAAGGAGGCGGGCGTGCTCAACCTTCGCGTCGCCGGCGGAGGCTCCCATCCCTTCCACGACTGGGCCGACCGGCGCATCTTCCCGACCGGGCGCTTTCGCGCAATCCTGGAGCGCTACGGCTACCTGGCCAAGCAGTTCACGGTGTTCGGCCAGCACATTCACGTCGGCTGCCCGAGCGGCGACGACGCGGTGTACCTGATCCACATGCTCACGCGCTACGTGCCGCATTTCATCGCCCTGTCGGCGGCTTCGCCCTTCTATCAGGGCGAGGACACCGGCTTTCAGTCCTCGCGCCTGACCTCGATCAACGCCTTCCCGCTTGCCGGGCACATGCCGTTCGTGCGCGACTGGACGGAATTCATCGAGTACTACGACAAGATGCGCGGCTTCGGCATCGTCGCCAGCATGAAGGATTTCTACTGGGACATCCGGCCCAAGCCCGAATACGGCACGGTCGAGATCCGGGTCTGCGACACGCCGCTCACCGTGCAGCGGGCGGCGCTGCTGGGCGCCTACGCCCAGGCGCTCGCGGCCTATCACCTGGAGGAGCGCCCGCGCGCGCCGGCGCGCGCGGTCTACCTCGTCAACAGCTTCAACCGCTTCGAGGCCAGCCGCTTCGGCTGCCGCGGCGAGCTGGTCGAGCCCTACGAAAGCCGCAGGAAGAAGATCGGCGAGGATATTCTGCAGACGATCGAGACCGTCATGCCCCATGCCCTGAAAATAGGGGGCGCGGACGCGCTCACCGAGCTCGCCGCGGACGTGCGGCACGGCTATTCCGACGCGAACTGGCTGCTCGAGTGCCGCACGATACGCGGCTCTCTGCCCGACGTGGTGCGCGAGGCCGCGGGGCGGTGGGCGGGGGCGCCGGCCGAGGCGGGCTGAGCGCGGTTTGGCCTGCCGCCGCGCATGCGGCTACAATCGCGACGGCCCAGGTGCCGCTTCGCGCATAACAATCATGCTACAGACCGCAAGCCTGCTCGCCGCGCTCTACGCCTTCTGGATCCTGATGTCGGGCTATTTCACGCCGTTCCTGCTCGCGGCCGGCTTCGGCTCGGCGCTGGCGGTGGCGCTGTTCGCGCGCCGCATGGAGGTGATGGACCGCGAGGGGCACCCCGCGCACCTCACGCTGGCCGCGCTCAGCTACTGGCCCTGGCTGATCAAGGAGATCTGGAAGGCGGGGCTCGAGGTTTCGCGCATCATCCTGGACCCCAGGCTGCCGATCAGCCCGACCCTGGTGAGGTTCAAGCCGAGCCAGGAATCCACCGTGGGGCTCGTCACCCACGCAAACTCGATCACGCTGACGCCGGGGACCATCACGGTGCAGGCCGGGCGCGACGAGTTTCTGGTGCACGGGATCACGCGCGCGGGCGCCGAAGGCTGCATCGACAGCGAGATGGATCGCCGCGTGCGGCACTTCGAAGGAAA
>Ga0316579_10000511_pt1 | contig 12700 bp, 10 predicted proteins | sample J5NA_2_FD_203074 | JGI IMG/M metagenome (GOLD analysis project Ga0316579, IMG submission 203074) | Rhizosphere microbial communities from salt marsh grasses in Alabama, United States - J5-7_160517rDrA | ecosystem: Host-associated > Plants > Roots > Rhizosphere | place: USA: Alabama | collected... | reverse complement strand
GTTCGAGATTGGTATGACCCTCGACAAGGCACTGGAACAGGAAGAGCAACTGCGTGAACTCTATGAACTGGACGAGGAAGTGCGTGGGCTCATTGACCTGGCCAGGAAACTGGAGGGGCTGGCCCGGAATGCCGGCAAGCACGCGGGCGGGGTGGTTATCGCCCCCTCCCGACTGACTGATTTCACACCGCTCTACTGTGAACAGGGCTCTACCAGTATTGTCACCCAGTTTGACAAGGACGACGTGGAGGCCGTTGGCCTGGTAAAGTTCGATTTCCTCGGGCTGCGCACCCTGACGATCATCGACTGGGCAGTGCAAACCATTAACCGTGAGCGTGAAGCCCATGGCGAGACAGCCGTCGACATCAGCACAATCCCCACCGATGACGAGGCCGCCTTTGCGCTGCTCAAGGCCAACCGCACCACGGCTGTGTTCCAGCTCGAATCGCGTGGTATGAAGGATCTCATAAAACGCCTGCAACCCGACAACTTTGAGGAAATCGTGGCGCTGGTGGCCCTGTTCCGTCCCGGCCCGCTGCAGTCAGGCATGGTGGACGATTTCATCAACCGCAAGCATGGCCGGCAGCGAGTCCAGTATCCCCATCCCGATCTGGAACCCATCCTCAAGCCCACGTACGGCGTAATCCTATATCAGGAACAGGTGATGCAGATCGCCCAGGTACTGGCCGGTTACAGCCTCGGTGCCGCGGATTTGCTGCGCCGCGCCATGGGCAAGAAAAAACCGGAAGAGATGGCCAAGCAGCGTGCCATCTTCACCCGGGGCGCGCTGGAGCGGGGGGTGGTGGAGAAAACCGCCACCTACATCTTCGATCTGATGGAGAAGTTTGCCGGTTACGGTTTCAACAAGTCCCACTCCGCGGCCTACGCGCTGGTGTCCTATCAGACCGCCTGGCTCAAGGCCCATTATCCGGCTGCCTTCATGGCTGCAGTCCTGTCGGCTGACATGGACAACACCGACAAGGTGGTGACCCTCATCGACGAATGTCATGACATGGCACTGGTCGTCGAGCCACCCAACATCAACCTGTGCGAACACCGCTTTACTGCGCGCAGCGATGACAGCGTGGTCTATGGTCTTGGTGCCATCAAGGGCGTTGGGGAGGCGGCCGTTGAAAGTATTATCGGTGAACGTCAGACCAACGGCGCATTTAGCGATTTGTTTGACTTTTGCCAGCGCATTGAGCTGAAAAAGGTCAATCGCCGAACCCTCGAAGCGCTGGTCATGGCCGGTGCGCTGGACGTCTTCGAACAAAACCGTGCCACTCTCATGGCATCGCTGCCTGCAGCGCTCAAACTGGCCGAACAGCAAAGCCGCAACCGCGAAGTCGGCATTGAGGACCTGTTTGGCATGAGCACACAGGTTGAAAGCAGTCCTGCCCGCTATTTACAACAGCCCGACTTGAGCGAAGATCAGCGGCTCGCCTTTGAGAAACAGACCCTTGGCCTGTATCTCACCGGCCACCCCATCGAACGTTACCTGCCTGAGTTGGGACGCTTCACCACTGCCCGTATTGTTGATCTGAAACCGGCCAATGATCAGACGGTCGTGGTAGCCGGCCTGATCATCGCCATGCGAAGCATGAATACCAAGCGCGGCGACCGTATGGCCTTCATCACCATCGACGATCGCAGCGCACGCATCGAACTGGCTGTATTTTCCGAAGCCTACCAGCGGTATCGCGACTTGCTCGCCAAGGATCGGTTGATCGTGGTGGAGGGCGAAGTGAGTGTGGATGAATATAGTGGTGGCTATAAAATGAGTGCCCGCGCCATCTACGACATCAGTCAGGCTCGCGAGCACTTCGCACGCAAACTGGTCGTGCAGGTCGATGCCAAACGTGCCGCCAACGGTTTCATTCATGATCTGCAAGCCACACTGGCACCGTTCCGTGAAGGCAGTTGTCCGGTGATGCTCGAATACCTGCGACCGGGCGCAAGGGCCGAAATCGCACTGGGAGAAAGCTGGCAGGTGCGTCCGACCGATGAACTGCTGAACCGGCTGCGCGAAGTGATGGGCGAAAAGCGGGTCCAGGTCGTGTACTAATTGGTCTACCCGCCGCACCCGGTCTCGGCGGGGTCGGGCTGTGATGTTTGCCCTGGGTGATTTTCGCCTGGCATGCTAGAATTTTTCTGCACAATGGGCGGAGAGTGGCTACTCTTGTAGCTGGAAACAGTGTAAACTTTACTACGTAAGCTATTGATAATAAAACAGCCAGGACTGTTGACTATGGACCTGAACTTTCTCGATTTCGAACAACCGATTGCCGAGCTGGAAGCCAAGATTGAGGAGCTGCGCTATGTTGGCTCCGATAATGAAATCAACATCGGCGAGGAAATTAGTCGGCTGCAGACCAAAAGCCGCGAGCTGACCGAATCCATTTTTTCCAATCTGAAATCTGCCCAGATCGCCCAGTTGGCACGGCATCCGCAACGGCCCTATTTTCTGGACTACGTGCAGCGCGTTTTCACCGATTTCGAGGAACTGCACGGTGATCGCGCCTATGCCGATGATCAGGCCATCGTGGGCGGGATCGCCCGCCTGGACGGTCGACCGGTGATGCTTATTGGCGAACAGAAAGGGCGGGATACCAAGGAAAAGGTACGGCGCAATTTCGGCATGCCGCGCCCTGAAGGGTACCGTAAGGCCAAGCGGTTAATGGAAATGGCGGAACGTTTCAAGTTGCCGATCCTGACTTTTATCGACACGCCCGGTGCCTATCCGGGGGTCGGCGCCGAGGAACGTGGTCAGAGTGAGGCAATCGCCCGAAACCTGTTTGTAATGTCGAAACTCAAAACGCCCATCGTCTGCACGGTTATCGGCGAAGGGGGTTCCGGCGGGGCGCTCGCGATCGGCGTGGGTGATCGGATGCTGATGCTGGAGTATGCGACTTATTCGGTCATTTCGCCCGAAGGGTGCGCTTCAATCCTTTGGAAAAGTGCGGAGAAAGCACCTGAGGCGGCCGAGGCCATGGGGCTGACCGCCTCAAGGTTGAAGGAACTGGGCTTGATCGACTACATCATCGGCGAACCGCTGGGTGCCGCCCACCGCGATGTGGATGCCATCGCAGAGGCAGTGAAACAGGCCCTGCTCAACAGTCTGGAGCATCTCGAGACCATCCCCATCGACAAGTTGCTGGATCAGCGCTATGAGCGAATGATGAGCTACGGCAACTACAACGAATAATCCAGCCTTCCCCCCATGAGTTTTACCCCGGCGCAACTGTTTGCCCAGCTCGGGCAGTTGCCCCCCGCCAAGCGCTACTGGATTGCCTACAGTGGCGGTTGCGATTCAACGGTACTTCTACATGCCCTTGCGGAACTTCGGTCCCGGCTGCCTGACTGCACGCTGGGGGCGGTGCATGTCAATCACAATCTGCAGGAGCAGGCCGCAGACTGGGCCAGCCACTGCCGGACGATCTGCAAGTCCCTGGTGATCCCCTTGCGGGAAATTAGCGTCGATGCCCGGGCGTCAAGCGGCAGCAGTCCCGAGGCGGCGGCGCGGGCCGCCCGCTATGCGGCATTCAAGCAGGTCCTCACGGCAGGCGAAGGGTTGCTTCTGGCCCAGCACCGGGACGATCAGGCAGAAACCCTGTTACTGCAGCTATTGCGGGGGGCCGGACCGCGTGGACTCGCCGCCATGCCGTCGCACCGCCCGTTCGGCGCCGGCTGGCTTGGACGCCCCTTGCTGGATTTCAGCCGGGCGGAGCTGGTGCAGTATGCGCGACAGGCCGGCCTGCACTGGATCGAGGATCCCAGCAATTTCGACACGGGGATTGAGCGTAACTTCCTGCGCCAGCGACTCTGGCCCCAGTTACAGTCCCGCTGGCCAGCCCTTACCGCCACACTGGCCCGGGCCGCCAGCCACCAGGCCGAAGCGGCCAGGCTGCTGCAACAACTGGCTGCCGAGGACTGGCAGCGATTGCAACCTGACGGCAACCAAAATCTGTCCATCGCCGCGCTGTCGACACTCTCGCCCGAGCGCCAGCGCAATCTGTTGCGCTACTGGATCGGGACCATTCATGGCCTGGCCGTGCCGGACCAGCAGCGGCTGAAGCGCATCCTGTCCGAGGTGGTCCCGGCGCGGGTCGATGCCAACCCGGTTCTCGGCTGGCCGGGTGTGGTGCTGCGGCGCTACGACGGACAGCTCTGGTTGAGCGATGATTCTGTACCGGCGGGAACACGAAGCGAGAGCGTACTGGCCTGGGACCTCCGGCAACCGCTGGAGATGGATGCGGTGCGCCGGCTTGTGGTCAGCCCCGCCCGGCGAGGTCTGGCGAGCCGGTGGCGGGATCAGGCCAACATCACGATCCGCTTTCGTCAGGGTGGTGAAATCTGTCGGCCCGCGGGACGGGCTCACCATCACCCTTTGAAGAAGCTCTTTCAGGAATGGCGGGTACCGCCCTGGCAACGTGGCCAGGTACCCTTGATCTACGTGGATGATGATCTGGCTGCAGTGGTCGGATATTGCGTGTGCGAACCGTTCCAGGCGGAAGGTGAGGGATTACAGGTGAAAGAGATCCGGGATCAGGACACGTTAATGATTGAAACTCCGTGAAAAAACGACGAGAATGTTCTTCCAGCAACGACGCCAGTTTCAACACGTGAATGCGTCCCTGGTGTCCCCTGATTTGCTGGTCCATTCATGACTAAATTCATCTTTATTACTGGCGGTGTGGTTTCCTCACTTGGCAAGGGCATCGCGTCGGCTTCATTGGCGGCCATTCTCGAAGCTCGCGGCCTCAAGGTAACCCTGCTGAAACTGGACCCCTACATCAACGTAGACCCCGGCACCATGAGTCCTTTCCAGCATGGAGAAGTGTTTGTCACCGAGGATGGCGCCGAAACGGATCTGGATCTGGGCCATTACGAGCGTTTCGTGCGTACCACCATGACCCAGAAGAACAACTTTACCACGGGTCGGGTATACGAAAGCGTCATTAGTCGGGAACGGCGGGGAGACTATCTGGGTGCCACGGTGCAGGTGATCCCGCATATCACCGATGAAATCAAGCATCGCATCCACAATGGTGCGAACGGGGCCGATGTGGCAATGGTGGAAATCGGTGGCACCGTGGGGGACATCGAATCCCTGCCGTTTCTGGAAGCCATTCGCCAGATGGGTGTCGAAGTTGGGCGTGATAATGTGTTGTTCATTCACCTCACCCTGTTACCCTACATTCCGACAGCGGGCGAACTCAAGACCAAGCCGACCCAGCACTCAGTCAAGGAACTGCGCTCCATCGGTATTCAACCGGACATTTTGATCTGTCGAGCTGATCGGCCCATCCCGGATGACGAGCGGCGAAAGATCGCACTGTTTACCAATGTTGAGGAGCGGGCCGTGATCGCCGCGCTGGATGCGGACAGTATTTACAAGATCCCCATGCTGCTGCACGAGGAAAGCCTGGATGACATCGCCGTCGAAAAGCTGCGTCTGGATTGTGGCACAACCGATCTGAGTGAGTGGCGACAGGTTGTCGATGCGCTGGAGCATCCCACCGGCGAAACCACCGTCGCCATGGTGGGCAAGTACATGGATTTGACCGAAGCCTACAAGTCCCTGTCCGAGGCGCTGATCCACGCCGGGATCCGCACCCGCACCCGGGTCCGGATCCGCTATGTGGATGCCGAGGATATTGAACTCAACGGCACCGACTGTCTCAGTCAGGTTGACGCGATCCTGGTTCCGGGCGGCTTCGGCGAACGGGGCGTGGAAGGAAAGGTCAAGGCAGTGCAGTATGCGCGGGAAAACAGGGTTCCTTACCTGGGCATTTGTCTTGGCATGCAGGTGGCCGTCATCGAATACGCGCGCCACGTTGCCGGACTGAACGGCGCGCACAGTACGGAATTCGACAGCAAATCCTCCCACCCTGTCATCGCCCTGATCGCCGAATGGACCACACAGGATGGCAAGGTTGAGAAACGCAGTGAAGACTCGGATCTCGGGGGGACCATGCGGCTTGGTGGTCAGCCCTGCAAACTCAAGCCAGGTTCGAGGGTGCACGCAACCTATGCCAAAGACGTCATCATCGAACGTCATCGCCATCGCTTCGAGTTCAATAACAACTACCGCGAGCCTCTGGAGCGGGCCGGCTTGCAGATTGTCGGCACCTCGCTGGACGATAACCTGGTCGAGGTCATTGAACTGGACAATCATCCCTGGTTCATCGCCTGCCAGTTCCATCCGGAATTTACCTCCACGCCCCGTGACGGTCATCCTCTGTTCAGCGGCTTCGTGCAGGCCGCGCGCGCCAGAGGCGAACAGAACGTGCAGCAGGCTGCCAACGAATGAATCTGTGCGGCTTCGAGGTTGGTATCGACCAACCCCTGTTTTTGATCGCGGGTCCCTGTGTTATCGAGAGCGAGCAACTGGCGCTGGATACGGCCGGGGAACTGAAGGCAATTACCACTGAGCTCGGTATCCCGTTCATCTACAAATCCTCCTACGACAAGGCCAATCGCACGTCCAGTCAAAGCTACCGTGGGCCGGGAATTGCTGAAGGTCTGCGCATTCTTCAGAAGGTGAAAGATGAGATCGGTGTGCCCGTACTGACCGATGTGCATGAAGACACGCCACTGGATGAAGTGGCGTCGGTGGTGGATGTCTTGCAGACCCCGGCCTTCCTGGTACGGCAGACCAACTTTATTCAGAATGTGGCACGTCAGGGCCTCCCGGTAAATATCAAGAAGGGTCAGTTTCAGGCGCCATGGGATATGGAAAATGTCGTGGCCAAGGCGCGCGAAGTGGGTAACGAGCAAATCATGGTATGCGAGCGAGGCGTGTCGTTCGGTTATAACACCCTGGTTTCCGATATGCGCGGTCTGGCTATCATGCGCCAGACCGGCTGCCCGGTGGTATTCGATGCCACCCACTCGGTACAACAACCGGGCGGGCAGGGCAGCACATCGGGCGGCCAGCGGGAATTCGTGCCGCTGCTGGCCCGTGCCGCGGTTGCCGCGGGTGTGGCGGGGGTGTTTATGGAAACCCACCCCGACCCGGCCAGGGCGCTCAGCGATGGTCCCAATGCCTGGCCCTTGGGACAGATGAAGGAATTACTGACTGTTCTACAACGCATCGATACGACAGTGAAGCAGCAACCTTTCGGCGAGGTGACCTTGTAGGCGCGCAATTTGTCCCGGCAGCGGGGTTGTCATTGGCACTTTTGCCTAATTGTTCACAACGATTCGAACCAGCAAAAACGTAACAAGAAAACATTCGCATTTAACCAGGAGCATGTATGTCCCGTAGTAGTAGCATGATCAAAAATATTATCGGCCGTGAAATCATCGATTCCCGTGGCAACCCAACCGTGGAGGCCGATGTCATTCTGGAGTCCGGGGTGATGGGCAGGGCAGCGGTACCATCGGGTGCTTCCACCGGCACACGCGAAGCCATCGAGCTGCGTGACGCGGATCCGAAACGCTTTGGTGGCAAGGGCGTACTGAAAGCAGTGGCAAACGTAAACACCGCAATTCGGGAGGCGCTGCTGGGCAAGGATGCGGCTAATCAGAAAGATATCGATATCACCATGCTAGCCCTGGATGGTACCGACAACAAGGGGAATCTCGGCGCCAACGCTATCCTGGCCGTCTCAATGGCCTGTGCCCGGGCAGCGGCGCTGGATGACGGCAAGCACCTGTATGAATACCTGCACACGGGGAAAGATTTTCTCATGCCGGTGCCGATGATGAACATCATCAACGGTGGCGCCCATGCCAACAACAGTGTGGATCTGCAGGAATTTATGATCATGCCGGTGGGCGCACCCTCCGTCGCAGAGGCCATCCGCTACGGTGCCGAAGTCTTTCATGCCCTGAAAAAGGTTTTGCACGACAAGGGGCTCAACACGGCCGTTGGTGACGAAGGCGGCTTTGCGCCGGACCTACCGTCTAACCAGGCGGCTATCGAAGTCATTCTCGAAGCCATCGATGCGGCCGGTTACAAGGCAGGTGAGGACATCATGATTGCCATCGACGCGGCAAGCAGTGAGTTCTACCGGGACGGCAAGTACGTCCTGGCCTCCGAGAACAAGATCCTGAGTGCGTCTGAGTTTATCGACATCCTGGAAGACTGGGTCGACAGGTACCCCATCATCAGTATCGAGGACGGCATGGCGGAAGACGACTGGGACGGCTGGAAGGAACTGACCGACCGGCTGGGCAAGAAAGTACAGCTGGTTGGCGACGATTTGTTTGTCACCAATACGGCCATCTTCAAGCAAGGCATCGACAAGGGCATCACCAATTCGATCCTGATCAAGGTCAACCAGATTGGCACTCTGACCGAAACCCTGGCGGCCATCCAGATGGCCAATGACGCCGGTTACACGGCAGTGATTTCCCATCGGTCCGGCGAGACCGAGGATACAACCATTGCTGATCTGGCGGTGGCCACTGGTGTCGGCCAGATCAAGACCGGTTCCATGTCCCGCTCCGACCGGGTTGCCAAGTACAATCAGTTATTACGTATCGCCGAGCAACTGGGCGACCGGGCAAAGTTTCCCGGGCGCAAGGCATTCTATAACCTAGTCTAACCATGCGCATTCTCATCGCCATCCTCCTGGTCCTGCTCATCGTGCTGCAGTATGACCTGTGGGTGGGAGAAGGCAGTCTGGCCACGGTGTGGCGATTACACAAAGCGGTGGATACCCAACAGGCGGAGAATGCCGGCTTGAAGGAGCGCAATATAGCGCTGGAGGCAGAGGTGAATGATCTCAAGACCGGCAACGAAGCGATTGAAGAACGGGCTCGCAATGAACTGGATATGGTCAAGAAAGGTGAGACCTATATTCAGGTCATCGAAGCAGAACAGCCCAGGGAGAGGGGGGCGAGTGCCGGGGAATAACCCAGTGTCCCTGTTCGGTCTTTGTCGGTCGATACGTGATTTGATGGCTGATTTTAAACCTGGCGCGGATGCCATCAGTTACGATTCAACGGTATAAAAAACACGGCATCCTCACCATGTCCTCGTTGACTGCCACGCGTCTTTCGTACCCTTCTTTCTGGGCTGTTGTGCCTGCCGCCGGTGCCGGGACGCGGATGGCGGCGGACCGACCCAAGCAGTATCTCGTACTTAATGGCAAGCCGGTGCTCATTCATACCCTGCAACGGCTGGCCGCGATTGAAGGTGTGCAAGGCATCATGCTGTCCCTTTCGCCGCAGGACAGATACTGGCCCGAGGTAAAGCCCGAGTTGTCCGTCCCACTCTGGACTACGGCGGGTGGGGTGGAACGTAGCGACTCGGTCCTGAATGCGTTGCAGGACCTTGGCCAATATGCCAAGGACGAGGATTGGGTACTGGTGCACGATGCTGCCCGGCCCTGTGTACGCAGAGAGGATATCGTGCATTTGATCAGTCAACTGAAAGATGACGCCGTGGGAGGGCTGCTGGCCAGGCCGGTCAGCGATACCATGAAGCGGGCTGAACCCAACCGGCGGATCGTCCGCACTGAAGCGCGTGAAGATTTGTGGCACGCGCTGACCCCCCAGATGTTTCGACTCGGGCGTTTGCGACATGCGATCGAGCAGGCCATTGAGTTTGAGGCCAGCGTTACTGACGAAGCCTCTGCGATGGAGTTGGCCGGCTATCAACCTTTGCTCGTTGAAGGTCACGCCGACAATATCAAGATCACCCGGCCGGAAGATTTGCCATTGGCCGCCTTCTATCTGCAACAACAGGAAAGTCCGTGATGCGTATTGGCCAGGGTTTCGATGCCCACCGTTTCAGTGAGTCCGGTCGGCTGGTGCTGGGCGGGGTGGTGATTCCATTTGAAAAGGGCCTGGAGGCCCACTCGGATGGCGACGTGGTGATCCACGCCCTGTGTGACGCCATTCTCGGTGGCCTGGCACTGGGCGACATCGGTCAGCACTTTCCCGATAGCAGCGCGACCTATGCGGGCATCGACAGCCGTATCCTGTTGCGGCAGGTGGCCGGTTTGATGCAGCAGGCCCGCTATCAGATTAACAACCTCGATATCACGATTATCGCCCAGGTACCGAAGCTGGCACCGCATCTTCCCGCGATGCAAGATATCCTTGCCAGCGATCTGCAAACGTCCCGGGAGAATGTCAGCCTCAAGGCGACCACCACTGAACAGATGGGTTTTACCGGACGGGGTGAAGGTATTGCCGCCATGGCGATTGTGTTGCTGAGTGACGCACAGGACTGAACGGCTTGGCCCGGTGAATGATAACGCTGCCGGCGCGGAATGAGTGACCTGATGACCTGTAAAGCACACGCACAGATGTGGTTCAAGGAATCGCCTTCCCGCCAGACAGCATCATCTTGAACTTGAGGGTTGCCTATGCTGGCTAATTTGGCCTTTGCCTATGGTGCGCCTGAGCTGCGCGGTGAGATACGACAGCAACCGGACGATTTCTTTGTTGCGGAAATTTCTGCTGTCGAACCCAGCGGTGAAGGGGAACACGTTCTGCTCCACATCGAGAAGTGTGGCATCAATACGGCCTGGTTGGCCGAGCAACTGGCCCGTTATGCGGGCGTACCGAAACGGGACGTCAGTTTTGCCGGACTCAAGGATCGCCAGGCGGTGACCCGCCAGTGGTTCAGTGTAGGTTTGGCCGGCAAGCCCGAGCCTGACTGGTCAGGCCTGGAACTCGAAGGCGTAACGGTGCTGCAAACGGCTCGCCACCGGCGCAAATTACGCCGTGGTGCCTTGCAGGGGAATCGGTTCCAGATTCGGATCCGGAATCTGCAGGGGGATCTCGCCGGGCTGCAACTGCGTCTGGTGCAGCTGGAACGACGGGGTGTGCCCAACTATTTTGGCGAACAACGCTTCGGGCGGGAGGGTCGAAACCTGGAGCAGGCTCTCACCATGTTTCAGGGGCGGCGGGTACGGGACCGAAACCAGCGTAGTCTGTATCTGTCGGCGGCCCGCTCCTTTCTGTTTAATGAACTGCTCTCCCGACGTGTCGACAGAGGTGACTGGGATCAGCCGTTGCGCGGGGATGTCATGTTACTGGATGGGTCCAACAGTTACTTTGTCATCGACGAAGTCACGGAGGACATCCGCCAGCGTTGTCGCGAATTTGATATTCACCCCGGTGGTTGTCTGTGGGGTCGGGGCGAATCACCGGCCCGGCTGGAGGCCGCTGCGCTCGAGCAAGCATTGCCGGGGGCGCACCCTGAATTGTGCCAGGGTCTGGAGCAGGCCGGCCTAGAGCGGGCGTACCGCCCGTTGCGACTCATGGTGCGAGACTTTCGCTGGCAACTCGATGCGGAACAGCGACTTCTCCAACTTGAAATGCGTCTGCCGGCCGGTGCCTATGCCACCACCGTGTTGCGGGAACTGGTTACTACTGGCGTTTCAGCATGACGTAGAGAGCCCCAGTGCCGCCATGACAGGGCAGGGCGGAACAGAAGGCCAGGACTTCGTCGCGCTGGCGCAGCCAGTGGTTGACATATTGTTTGAGTACGCCACGCTTCTGGTGGGAACCAAGCCCCTTGCCATGAATGATACGCACGATCCGGCAGCCCTGCTGCTGGCAACGATGCAGAAACTCCACCACCGCCTGACGGGCCTCCAGTTTGGTGTGGCCATGCAGGTCAAGCTCTGCTTCGATGCTGTATTCACCTCGGCGCAGGCGGCGCAAAGTTTTATGTTGCAGGCCGATACGGCTGAACAATAATTCGTCTCCGGTTTCCAGGTCGGACGGGTCGAGTGGCTCCGATAGCATGTCAACCAGAACCTGTTGCTCATCTCGGTGGCGCTGCAGGGGGTGAGGCGGGGGCCGCCGTTTGCTTTTTTGCACCCGGGGCTTGTGAGCCAGCTGACGCACATCGGACATCGCTTCTCGGAAGAGGTTGCGATCCTTGTCTGTAATTTTTTTGTCCGACATGGTGCGCACAGCGATGAGTTGGAATGGAAGCATGGTGCAGTATTTCTACTACCGGAGTAAAGGAAATTGCCTAAAAATCAGCGGTATGAGGGCGACTCCAATTCAAGTATAGTTAGTTCCCATCGGTCGGCGGCCAGGCCGTTGAGGTTTGTATATCTATGCGGATTCTTTTGAGTAACGACGACGGTTATGAAGCCCCGGGGATCCGGGCACTGGCCGACGGATTAAGCCTGCTGGCGGAGATTGACGTGGTGGCACCGGATCGGGACCGCAGCGGCGCAAGTAATTCACTGACGCTGGATTCACCCATCCGGGCCCACCCAATGCCCAATGGCGTGATTCGGGTGAACGGGACACCGACCGATTGTGTCCACCTGGCCATCACCGGGTTGCTGGTACAGGAACCGGACATGGTGATCTCCGGCATCAATGCCGGTGCCAACATGGGCGACGACGTGCTCTATTCAGGGACAGTGGCGGCCGCCATGGAAGGCCGCTTTCTTGGCCTGCCGGCAATTGCTGTGTCACTGGTCGGGCACGAGTGTCGACATTACCAGAGCGCGGTGGAAATTATTATTCAACTGATCCAGCATCTGCAGCGCCACCCCCTGCCACAGGACACTATTCTGAATATCAATGTCCCGGATCGAACCTATCAAGACATTGCCGGCATACGAGCTACCCGGCTGGGACACCGGCACAAATCCGAACCGGTGATCCAGGATAAGGATCCGCGCGGGCGTGACATTTACTGGGTCGGACCGGCTGGCGGCGAGCAGGATGCCGGACCGGGCACCGATTTTCATGCCCTGCGTGAGGGGTA